>Ga0075431_100008934_pt1 | contig 10042 bp, 9 predicted proteins | sample RhiMetdeltSRZDD5_FD_75297 | JGI IMG/M metagenome (GOLD analysis project Ga0075431, IMG submission 75297) | Populus rhizosphere microbial communities from Tennessee, USA - Rhizosphere MetaG P. deltoides SRZDD5 | ecosystem: Host-associated > Plants > Roots > Rhizosphere > Soil | place: USA...
ACATAATTCTGATAACTCCACCCTCGGTAGGTCAATATGGCCGCCTGTTGTTGCTTCGAGCCAGATGCATGCCAGCAGTACGCTCTAACAACCAGCCGATGCCCAGGCGTCTTCAATAATAGTGCTGCCCCAAAAGGAAAGATCATGCCATTCAGTGCCATCAAACCAGATCACGGTCTGAACAAAATCCTTGTCGTTGCTAAGTTTGATACACCATAACTCCTTGAGTTCGGAACTCGTTGGCGACTGTGCAATAACATCAGGAATAACTGGGGCAGGTTTTGCCATGTCGAGTTTGTAATTGTCTCCTAATACGCGCGTCATAGTAGGTTGAAGATAGGCAAGTGCACTTGCTGGAAGACCAGCATTTTTTGCAGTTTTGAGGTTAATATTGGCCTGAGATTGACACGCTGATAAGAAGATTGTGCTGATGAGCAGACCTAAACTGAGATTACGCAGCATTTCATCCTCCTAGTAACAGCAACTTGATCAAGGCTCGGCTTTAATCAAGCATCAATTTTCTGTTTTGCGCTCTCTGCTTTTCTGCTGTTGTTGCCGTTAGCTGACAGACTGATAGCCTGACTAGCTGCCATCCCGGAACAACACCATACTCGCCGTATGCCCATGCAGAAAATTCCGACCTCTTATCGGGCCGATCTCGCCCGCGCAGAAGAACCCCGCTAAATCGATCAGACCTAACGACTGCCGGATCGTACGAATATCCCCATTCGGGTGATCGTACAACCGCGTCCCCCGACCGTTGCAAGAGAACAGGAATCCACCGCATGGCGGATCGTAGAAGCCTTGCGGAGCCAACATCATATCGAGGTCTTCCTCGGCAGTTTCTGCATCGCGGATGTGAAATTGGATCATCTCCCCTTCCTCGATCTCATCCCCGACCACAATCGCGCCGCTCTGCGGATCGACCCCCATCACCGCGCGGATCAGGAAGTCGCCGCGCCCTAACATATCCTGCCTCGGATTGATTGCCCGCCCTACAAAAATGCCGTTTTGCAGCAGTTCCCGATCTTCGTCGCTCAGACCATCCACCACATCTTGAATACAGGAGAGCGGCGGCTCGCCTTCCAAGCCCAAAATGACGTTTTCCTTCACGGCGGTGACGTTGAGCGGCTTCCCAATCGGTCGGCAGCCCTGCGAGACGATGACATCCACGCTCACTGCCCCACTGATCGCTACACCTACCGCCCCATTGTGATGGGTATGATCGTTCAGTAGTAGAGTATTCCCGCCCGCCTGTGTTGCTCCACTGGCGATCCCACCAATCACGGGCACACCTGCGCGGTAAGTGTTAAACGCATCCAGCAGCGCATCGACCGGGGTGCTGAATGGATCAGCCAGCAGGATGGCAAGGCGCATCTCGTCGGCTGAGGCCAGCGTCTCCGCGAAAGTCTGCACGTCCCGATGAGTAGACTGCCACGTCAAGTTGTGAAGCGAGAAAGCATCTAGCTTTACGCCGGGCAGATTCCCTGCCAGCAGCGAGATCGCAGGCTGCTGCTCGATTTCATGCTCGCTGCCGATCACCCCTTCCGCCGTGCATCCAATCAGCACTTGTGGGTGAAACGCCTCGCGCAGCCGCTCAGCGATCATAGGGATGACCTCGGCAAAGTGGGTGGAGAAGAATGCGGCAATCAGATCGACGCGCGAGTTGCCCATCCCCTCGCCGATGTCTGCCATCAGCGATGCCACCGCCATATCTTGATTACTTTCGGTAGTTAAAGCAGAAATGAATCGCATATAAATACCCGATGAACTACTTGTGGCAACCGACCCGTATGTCGGCCCTGTAACGATAAGTGTGGCGGATTTAGAACTAAGACGCAAGCGGAGAAAGGGTTTGGAGGTGAGAGTGAAGCTGTCCCGGAAATCAATGCCGATGTGCATGTGCCGGATATCTAATTTGTAACATCCCTTGTGGCTGTTTCGTTAATATACGGCGGAGCCACATGTCACAACAAACAATCAATAGAATAACCGGATACAATGGTAGTTGGCCCTACCCAGCAATGACACAGGCCCTTCGATGGCTTCACCCACCAAGTAGGATGGGCCGTTCTGTTTATTGATTGCAGCACTTCAAACTCGTTGACTTATTATAATCAATGTTGGCAGTCGCTAACTTGTTTTAGATGCGACGCGGAGGCACTAGCATGAGCAGGAAATGGTTTGCAGCGCGCTTCGGAATTATCTCTATTGTAGTCGTACTAATTTTGCTAGCGGCTGGCGTCGTGATGGCCGTCCAGCAGTCTGACCCCTTCGAACTCGATGGGAATGCTGTCGATGATTCTGGCGGCGGGGTTGATTGGTCGAATATCTACGCGCCGCAGACCGACGCAGCAGAGGGACGGAGCGCCTTTGTCGTCGATAGTGCTGGCCCCAATGCGGATAACATCTTTACAGGCGGCGGCTCGAAGGACATCTCAGAAATCTCGGAGTGGAAGTACGAAACAGGCAATGTGCCCGATAAAGATGACATCTTGGATGCCTATGCAGCCGCTTACGATGTCAATGGCAGCCTGACAATCTACTTCGGTGCTGATCGCTTTGCCAATAACGGCGATGCTCAAATCGGCATTTGGCTGTTTCAGAATAAGGTACAGATGCAGCCAGATGGATCGTTCAGTGGCAGCCACTCGGATAACGATCTTCTCGTCCTGAGCAACTTTGTCGGCGGTGGGAAGACCAGCAACATCCAGGTCTATCGTTGGAACGGGCAGGCCGATCCCGCGAACCCGCTCCTGCTGGTGGCGGAGGCTACCGCCGATGGCGCGCTTTCCGTGTGCACCGACGATGACCTTGCCTGTGCGTTCACGAATGCAGGCGGCGAAAGTTCGCCCTGGCCCTACAGCCCGAAGTCTGGATCAGATGGTGCTTTTCCAGAGGTCAGCTTCTTCGAGGGTGGGGTTGACATCGGCGCTCTGCTTGGCCCGGATGGGTTGGGCTGCTATTCGACCTTCCTGATGGAAACCCGCACCTCGCAGGAACCGACCGCGCAACTCAAGGATTTCACGGCAGGCTCGCTAGCTCTCTGCGACCTGACCATCATCTTAACGGGCAGCGAGAACTCAAAGGTAACTGATCTAATCTCTTATACCGCGACCATCGAAAATACTGGCTTGGTAACCCTATACCGCCAGGACATCGGCGATACGGTTCTAGGCGATCTCTCATCTCTCGCTTCTGATGTGGGCTGCGACACCCTTGCTCCCGGAAAGAGTTGCCAATTCACGTTCGATTACACCGTGCAGGATGGCGATCCTGATCCGTTCCTGAATACCCTCACCGCCGCCTATCAGACTGGTTCCGGTGATGAGGTGAGCGGCAGTGACGATCATGAAACGAACTTGTTCCAACCCTCGATTGCATTTACCAATGTTGGCAGCAAGTCGAGTGTGGTGGTGGGTGATAAAGTGACTTATACCTTGACGGTCGAAAACACCAGTTCCGCCGACAGCCCGAACCTGATCTGCGAGATCAACGATGAGCAGTTAGGCATACACGAAACGGTCAACCTCGCCCCCGGCGAGCAGCATACCGTGACTGGTGAGTACACAGCGAAGGCAAGTGATCCTGCCACGCTCACCAATCACGCCTCGGTGCACTGTCAGGTTGATGGCTTCCCGAATACTCGCGACGCCGAAAGCGATTTCAATCTGTCAATTGGTGCGGCTCCACAATCGCCAACTGACTCACCAACCGCCGAGCCAACCATCCAGCACGAAGACAATCCTGCACCTACGGCAGCGCCGACAAAAGAACCGACTCAGCAAGCCAACACCAACCAGCAGCCGCCTAAGAAATCCTCACCGGAGCCGCAAGTCGCCCAGACCACGCAGGAGCAATCCTTCGATCAAAGCGCCAAAGGCTGTTCTCCTGGTTTCTGGCAGGGTGGGTACGGTCGCTGGTTGTGGAACGATGTCAATGACCCGGATTGGAAAGGTCAGGGCACGAACCCCTTCACCCATGAGACGGCTTTCAACACTGTCTTTGCGGCGCACCCACCGACCGATGGCATGGTGATGTTCAACTTTGTGCGCGGGGGCGGCGGCCCACTGCCCTGGCGGAAAGCAGGCCGAAATGTAGTCGCTGGATACCTGAACGCTTCCTACGGGATGAACTATCCCTACACCCCGCAGCAGATCGTGCAGATGTGGGCTGATGCGGTGAACGGTACTCGCAGTTTCATGGATGTTCATCAAACGCTCGGCAAAGCGAACAACCTCGGATGTCCCATCGGGAAGTAGAGTTATTATCATCCGATGTAGATAATCAGAAGGGGCACAATCAGCGTGCCCCTTTTGACTCATTCCTCTCTTATTCGAATATGTATTGGTCTACGTCACACACAGGCCGATATCCAATATCCTGATAAATCCTATTCGAGGTGGGATTACTAAGATCGGTGAACAGGAAACAGAATCGCCGACCGCTATCCAGCATATACTGGCTTAACTCTGCGACAAGCGCGCTGGCATAGCCCCGACGCCTCTGATCGGGCGGTGTGTACACCGAATTGATTCGGATTCCATTCAGAGTAGGGCCGGTGTAACCTGCCAGCGAGGCAGGTTGCCCGTTGACTTCCCACACGTAGTATCCCCGAACATCCTCCACCCCAGGAGCAAGATACAGATCAAGCATCCGGTTCGTGTCAGGGGGAGGCCCGTGAAGGTGAGCATCATTATGAAAGGCAATAATCCATTCGGCTAGGAGATCGCGATCTGATTCGCTGGCACGCCGCATTTGTCCTGGAATATTCGTAACAGGTGTCACCGCGACGAGCTGGTAGGCCCGCATGGACAAGGTTGCTTGGTACTCGCACCCGGTTTCTTTCTGCCACAGATCGGCAAACACACGGCTGATGTCCTTTGCCCCGACCACCCCAGGTAAGTCGATGCCTGCCTGAAGGAGATCGTCAATGATCAGCTTCAACGCGCCCGGATAGATCGTATGTGCCAAGTCGAGGTTATGTGGCGGGGTGAGCATCGCCGCACTGATGATGCGCCCATCATCTTCGACAACTACAAAATAGGGCTGCTCGCGGATCGTCTCAGGATGGCGGATCAGACTGGTGCATGTGCCAAGGATAACGCTGTGCTCGGCTTCGCGCTCTAATAGATAGCGTTCTGCGCACTGATAGAATTCGGCGGCATTGGTGAGGCGGGTGATTTGCATTGTTGAGCGTCCTTCCCGCGCTTGGTCTCAGGTATTCAAGTGGCCGTTGGAATAATTCTCTTTTTAGTTTCTCGCATGATCAAGTAAATTGCCACGCCAATAGGGCCTACAAACCCGATGAGGAGTGTTGCCAGGCCGATCATCCATGCAGGTAAACCGCGCTCTGATGCGTCAAAGTACACCCAGCGCGCCATAAACAGATCGCCAATGACGATATGTACCCAACCGTGCAGCAGGGCGACCTGTGGAAATCGTCCATAGATGTCACTGAGAGCCGTCACAAAGGAGCCGAGAATCCTGCCTTTGAGGTACAAAGCATCCCAATTGCCCATCAGGTCGGGACGGTCGATTAGGATGAGTAACGCCAGCAGCAAGTATAATCCCAGGAGCGGCAGCAGCCACCACAGCGAGCGCATGTATTGTTGTGTGACTGTCCGCTTAGGGAAGAACGCCATCAATGTATAGCCGATTGAGACCAGCAGATTTGAGAGACCAAAGAATATAGCTAGCACAGTAGGCGACATAGGACTATCTTCACTCTAGGGCGAGAATCAAAACGGGCGCTGATTCATGAGAACAAATCTGCGCCCGTCTGGCGTTTCAGGCAAATTATTCGGAACCTATTGATCCTTGACTTCCGCTTGAATCGCTACCTTTCCCGCCTTCTCAAAATACAGAGTAAGAGTCACCATATCGCCGACCTTCACATCCGGGTTCATATTGATCAGCATCACATGATACCCGCCCGGAGTCAGCGATGCCTTGCGGTGCGCGGGCACAGGAATTTCATCGACCATGACCATCCCGGCCATATCGCCCTGTGTCATTGACTGGTGAATCTCGGCGGACTCGGCAAAATCAATTTGCACGCTTGTCAGCGCATCGTCTTCTGATCCCCCGTTGCGGATTTCCATATATGCCGCGCCTGTTCCGCCGGGGATGGGCGAAGGCCGCACCCATACATTCTCAATGCTGATCCCGCCCTGTTGGGCTGAACATCCCGCAAGTACAAGAGTCAAGCCAACGGCAAACAGCCCTACTAATCTTTGCAGCCAACGCCTCACGAACGTTTCTCCCGGATGAGAATCTGCAAATCCTCTGCGATCTGCTCTGGTCGCATCCCGTAGTGCTGATGCACACGCAGCTTCCCGGATCGGTCAATGAGGAAGGTATCGGCAGTGTGGCCTAGCGCTCCGGTAGTCTGCTCCTTAGAGAGCACTCTCACGCCGAACTGGTCATACACGGGTTGAAGCTGATCCATCGTGCCGTACAGCCCTACAAACGACTTGTCAAAATAGCTTAGATAGTCTGCTAGGTGCTGCGAGTTATCTCGCTCTGGATCAATCGTAATGAACACAACCTGTACTTCACTCGCATCTTCACCAAGTTCGCCCATCGTCCGGTGTAGATCGTAGAGCGTTGTCGGGCAAATATCTGGGCAATTAGTGTAGCCAAAGTAGATCACAACCACCTTGCCCCGGTAATCCCTCAAGTTGAATGTATCCCCGTTAGGAGCCATCGGCAGCGAAAAATCGATCTGCTGTGGATTATCGTAATTCACCCCGTGAAATGCCGGAAAGATCAATGAGAGAATTGGCGGCAGAAACACAGAGCTAAATGCTAGTATGCCGATAAACAGCGCCCCAGCGATTGCGGTTCGGCGGGTAAAGCGAGGTTCTTCCATCAATGAACTACCTTGCTCGATCTAGTGCATTCTATCACGAGCTACCTTAGCGCGTCCTGAGCACCGTAGCAAGGGCAAATAAGCTTAGCAGGTATCTGGCTAATCATAACAAACACCCAAAACCTTATGTGATGTAGGGGCTGGGCTTGTCCTGCCCTATGGAATGTCATCTTGGTTATATAATGCGGGGACTGACAGCACCTTCTTGCCACGTTCTCCTGAACCGGCCAGCCGCCTACCAATGAGTAGCATCAAAATAAGGGGAAGAAACCATCCAAATGGAGTTAACCAGTCAAATACTACATCAAGAATCGAAGGGTGATATTGTGGCTCGACGCTTCTAACACCTCTACGGTAATAGACATAGCTATCCAAGAATTGCTGACGCGAGATTTCCTCACGATGATCCTCGAACATGATTACAACAGAATCTGTAAAGCATTCAATCTGGCTTATTTCAGGATAAGTGCGTACTCCAACAATATGGATGTTCGGAGCGAGAGGGCGCGCTTGGTAGTTTGCGCTCCAACTTGCATCCAAGATTGTAGCTGTGTAATAGAGTCGAACGGTTTCCCTAGAATTGCCCATTCTACACGAGTCAACCAAAGTTGTGTCAAATATGAGCGAATTCATTATGACGCTGAATATTATTAACAGGCCAAGCAGCATAATGATTGATGTTGAGAGAACAATAAGAATTATGCCTAGTGTCCGCCGCATCTTCGCCTCACTGTTAGGCCAACCTAAGCACAAGTATGAGGGAAGTTGCCCGTTGATTTCCAGCACTTAAGTGCAGCGCGATACATCCCCAAACAAAAATGGCGACAGATCGGAAAATGAAAATCTCCAATCTGTCACCATAGACCCTATATCAAATTGATCCGCACTTTTGCGTCGCATCCCTTAAAACCCATGTCACACAACACTGTGTCTGATAGTCTGTTCAGACTGCATTTGTGCTCAACATCCTAACCAAATTCAAACGACCTACCCCTCTGAGACGCATCTTCGCGAATCGTCGCGTCACAAAAGAAATTTAGGTACAAAAACTGGCTATTCGTCGCCCTCATCTCGACTCCGTAGCGCCGGGAAGAGCAGCACTTCACGAATGTTAGGCCGATCCGTCAGCAGCATGGTTAGCCGATCAACCCCCATCCCGAAGCCACCGTTTGGTGGCATTCCGTACCGCATGGCCCCCAGATAATCCTCATCGATTGGGTGTGCTTCTTCGTCCCCAGCACCGTACAAACGCTGCATGTCGATGAAACGCTGCTCCTGATCGAGCGGATCGTTGAGTTCGGTAAAGGCATTGCCCATCTCCATCCCGGCAATGAATATCTCGAACCGCTCTACGTGGAAATCATCTCCCGGCTTGCGCTTCGCCAATGGGCTGATGTCGCGTGGATATTCGGTAATGAACGTAGGCTGAATCAGGTTTGGCTGTACGTCATCGCCCAGCAGCGTGTCGATCAACTTTCCCCACGTTGCGCCTTGTGGAACATGCTTGCCGCTTTCACGCATCACCTGTGCCAGCGAGTCGGCAGTTGTGTGCTCCATGTAGTCGATCTCGCTGAACTGCCGGATTGCATCCCGCAGGGTGATTCGATTCCACGTTTGTGCTACGTCGATAGTCTTGCCCTGAAAGTTGATTACCGTTGAGCCTGTGACCTGCTGTGCCACGTAGCGCACCATTCGCTCTACAATGTCCATGACGCCGTTATAGTCGATATATGCCTTGTAGAACTCGATCTGTGTAAATTCCGGGTTGTGTGTGCGATCTACACCTTCGTTGCGGAAGTCCTTCCCGATCTCATACACCGCATCGATTCCGCCTACCAGCAGCCGCTTCAGGTACAATTCAAAGCTGATCCGCAGATACAAATCCTGCTTGAGCTGGTTGTGATGGGTGATGAAAGGTCGCGCTGCCGCTCCACCGTACAACGGCTGTAGAATTGGCGTTTCGACTTCAAGGAAGCCCTCACCGTCGAGAAAATCCCTCAGCGCCCGGATCACCTTAGCCCGATCCACAAATACCTGCCGCACATCCGGATTCACGGCAAGATCGGCATAGCGCTGCCGATAGCGTTCCTCGGGATCGCTAAACTCCCCATAGCGCTCGACTGTACCATCGTCGAGCGTTCGCTCCTTAATCACAGGGAGAGGGCTGAGTGCCTTCGCCAGCAAGCGAAGGTTCGTTACGAGCACAGATACCTCGCCGCGCTTGGTGCGGGTCATTGTGCCCTGCGCCTCGACAAAATCGAACAGGTCGAGGTCGTCATTGAACAATGCCTGCGTCTCTGGCCCCGTAATATCTTCCTTGAGCCAGATTTGTACTCGCCCCGTTCCATCTTCGATATGCGCGAAGGACATCTTGCCCTTAGGCCGGTGTGAAACAATCCGCCCGGTGATCGTTACCGGAATGGATTCCAGTTCCTGACCTTCCGGGGTGCGCTTCTCAGCGGCTTCATAGGCAGTGACAGCCTCCGCAATAGTGTGCGTACGGCTGACCCGTAAGGGATACGGATCGATGCTGCGCGCGCGCAGCCGATCCAGCTTATCCCTACGGTCGCGCTCGACCTGATTTTCCGGCTGCCAACCTTCTTGTGTATTGATTTGATTTTCGGACTGCGACACAGGATTTCTTCCGATCCGGGGCGGATGTTCGACTTCGACTGCGTGGAGGGGCGGTCTTTAGTACGTTCACCCGCCCCTATAATGATTGTTGCTTGATTACTCGATCTTGATAATCTTGTACGTAAACGAGCCATCCGGGGCGCTGATTGTCACTTTGTCGCTCACTTTTTTACCCATCAAGGCGCGGCCCAATGGAGAGACATCGCTGATCTTTCCTTCGAGCGGGTTAGCTTCTGCGGCCCCCACAATGTGGAAGGTTTCCGGCTTTTCGCCTTCCTCCTGCACCGTCACCGTGCAGTTGATCCGCACAACATCGGCCTTCTGCGTGCCGTTTTCCAGGATATGTGCGCGGCTAAGCAGCAGTTCTAGCTGCTGAATACGGCCCTCCACAAATGCCTGCTCGTTCTTCGCGTCTTCGTATTCGGCGTTTTCTACCAGATCGCCGCCTTCCTCAAGGGCAAGGCGTAGACGTTCAGCTACCTCGTATCGCCGCACGTTGCGCAGATACTGAAGCTCGGCGTCGAACTTCTCATA
>Ga0075431_100008935_pt1 | contig 10040 bp, 9 predicted proteins | sample RhiMetdeltSRZDD5_FD_75297 | JGI IMG/M metagenome (GOLD analysis project Ga0075431, IMG submission 75297) | Populus rhizosphere microbial communities from Tennessee, USA - Rhizosphere MetaG P. deltoides SRZDD5 | ecosystem: Host-associated > Plants > Roots > Rhizosphere > Soil | place: USA...
GGTGCAGCGACCGCTCCGGCAGCACCGGTTCGGGGTCGTCGCCGACGGCGGCGTCAGCCCGCCGCGCCCAGTCCTGCATGGCGACCGCGGTGTCCCCCACCGACAGCGCAGCGAGCCCGGACACGAGTTCGGCCTCGTGGTTGGCGAACAGGTCGACGGTGCGGTCCTTCAGGTTCGCCACGATGGCCTGGATGTGCCCAGCCGATAGCACCCCGTCCCCGTAGGCGGCGGCGATGACAGGGAGCTCCCGGAGTCGGCGGGCAGTCCTGGCGCACCGGGCGGCATCGCGACCGGACCGTCGGGTGTGATGCCGCAGCCAGGCGGTCATGGACGTCGCCCCGTCGTTGCGCCACACCTCGCCGGGGTCGTGCTCAGCCACCGCGGCCAGCAGCTTGGCATTGAGCCGATCCGCCAACGCGAACGCTTCGGTCAACACCCCACTGTCGACGGGCAGTTCGAGGTCGTCGATCGCCCGTGCGAGACGCTCGAGCGACCCCCAGGGTCGCTTCCTGACCGCCGTGGCACATGTCCGCCGTACCATCCACCTCGTGCACGTGGAGTTCACCGACGAGCAACGGGCACTGCGCAAGCTGGTGCGCGACTTCGCCGAGGCCGAGATCGCCCCGCACGCAGAGGCCTGGGACGCCAGCCATACGTTCCCGGTCGACGTGGTGCGCCAGATGGGCGACCTGGGGCTGTTCGGCATCCCCTTCCCGGAGGAGTACGGCGGCGGCGGCGCCGACCTGACCACGCTCTGCATCGCGATCGAGGAGCTGGCTCGGGTCGACCAGGCCATGGCCATCACGCTCGAGGCCGGGGTCGGGCTGGGCGCCAACCCGATCTACCGGTTCGGCACCGAGCAGCAGCGCCAGCAGTGGCTGCCGGACCTGTGCGCCGGGCGGGCCCTCGGGGGCTTCGGGCTGACCGAGCCGGAGGCCGGCAGCGACGCCAGGGCCACCCGCACGACAGCCGTGCTCGACGAGGCCCGAGGCGAGTGGGTCGTCAACGGGGCCAAGGCGTTCATCACCAACTCCGGGACCGACATCACCTCGCTGGTCACGATCACGGCCCGCACCGGCGGCGACCGGGCGGGCGCTCCGGAGATCTCCTGCATCGTCGTCCCGGCCGGGACGCCCGGTTTCGGCGTCGACCCGCCCTACCGCAAGATGGGGTGGCATGCGTCGGACACCCACGGGCTGACGTTCAGCGACTGTCGGGTTCCCGCCGGCAATCTGCTCGGGGAGCGCGGCCGCGGCGTCGCCCAGTTCCTCCAGATCCTCGACGAGGGCCGGATCGCCATTGCCGCGGTGGCCGTGGGCGTCATCCGGTGCTGCCTGGAGCAGTCGGTCGCGTACGCGAACGAGCGGCAGGCCTTCGGGCGCGCGATCGGTGCCAACCAGGCGGTGGCGTTCGCCTGCTCCGACCTGGCCGTCATGGCCGAGACCGCGAGCCTGCTCGTCTACCAGGCGGCATGGCTGCGGGACACCGGCAAGGCGTACAAGCGCGCGGCGGCGATGGCCAAGCTGTACGCCACCGAATCGGCGGTGACCGCCACCCGGATGGCCACCCAGGTGTTCGGCGGCTACGGGTTCATGGACGAGACGCTGGTGGCCCGGCAGTACCGCGACGCCAAGATCCTCGAGATCGGTGAGGGCACCAGCGAGATCCAGCGCCTGGTCATCGCCCGCGAGCTGGGCCTGCCGACCTGATCAGCACGTAGTCGCCGCCGCCTGTGCCCGGCGCGGCCCATCCTGCAAGAATGGCTCCTCCGTGAAAGGTCTCATCCTTGCGGGCGGGGCGGGAACGCGCCTGCGGCCCATCACCCACACGAGCGCCAAGCAGCTCGTCCCGATCGCCAACAAGCCGATCCTGTTCTACGGCATCGAGGACATGGTCGAGGCCGGCATCAAGGAGATCGGCATCATCGTTGGTTCCACCGGCGACGACGTGATCGCGGCGGTCGGCGACGGCTCGCGCTGGGGCGTCGACATCACGTACATCCCCCAGGACGCGCCGTTGGGGCTGGCCCACTGCGTGCTGATCGCACGCGACTTCCTGGGCGACGACGACTTCGTCATGTACCTCGGCGACAACATGCTCCAGCAGGGGCTGGCCGGGTTCACCGACCGATTCGAGCGGGCCCGCACCGATGCCGCCACGCTGCGCCTCGGCGATGACGGGTCCTCCGTGCCGGCGGCGCAGATCCTCCTGGCGAAGGTGGACGACCCCCGCCAGTTCGGCGTCGCCGAGCTGGCGAACGACGGCGAGGTCCTGCGGCTGGTCGAGAAGCCGGCCGAGCCGCCCTCCGACCTGGCGCTGGTCGGCGTCTACCTGTTCGACCGCCATGTCCACGACGCCGTGGCCGCCATCGAGCCGTCGTGGCGTGGCGAGCTCGAGATCACCGATGCCATCCAGTGGCTGATCGATCACGGGCACCGCGTCAACCACGAGGTGCTGGACGGCTGGTGGATCGACACCGGCAAGAAGGACCCGCTGCTCGAGTGCAATCGCCTGGTGCTCGAAAGCCTGCAACCGCGGGTCGAGGGATCGGTCGACGCAGCCTCGGCCATCGAGGGCCGAGTGATCATCGAGCGCGGCGCCGAGATCGTGAACAGCCGGGTGCTGGGGCCCGCCATCATCGGCGAGGGCACGCGGATCGAGAACAGCTATGTGGGCCCGTTCACGTCGGTCGCCGCCGACTGCGTGATCGTCGACTCGGAGCTGGAACACTCGGTCGTGCTCAGCCGTAGCCGCATCGCCGACGTCCCCCGGCTCACCGACAGCCTGATCGGCCGCGAGGTCGAGCTGACCCGTTCGACGCGCCGGCCCCGGGCGCTGCGGCTCATGCTCGGCGACAATTCGGTCGTCGAGCTGCACTGATCGAGGGTCCGAAGGAGCCACGTGGCAAACATCCGGCCGTCCGACGTCATCGAGGGAGTCGTGTTCGTCGAGCCCGACATCCACGGCGACGAGCGGGGCATCTTCATCGAGACCTACCGGCGCCAGTGGTTTCCTGCTGGCCGGGAGATGATCCAGGCCAACCGTGGCGACCGCCGCGCCGGCGCGGTGGTGGGGTTGCACTACCACCTCCATCAGGCCGACTACTGGTATGTGCCGTTCGGGCGGTGCCGGGTGGTGCTGCACGACCTGCGGGTCGGCTCGCCCACCGACGGCAAGACCCTGGCGGTGGACCTCGGCAGCGCGCCGGGGACGCCCGGCGTCGACCACGACCACCGCGGCGTCTACATCCCGCCGGGTGTGGCCCACGGGTTCGCGGCGCTCACCGACATGACGATCACGTACCTGGTCGACGGCTACTACAACCCGGCGGACGAGCTGGGGGTGGCGTGGGACGACCCGGAGGTGGGAGCCGACTGGGGCGTGTCCGAGCCGGTGCTGTCCGCCCGAGACCTGGCCAATCCCCGGCGGTCCGACCTGCCCGCCGACCGCCGCCCCCCCGCGGCGCTGCGGACGGGCTGACCCCGGAAGGAGACCGAGATCGCATGAGGCAGTTCGTCACCGGCGGGGCGGGGTTCATCGGCTCCAACTACGTCCGCTGGGTCCTGGCCAACACCGACGACGAGGTCACCGTCTACGACGCACTCACGTATGCGGGAAACCTCTCGACGCTGCGCGACGTCGACGACGATCCCCGCTACGGCTTCGTCAAGGGCAACATCTGCGACCCGGGCACGCTCGAGGAGGCGATGGCCGGCCACGACGCCGTGGTCCACTTCGCCGCCGAGAGCCACGTCGACCGCTCCATCGCCGGCCCGGACGACTTCGTCAACACCAACTGCTTCGGCACCAACGTGGTGATGGACACGGCGCGCCGGCTCGAGATCCCCCGGGTGATCCACATCGGGACCGACGAGGTCTACGGATCAGTTGAGGAGGGATCGTCGCTCGAGACCGATCCGCTGGAACCCCGGTCGCCGTACTCGGCGTCGAAAGCGGGATCCGACCTCATCGCGCTGTCCTATCACCACACGTATGGGCTGCCGGTGACCGTGACCCGGTGCACGAACAACTTCGGGCCGTACCAGTTCCCGGAGAAGGCCATCCCCCTGTTCGTGACCAACCTGATGGACGGGAGGCCCCTCCCGCTGTACGGCGACGGCCTCAACCAGCGCGACTGGCTCTACGTCGACGACCACTGCACGGGGGTGGCGCTGGTGTTGGCGAAGGGGGCGGTGGGCGACGTCTACAACATCGGTGCCGGCAACGAGACCCCCAACCGGGTGTTGGTCGACAAGCTGCTGGAGCTGTTCGGGGCGGGCGAGGAGATGGTCGACTACGTCGAGGACCGTCCGGGCCATGACCGCCGCTACTCGGTCAACGTCGACAAGGTGACGGCGCTCGGCTGGCACAAGGCCCGCACCCTCGAAGAGGCGCTGGCGGAGACCGTCGAGTGGTACCGGGCCAACGAGTGGTGGTGGCGTCCTCTGAAGGAGCGGGCAGGCCTGCTGTGAAGGTCCTCGTCACCGGGGCCGGCGGCCAGCTCGGTCACGACGTGCGGATGCATTGCGAGGCGATGGGGGACGACGTTGTGGCCCCCACCCACGCGACGCTCGACGTCGCGGATCGCGACGCTGTCTACCAGGCGGTGCTCTCGGTCCGACCGGACGTCGTGGTGCACGCCGGCGCCTGGACGGCGGTCGACGCGTGCGAGGGCGACCCCGAGCGGGCATTCCGGGTGAACGCCCTCGGGACCCGCTGGGTGGCCGACGCCAGCCGCCGGGCGGGCGCCCAGCTCTGCTACGTGTCGACCGACTACGTGTTCGACGGCACCAAGGAGGGGCCGTACGTCGAGTGGGACGCCACCGGCCCGCGGTCGGTCTACGGCGCCTCCAAGCTGGGCGGCGAGCACGAGGTCGCGGAGCACGCGCCGGGGGCCTGCACAGTGCGCACGTCGTGGGTGTGCGGCGAGCACGGCAACAACATGGTCAAGACCGTGCTCGGCCTGGCCGACCGCCCCGAGCTGGCGTTCGTCGACGATCAGCGCGGCTGCCCCAGCTTCACCGCCGACCTGACCGTCGCCATCCGTTCGCTCGCCGCCGCGCGACTACCGGGGGTGTTCCACGTCACCAACCAGGGCGTGGCGAGCTGGTACGAGTTCGTGCGGGACATCCTGACGGCACTGGGGCAGGATCCCGGGAAGGTGCGTCCCATCGCCACCGCCGATCTCGATCCGCCCCGGCCCGCGCCCCGGCCGGCGAACTCGGTCCTCGACAACGCCGCGCTGCGCGCGGCTGGCTTCCCCATGCTCCCGGACTACCGGGAGAGCCTGGGACACCTGGTGAAGAAGCTGACCGGCTGACGCCCCCATTCCTGCCGCGGGGATTGGTGGCCCGGGCACCAGATCCGCAGCAGCCGGTTGCGGGGTTCGGTCAGCCGAAGGCGAGGAAGCCCTCGCCCTCCTGCTCCTCGGGCGTCGACCACGGCGTCACTGGCCGGCTCGCACGCTCGCCGTCGAGGATGAGATCGGTGCGTTCGGCGAAGAAGCACACGCGGTCCTTGACGGCGGCGACCTCGTGGAGCGGATCGGTGTAGGTCCAGGCGATGTCGCGGCCCGCTGGCGAACCGCTCGCCAACGAGAAGTAGGAGGCGTGACCCTTGTACGCGCAGACCGACGTCGTCTCGCTGGGCGTGAGCAGGTCCATCCGCACGTCCTCGCGCGGCAGGTACCAGCGCGGGGGCAGGTGGGTCTCGAACACGCCTACCGGTCGGCGGCTGTCGGCCAGCGTGACACCGTCGAGCGACACCACGACATGCCTGCTGGCGGAGAGGACGTCGATCCGCCCGAACGGGTCGTGGGGATGCGCGATGACCGGCTGCTCCTCCTCGATCCAGTCGAACGCGGGCCAGTCCAGCGTGATCCGTCCACCGAGCTCGGGGTCGTCGGGCCGGAAGGCGACGCCGGGGAGCTCGCGGCCACCGACCAGGAGGGTCAGTGCCTCGCCGTTGCAGGTATCGATCCCGAAGTTCTCGGGTCCCAGGACCGGGGGCAGCGCGTCGAGGTCCGGGCTGGCGGCGGAGGTGAACGGGACCAGGTCGGCGTGGATGTCGTCGGGTGGCAATGCGTAGACGGGCACGATCCGCCGGGGCTCCCAGACCAACATCGCGTCCGTCGTGTCGGCCACCGTCTCGTCGTCGACGAGGCAGCGGATCCGGCGCGTCACGGGCTCGAATCGCAACTCCGGCAGCCGGGCCATCAGGTGTTGAGCCATGCGTACGGCCATGGCCCGATGGTCGGCGGTTCGTCGGCCCGGGTCAACCGCGTCATGGCCGCGCCCGCGTCAGCCCAGCAGCTTCAGTCTCCGGGCGAGGTCGCTGTTGAGGCGGCGATCGGGGTCCAGCCGGTCCCGGACCGCGCGCCACTCGTCGAGCCGGGGGTACATGACGGGGAGCAGTTCGGGCCGGAGGCGGCTGTCCTTGGCCAGGTACAGCCGGCCCCCGGCGTCGGCGACCTGGTTGTCCAGCCGATCGAGCAGGGGCCCCAACGTCGAGTCGGTGGTGGGGACGTCGAGCGCGAGGGTCCAACCGGGGCCGGCGAAAGTCAGCGGCGCGGGATCGGCGGCGCCGAAGTACTTGAGCACCGCCAGGAAGCTCGGCGCCCGGTGGTTCGCCAGGGACTCGACGACATACCGGAGGACGCCTTCCGTCCCAAACGGCAGCATGCACTGCCATTGCAGGAAGCCCCGGGGCCCGTACATCTGGTTCCACCCGTCGAGGAGGTCGAGCGGGTAGAAGAACCGCGAGATCGACTGGAGCTCGTCGCGGCGCCTACGAGGGTGCAGCCGATACCACAGCTCGTTGAAGGCCAGGATGCTGCCCTTGTTGAGCAACCCGCCTGGCACCGCCCGGGGCATGGGCACCGGGGGCACGGTGTCGTACGCGAGCGGCTCACGCTCGCGGGGCCGGATCCGGCGGTGGGCGCCGGCGAGCTCGTCGAGGCGGGCGAAGTCGCCCTGGAGGAGCACCGACCGACCCAGTGAACGCCCCCGGGCCAGGACGTCGACCCATGCCACCGAGTAGCGGTACCGCCGGCCTCCCTCCGACAGCAGCGTCAGGAGGGTGTCGAGGTCGGGCACTTGATCGGTGTCGACCCGGAGCAGGCTGGTCTCGATCGGATGTAGGCGAATCGTCGCCTCGACGACGGTGCCGGTCATGCCCATGCCCCCGCACGTGGCCCAGAACTCGTCGGCGTCGTGGTCGGGGGTGAGCGTGCGGCGGGTGCCGTCGGGCAGGCCCAGCACCAGCGACTGCACGTGGGCACCGAAGCTCCCGCTGGCGTGGTGGTCCTTGCCGTGGACGTCGGCCGCGATGGCCCCACCGACGGTGATGTAACGGGTGCCGGGCGTCACCGGCAGGAACCACCCCTCGGGGACGATGGCGCGCAGCAGGCCGTCGAGCGAGGTGCCGGCCAGGACGCGGGCTGTCCCGCGCGAGTGGTCGAGGTCGAGCAGGCCCGACACGCCGGTCGAGCTGACCACGAGGCCGCCGGCGTTCATGGCCGAGTCGCCGTACGCCCGCCCCAGCCCCCGAGCGATGGCTCCCCGCGGCCCCGCGGCCTTGGCAGCCACCGCCAGCTCGTCGGCGTCCGTGGGCCGCACCACGCGCGCGGCCGACGCGGGATTGCGGCCCCACCCGGTCACGATCTCGACGCCGTCGGCGGAACGGTGGCCCACGGCGGGTCCGCTCATGCGGTGTACACACCGATGGCGAAGACGATGGCCCAGGCCACGCCGATGCATTGCAGCGTGCGGTCGCCCAGGACGATGTCCTCGGGGGCCGATCCCCGGTCGCCCTTGTCGAGCACCAGCGCGTAGCGCAGGATCGCCATCACGAACGGCAGGATCGACAGCTGATACCAGGGGATCGACGACGTGTTCAGCGCGCTCTCGGCCTTCTCGAACGCCCACAGGCAGTACGCGACGAGGACGGCGCCCGAGGTCACCGACCGCAGGTACGCCATGTAGCTCTCGCTGTAGGCACCCAGCACGGCCCGGAACCGACCGGTATCGGCGGTGGTCGCCGCCGCCATCTCGCTCGCCTCCGCCTCACGCTTGCCGGACACGATGAAGAGGGCGCCGAAGCTGGTGACGATGAAGAACCAGTCGGAGATCGGCACGTCGGTGGCAGCGGCGCCCGCCACCGCCCGCAGGACGAAGCCGGCGGCCACCGCCACCAGGTCGACCACCGCGACGTTCTTGAGCACCGTCGAATAGGCGGTGGTCAGCGCCACGTAGCCGAGGATGGTTGCGGCGAGCTCGGGGGTCGCGGCGAACGCCAGCGCCACCGACGCCACCAGCAGCACCGCCCCGCCGACGTAGGCGACCGCCACCGGCACGACACCGGAGGCCACCGGCCGGTTGCGCTTGGTCGGATGGAGCCGGTCGGCCTCGGCGTCGCTGGCGTCGTTGATGTAGTAGGTGCCCGAGGCCGCCAGGCAGAAGGCGGCGAAGGCGATGAGCGCATCGATCGCCGGCTCGGTGTTGTCCAGCACCCCGGCTGCGGCCGGTGCGGCGAAGACCAGCAGGTTCTTCGTCCACTGCCGCGGTCGCGCCAGGCGCACCAGTCCTGCGATAAGCGAAAGTGCCCCACGCGGGCGCCGTCCTGCGTCCGGTCCACCGTCGTGCTCCTGGGGCGACGTCACGTCGGTGCTCGACGGTGAGGTGGTGGTCATCGGCTTCGCCACGTCACATGTTGGCCGACACTCGGCGCCACGCGGGGCGGGGCAGGTGCCGCAGCGCCGCCATGACGTAGCGGAGCGCACCGGGCACCCAGACGGTCTCCTTACCCGAGGCGATGGCGGCGGCCACCGCCTCGGCGACCGCCGCCGGCGTGGTTGCCAGCGGGGCGTCGTCGCGTCCCTCGGTCATGGACGAGCGGACGAAGCCGGGCCGCACGACGACGACCCGGACACCGGCGGGGACCAGCGAGTCGGCGAGCCCCTGGGCGAAGGCGTCGAGGCCCGCCTTGGACGAGCCGTAGACGAAGTTGGAGCGGCGGGCGCGCTCGCCGGCCGCCGAGCTGAGCACCACGATCGTGCCGTGCCCCTGCTCCTCTAGCCGGCGGGCGACGTGCAGCAACGTGGACACCGGCCCCGCGTAGTTGGCTACGGCCAGCTCGGCCGCAGCGGCGGGATCGTCCTCGAGGTGCGATTGCTCGCCCAGCACGCCGGACGCCAGCACCACGCAATCGATGTCGACCGCCGCCGCGTCCCACGCCGCCTTCACCGCGTCGGCGTGGGCGCCGATGTCGACGGCGTCCCAGTGAATGGTGACCACGGCGGCGGCGCCGGCGGCGTGCAGCCGTCTGGCCACCGGGTCCATGGCCTCGAGTCGGCGCCCGGCGAGGACGACGGTGCGACAGCCGTCGGGCACCAATCGCTCGGCGATCGCCGCGCCGATGTCGGACGACCCGCCGAGCACCAGGAGGGATTGGACGGCGCCCAGCGCGTTTTGCACGTCGGGACAGGGTAGTGGCTGACCGCCTCACCGCCCCTCCGCACTGGTTCGGCGGACCGATCGCCCGGCGGGCCCTGCGGGCGCTAGCGTGGCCGCCTCGTATACGGCTAGCTGGGCGCTTTGCAGTCGGAGGTCCATTTCATGGCGGAGATCGCCGTCATCGGGGCGGGTTATGTCGGGCTGACGACAGCGGCGTGCTTCTCCCACCTGGGGCACGACGTCACCTGTGCCGACATCGACGAGGCGAGGATCGCCCAGCTGACGCGCGGCGAGATACCGATCGTCGAGGCCGGCCTCGGGGCCCTGGTCCGGGACGGTCTGGAGGGTGGGCGGCTCAGCTTCGTGGTCGGGGCGGCCAACGCCGTGTCGTCCGCCGAGTTCGCCTACCTGTGCGTGCCGACGCCCCAGGACGACGACGGTGCCGCCGACCTGTCCTACATCGAGGCGGCCGCGCGCGAGATCGGTCCCCGGCTGCCGTCGGAGGCCGTGGTGGTCAACAAGTCGACGGTGCCGGTCGGATCGACCCGGGTGGTCGAGCGGGTCCTGGGCCGCGACGACGTGGTGGTG
>Ga0075431_100008936_pt1 | contig 10040 bp, 9 predicted proteins | sample RhiMetdeltSRZDD5_FD_75297 | JGI IMG/M metagenome (GOLD analysis project Ga0075431, IMG submission 75297) | Populus rhizosphere microbial communities from Tennessee, USA - Rhizosphere MetaG P. deltoides SRZDD5 | ecosystem: Host-associated > Plants > Roots > Rhizosphere > Soil | place: USA...
CGTCTCGTTCACGCGCTGGGAACGCCCACGGCCGCGGAAACGGTGACAGGCGGCGAGGCGCCGTGGGCACCGTCGCCGGCGCTTCTGTTCGCGCTCGTGAGCGCGCTGCTGGTGGCCGAGATCGCTTCGCGACGCCTCAGAGGCGCTGCGTGAGCGTCGCGTTCATCTCGAGCTCCGACTGCGGGCGGCACGACACGGGGTGGGGACATCCCGAGCACGTCGGCCGTCTTCGCGCGATCACGCGGGCGCTGCGTGAGCATCCGGAGGTTCTGACGAGCGTGGAGCACATCGACTCGCGCCACGCGACGGAAGATGAGATCGCACTCGTACATGCGCGGTCGTACATCGCGGAGGTGCGGGAGCTCGCGCGCGCCGGTGGCGGGCGCCTCGACGCGGATACCGTCGCCAGCGAGGGGTCCTGGGGGGCCGCTCGGGCAGGCGCCGGCGCGCTTCTCGACGGAGTGGACTTCGCGATGCGCGGCGAGGGAATGCGAGCCTTCTGCGCCGTCCGGCCACCAGGGCATCATGCCCTCGCCGACCGCGCGATGGGGTTCTGCCTGTTCGGGAACGTCGCGATCGCGGCACGATACGCTCAGCGACGCCACGGTCTTCGGCGCGTGCTCATCGTCGACTGGGACGTACACCACGGGAACGGGACGCAGGCGCTGGTCGAGAACGACCCTGACGTGCATTTCCTGTCCATGCATCAGTGGCCCTGGTATCCTGGGACGGGTGCCGCCGACGACCGTGGACCGCACGGCACGGTCTGGAACATCCCGCTCCCCGGAGGGCTCCCGGCGCAGCGGTACGTGGACGCCTTCGAGAAGGGGGTGGATGCTGCCACCCGCGGGTTCACGCCTGATCTCGTCCTGATTTCGGCCGGTTTCGACTCCTTGCGGGGTGACCCCCTGGGCGGCTTCACGCTCGAGATCGACGACATCGCGCGCCTGACCCGCATGATGGTCGATCGCGCAGGGACGTGGTGCGGAGGGCGAGTTGTGAGCGCCCTGGAAGGCGGCTACGCGCCGGAGCGCGTGGGGGAGGCCTGCGTCGAGCACATGCGCGCGCTATTCGGCTGACGACGTCGCCCGATTGCTTGCCCGCCCATTCACGCGCGGGGTACATTTCGTCCGACATGAGCGCAACTCCGCGCGTCCCGCCGGTCCCGGCGGTCCTCCGCCTGGTCCAGATGGCGGTAGTCGGCCGCTGGCGGGCGACCGGTGAAGACCTCTACCGGGAGGTCGCGAGGGTCACGGAGGCCGCGCCGAAGCGGGAAATCGTGGTCTCGGGGTGTGGGGACGGCGTCACCTCGGAGTGGCTGGCCCTTCGCACGGGTGCATCGGTCACGGGAGTCGATCCCGACGCGGACGCCATATCGGGCGCCGAGGCCCGCGCGCGATCGCTCCCCGAGGCCGCGCAGCTTCACTACCAGGGCGCCCCGCTCGACGACCTTCCGTATGAGACCGCTGTCTTCGACATCGCCATCGGGGAGCCTGCGCTATCATCCTCGGGTGATCCGGCACGGGCCGTCTCGGAGCTCGTGCGTGTGACCAAGCCGATGGGGCCCGTCGTCCTTCTCCAGCCAACGTGGAGCTCCGAAATCTCTCTCGGCGCCCGGGAGCTGCTCATCGAGCGACTCGGACTGCGCCCCTTTCTCCTGGTGGAGTGGAAGCAGATGCTGCGCGACGCGGGTGTCGTCGACGTGCAGGTCCAGGATTGGACGACAGGCTCCGCCTCGGGCGCGCGGTGGACCGGCTCGAGCGCGTCGAACACCCCGGTGCTCAACTGGCGACAGAAGATTCAGATTTTCGGACGCACCTGGCGGCAGGGGTGGCGCGAGGCGCGCGGCGCCGTCGAGCGCGAAACGACCCTCCTTCGCGAGCTCTCGCGTGAGCGAGCCATTGGTTTCCAGCTCATCAAGGGCGTGAAGTGGCCGCACGCGAGGTCGGCATGACGGCGATGAGTGTCGCACCGAGCACGGCGCTCGAGGGGAAGGTCCCGCGCAGCTGGCTTCGTGATGCCGACGGCACGACGCGTCGCGATCTCGGTCCGCGCGAGCTCGCCGAGGTGGTGCGCTCGGGCACAGGACAGCTCTGGGTGGATGTCGATTCGAGGAATCGACATCAGCTGGCGGTCCTGGAAAAGGTGTTCGGCTTTCACCCCCTCGCCATCGAGGACACGCTCAATCCCGAATCGCGTGTCAAGTTCGAGGAATACGACGGCTACATCTTCATGATCGTGCGTGGGGTGGCGTTCGAGGATGAGACGCCCGACCCGTACGACCTCGACACGTTCAACCTCTACTTCTTCCTCGGCCCGAACTACCTCGTGACCGTGCACGGGGAGCGGGCGCGGAGCATCAAGATCGTGGGCGACGTGCTGGAGCGGAGCCCCGACGTCCTCGGTCGCGGCGCGCAGCGCCTGCTTCACCTGATCATGGACACGGCCGTGGACGAGTATTTTCCGCTGCTGGAGCGCATCGATGGTCTGGTCGAGGCGTTCGAGGACCGCGTGTTCGTCAGCTTTCAGCGCGACACACTCCAGGACATTCTTGCGGTGAAGCGTCTGATCCTTTCCCTGCGGCGACACCTCTTCCCTCAGCGCGAGGTCTTCAACCTGTTGACGAACCGCCCCAACGCGCTGCTCTCGCACGAGACGCAGATCTACTTCCGCGACGTGTACGACCACGTGCTTCGGATCAACGACGGTCTGGAAACCCAGCGGGACCTTCTCTCCGGCACGATGGAGGCCTATCTCACGCAGGTGTCGAACCGGCTCGGCGTCGTCACGAAGGGGCTGTCGGTCATCGCCACCCTCAGCGTGCCGTTCGTCGTGGTGAGCGGGATGTGGGGCATGAACTTCGAGCACATTCCGTTGTCCGGCCACCCGTTAGGCTTCTGGCTCATGCTCGCGCTTCAGCTCGGTATCGGCGGTTTCCTCCTGTTCATTCTCGTGTGGCGCAAGTGGCTCTGACCGGGTTGCGGCTGTACGGGGTGGCCACGCTCGAGCACGCCGACGACCGGCCGCTCGTGGACAGCACCAGTGTCGTGGCGGTGCGCGACATTGGGGCGATCGTGCGGCCGTCGGCGTACGCGATTCCGCCGCTCGATGACGCGGAGCTCCTCGAGTGCGAGCGGATCGTCGAGGCCGTGTTTCGCGCCCACACGATTCTCCCCGCGCCGTGCGGTACCGTCTTCAAGTCCGAGGACCACATCTCCCGATGGCTCGAGCTGAACTACGTATCGCTCGTCGAAGCCATTCACTTCGTCGAAGGTCGATGTGAGGCTCGCGTCCACGCGTCCGATCTGCCGGGCGATGACGTCAACGCCGAAGATCCGGATCAGGTCTCGGTCGCCAACGAGTGCCTCCGCAATTTGCGCAGATCCGCGGTCGCGACGCTGCCACTTCGCCCGGAGGATGGGCGCATCGTCAGCGCCGCGTTCCTCGTCGAGCGCAGCGAGTTCTCGACGTTCGAGCAATTGGTGACGGAGCAGGGCCGCCGTGCACCGGGGCTGCGTCTTCACGTCACCGGCCCCTGGCCGCCGTACGATTTCGTCCGGCTGGATTTCGGAGTGTAGATGTTCTGTCCCGAGTGCGGCACGTGGAATCGCGCATCGATCGCGAAGTGTACGCGATGCCAGGCCGACCTTCCCGAGGTCCCCGACGCGCCGGGCGCGAAGCCTGACGACGAGCTCGACACGATTCGTCGGGCCACTGGCGGGCGCTACCGCGTGTATCGTCGGCTCGGGACGGGCGGCATGGCGAACGTCTACTACGCGCAGCATGCCGTGCTCGAGCGACCGCTGGTCATCAAGGCGCTGCTCCCGCACCTCGCGCGCGATGCCGAGATGCGGGAGCGCTTCAAGCGGGAGGCGGAGGCGTCGTCGCAGCTGTCGCACCCGCACATCTGCTCGATCATGGATTATGGCGAGGTGGACAACGTCGTCTTCCTCGTCATGCCGTACCTCGCCAATGGGTCGCTGGCCGACGTCGTGGTGCGCGACGGAACGGTTCCCGTTCCGCGATCGGCGGCGGTCTGCGCGCAGGTCGCGGTCGCGCTCGACTACGCGCATCGTCACGGCATCGTGCATCGCGACATCAAGCCGGACAACATCCTCTTCGACGAAGATGGCAACGCCCTGATCACCGATTTCGGCATCGCGACGGCGCGCTTCCACGCGCGACTCACCGGCACCGGCCGCGCCATGGGCACTCCGCACTACATGTCCCCCGAGCAGGCGATGGGCCGGATGGTGGATGGGCGAAGCGACCTGTACGCCGTCGGCGTCATGCTTTACGAGATGCTCGTCGGCTTTCCCCCGTTCGACGGGGCCGACTCGTATTCGATCGGCTACAAGCACGTGCACGAGCAGGCGGCCTCGCCCGACATCGTGGACTCTCGCGTGCCCGCGGCGATGGCGCAGATCGTCATGCGATGCCTGGCGAAGAGTGCGGGGGAGCGGTATCAGCGCGGGAACGATCTGGCCGATGCGCTGATCGCGTTCCTCGGCGTCACCGGCGCGGTCGACGAACGGCGCGCCGCGTGGATACCCCGGCGGACGGGTGCGACGCCATCGAGCGTGCGCTCATGAAGATCTCGCACGAGATCCTGACGCTCCGCACGAAGCATCCGTTCACCATCGCCCGCGGCGGTTCCAGCGAGTTCCGCGTCGTCTGGGTTCGGGTGGTGGACTCCGACGGCAACGAGGGCTGGGGCGAGGCATCCCCGAGCAGGTTCTACGGCGAGACGGCGGACACGGTCGTCGCCGTACTTCCGCGTCTGGCGGAGGCGATCGAGGGGATCAACCCATGGTCGCTCGAGGAAATCGAGCATCAGCTCGATCGCGCCGTCCGGTTCAACGGAGCGGCGAAGAGCGCCGTCAGTGCCGCGCTTCACGACCTCGCCGCCAAACGCCTCGAGGTCCCGCTCTGGAAAATGTGGGGACTCGATCCCGCCAAAGCGCCGCGGTCGAGCTTCACGATCGGCATTGGTGATGCGGCCGAGCTCCGCCGCAAGGTGGCCGAGGCCAGCGAGTACCCGATTCTGAAGGTGAAGCTCGGGTCCGATCACGACGAGGAGATCCTGCACGTCGTTCGAGAGGCGGCGCCGGACAAGGTGCTCCGCGTCGACGCGAACGCCGCATGGACGCCGAAGCACGCCCTTCGCATGATGGATGCACTCGTCAGGCACGGAGTCGAGTTCGTGGAGCAGCCGCTGGCGGCCCACGACCTCGACGGGCTCCGCTTCGTCCGCGAGCGTTCGCCGCTCCCGATCATTGCCGACGAGTCGTGCGTGACGAGCGCCGACATTCCGCGCCTCGTCGGCGCGGTCGATGGCATCAACATCAAGCTGGGCAAGTGCGGCGGACTGCGCGAAGCGCTTCGGATGATCGCGGCGGCTCGCACGCAGGGAATGCTCGTCATGTGCGGGTGCATGATCGAGACGAGCCTGGGCATCACCGCGGCCGCGCACTTCGCGCCGCTGCTCGACTACGCCGATCTCGACGGGGCGGCACTCGTCGCGAACGATCCGTTCATCGGTGTTTCGATCGCGGGCGGCCGCATCGCGCTCCGCGACGCACCGGGGTTGGGCGTCACGAAAGCATGACCGCGCCTCGCTTCGTCGAGGTCGCGCTCCCGCTCCCCGTTTTTCAGACGTTCACGTACGCGGTCGATCGCGAGCCGGCGAATCCCATCGTCCCGGGCACGCGCGTCATCGTGCCCGTTCGAAAGCGTCGCGCCGTCGGGATCTGCGTCGCGACCCCCGACGACACATCCGTCAAGACACCCCGCGCGATCCTCGAGGTGCCGGACGTCGAGCCGGTGTTCTCCGGGCGCATGCTCGCGCTCTGCCGCTGGATGGCGGAGTACTACGTCGTCCCGCTCGGCGTCATCTTTCGGGCCGCGATGCCGTCGCTGCTCGCCGGCGCCATGCGTCCCACGCCCGAGCAGCGAACGGAGCGCATCGCGGTGGTCGCGAAACGACTCCCGTCGCTCGAGCTGCGTGACAAGACATTCGGCCGCGCCGCGAAGCAGCGCGCGCTCTACGAGCTGCTCGAGTCGCTCGGCGGACGCAGTCCGGTCGCGCATTTGCTCGAGAACCTCGGCGCATCCTCGAGCGTGCTCGACCAGGTCGTGAAGAAGGGCCTCGTCACGCTCGAGGAATCGGTCGTGGAGCGCGACCCATTCGCGCTGCGACGTCCCATCGCGCACGAGCACCACGTTCCATCGCCGCCGCAGCGGGCCGCGATCGATGCTCTCGTGCAGGGGAAACCGGGGGACGTATTCCTCCTGCATGGCGTCACGGGGAGCGGCAAGACGCTCGTCTACATCGAGCTGCTGCGCGAGATCGTGGACCGGCGGAATCAGACCGCCATCGTCCTCGTTCCCGAGATCGCGCTCACCCCCCAGACCGTCGATCGCTTTCGCGCGGTGTTCGGCGATCGGGTGGCGGTGCTTCACTCGGCGCTGAGCGAGGGAGAGCGGTACGACGCCTGGCTCGCGCTCAAGCGCGGCGACCGACGCATCGCCGTCGGGGCGCGTTCAGCGATCTTTGCACCGCTGGACAACCTGGGCGCCGTCATCGTCGACGAGGAGCACGAGGGCAGCTACAAGAACGGTGAGACCCCTCGCTATCACGCCCGCGAAGTGGCGATCGTACGTGCGCGAGAGGAAGGCGCGGTCGTCGTGCTCGGGAGCGCTACCCCCAGCCTCGAGAGCTGGCACAACAGCCAGACGGGGAAGTACCGACTGCTCACGCTGCCCGAGCGCGTTGGAGCGGGACGCATGCCGGCCGTCGAGGTCGTCGACCTGCGAGCGAAGAGTGCGCAGGCCGCACGGGTCGCCGGCGGTTTCAGCGCCGTGATCGCGGAGCGGCTCGAGGGCGCTCTCCAGGAGCGTCTGATGCGGGAGGAGCAGAGTATCCTCCTGCTCAACCGGCGCGGCTACGCATCCTTCGTGCAGTGCGGTGACTGCGGCTACGTGACATCATGTCCCAACTGCAGCATCACGCTGACGTATCACCGCACGCCAGAGCGGCTGGTCTGTCACTATTGTCTGTATCAGACCCCGCCTATCACCAGGTGCGAGCGATGCGGGGGAGCGACGGTACGGCAGCGCGGTCTCGGGACCCAGCAGGTCGAGCGGTTGCTCGGCGAGCGATGGCCGGCGGCACGCATCGCGCGCATGGACGTGGACACGACGAGCGGCAAATGGGCGCACGCGGACATCCTCGATCGCGTGGGACGCGGCGAAGTCGACATCCTGCTCGGGACGCAGATGATCGCGAAGGGGCTCGACTTCCCTAACGTCACCCTCGTTGGCGTCGTCGATGCGGACGTCGGCATCAACCTTCCGGATTTCCGCGCGTCCGAGCGCAGCTTTCAACTGTTGAGTCAGGTCGCGGGCCGGGCGGGGCGAGGACCGAAGGGCGGCCTCGTGATCATTCAGACACGGGTGCCAACCCATCACGCCGTCCGCTGCGCGATCACGCACGACTACGCGGCGTTCGTGGCGGAAGAGCTTCCGGCGCGTCGCAATCCGCCGTACCCTCCCCACACGCGGGTCGCGAACGTCATCCTGAGTGGTCTCGCCGAGGAGCCGACGGCGAACGTCGCGATCGCCGCGGCGGACTGGCTGCGCGAGCTCATTCGCAGCGCTCCCGATCTGCCGGTGTCGGTGGTGGGCGCGGCCCCGTGTCCGATCGATCGCATCAAGCGGCGGTGGCGCTGGCATTTCCTGCTGAAGTCGGAGCACCCCGGATCGCTGACACGCGTCGCGCGGTATTTTCTGGAGCGCTTCGACGTCCCGACAGCCTACGACATGCGAGCCGTCATCGACCGGGACCCGGTCTCATTGCTCTAGACATTCGACCTCGGATCTCATGACACGACCGTACATCCTCGGCGAGTCCACGTTCCGGACGATCTCGTCCACGCGATACGAGGTCGCGATCCTGCCCTGGGGAGCGACCGAGGCACACAACTATCACCTCCCGTACGGAACGGACAACGTCCAGTGCGACGTGCTCGCCGCCGCCGCGGCGCGTCGCGCGTGGGAGCGCGGCGCGAAGGTGGTCGTCCTGCCAACGGTGCCGTTCGGCGTCAACACGGCGCAGCTCGACATACCACTGACCGTCAACATGAATCCGTCGACGCAGAGCGCCGTGCTGCGCGATGTGGTCGATTCGCTCGCCGCTCACGTCCGAAAGCTCGTCGTCCTCAACGGGCACGGTGGGAACGATTTCCGGCAGATGATCCGCGAGCTGTCGCCGCGGACTCGGCTCTACGTCTGCGCCGTCGAGTGGTGGAAGATCGTCGATCCGGACGGGTTCTTCGAGAAATCGGGAGACCATGCCGGAGAGCTCGAGACGAGCGTGATGATGCACGTGGCCCCGTCCCTCGTGCGCCCGCTCTCCGAGGCCGGCTCGGGAGCCGCGAAGAAACCGCGACCCCAGGGAATGCGCGAAGGCTGGGCGTGGGCTCCGCGCGCCTGGACGCGAGTCACGTCCGACACCGGCATTGGCGACCCTTCGCGGGCGACCGCCGAGAAGGGGGCGCGATACACGCGCGCCGTGGTCGAGCGAATCGCCGAGTTTCTCGTGGAGCTGGCCGCGGCCGATCCGGACGATATGTACGAGTAGCGGTTGTATCCCCCGAGGTCGCAAGGCCATCTTTCGGTGTGCGCGGGTCTTCCGCTTCTGCCTGACACACCGAGCAACTCGAGCTGACGTGTCGTTCTCGCATCCCGACTTCACCGCGCCGCGATTTGCGCAGGCGCCGAACGCCCGCTTCGTTCCGGCACCATTGGACGGCGTGCTGCCCGAGGGCTTTTTCTCCACGACGAACCTCCCCACGTACGTGAAGCTCGACGGGGCGTGGCGCATGCCGCGCGAGCCGCGCATGGATGCCGCGCTCGTGCGCGACGCGAGGGGCGAGCTCTGGGTGCGCGAAGGACGACGGGTGCGACAGGGCGACCCGGTGGCTGTCGGAGCGAAAGAGGACGGCAGCGAAGGGATCTACGTGCACTCCGGGGCCTTCCTCGGCGATTCCGACGAAGGTGAGTTCAAGTTCATGACGAGCGAGGTGTCGCGCGAGAAGCCGATCGACTATTCGCTGATGGCGCGCATCCTCGTCGATGAGCGCGACCGCGGCGGCTACCCGGTGTGGGTCACCGGGCCGGCACTGGTGCATTCGCGCGCGCGCGCGGACATGACGTGGTTCATCGCCAACGGGTTCGTCGGCGCGCTCCTCGCGGGCAACGCGGTCGCGGTGCACGACATCGAAGCCGCGATCTTCGGGACGACACTCGGGATGACCGGGAGTGGGGAAGCGACGTCGGGTGGACACGGATTGCACATGCGTGCGATCAACAAGGTGCGGGCCGCCGGGTCGATCGCCGCGGCGGTGACGCAGGGGATCATCAAGGATGGCATCATGCACGCCTGCGTCGCGCACAACGTGCCGTTCGTGTTGACGGGCTCGATTCGCGATGACGGCCCGCTTCCCGACGTGATCACCGACAACCTCGAGGCGCAGGACGCGATGCGCGCGCACGCGATCCGCGCGACGATGGCGATCCTGATCGCGACCGCGCTCCATGCGATCGCCACCGGCAACATGCTCCCCGCGTTCGTGACCGAGCGGGACGGCTCGCTGCGCGAGCTGGCGACGATCTGCGTCGATTCGTCGGAGTTCGTCGTCAGCAAGCTGAAGGATCGCGGCACGCATCAGGCATTCGGCGTCGTCACCAATGCGCAGGATTTCATGCACATCCTGCGGCTCTACGTCGAGCGGGAGATCGCGGCGCGTCAGGCGCTCGGGACCAGTACGCCACAGGCGGCGGCACGATGAGCGACGAAACGAGGCGACGCTTCCTGCTCGCGATCGGCGAGCGGGTGCCGCCTGACCGGGTGGAGGAGGTGCGGCTTTTCCGCCCGATCCGCCAGGGCGGTCAGGAGACTGGCGCGGCGGTGGTGGCCGTCGAGCCGGAACCTCCGGCCGAAGGTGCCGAGGGGGGCAACGGGCCCTCGCGCCACATCG
>Ga0075431_100008938_pt1 | contig 10039 bp, 6 predicted proteins | sample RhiMetdeltSRZDD5_FD_75297 | JGI IMG/M metagenome (GOLD analysis project Ga0075431, IMG submission 75297) | Populus rhizosphere microbial communities from Tennessee, USA - Rhizosphere MetaG P. deltoides SRZDD5 | ecosystem: Host-associated > Plants > Roots > Rhizosphere > Soil | place: USA...
AATCGCGATGCCGTTCTCGGCGCTTTGAAGGTCGTCATCGATCCCGACCTGCGGCGCGACATCGTTTCCCTCGGGTTCGTCAAGGACGTGACGATCGACGGCGGAAGCGTCGCGTTTACGATCGAGCTGACGACCCCGGCGTGTCCTGTGAAAGACCAGATGCGCGACCAGGCTGCGGCCGCCGTGCGCGCGCTGCCTGGCGTCACCAACGTTGACGTCCGGATGACCGCCAACGTTCGCTCCGTGTCGGCGCCCGAGACAGGCCGGACTCCGCTGCCGGGAGTCAAGAACGTCGTCGCCGTTGGTGCGGGAAAGGGAGGGGTCGGCAAGACCACTGTTGCGGTCAACCTTGCCCTGGCCCTCGTCAAGTGCGGAAGCCGCGTCGGCATTCTCGACGGCGACATCTACGGCCCCAACGTTCCCATCATGATGGGCCTGCAGACGCAGCTCACGACCGATGGTCAACGCATCGTACCGGCCGAAAAACACGGGCTGCAGGTAGTCTCGATGGGCTTTCTGACCGGCGAAGATGCCCCCGTGATATGGCGCGGACCCATGCTGCACAGCGCAATCCAGCAGTTCTTCCGCGACGTCGCGTGGCGCGATCTCGACTACCTGATCGTCGACATGCCGCCTGGAACTGGCGATGTTGCACTGAGCCTCAGCCAGACGGTGCCGGTCGCCGGCGCCATTCTCGTGACGACGCCCCAGCAAGTGTCCCTTGCCGATACCCGCCGCGCCGTTCGGATGTATCAGAAGCTGAATATCCAGCCGATCGGCATCGTCGAGAACATGAGCTATTACGCCTGCCCGAATTGCCACCACGAAGCGGACATCTTCGGGTACGGTGGCGGAGAAGGGCTCGCGCAGCAGATGGAGGTCCCGTTTCTCGGCCGGCTTCCCGTGTATCAGCCCATTCGCGAGGGAAGCGATAATGGGACCCCGCTGGTCGAAAGCGAGCCGGGATCACCGGCTGGGCGCGCATTCTTCACACTGGCGGAGCGCACGGCTGCTCAGCTGTCCATCGCGGCTCACAAGGTGGCCGAGGCCAACAAGGGGAAGATTCCGCTTATTCCCGTCCGATGAGGTAGGCGTAGCCGAATCCGAGCGCCCCGAGCAGAATCATCGTGCCGGGGGCCAGCGCCGGAGTTGCGCCTTTCATCGATTCGCTGAAGAGCGCGACTCCGGACAACTCGGGATTGAGCTCCAGCTCGAATTCAGCGTTGCCCTTGTAGTGCAGCAGGACGCCGGCAACGCCGCTGACCACGAACAGAATCAGCACAAGCTGGAACGCCCGCAACTGGGTCATGCCCCCCTTTCTCGCCACCAGTCCGAGGGTGCCACACCCGATTGCGATGAGGATGAGCGGAAGGTTTTGCCACACGCCCTCGGTGTGGCCCATCAGCATGAGCTCTGCGCTTGTGCCCAACGATCCGAACAGGAATATTGCCCCAAGCATCCGCCGAGTCGTATCGAGCTTGGCAGCAGGCCCAGCCTTCATACGTACGCTTCAGTGAAGCCGCATCGCGGAGAGCGCAACACGGACGTCGGTTCGTGATCCATTGGGATTCGAGCCGCTCAGTTGATCGTTACGTATCGCTCGAGGCGCGCGACTTCCTTGTCGTCGACGTACTTCCCGATTTCCCGCCGGAACTGTTGCATCGCCTTATACGGCCGGTACTCCTTGAACTCGCGCAGCATGCGTTGCCCTAGCCCCGGGATGCTGAGGATATCGGCGTCAGTCGCGGTATTCAGGTCGATCGGAACGAACACGTACTGCTCGAGTCGCGCCACCTCTTTGTCGTCGACGTACTTGCCAATTTCGCGCCGGAACTGTGCCATCGCGCGGTAGGGCCGGTACTCCTGAAACTCGTGCAGCATGCGATTGCCCAATCCGGGGATGAGCAGAATCTCTGCGTCCGACGCGGTGTTCAGGTTGATTTGGACGAATAAGCGCCGATATACGTTCCCCCGCTGCTCTGGGGAGAGTGACGTAGCCAATAACTTATCGAGCTCGATCATGGTGAGAAAAGGACGACGGCCGAGAATATCCTTCGCAAGCATCGGGGTGATGCCCGGCACGGAGAGGAGATCCTTCTCGGACGCGGTGTTCGCGTCCTGCACGTCACCTCGTCGTCCGGCCTGCCCGTGCACCTCCCATGGCGTCAGTATTGCCACGACGACCGCACAGAATATCAACCGAGTCATGCCATGCCTCCAGTCTCAAAATGCGAACTTGACACCCATCTGGACGAGCCGGGGGCTGCCAGGGAGTATCCCGCGCGTGCGGTCGACGATAAACAGCTCGTCCCGCAGGTTCTTCACAGTTAGAAACAAAGTCGCGCGCGCGACCATGTAGTTCATCGCCGTGTTCCAGACGGTGTGCCCGGGGAGCAACCCGCGCTGGCCGTCGGGCGTGGGAGCCACTGTGTTGAGGTCATCGCCGAACTGATCGCTCGTTTGCACCGCTTCGAGGAGCAGATCAATCGGGCCGCGAGCGTACCCAACGCCGACGGAAACAACCTGCTCCGGGGCGTAAGGCAGCCGGTTCCCGCTCACGCTAACCGTCCCAAAACCCGGGATATTGCTGAAGCGTGTCCCACTGAACTCCGCGACGGGTAAGTACGTGTACGCGAGACGGAGGTAGGCGTCGTGCGACGATCCGATGATCGGCGCGGTGTCGATCTGCGCTCTTAGCTCAATGCCCTGGTGCAGCGTCGCACCGCCATTAGTCAGCGTGGCCCCGACGCCGCCCGCCAGGCTCGCCGGGATGACCTGGTTCTCATAATCCATACGGAAGAACGTGGCATCTACGCTCACTCCGGGTCGCATCGTGCTCCGAACTCCAGCTTCGTAGTTCCAACTCAGCTCGGGATCGAGGTCGATAACGCCCCCCGTGTTCGAAATAATGTCTTCGGTGCGAGGCGGTGCAAAACCGCGATGGACTCCGCCGAAGACCGTAATCCGTTCTCCGGTTGTGTGGGACACGCCGATTCCCGGAATGATCCGCGTCATGTCCGTCTCGCCCGTGACACCGGCGCCCGCGTTCGCCAGCCGGTTGGTCCGTTCGAAGCGCACGTGCTCGAGCCGGATGCCCGGCGTGACCGTCCACCCGCCAAAGAGGAACGAGTTCTGAACGAAGCTCGCGTACGCGTCGTTCGTGCGCACGTTGCTCTCGACGAGCTCGCCGGAGCGCGCCGTCGGTGTTGTTCCATTTTTTTGCAACCGATCCTGGTGTTCAAAGTGGGCACGCACGCCGAAATCGGTCTCACTCGAGATCCCGAAAATCCGGTGATGCACGCTGATGCGGGGCTCGATACCCCAGACGGAATACTCGCGCAGGCGCCCTTCGTTACCGCATGTCGTATTGAGGTTTGCCATGCTCCCGCAGAGGGGATCTGCGGAGTCATTCGGCCGCTGAGCAGAATTGCTCGACTGCCGCCACCAGTGTCGGCGGAACGAGTTCCAATACAGATGGGTCGTGATGGCAAGGTCGCCGCTCACGGCGAATGCATGCGTCGCCGACGCCCCGTACCGATCCGCGTAGAAAAAATCGTTCCCGAACGGGTTGGCGCGAGGATTGGCGAGGTACTCGTCCTGCCGCAGACCGGAGTAGGTTACGTTCGAGTCTTCGCCGTAGTAATTGGCTCGAAGAGTCAGCGTCTGGCCGGCGCCGACGGTCTGCACGACCTTCCCGTTCACATCGTTGAGCTTGAAGTCCAGGTTCTCGCGAGATCCGTCCCCTTGCTTGCGCATGTAATCGATCAGGAACCCCGTGCGGCCGACGGTCGCGCCATATGAACCGTGGCCATTGAAGTAATCGCGGTTGCCGCCGGTCAGGATCACCGAGCCTGCTCTCTGCACCGGTGGCTTCGGTGTGACGTAATTGACGGCACCCGCGATCGTCTGAGGACCGTACGCGATCTGCGCGCCGCCCTTGAGTACCTCGATGCGCTCGAAACGGTCGATTGGAGGGTGGTAATAGGTCGCGTTGTCACCGTACGGCGCATAGGTCAGGAGGATGCCGTCTTCGAGGAGCAGCACCTTGTTCGCGCGCGTTGGATTCAGTCCGCGGATGCCGATGTTCGGTCGCAGCCCGAATCCCTCCTCGTCGCGCACGTGCACGCCTGCGACCTTCCTCAGGGCATCGTTGGTCGTCATGACGCGACTCTTTTCCAGCGTCTCGCGGTCGACGATGTCCACGGATCCGGGCAGACGACGCAGCCGCTCGTGACTGCCCGCGATCTCTGCAGCGACGACGACGACGTCTTCCGTCAAGCCGCCAACGCGCAGTTGAAGTGGAATACGACGAACTTCCCCCGGACGCAACGAGACGCGCTGAACGGCCACGGCAAACCCGGCGCTCGTCGCGGTGATTTCATAATCGCCGGCTGCGAGCTCTGAAACCGAGAACGCTCCTTCACTGTCGGACTCGATACGCCTCTCGCTCGCCGTCGAGGACCTGCGAACGGTAATCAGGGCGCCGGGAATTGCGGCGCCAGTCTCATCGACCACCTGTCCGGTCAACGCCGCTGCTCCGACCTGTGCGGCGGCGGAGAGAGTTGGAAGGGCGAACAGACAGGCAGCGAGCAGTACGAGTAGAACGGCGTGGCGAAGCATGTTGAAAGCGCTCCTGGAAGTCGGTGGCTGATTGAGCTACCACGAAGTGAGATTGAGTCTCACTTTCAAGTCCGGAGTCTATATCCGACTGCTTTGGTCGGTCAAGACAGAAGAGCTCGCGCTGACACGTTCGAAAAATCAGGTCCGCGCTCGGGATAGGATGCCGAAGTGACCTCCGCAACGCTTCCTTTCGTCAAGCGCACGCTCTCCAACGGACTCGACGTCGTCGTGCACGAGGACCACCACGTCCCGATCGTCGCCATAAACATCTGGTATCACGTGGGTTCCAAGGACGAACGTCCCGGCCGTACCGGCTTCGCACATCTCTTCGAGCATCTGATGTTCGAGGGATCGCAGCACCACAACTCCGGATACTTCCCTCCGCTGCAGCAGGCGGGCGCCTTGCTCAACGGATCGACGAATGCCGATCGCACCAACTACTGGGAAGTGGTTCCGACGAGTGCCGTTGACCTGGCGCTCTGGATGGAATCGGATCGAATGGGGTACCTGTTGCCGGCACTCACACAAGAGCGCTTCGAGACGCAGCGGGAGGTGGTCCTGAACGAGCGGCGGCAGAATTATGAGAACCGGCCGTACGGATTTGCTCTCATGGCAATCGCGGCGGCCATCTTCCCCAACGACCATCCGTACCACTGGCTGACCATCGGCAGCGCGAGCGACATCAACGCGATGCAGCTCGACGAGGTGCACGATTTCTTTCGCACGTACTATCACGCCTCGAACGCCTCCCTCGCGCTGGCCGGCAACATCGAAGCGGCGCGCGGCTTCGAGCTTGCCGAGCAGTATTTCGGCGAGCTGCCGGCCGGTGCGAAACCTCAACCGTTGCGTCCCAAGGCGACACTCGAACGCGAAGTGCGCCTCGTGCTCGAGGACCGCGTGGAGATGCCGCGTGTGTACATGACGTGGCATTCGCCGGCCATGTTTGCTGAGGATGACGCCGAGATGGATCTCCTCGCGGATCTGCTCGCCAACGGCAAGACGTCGCGGCTTTATCGGACGCTCGTTTATGAACAGCGGATCGCGCTCGACGTGTCCGCATACCAGAACTCACGTGAGCTGGCGGGATTCTTTCTGCTGGTTGCCACGGCCGCGCCGGGCCGATCGCTCACCGAGATCGCCTCCGTCATCGACACGGAACTGCAGCGCGTGTCCGACGAGGGACCTTCCGTTGCGGAGATGGAACGCGCCCGGTCGCAAACGGAAGCGCATTTCATGTACCGGCTGCAGACTGTTGGCGGATTCGGCGGAAAATCCGATCAGCTGAATGCGTACAACGTGTTTTGCGGCGACCCGGCATTCTTCGCAACCGACCTGGCTCGCTACCAAAGCGCCACGGCCGACGGGGTTGCCGGAGCTGCCCGCCGTCATCTCGGCTTCGACCGACGCGTCGTCCTCAGTATCGTGCCGCGCGGGCAGCACTCGCTTGCCCTTCCCGGTTCCGAACTGGTCACCGTAGTGTGATGCGCGTCGATCGATCGCGTCTGCCGGCAATCGGCCGGGATCCGGCCTTCAGGTTCCCGCGCATCGTGCGGCACAGGCTGGACAACGGGCTTGACGTACGGACCGTTGAGCACCACACAGCACCAGTGGTCACGCTGGTGATGCAAATCGAGGGGGGCCTCGGTTCCGATCCACACGGTCTGGAAGGGCTTGCCGCCCTGACCGCAGACATGGTGGACGAGGGCACCGGCGCCCTCAGCGCGATCCAGGTTGCCGAGGCGCTGGCGTCGATCGGCGGAGAGTACGACGTCGACGTGGGCGCCGACGCCATCGCGTTCACTCTTACAACGCTCGACAGGTTCGCGGAGCGGGGGGCACGTTTGCTCGCGGATATCCTGCTTCGTCCGAGTTTGCGCGAGACCGATTTCTCCCGCGTGCGAAAGCTCCGGCTCGATCGTCTCCGTCAGCTCACGGACCTGCCGCCCGCGGTTGCCGAGCATGCTTTTGTCACGTTGATGTACGGCCAGCATCCCTATGGGCATCTCGCAATCGGCACCGAACCCGCGCTACGTCGGATCGAGCTCGAGCAGGTCAGCGACTTCCACGCACGCACATTCCGGCCGGCGCGCGCCACGTTTGCGCTCGTGGGCCCCATGTCGCACGAACGACTGCGAACCGTTGCGGCGGAGGCGTTTTCCGGGTGGCGCCACGAGTCTGCGTCGGCTGTTCTAGACGGACCGGAGGACATCGAGGCGACGTCCTCCTCCGCACGGCTGGCCGTTGTCGCGCGTTCCGGAGCGGCGCAGTCGGAGCTCCGAATGGGACATCTGTCGGCTCGACGCGACACTCCCGACTACTCCGCATTGCTCGTGATGAATGCGGTGCTTGGAGGCCAATTCGTCAGCCGTATCAATCTGAAGTTGCGAGAAGAGAAGGGTTATACCTATGGCGCTCGCACGGGCTTCGACTGGCGCCGCGGCAAGTCGCCGTTTGCCCTGCAGGCGAGTGTTCACACGGCCGCGACGGCCGACGCGATTCGCGATTCTCTTTCCGAGCTGGACGACCTGCGGGGGCCACGCCCGCCTTCGGACAAGGAGATGAGCCTTGCAAAGGCATCTTTGACGCGCGGCTATCCACGGAACTTCGAGACCGCACAGCAGGTGGCGCGATCGGTGACGCAGCTCGCGCTCTACGACCTGCCTGATTCGTACTTCGAAGAGTTCGTTCCGAAGGTCAACGCCGTCGAGGCGCCCGATGTCGTCCGTGCCGCAGCGAAGTACGTCGACCCCACGCGAATGGTGACGCTCGTCGTCGGGGATCATCAGACAATCGGCGATTCGCTCGTGGCGCTCGGTCTTGGTGAGCCGCAGCTGTTGCCGGTGGAAATGTAAATAGTAGGCAGTAGGCAGTAGGCAGTAGGCAGAGGGCACGCCGACCCTCAGCAAGCCACTGCCTACTGCCTACTGCCTACTGCCCACTGCCTACTACTAGAGGTTCTTGCGCAGAAACTGCGTCAGGACATATCCGTCCAGGAACTTGAACGGCGCCGACCCGGTGCTGTAGTGCCCGCAGGGAAGCACCGTGACCTGATGCGGCAGATCCCGCTGCCGGAATTCATCAACGAGCTCACGCGACAGATCTACCGGAAAGGTGAGGTCATAGCGCGCGTACACGAGGAGCGTGCGCGCGTGACGAACTCGGTCGAAGTATGACGATGGGCTGATCGGACGCCACAAATTCTGCAGGCGTTCCAGGTCGATGTGTCCGTCGAGTCCTTGACGAACGTGGCGCGTTGAAATTCCGCGCCATACAACGTCCGCAAATCGAGGAGACACGTGATTGAGCGCCTGAGCGCGTATGCGAGGTTCGTGCGCGGTGGTCAACATGGCCAGGCACGACCCCAGGCTGGTCCCGAGAATGCCGATGCGCTCGAAGCCCTGCTCCGCCAGCCACGCGATTGCGCGCCGCGCATCGAGCACCGCCTGTCGGCACACCTGGATCGTGCGGCCGATATTTGCGCTCACGATGTAGTCGGCCCGTGTCAGCTCGGGCGGCATTCGAACGTCGTGATACGGCAAGCTCATGCGAAGCGCCGACACCCCGACCCGCGCCAGCGCTCGCGCGAGCCCCACGTGCCCTTCCGAGTCGGAATTCCACTGCGGTAGAACCAGCACCGCACGCCCCCGGGACGCCCGGCGGCCCGGAGGCGCCTCGACTGCCGCAGGAAACCACCGGGCATGGACGGTGTTGTTCTCAGCATGCGGCGTCACCAGCGCGCTCGAAAACCGCAAGGTGCCGGCTTCACCCCGTGCGCGTTGATCGGGCGTGGCCTCCGTAAAGCGGTAATCGTGCGCCGGCGGGGCTTCGAAAAACGCGGCGGTATCACGCATCACCTCGTCGACCCAATGGCGGAGCCGATCTGCCGACGCCTGGTTCCCGTTCGGCGGAATCCAGTCGAGGCCCCATTCGAATGGTCGAATGACGCGATTAGTGGTCAATGCCACGAGCCGGCGTTCCCACGCGTGAAAAAGCCTCGAGATCACGGCCTCAACAGTACTTCGGTCCGCGGGTTGCAGGTTGAATTGCCATGATCGAACACCCACGACGGCCTGACGTGCCGCGGCCGCCTCGTTCGCCCGACGTTATCGACGTCCCGCCCCCCGATATCAACCCGGCGCCGCCGCCCGACGTGCCGCCACAACCGTTGCCGGAGCAGCCGGAGCCTCAACGCGATCTGCCCGGACCGAGATAACCCTCGAGCGTCTCGGCGACATCAAGAAGTGTCCGCGTACCCAGACGAGCGCCGACAACCTGAGCGCCGATCGGCATACCGTCGACTGTTTGACCGCACGGCAGGGTGACGGCAGGGTGCCCCGTGATGTTGAAGAGTTGGGTCAAGCGCAGCATGACACTTCGAACGGACTCCTTGGTTCCCCCAATCTGGACGGTTTCGGCACCGAGCCTGGGAGCGGGGATAGGTAGGGTGGGCAACAAAAGGGCGTCACACTCGTCCAGCGCGCGATCGACCTCTGCTTGCAGGACCTCGCGGCCACGCAATGCGCGAAGGTAGTCCTCGCCGAGGATGTAACGTCCCATTTCGAGGCGCAGACGCACGTTCACCGTGTAGTCGTCTGGACGACTGTCGAGCGCGGGCGCGTGATAGGCGGCAGCTTCCGATAGCGCAATGTGCACGTAGACCGCCTGGATGTCCTCCGCGTGCGGAATCGCCGTGTCGCAAAGCTCCACGCCCGCGTTCTGCAGCCGCCTACATGCGCTCTCGAAGGATGACGCCACCTCGGCATCGAGCAGCCTCGTGAAATATCCGCGCAGCACGCCCAATCGAATTGCACGCGTTCGACCTGTGCCCGCGGCCGGACGAACCGGTTCGCCGCCGAGCACGTCGTAAAGAATCCTCGCATCGCCGACCGAGCGACAAAGTGGACCAACATGATCCAACGTCGCGCTCAGCGGGACGACGCCGTCGGTTGGAATCTCGCCGAACGACGGCTTCAAGCCGACTAAGCCGCAAAGCGATGCCGGTATGCGCACCGATCCCCCCGTGTCGGTACCGATCGACGCGTATGCCATGCCCGCAGCGACTGCCGCCGCAGACCCGCCGGACGATCCGCCCGGCGACCGATTTTCATCGAGCGGATGACGAGCCGGTCCGAACGCCGAATCCTCATTGGTGGTGCCCAGAGCGAACTCGTGCAGGTTGTTCTTGCCGACCAGCACGGCGCCCGCCTCGCGAAGCCGCCGTACGACCGTGGAGTCGGTCTCCGCGAGATGGCCTGCCCGTACCCTGGATGCGGCCGTGGTCGGCACGCCGGCAATGTCAATGATGTCCTTGATCGAAATGGGAATACCGTGAAGCGGTCCACGGTAGCGTCCAGCGTCCATCTCGGCATCGGCCTGGCGTGCTTGTGCGCGCGCTGCGTCGGCAAGCACCGTGATGAAT
>Ga0075431_100008939_pt1 | contig 10039 bp, 6 predicted proteins | sample RhiMetdeltSRZDD5_FD_75297 | JGI IMG/M metagenome (GOLD analysis project Ga0075431, IMG submission 75297) | Populus rhizosphere microbial communities from Tennessee, USA - Rhizosphere MetaG P. deltoides SRZDD5 | ecosystem: Host-associated > Plants > Roots > Rhizosphere > Soil | place: USA...
CTAGAGGCCGGACTCGCCATCGTCGTGCTCGCCATCATTCTTGATCGCGTGTGCAGGGTGGAGGCGGTGGCACCCCAAGAGAAAGCAAAATGAGCACGCCTGCGGTCTCCTTCAGGCACGTCGACATACTCTTCGGGCGAGATGCGAAGGCAGGCCTCGAGCTTCTCGATCAGGGAGCGACGCGCAACGACATATTGAAGAAGACCGGGCTCGTTCTTGGCTGCGCCGATGCGACGCTCGATGTTGGCGAGGGCGAGATCTGCGTGCTCATGGGCTTGTCAGGGTCTGGCAAATCCACGCTGGTGCGCGCGGTCAATGGTCTCAATCGCCCAAACCGAGGTCAGGTTCTGGTGACAGACGCAAACGGGGTCGTGGACGTGGCGCGGTGCGATCAGCAGACGCTGCGCCGCATCCGAACTTCGCGCGTGGCCATGGTTTTCCAGCAATTCGCCCTGCTACCATGGCGAACGGTCGAGCAGAACATCGGCTTCGGGCTCGAACTGGCCGGCTTGTCCGAGGCTGAAAGGCGCGAGCGGGTCCAAAAGCAGCTCAAGCTCGTGGGTCTCGAACAATGGGCGGGCAAATATGCCCATGAGCTTTCCGGCGGGATGCAGCAGCGGGTGGGTCTGGCACGGGCGTTTGCGACGGAGGCGCCCATCCTGCTTATGGATGAGCCTTTCTCGGCGCTCGATCCACTGATCAGGACGCATCTGCAGGACGAACTTCTCGGGCTGCAACGCAAACTCAAACGCACCATCATCTTCGTCAGCCATGATCTCGACGAGGCGTTGAAGATCGGCACGCGCATTGCCATCATGGAAGCGGGACGGGTGGTGCAATATGGCACGCCGCAGGACATCGTGTTGAGACCGGCCAACGAGTATGTGGCGAATTTCGTCGCTCATATGAATCCGCTGAACGTATTGACGGGCGACGTAATGATGCGGAGGCTCGCGGATGTAAAACGCAATGGCAGCGCCGTCGTAATCGATCCCCTGCGGCAGTTGACTGTTCAACTTTCCCAATCGGGAGCCCCGGAGGCGGCCCAACTCGCGGGCAGGCCGGTGAACGTGTTTCCATCCCAGGCGGATGGCCAGAAGGTGCCGGCTCTCAGCCTTGCGGTCATGCCGGCAGGCAGTTCGATGCGGTCGATCATCGAGGCGCGGCAGACGACGGGTCTGCCGGTTCTCCTCGCCGAGGACGGCCAAGTCATTGGGGTCGTGGGAGATGAAGAGATCTATTCCGCTCTGATGCACCGCGTCCTTCATGACGTCAACCATGAGCGCTGAGGGGGAGCGCCTGCTTGGAGGGGCGGATGACCCCACGATCACCGTCAATGAGGAAGGCCATTCCTCACTGTTCCTCGTGTGCGAGCATGCGGGTCGCACAATTCCGAAGTCACTTGGATCGCTGGGTCTTCCCGCGCATGAGTTCGAACGGCACATCGCCTATGACATCGGGGCGGAACAGGTCGCCCGCGGACTGTCCAAAAGGCTCGACGCGCCGCTTGTTCTGCAGCGCTATTCTCGGCTGGTATACGATTGCAACCGTCCGCCCGAAGCCGATAGCGCAATTCCTGAGTTAAGCGAATTAACCGAAATCCCGGGTAACCGGCAGCTCAGCGAATCTCAAAAACGGCAGCGCGTGGAAGAGATCTATGTGCCCTTCCATGCTCAGGTCAGCAAGCTCATCGAGCTGAGGCTCAACGCTGGCAGACCTGTAATATTTGTTACGATTCATTCGTTTACGCCTGTTTTCAAAGGTATCACGCGAACGCTCGACGTGGGACTCCTGTTCGACCGGGACCGGCGTTTCACCGACATGGTTGCGCCTCTGTTGCGAGCCACAGGCAGGCTCGATGTGCGCTACAACGAGCCTTATGGGCCAACCGACGGCGTCTGCCATACGCTAAATGTTCACGCTGGCGTGAGGGGCCTGCCTTATTCCATGATCGAAATACGCAACGACCTCATCGCGAGTGAGTCGGGGCAGGTTGAGTGGGCAGACCGCCTGGCAAACGTGCTGCGACGGGCGGCCCAATACATCGAGCGCAGCACGGCAACGGCAGGGGTCTGAGAAGAGTGCAAGAACACCTCTCGTGCTCCGGAAGGGAGAATGCCAATGGCAGCTCAAGAACGGGGTGTCAGCTACACCAAGGCTGACGCCGACTACTTCGCAAAAAGAGGCTTACAACGGTATGCGGGTGTGTGGTCGCTGTGGGCACTTGGCGTGGGGGCGGTGATTTCAGGCCATTTCTCGGGATGGAATCTGGGCTTCGGCGTGGGTGGCTGGGGCGGGTTGTTGGTTGCGGGCATCCTTATCGCCATCATGTATCTTGGACTCGTCTTCTGCATTGCCGAAATGTCGCCGGCGCTACCGCACACTGGAGCGGCCTATTCCTTCGCCCGCACTGCAATGGGGCCCTGGGGCGGCTTTCTAACGGGTTTGTGCGAGAACGTTGAATATGTGGTGACGCCCGCGGTCGTGGTGTTCTTCATCGGCTCCTACCTCACCGGAATTTTCGAAACCGGGCCAGGCTTCCAACCGATCTGGTGGATCCTCGGCTATGTCGTCTTCGTCGCACTGAACGTGGCCGGAGTGGCGCTGTCGTTCCGGGTGACGCTGGTCGTCACGGTGCTGGCGCTCGCGGTATTGGTCATCTTTTGGTTCAGCGCGTTTCCGAACATGGATTTCAGTCGTTGGGCGCTCAACATTGCCTCCGACGGCAGCGAGCTGCCGGAAGGTAACGGGCCGTGGTTCCCGTTCGGATTCTCCGGAGCGCTTGCAGCCCTGCCGTTTGCGGTATGGCTGTTCCTGGCGATCGAGCAGCTGCCGCTGGCGGCTGAGGAATCGGTCGATCCGCAACGTGATATGCCGCGCGGCATCATTCTCGGCATGCTGACGCTCATCGTCTCGGCCTTCATGATCCTCTGGCTCAATCCATCCGTGATCGGTGTCGGCGCTCACAAGCTCGCCTCATCCGGCGAGCCGCTGCTTGACGGTTTCCGTGCGATCTTCGGGGAGACGCAGGCCAAGATCCTGGCCTTCGTGGCCATCATCGGACTGATCGCCAGCTTCCACACGATCATCTATGCACAGGGCCGACAGATCTATTCGCTGTCGCGGGCAGGCTATTTCCCGCCGGTGTTGTCGATCACGCACTCGGTTTGGAAAACGCCGCATGTGGCGATGATCGTGGGGGCGGTGGTCGGACTTGGACTGATGATGATCATCTTCTGGGGGCAAGGGGCGGACAAGGGTGCCGCGGTCATCGGCGGGACGCTGCTCAACATGGCGGTCGCGGGTGCGATGCTCTCCTACATCGCGCAAGCGGTCTCCTTTATTCTGCTGCGAGTGAACCAGCCGCACATCCAGCGCCCCTATGTGAGTCCATTCGGCATTCCTGGGGCGGTGGTGACCATCGTCATCGCGGCCGTGACACTGTTGTACCAGCTGGCCGATCCGGTCTACCGGAAAGGCGTGCTCGGTGTGCTGGTCTGGTTCGCCATCGCGACCGTTTACTTCGCGCTCGTCGGCCGGCACAAGCTCATCCTCTCGCCCGAGGAGGAATTCGCCCTTGCAAACAAGGCGAAGAGCTAGGACAGGCGTTCTCTCCGCGGGCCCTTTGGCCCGCGGAGTTTCTCAGCACAACAGGAGCTGGCGATCATGCCCGGGAATCTAACGCTCGAGCAGCTCAAGAAGGAAGTTGCCGATGGCCGCATCGATACGGTCGTCGCGGCATTCCCCGACCTGCAGGGGCGCCTCATGGGCAAGCGCTTCCACGCGCAATATTTCGTCGAATCGGGACATGAGGAAACGCATGGCTGCGATTATCTGCTGGCGACCGACATCGACATGGATACGGTGCCGGGATACAAGGTGGCAAGCTGGGACAAGGGTTACGGCGATTTCGTGCTGAAGCCCGATCTTGCGACGCTGTGCCTGACGCCTTGGCTGCCGGGGACCGCGCTCGTCCTGTGCGACGTGCTCGATCATCATACGCATGCGGAGCTTCGACACTCGCCGCGGGCGATACTCAAGAAACAGCTGGAACGCCTGAGCAAGCTCGACATGAAAGCCTATATGGCTTCGGAGCTCGAATTCTTCCTCTTCGACGAAAGTTATGAATCGGCGCAAGGGAAAGAGTATCGCAGTCTCAAAACGGCGGGTGCCTATATCCAGGATTATCACGTTCTGCAGACGAGCAAGGAAGAGCTGGTCATGCGGGCCATCCGCAACGGGTTGCAGGGCGCCGGCATCCCGGTGGAGAACTCAAAGGGCGAATGGGGACCCGGCCAGGAAGAAATCAACGTCCGCTATGCCGAGGCGCTCGAAATGGCAGACCGGCATGTCATCTTGAAAAACGCCTGCAAGGAGATCGCCTGGGCGCAAGGCAAGGCCGTCACCTTCATGGCAAAATGGCACTATGGCCTGGCTGGAAACTCAGCACACATCCACCAGTCGCTGTGGTCGAAGGACGGAGTCAAGCCGCTGTTCCACGACCCTCGTGGCGACCACGGCATGTCGGCGCTGATGAAGAACTACGTTGCCGGGCTTCTCGCCCATGCCGGCGAGATCACGTATTTCTTGGCGCCCTATATCAATTCCTACAAAAGATTCCAAGCCGGCACCTTCGCGCCCACGCGGGCAGTATGGAGCTTCGACAACCGCACGGCCGGCTATCGTTTGTGTGGAGCGGAGAGCAAGGGTGTCCGGATCGAATGTCGCGTCGGTGGTGCCGATCTCAATCCCTATCTCGCATTCGCGGCGCTCATCGCGGCAGGTCTCGACGGCGTCGAAAAGAAGATGGAGCTCGAACCCGTCTTCTCAGGTGATGCCTATGACACCAAGAGAGCCGCCCGCGAAATTCCGAAGACCCTCAGGGATGCGCTGGCGCTCCTCGACAAGTCGAGCTTCCTGCGCAATGCGATGGGCGATGATGTGATCGATCATTATCTGCACACCGGCCGGTGGGAACAGTTCGAATATGACCGTCGCATCACCGATTGGGAGGTCAAGCGCGGCTTCGAACGATCCTAGCTGCGACACTCAACTCTACAGAAAGCGAGCAGGGGTTCCATGGCCATTCCGAATCGCAATTTCGGCTTTCCAACTCAGATCAAATTCGGCGCAGGGCGCATCAAGGAACTGGCCGAACTTTGCCGCAGCCATGGCTTACTGCGCCCGCTTTTTGTCACCGATCCCGGGCTTGCGGCCATGCCCATGGTCAAGGCGATTGTCTCAGATCTCGAAGAGGCGGAGCTCGGCGTCAAGTTGTTTGCCGACGTGCGGGCCAATCCCGTGGAAGCCAACATCATAGACGGTGTGAAAGCCTACAAGCGGGGCAATCATGACGGCGTCATCGCCTTTGGTGGAGGTTCAGGTCTCGACGTGGGCAAACTCATTGCCCTCATGCATGGGCAGACAATTTCAGTTTTCGATCTGGAGGACATCGGCGATTGGTGGACAAGAGCCAATCCGAACGTAATTGCGCCCGTCATTGCCGTTCCGACGACGGCGGGAACGGGATCGGAAGTTGGCCGAGCAGGTGTCGTGACCCATCCCGAGACTCATGAGAAGAAGATCATTTTTCACCCGGCGATCATGCCCAAGGTGGCGATCCTAGACCCTGAACTCACCGTGGGACTACCGGCGAAGCTGACCGCGGCCACGGGCATGGATGCGCTCGCCCATTGCCTCGAGGCCTATTGCGCGCCTGCCTATCATCCGCTGGCACAAGGGGTGGCCCTGGAAGGCATGCGACTCATCAAAGAGAACCTGCCCAAGGCGGTGAAGCGTGGCAGCGATATCGATGCGCGGGGTAACATGCTGGTGGCATCGAGCATGGGGGCGACCGCCTTCCAGCGGGGGCTCGGCGCCATCCATGCGTTGTCGCATCCCTTCGGCGGGCTCTATGACGCCCATCATGGCCTGCTCAACGGCATCATCATGCCCTATGTGCTCAAGGCGAATGCGCGCAAAATCGGCAAGAACCTTGATAGGGCTTCGGCTTATCTCGGCATCAAGGGCGGATTCGACGGCTTTCTCAAGTGGGTTCTGATGCTGCGCAAGGAGACGGGCATTCCGCATTCGCTTAAGGAAATCGGCATTGATGATAAACGCCTTGATCAAGTGGCGAGAATGGCGATCAAGGATCCTTCCGCCGGGGGCAATCCGGTGCAGTTGACTGAAGGCCAATACAGGACGCTGGCGCGAAAATGCGTGGCGGGAACGCTCTAGGCTTTGCGACTAGTGGAAATCCCGCGATTTCGGGACGACGCGTTCATTGCGAGGATGGCCGCCGACGCGGCGGTCGTAACCTGGTCGAGCGACTTCATCGGTGCGGGTGAGCGGGTTCTTGAATTCGGCAGAATCGGCTGAAAGCAGATCCAGCCAGTGGGTCTTGTCCTCCAGATGGCCTGCGACGATGTGGATGACGTCCTTGTGACGCTGAATGCGGCCGCGAACCAGCATGAGGCGGGCTCCCATGACGATGGAACGATAGGTCTCCAGCGCCTTCGGCCAGACGACCAGATTGCAGACGCCGAACTCGTCCTCGAGGGTGATGAAGACGACGCCCTTGGCGCTGCCGGGACGCTGGCGCACAAGCACGATACCGGCCACGGAAACAGATTTGCCGTTGGCAAGCGCCTTCAATTGCCCATTGCCGGTGACGCGCTCGGCACTGCATTTCTCGCGGAGGAAGCTCATGGGGTGAGCTTTGAGCGAGAGTTTGATCGTCTGATAATCATTAACGACATGCTCGCTCAAAGGCATGGGCGGCAGGGTCACGGGGAGCATGCTGCCTTCACCCGGCGCAGAGGCGGCTTCGAACAGCGGCAGAGGCTTGGCCTTCGCCAGGGCCTTCACCTGCCAGAGAGCCGCGCGGCGGTCGAGACCGAGCGAGCGGAAGGTGTCGGCGGCGGCAAGCTTCTCCAAGGAAGCAATGGAAATGCCACCACGATGGCGCAGTTCGGCGAGAGTGGAGAAAGGCCTTGCCGCCGCGGCAATCGCCCTGCCTTCCTTCTCAGGCAAGCCATCGACCTCGCGCAGCCCCAAGCGAAGGGCTGGGTGGGCAGGATCAAGGTCAGCCCCTTTTTCCAGCACGGCGTCCCATTCGCTCCAATTGATATCGGGATGGCGCACATCGACGCCATGATCGCGCGCATCGCGGACGATCTGGGCCGGGGCATAGAAACCCATGGGTTGAGAATTGAGGAGAGCTGCAGCAAAGACCGCCGGATAATGGCATTTGAGCCAGGCCGAGACATAGACGAGATGAGCAAAGCTCGCAGCGTGGCTTTCGGGAAAGCCATATTCGCCGAAGCCCTTGATCTGACTGAAACAGCGGCTGGCAAATTCCCGATCATAGCCGCGTTCGACCATACGCCTGATCATCTTCTCCTCGAGCCGGCCGATGGTTCCGCGACGGCGAAAAGTCGCCATAGCTCTTCTCAGCTCATTGACCTCGGCGGGGGTGAATTCCGCTGCCACCATGGCGAGGCGCATGGCCTGTTCCTGGAACAGAGGAACGCCCATGGTCTTGCCAAGAATTGCCTTCAATTCGTCGGCCTGACCAAAGGCCGGGCTCGGGGAGGGATATTCCTCCGCCTCGATACCATCGCGCCGGCGAAGATAAGGATGCACCATGTCTCCCTGGATGGGACCAGGGCGGACGATCGCGACTTCGATGACAAGATCATAGAAGGTGCGAGGTTTGAGCCGCGGCAGCATGTTCATTTGAGCGCGGCTTTCCACCTGGAAAACGCCGACCGAATCGGCACGGCACAGCATGTCGTAAACGACAGGATCTTCGGCGGGAAGGGTGGCAAGATCATAGTGGAGCCCGTACCAGCCTTCCATGAGATCAAAACATTTGCGGATGCAGGTGAGCATGCCGAGCCCCAAGACATCCACCTTGAGGATGCCCAGGGCATCGATATCATCCTTGTCCCATTCGATGACGGTACGGTTCTCCATGGCCGCATTGCCGATGGGCACGGTCTCGGACAGGGGACCCTTGGTGAGGACGAAACCGCCGACATGCTGGGAGAGGTGGCGGGGAAAACCAATGATCTCTTCGGCGAGAGTCAAGACCTGCGTGAGGAGCGGATCATCGCCGTCGAGGCCTTTCTGCTTGAGGCGCTCGGGCGTCATGTCTTCGCGCATGCGTCCCCAGAGGATGCCAGAGAGGGCCGAGGTGACATCTTCCGACAGGCCCATGACCTTGCCGACTTCGCGGACCGCACTGCGGCCGCGATAGGTGATCACGGTTGCGGCAAGTCCGGCGCGGTCGCGGCCGTAACGGGAATAAATATACTGGATGATTTCCTCGCGGCGTTCGTGTTCGAAATCGACATCGATGTCCGGCGGTTCCTGGCGCTCCTCGGATACGAATCTCTCGAAAAGAAGGTCAATGGCGGAGGGATCGACATTGGTGATGCCGATGCAAAAACATACGGCGGAGTTGGCGGCAGAGCCGCGGCCTTGGCAGAGGATCGGCTTGTCGCGCGTGCGGGCGTAATGGACGATGTCGTGAACGGTGAGGAAATAAGGGGCAATGTTGAGCCTATCGATGAGGTCGAGCTCTCTGGCAATGATTGTGCGAACCTTGGGGGGAATGCCTCGCGTGTAATGATTTTCGGCTCCGGTCCAGGCGAGCGCTTCCAGATGCTTCTGGGCGGTCGATCCTTCGGGTACCGGCTCATCGGGATATTCATAGCGCAGTTCGTCGAGCGAGAATGTGCAAGCTTCGGCAATCTCGAGGGTGCGGGCGAGCGCATACTCATGGCCGTGGAAAAGACGTGCCATTTCCTGGGGCGGCTTCAGATAGCGCTCGGCATTGGCGGCGAGCCGGAGGCCTGCCTGGTGAATCGTACATTTCTCGCGAATGCAGGTTAGGACGTCCTGCAGAGGCCTGCGGTCATGATGATGGTAAAGGACGTCATTGGTGGCGACGAGGGGAGCCTTGCAGGCGCGGGCAAGAGAAGCCAGGCGGTTGAGGCGAGCGCGGTCGCGGCCCGAATATAACATGGTGGCTGCAAGATAGAGGGGGGCGTCGAGCTTCGATCTGACGCGGCGCAGCTCATCGGCAAATCCATCGTCGGGGAAACCGGGGGGAGGCACCAGGATGCAAATCATGCCCTGCCGATGCCCGACGACATCTTCAAGCGTGAGACTGCATTTGCCTTTCTCGGCTCGCAGCTGGCCCAAAGTCAAGAGTGAGCAAAGTCGTCCGTAGGCCGGGCGATCCTTGGGATAGCAGAGAAGGCTTATGCCTTCCTCCAATTCAAGGCGGCAGCCGAGGATGATCCTCAGTCCCATGTCCTTGCCGGCAATATGGGCGCGGACGGCACCTGCTAGCGTGTTGCGGTCGGTGACGGCGAGCGCGCTCAATCCCAAATGCCTGGCCTGGGCTACGAGCTCTTCGGCATGGGAGCCCCCATGCAGGAAGGAAAAATTGGTGGTGACCTGAAGCTCGGCATAGGAGGTCATAGCGCGTCGCCTCCATCAAGCGAGAAGACCGTGAATGAACCAGCCGGGGGAAGAGGAATGCGGCTCGCCATAGATGCCTTCCCGGAAAAGCCAGAAGCGGCGGCCCTCCTCATCCTCGACGATGTAATAGTCGCGGGGGCGCCTCATTTTCTCCTCTTCGCGCCACCATTCGGGCGCTATGCGCTCGGGCCCCTCCATGCGCAGAATGCGGTGCGACAGCTGGCGCCATTTGAACCGCAAGGGCGGACCGTCCGGCACTTCCGCCATGATTTCGATCTTCTCCGGCGGATCGAGTAGGGTTAGGGGTCGCATATTGCGCAGCTGCCCAAGGGGGAAAGGCGTAAGAACCGGCGGGCTCAGTTTCTCGGCCCATTCCGGCAGATGGCGTTCGGCCGGTTCAAGCCTGGCAATGCGGGCTTCGGAGTGACGATTGGCGATGCGATCGGCAAGTTCGGCAAAATCATGGATGAAATGCGCCTCGTTTTCCAAGAAACCCGGTTCATAAGGGTCGAGGGGAGCGGCGCCTTCGGCTTCGAGACTCATG
>Ga0075431_100008942_pt1 | contig 10038 bp, 7 predicted proteins | sample RhiMetdeltSRZDD5_FD_75297 | JGI IMG/M metagenome (GOLD analysis project Ga0075431, IMG submission 75297) | Populus rhizosphere microbial communities from Tennessee, USA - Rhizosphere MetaG P. deltoides SRZDD5 | ecosystem: Host-associated > Plants > Roots > Rhizosphere > Soil | place: USA...
TGACGGACCCGGAGGCTCACGGCGGCAGCGCGGCGGACGCCTTTCACGTCGTCGTACCGTCGCTTCCGGGCTACGGCTTCTCCGAGCCGACCCGGACGCGGGGCTGGGACGTCAGGCGCATCGCGAGCGCGTTCACCGAGTTGATGCGTCGCCTCGGCTACACGCGCTACGGCGCGCAGGGCGGCGACTGGGGCGCCCAGGTCGCGACGAGAATCGGCCCGCTCGATCCGGGGCGCTGCGCCGCGATCCATCTCAACATGCCGCTCGCCCCCCGGCCGGAAGAACCGGTGCCGCTTTCCGAAGCCGAGCAGGCGGATCTCGCCGTCATGGCCCACTTCCGGCGCGAGGAGTCCGGCTACGCGCAGGAGCAGGGGACCAAGCCGCAGACGCTGGGCGTCGCGCTCAACGATTCGCCGGCAGGGTTGCTCGCCTGGATCGTCGAGAAGTTCCGGGCCTGGAGCGACTGCGACGGGCATCCCGAGAACGCATTCACCCGCGATCAGTTGATCACGAATGTGATGACGTACTGGGTGACACAGACGATCACGTCGTCGACGCGGCTCTACTGGGAGCGCGTGCACGTCGACCCGCCGGACGACGCTCCCACGTACGTCGGCGTGCCCACCGGCGTCGCCCGCTATCCGAAGGAGCCGCTCCGCATCCCGCGCCCCTGGGTCGAACGCCGGTACAACGTGACGCACTGGGTCGACATGCCACGCGGCGGGCACTTCGCCGCCATGGAGCAGCCCGCTCTGTTCGTCGACGACCTACGGAGCTTCTTCCGAACTGTCAGGTGATGCCGTCTCGCATCGTGGCGGCGGCGCGCTCGACGGCGCGCACGATGCCCTGGTAGCCCGTACAGCGGCAGAGGTTCCCGGAGAGCGCTTCGAGGATCTCGTCGCGCGTCGGGTCGGGGTGCTCGGCGAGGTAGGCGTGCGCCGTGACGACGAACCCGGGTGTGCAGAATCCGCACTGCAGGCCGTGCTCGTCGCGGAACGCACGCTGTACCGGGCCGAGCTCTCCCTCGGCCGCGAGCCCCTCGACCGTCGTGATCTCGGCCCCCTCGACCTGGACCGCGAACATCAGGCACGACCTCACCGCGACGCCGTCGACGAGAACCGTGCACGCGCCGCAGACGCCGTGCTCGCAGCCGAGGTGCGTACCCGTGAGCCCGCAGTCCTCGCGCAGGCAGTCGGCGAGCGTCTTGCGCGGCTCGACGAACGCGCGGTGGGGCACGCCATTCGCGACGAACGAGAGCGGCAACTCGTTCACGCAGCCGCCCTTGCCAGAGCGGCTTCGAGGCCGCGTGCCACGACGTGCGCGCCGACCGCGCCCCGGTACTCCCCGGACGCATGGATGTCGGTCGGCGGGTCGACATCCGCGATCGCGAGCCGGCCGATCTCGGTGAGGTCCTCGGCGGACGGCACCCGACCGACGATCGCGTCTTCAGCCGCGCTCGCTCGCAACGGCATGCTGCCGAGCCCGAGGAGCGCGATGGCGGCGCGCACCACCCCGCCGTCGGCGTCCAGCTCGACGCCGCACGCGACGCCGGCGAGCGCGAAATCGCCGTAGCGGCGCGCGACCTCCTCGACCGCGAAGCCGGAGCGATCCGGCCACACCGGGAAGCGGACGCGGGTGAGCAGCTCCTCCGGCGCGAGCGTCGTCTCCCAGGTCCCGGCGAAGAGCTCCGGGGCGGCGACAGTGCGCGTGCCGGAGGTCGACGCGACGTCGAGCTCGGCATCCAGCGCCAGGGCGATGCTCGGCAGCTCGCCCGCGGGGTCGGCGTGCGCGATCGAGCCGCCCACCGTGCCGCGGTTGCGGATCTGGAAGTGCCCGATCAGCGGGGCGGCGAGACCGAGCAGCGGCACGGCGGCCGCGGCATCGCTCCGCTCGAGCTCGGCCTGGCGCGTCATCGCCCCCACCGCGACCGCGCCGTCGGCCCGCTCGATGCCGGCGAGCGCCGGCACCCGGTTGAGGTCCACGACGTGCTCGAAGCGCGCCAGCCGCAGCGCCAGCATCGGGACGAGGCTCTGCCCGCCGGCGAGTGGCTTCGCCTCGTCGCCGTGCTCCGCGAGCAGACCGACCACGTCGTCGATCGACTCGGGCGCGTGGTACTCGAAGGCCGCCGGCTTCACGACGCGCGCAGCCCCGTCGCGCCCGCGACCACGATTCGCACGTTGGACGACCTCCTCCGGTGGTGACACGGATGTTAGATAGTGTCAGACCCTTGACGCGGCCTGCGAAGGAAGCACCCGGCGGCGGGAGGGATGGGCGGTAGTGACGGCGCCGACCTCGCCGTCACTGTCTTCAGGCGCCGGGCGCTACGCGGGTGCCCGCATCGGCCGGGTGGAGGACGCCCGGCTCCTCGCCGGCACGGGGACGTTCGTCGACGACGTCACGCGTCCGGGGATGCTTCATGCGTGCTTCGTGCGCAGCCCCTTCGCCCGGGCCCGCATCGAGGCGATCGACACGAGCGAGGCGCGTGCCATCCCCGGTGTGCACGCCGTGCTCGTCGCCGCTGACCTGAACCCCGGTGCCCGGGAGCAATGGCACACGGCGACGGGCCCCGACGTTCCCGAGGTCCCGCGTCCACCACTGGCCGAGGACGAGGTGCGCTTCGCGGGCGACCCCGTCGCGCTCGTCGTGGCCGAGAGCCGCTACATCGCCGAGGACGCCGCCGACCTGGTCGTCGTCGACTTCGAGCCGCTGCCGGCCGTCGTCGACTACGCCGCGGCCGACGGCAGTGACATCTCCGTCCACGGGACAGTGCCCGGGAACGTCGTCGGTGAAATGGCCGGGCCGCCGGCGGGCGACGTCGAAGCGGCGTTCGCCGCCGCACCGCACGTCGTCACCGAGACGCTTCGTCAACACGCCTACGCCCCGGTGCCGATGGAGACGCGTGGATTCGTCGTGGAATGGTCGGACGCGAACGGCGAGATGACGATCTGGGCGTCGACGCAGGTGCCGCACGAGGTCCGGCAGTTCTGCTCCCGTCTCCTCGGCGTGCCCGAGGATCGCATCCGGGTCGTCATGCGCGACACCGGCGGCGGGTTCGGGCAGAAGGCGCTCGTCCTGCGCGAAGAGATGTGCCTGATGCTGGCGGCGCGGGCGATCCCGGCACCCATCAAGTGGATCGAGGACCGGAGGGAGAACCTCATGTCTGCGGGCCAGTCGCGCCACGACCACGCGACGGCACGCATGGCGTTCGATCGGGACGGGTCCCTCTTGGCCGCGGCCGTCGACCACGTGCAGGACGCGGGGGCCTACCCCACTCCATGGCCGGTCGGGACGGCGGCGGCGGTCGGCATGCTGTTCCCCGGGCCCTACCGGATCCCGCGCGCCACCTTCACGTCGAAGGTGGTGCTCTCGAACACGGTCGGGCGCACGGCGTACCGAGGTCCGTGGCAGTTCGAATCCGTGGCCCGCGAGGTGCTGCTCGACATCGCGGCGCGGCAGCTCGCGATCGATCCCATCGAGCTACGCCGCCGCAACCTCCTGCGGCGCGACGAGCTGCCGTATTCGAACGCGACCGGGTTCACCTACGACCACGTCTCGCCCTTGGAGACCTTCGAGCAGGCGATCGCGATGCTCGACTACCAGGCCTTCCGCCGCGAGCAGGGAGAAGCTCGAGCCCACGGCCGGTACCTCGGCGTCGGGACCTGCAACTTCGTCGAGCCGACCGCGCCGGGCTACGGCGTCTACGGCACGGAGGGCGCCAAGATCCGCATCGAGCCCTCGGGCAAGGTCACCGTGTATGTCGCCGGCGGATCGTCCGGCAACAGCGTCGAGACCACCGTCGTCCAGCTGGTCGCCGACGAGCTCGGCGTCGCGATCGACGACGTGGCCACGGTCCAGGGAGACACCGCGGTCACGCCGTTCGGGGCGGGCGCGGTCGGGAGCAGGAGCGCGTCGATGACGGCCGGTGCGGTGGCCGAGACCGCCGCCGTCCTGCGGGAACGCATCCTCGCCATCGCGGCGCACCGGTTGGAAGCGGCTGTCGAGGACCTCGAGCTTGGCGGAGGGCGCGTCAGCGTTCGGGGCGCGCCGTCGTACGGCGTCGACTACGAGGAAATCGCGCGTATCGCATACGGCGCGCCAGACGAGCTCCCGCCCGGCACGCCGGCGGGGCTCGAGGAGAGCGGGCGATACACCGCGGCGTCGCCGCAGATGTGGACGAACGCGACGCACGTGTGCACGTGCGAAGTCGATGTGGCGACGGGGCAGGTGCAGCTGCTGCGGTACATCGTCAGCGAGGACTGCGGCCCGATGATCAACCCTTCAGTCGTCGAGGGCCAGATCGACGGAGGGACGGTGCAGGGCATCGGCGGCGCCTTGTACGAGCACCTCGTGTACGACGAGGACGGGAACCCGGTGACGACCACCTTCCTGGACTACCTGCTCCCCACCGCAGCCGACGTACCGGTGATCGAGCACGGGCACGTCGAGATACCCGGCCCCGGTCCGGGCGGCTACAAGGGCGTGGGCGAAGGTGGTGCCATCGGCGCACCGCCGGCGGTGGTCAACGCGGTCGCCGACGCGCTCGCGCCATTCGGAGTCGTGATCACCGACCAGCCGCTCACGCCTTCGAGGATCGTCGCGCTCCTCGAGTCGGCGCGCCGAGAGAGCGTCCCGTGAGCGCGTCGAACGAGCGCCCCAGAAACCGGGTGCCGACCTGATGCGTGTCGACCGCGTCCGCATGGTCGTCGAATGGCGGTGCCACGACTGAACGGTTCACGCGATCTGGGCGGCCCAACCGCCGTCGACCGGGATGGCCGCGCCCGTGACGAACGATGCCCGGTCGGAGGCGAGGAACACAGCCACCTCGGCGACCTCATGTGGCTCACCGGCGCGCTTCAGCGCGGCCTTCTTGGTGATCCCGGGGAACGTCTCGAGACCCGCCGCGCCCATGATCTCGGTGAGGATGAACCCCGGACAGACCGCGTTGACGCGGATGCCCTTGGAGCCGTACTCCACCGCCGCGACCTTGGTGACGGCGATGACACCGGCTTTGGCCGCCGAGTACACGCTCGTCGCGGGCGACGCGTTGAGCCCTCCGATCGACGACCAGTTGATGATCGATCCGCCGTCCGTCTCGAGCATGGCCCGGATCCCGTGCTTCATCCCGAGCACGACACCCCGGAGGTCGACGTCGAGCGTCCGGTCGTAATCCTCCATGGTCACGTCGGTGGCGAGCGCACCGGTGCCGATCCCCGCCACGTTGCACAGGATGTCGATCCGCCCGAACTCGGAGACGGCTCGCCCGATCATCGCCTCGACGTCGGGCTCGCTGGTGACGTCGGCATGGAACGGGACCACCGCATCGCCCGCCTCAACGGCGGTGTCCTTCTCGGCCCCGCTGATGTCGGCCGCCAGCACCCTGGCCCCTTCACGGACGAAGGCCATCGTCGACGCCTTCGCCATCCCGGACCCCGCGCCGGTGATCACGGCGACCTTGCCGTCGAGCAGGCCGACGCCCGCACTCGGAGCTCGCGCGCTCATGGGAGGTCCTTCCTCTCCTTCTTCTCTGTACCGGCCGGGTTCACACGGCCTCGGCAGGCTATCTAACATCTGCGTCACTGCGTCGGGAGGGGCCGGAACGTGCGGACAGTGGTCGTCGGGGCGTCGAGCGGGCTCGGGCGCTGCATCGCGATCGGGCTCGCCCAGCGGGGCGCGCACGTCGCGATGCTGGCCCGGCGCAAGGCGCGGCTCGACTCTGCCGCTCTCGAGGCGGGTAAAGGGACGCTCGCGATCGCGTGCGACGTCACCGATGAGGCCTCGTGCCGAGCAGCGATCGAGGAGGCGGCGCGCAGTCTCGGCGGGATCGACGCCCTCGTGTACACGCCGGCCACCGGCCCGCTCGCTCGCCTCGTCGACACCGATGCGGAGACGTGGCGGCAGGTGTTCGACACGAACGTCACCGGCGCGGCACTCATCACGGCGGCGGCCATCCCCCACCTCGCTGCGAGCTCCGGGACCGCTGCGTTCCTGTCGTCCGTCAGCGCGTCGCTCACGCCGCCCTGGCCGGGCCTGGGCGCGTACATCGTGAGCAAGGCCGCTCTCGACAAGCTCGTCGAGGCGTGGCGGGCGGAGCATCCCGGCATCGGGTTCACGCGGCTCGTCGTCGGCGACTGTGGCGGCGGCGAAGGCGATTCACGGACGGAGTTCGCCGAGGGTTGGAACCCTGAGCTTGCCGCGGAGCTTGCGCCCGGCTGGCTCGAGCGCGGCTACCTGAGCGGCAGCCTGATCTCCGTCGACGAGCTCGTGTCCGTCGTCGACGCGGTGCTGCGAGGGGGCGCAAGCCTGTCGATGCCGTCGGTGACCGTCGCGCCCCGCCCTGCTCTCAAGGAGAGCTCATGACCGTCACGACGAACCCGGTCGAGTTCGACCCGTTCTCGGAGGAGTTCTTCAACGATCCCACCGAGGTGTACCGGCGTCTCCGTGACGAGGCGCCCGTGTACTACAGCGAGCAGTACGGGTTCTATGCACTGTCGCGGTTCGCCGACGTCCTTGCCGCGCACCGCGACTGGGAGGGTTTCTCGAGCGCGCACGGCATCGAGCTCTTCTTGCTCTCGAAGGACCCGGAGGAGGTCCGTAGCTACCGGAGCATCATCATGATGGATCCGCCGGAACACGATCGCTTCCGCGCGCTCGTGAGTCGTGTGTTCACACCGCGTGCGGTGACCGCGCTCGAACCCATGATTCGTGACGTGATCTGCAGCTTCCTCGATCCCCTGAACGACGCGGGCGAGTTCGACGCCGTCGCCGATTTCGCCGCTCCGTTCCCGGTCGAGGTGATCGCACGAATGCTCGGCGTGCCGGAAGGAGACCGGCAGGGGATCCGTCACCGGATCGACGTCGGTCTGCGTCGCGAGCCGGGCCAGTTGGCACCAAGCGCGGAGAACGAGCAGGCGGTCCTGGAGAACGGCATCTACTTCCACGAGCTGACGGTCGACAAGCGCAAGAACCCGGGCGACGACATGCTCTCGCGCCTCACGCAGGTCACGGTCGACCGCGGTGACGGCGTGGAGACGGGCCTCGACGACGTCGAGATCACGGGCTTTGCGTCACTCCTCGGTGGAGCAGGGGCCGAGACGGTGACGAAGCTCGTCGGCAACGCAGTCATGCTCTTCTGGCAGCACCCCGACCAGTGGCAGACGGTGCTCGACGACCACGAGAAGATTCCGCGGGCGGTCGAGGAGATCCTCCGCTACTTGCCGCCGTCCCAGTACCAGGGCCGGTACAGCGAGGAAGCGCGCGAGCTCGAGGGCGGCACGGTGCCCGCCGGCTTCCCCGTGCTCCTCATCACCGGGGCGGCGACACGCGACCCGCGCGTCTTCGAGCGCCCCGACGAGTTCGACATCGAACGGCAGCCGGGCATCACCATCGGGTTCGGCCACGGCGTGCACAGCTGCCTCGGCGCCGCGCTGGCGCGCATGGAGAGCCGGATCGCGATCGAAGAGCTCGCGACGCGGTGGCAGCGGCTGGAGGTCGACGAAGCGGGGCTGCGCCGCGTGCAGATGGCCAACGTCGCCGGCTACTCGAACGTGCCGGTGCGGGCGGTTCCGTAGTCGCTGGTCTCGGCGAGCTCAGCCGCGCCCTTCATGAGGTCGAGCACGATGGGGCCGAAGGCTTGGAGCTTCACGTCGTCGCCGGCACGCTGGAACCCCTGCTCGAGGACGACGGCGAGCTTCCACTTGGCGAGAATCACGTAGTAGTCGATGTCGTCGACTTGCCGTCCCGATACCGCGGCGTAGCGCTCGAGGACCTGCTCACGCGACGGCATACCGGTGTGGTCGACGTAACTCAGCTCGCCCGCTTCGGGAACGTCCGTGTTGTCGGGCCAGCCCTGGACCACCCAGCCGAGGTCGAGCTTCGGATCGCCGACCGTGCCCATCTCCCAGTCGACGATCGCGGCAAGGCGCGCCGGCGCGCCGTGGCGGTACATGACGTTGGCGAACTGGTAGTCGCCGTGCATGATGCCGGAGATGTAGTCGAGCGGCCGGTGCTCGCGCAGCCATGCCGCCGCGACGTCGAACCCCGGGAGCTCGCGGCCCTTGATCCGCTCGAGGAAGGCGGTCCAGCGGTCGACCTGGCGTTCGTGGAAGCCGTCGGGGCGACCGAGGCCCTCGAGGCCCTTGACGCGCCAGTCCACCTTCGACAGCAGGGCGATGCCCTCCACGAGTTGGAACGCGAGCCCGGCGCGCGCCTCGAGATCGGTGTCGAAGGGAGCGGGCCAGCCGTCTCTCTCGTCCATGGGTGACCAGCCGTCGACGAGACCCATCAGATAGAAGGTCCGGCCGAGGACCGACGGGTCGTCGCACATGGCCACCGCGGGCGTGTGCGGCACGTCGGTGCCCTCGAGCGCCTCGATGATCCGCCACTCGCGCAGAATGCCGTCGTCCCGGTTGGCCGGCGCGGTGGAGGGCGGGATCCGGATGACGCAGCGCTCGTCACCGCGGCGGATCTCGTAGATCTCGTTCTGCGAGCCACCCGAGAGGAAGGTGGGCTCGATGCGCTCGCCCTTGCCGGGCAAGCCGTTGTCGTCCATCCAGGCCGCGAGGCGGTCGAAGTCGATCACAGGTTGCAGCCTCGCGCAGCTCCGGAAGGTCCTGCGTTCCGTGCGGGGCAACCCTTTCGCTACCCGACGGCCTCGGGGTTGGCGGGAATCGACGTGAGATCGGCCGGGAAGCACAAGAACGGCTTGCCGGACTGCCCGAAGACCGGCTTGAACTTCCCGTTCTCGACCTTCAGCCACGCGAAGCAGGCGGGAGCCGTCTGGTGGGCCTTCGTCCAGTCGACGGGGGCGACGAGTCCGTCGCCGGTGTAGCTCGTCATCTGGTTGACGGCGTCGACGACCTTCTGGCGTGTGAAGTCGCATCCCGCGGCCTTCAGGCCCCTGACGAACAGATCGGCGTTGAGCCACCCATAGACCGAGTTCTCGTTCTTGGTGCCCCCACTCTTCTTGATCCACTTCTCGTAGAGCTTCAGCCCCTGGGGCTTGGACTTGCTCTCGAACGGCGTGAAGCCCGTGAACACGTAGCTGCCGTTGGCGACGTCGGCGTTCTTCGCGATGCGCTCCTGGTTGTATGCGTTCGGCAGGATCATCGGGGCGTTGAGGCCCTGCTTCTTCATCTCGCGGGCGAGGGTGAAGGCGCCGTTCGCGTCGATGGACGGGATCACCAGATTGACCTTCTCGTCCTTCATCTTGGAGACCTGGACGCTGTAGTCCACCGCGCCGAACGAGAGGCTCGTGTCCTTGAGGACGACCTTCCCGGACTTCGGGAACTTCTGGAAGGTCGCGTCGACGGCGTCGGCAGACCCCGAGGACTGGGGCACGTTGTACGCGATCAGGGCGACGCGCTTCTTGTTGAGCTTCTGCGCCAGCCAGGCGTCGGCGTAGTAGCTGGGGCCGGGAGAGCTGAGGTTGAGGAACGATCCGTTTTGACCGAACAGGTTGGGCGGGCCCGGGTTGACGGTCTCGGATCCCCATTCGCCGTTGATGAGCCACCCGAAGGTGGGGACCCCATTGCTGACGAGGAGATCGGCGCCGGTGAACAGCGACGTCGCCATGGGCAGCGCGGCGAAGACGTTGTCGTCGAGCAGCCCCTGAATCTCTTGGCGGTTGTTGGCGAGAGAGTCATCGCGCTTCGAAGTCAGAACGAGCTTGCGGCCGCAGACTCCCTTGTCCTTCGACGCGTTGATGTAGTCGAAGTACGCCTGCGTGCCCTCGAACGCGGGACCCCCGGGGTTGTTGCCGGTCGGGTCGTTCGACACGGTCCCGACTCCGCCGACGCGGATCTCGGAGTCGGTGACACCCGGCTGGTTGACCGGCGGGTTCTGCTGGGCGCCCGCGGCGGAGACGCTGATGACGCCGATGAGCGAGACGACCGCCAGGATCGCCACCCAACGCCCGACACGCACACGAGAACGTGACATTCGCACTCCCCCCATGGCGACCCGAGACGGGCCGACCGCGCCGACCAAGCCTCCGCCTGGTCCCTTGCGGGCGCCATATATAACACCCGCGTCGGGGGCGTG
>Ga0075431_100008943_pt1 | contig 10037 bp, 6 predicted proteins | sample RhiMetdeltSRZDD5_FD_75297 | JGI IMG/M metagenome (GOLD analysis project Ga0075431, IMG submission 75297) | Populus rhizosphere microbial communities from Tennessee, USA - Rhizosphere MetaG P. deltoides SRZDD5 | ecosystem: Host-associated > Plants > Roots > Rhizosphere > Soil | place: USA...
GCACTTCTTTAGTCTGCCGCTCAAACGAGGGCCGGGTCCACGTGCAGTTCAATGCCTCGGGCTCGGGGGTGAGTGATTTTTGTCACTATTCGGCAATCATCGATACTTGCTTTGAGCTCTGGATGGAGGTTACTTACCAGATGGAGAGCTGGACTTTGGTCCGTTTTAGGTGGTGGGAAGTGATTTGCTGGTGGATCCGGAAATGGCCAGCTGAGCAGAATCGAGACGGCGTCAGACCCGACCATAGAGGCAGAGACGGTGACTGTCGGAAACGAATGGCAGCTTGCTGGAAGCAACCAAACCGATCCTACCGTGACAGCTCGTGCTTCGGCAGCATCTGGATCAGGACATCGACGCGAGCAAGAGTGTCTGATCGTCATCTGGCTCGTGTCCACCTGCGAACGACTCAACCTCCTCGATGACGCGCCCCAGGAGATGTTCTGGGTCGCTCGCAGCATAGCGTGCGAGCGTTTCGATCAGCCTTTCAAGGCCGAACATGTCACGCGAGACGGTCTGGCGCTCGGTGATCCCATCGGTATAGAAGAGGAGCCGGTCCCCTGGTCGTAGCTCGTGATCCGACACCGGCACCGACTTCAGATCGAACATGAAGAGGGGAATCGTCGCGTCGCAGGACAAAGGCGCGATTGGGTGTCCCTCCCTTAGCAGCAAAGGTGGCGGGTGTCCCGCGCAGGCGATCTGCATGCGGTCAGCTGTGGAGTCGATCACGGCGTAGAGGGCCGTGGCGAACAGCGAGGTCTCTCTCAGGTAAGCGAAGTGATGGTTCATTCCATCGAAGACTTGCGCGGGGTCTTCGAGGTGGCTGTTTGAGGAATGCAGCAGCGTGCGCATCATTGCCATGATGATGGCGGCACTAGCGCCATGTCCCGATACGTCCGCCACAAATATCCCAATCCGTCCGGTGTCGAGCGTTAGAACGTCGTAGTAGTCGCCACCGGAGTGCAAACTGGTCCTGTAGTGAGCCGCGAATGTCACGCTCCCGTTTTCTGGCAGCATGCGGGGCAGCAACAACCGCTGCATCTCGCCTGCGCTACGCAGTTCCTCCGCGAGCCTGTCGCGGCTGAGCCGCAGCTCACGCTCGAGCTGCTTGCGCAACAGGTGGCCACGAACGCGGGCGAGTACCTCCTGGCTCTGAAACGGCTTTGTGATGTAGTCGGCCGCACCCAGCTCCAGTCCTGAGACCTTATCAGCCACCTCTCCGAGCGCGGACAGGAAGATGACGATCGTCTCGCGGGTGGCGGCGTCCTGCTTCAGTGCTCGGCACACGTCGAAACCGTTCAGCTCCGGCATCACCACGTCCAGCATCATCAGGTCCGGCCGCGTCCGTCGCGCGATCTCGAGGGCGGCGCGACCGTTGCGCGCGACGAGGATCCTGTAACCCGAGCCCTCCAGAATGCGCACGAGCACCGACAGGTTCATCGGCGTGTCGTCGACAACCAGGATCGTCGGGGCATCAACCGCCTCATTCCGCGGCTGGGCCATCGTCAACCTGTCCTCCCGAAGCGAGCCGCATGATCGCGTCGAATTCGAACTCGTTCACCAGCTGGGTGATGTGGTGCCCCAGGCGCGCTTGCTGTGGGTCCCCCTGAGTCAACTCCTGAGCGATCGCGTGCAGGTCCGAGATGCTGCCGATCGCTGCCGACTCGCGCAGCCTTTGGGCAATTCCGGCGAGCGCCGGCGAGGCTCGCAGATCGCCCATTTCTTCCTCGATCCCGGAACCAGGCGCCGCCGCCACCTCGAAGCGCACACCCAGGTGACGCTCTAGCGCTCCCATCAGGTCGGCCGCCCGCACTGGCTTGGTGAGGAACTCGCGGCAGCCCGCCGCCAGGGCGGCGCCTCGGGCATTCTCGAAGGGACTTGCGGTGACGGCCAGCACCGGAATGGAAGCCGTGGCTGAGTCCTCTTGCAAGCGGCGGGTTGCCTCGATTCCGTCCATCCCTTTCATGCGCAGGTCCATTAGGATCACCTCTGGCCGATGTCGCCGCGCCAGCTCGATTCCTTCGGCGCCATCGGCCGCCGTGATTGCCTGGACGCCGATGCTCTCCAGCAGGATTCCCATGATGCGGCGGCTGATGGTGTGGTCGTCTACGACAAGGGCAGTGATGTCTTGACCTGCGGCGAGCCGCTTGTCTGGAGCGGCATCGAAGTCGTCGATTCCCGACGGGGCTTGCGCCGCGACGGGTTCGCCTACGACGAGCGGAACTTCGAACCAGAAGTGACTCCCTCTTTCCAGCCCACTCTCCACTCGAAGCTCGCCGCCCATTGCGCGCACGAGGCGCTGGCTGATAGTGAGCCCGAGTCCCGTGCCGCCCTCCTCCGCGCCCGCCCGCGTCTGGGCGAACGCTTCGAAGATGATTCCGACGCTGGCTGCGTCGATTCCTATCCCGGTGTCGGACACGTCGAATCGCACCCGGCCGTCCTTGCGCGAAATTGCAAGCGCGACGCCGCCCTGGTGCGTGAACTTCACGGCGTTGCCCAACAGGTTGATGAGGATCTGGCGCAGGTGGCGACCGTCGAGCACGACCAGGCGTGGGAGATCCTCAGCGAGGCGAATCTCGAAGCCAAGTCCTCTTCGCCGTGCCGACTCCGCGATCAACTGGCGCACGTCCACGACGAGCTGACACAGATCGGTCGCGACGGGATCCAGCTCGATCTTGCCTGCCTCGATCTTCGACAGGTCGAGGACATCGTTGATCAGGTCCAGCAGGTGCCCGCCGCACTGGACGATCGCGTCCACGGCCTCCTGATGGCCGACTGGCAGGGTTCGATCGCGCCGCAGCAGCTGCGCATAGCCCAGCACGCCATTCAGCGGCGTGCGCAGCTCGTGACTCATGTTAGCGAGGAACTCGCTCTTGGCGCGCGTCGCCGCCTCTGCCGAATCTATTGCCTGCCTCAGCTCCTTCTCGCGCCGGCGCCGATCAGAGATGTCGCGCAGGAAGGCGCCGAAGAAAAAGCCGTCGCCACGCGTGATCGGCTTGGTGATCGTGATCTCGATTGGAAACTCGCGGCCGTCGCGATGCAGCCCGACCAACTCGATGAGCCGGCCGACCACGGGAGCCTCGCCCGACTCGTGGAACCGTCGCATACCCGCCAGGTGAGCCTCGCGGAATGTGACCGGGATGACCGTCTCCACCAGCGGACGGCCCATCACTTCGGCGCGCGACCATCCGAAGGTGACTTCCGCCTGAGCGTTCCAGGAGACGATGCGACCGTCCGAGCCCATGCCGACAAACGCGTCGTGCGCGGTGTCGACAACAAGGCGGGACAGTTCCTCGCTGTCGGCCAGTCTCCGAAGGGCCCTGCGGCGGTCCTCGTCGGCGGAAGCTGCCGCGACGAGATTCGCCACGGACAGGGCGAAGTTCCGCTCGTCAGCGAACCAGCCGCGCTCGCCGCCAACATGCTCGAGGCACAGCACCCCAACCACGACGTCGTCCTGATGTAAGGGAACGTCGAGCATGGCGCCGATGCCGTTAGGCAGGAGGTAGTCCCTGGAGAACTCACGCGTTCGCTCGTCGACATGCGCATCAATGGCGGCGATGAGCCGCTCGCGCTCGATGGCGGCGAAGTATTTCGGATACTGCTCGCGAGAAAGCGACAGGCCGAATATATGGCGGCCCGGTGTTGCTTCGAAGAGATCTACGCAGCGGATGCTGGAGCGATCCTGCGAGAAGTCCCAGACACTGACTCTCTCGACGCCAAGCGTGCGCGAGCACGACTCGAGGATGACGCAGAGCCTCTTATCGAACCCCACTGAGCCACGCGCCTGCGTAGCGGTCAGCTCCGTAAGAGCCTTGCTTTGGGCGGCCAGGCGCAGCCCAGTTTCCTCGAGAGCCTGCTCCGCCCGCATCCGGAACCGCACCTGGGTCTCGCGCAACTCTTCTTGGTCGGTTTCGCCGTCGTCGATTTTTTCCATGACAACCTTGTCAGACGAGGAGCCTTGTAAGAATAGGAAGTCGCTTTTCGGTGTCTGTGGAAGAATAGCATTTTTTTGGTCCAGAAGGTCTGTTGAAATGTTCCGGCGCCGAAGAAGAAGCCGCTTTAGGAGGTCGATTGGAGTGGCAGGAGTGTGGATGGCTCGATAACGCTGGCGAACTACACGTTCCAAATGCCATTGAAGGACGCCGTGGATGGCTTTGATTGTTGTGTTTCTTCGGCGCGGAGGAGTAAATGCTCGACCTGCACTGCCACATCCTCCCCGAGGTTGATGACGGCGCCGCCTCATTGGACGAGGCACTAGCGATGTCCCGGTTCTGCGTGAGGGACGGAATCACTCACGTCGTCGCAACGCCGCATTGCCACGGCCTCGCCCGGCTACTGCGGCCAGACATCCTCCCGCACGTCACCCGCTTGAATGAAGAGCTCGCCCGGGCTAGCGTACCGCTGGTCATCCTACCTGGGTCAGAGGTGCAGGTCACCGACACCGCTGCCTACCGCAGCGACTTCGAGGCTGGCCTGTACTGCCATCTCGGCGACGGCCACGCCTTCACCCTGCTGGAATTTAACTGGATGGAGGCGTTCTACCCGGCTGATGCACCAGAGCTGGTCTCTTGGCTCCATCAGCGGGGCATGACGCCGATCGTTGCTCACCCAGAGCGGCACAGATTCTTCGAGGAGAGCCCCAAACGTCTCCAGGCGCTCGTCGAGGCCGGCGCGTGGCTGCAAGTGACGGTTGATTCGCTCCTGGGCAACCATGGACCTGCGCCACGGTCATTCGGAGAAAGGCTGCTCCAGTCCTACGCGGAAGCCGTCCTGGCGACTGACGCACACAATCTGCGGCGCTGCTCGGGCCTGTCGGCCGGGTACGTCTGGGTCCAAGAGCGGCTGGGTCTGCAGCGAGCTGACCAGTTGCGGGCTCGGGCCGAGCTGGTCCTATCGGCGCTGGGCGGCCGTTCCTAACAATACGGCAGACCTGATACCTTCTACACTCGACTCAAGCGAACTCGACCCTCGCACTCCAGCCGTCAACGAAAATTCCCGATCCTGCCAAGCTCAGGGGCTATTCAACTTCTTGCGGGCCGGCCGGCGGAGGCGGGGAAACACTTTGAACAAGCCATGAAGGGGCCGCCGGTCCGAGACGAATTTTTTCGAAGGCAAGCTAGAGGCTTGGCGGCTAGGTGCCGCTCAAACTAATGATCGTTGATGACTCGTACGAGAAAGAGTCTTTCTGTGTTCGAATGGGTCCATGGCAGGAGACTTTGTGGGTTTGGACAGAATAAAAACGGATACAACTGGGATCGGGTCGCGGTCTGGTCTCAAGTAGCGCCGTCCCCGCCTTTTCCCGTTGGCCTGCCGACGCCCCAACGAGGGCGTTCAGCCGCTCGCGTCCTATTGCCCGTCGGTTGCAACGGCTGAGTTGGAACACTACCTTAGGTTTACGGAGAGCATTACTTTCAGAGTGGCTTCCGCGCCCATGCTCCCACGAGTGGAGGTATCACAATGACCCCGCCTCCTGAAGTCACTTCGTCGCGCATGCGTTGCGCGAGCGTCTCAATCTGCACCTCCTCGACCTTCGCCACCCCCAATTGCTCCATCATGGGCAGCAGACTGCGGACCGTCTGGACGACATACTCATAAGCGGGGGAGTTCGGGCCGCCTTCGATACGTGCTCCCAATATCATTTGGGGTGCTGGCAATCCAGCACTGACAAAAGCCTGGTGGAGCTTGAGCCCCATCTGTGTTTCGATACCACCCCGCCGACACGTCTCGTTGATCCAGCCAGCACACTTTTCAAAGAGAGGGGAGTAAGGCAAGGAGCGAAACCCGGTCGCATCCATTTCGTGAAAGACGATCAAGCCATCGGTCCGAACATGAGTGGCTATTTGGCGGAGTGCCGCTACGGGATCAGGTAGATACATCAGAACGAGGCGACCCACCACCGCATCAAAGGAGTGCTCCAAAGAGAGGTCAGTCACATCTCCTTCGATGAAGGTCACGTTCTGGAGCTTTGCTGCCTCGGCGCGCTCTCGGGCAACGGCGACAGATGCAGAGGACTTGTCCATTCCCAGCACCCTGCCAGATGCGCCGACATGTTTGGCCGCGAGAAAGGAGACATCCCCGGCACCACAGCCAACATCAAGCACTCGCATCCCGCTGGCGAGACCAGCACCGAGGAAGACCTGCTCAGTTAAGCCACCGAAGAAGCGGGATTGCTCAATGAGACGCTGTAGCTCGTTTTCAGAATGCCCGAAAACATAGACCGACTTTTGCATTGGTTGGTTACTCAGGGGTTTAGCCTCCAGGACTGGTTTGTCCACGTTTGCGAACGTCAGAAAAACCACGAGCTGCTTCAACGCCCAGGTGCAGCGGAGGCAGGCAGCGCCGCTCCAACCGGTTGATGTCATCAAGGTCCTCCACTCGGAGCATTCGAATCGGGATGCTCCCGGCGTGCCCAATGTCCATGGTGCGGGAGACCAGATGACATTCTACTTACTCGGCCTCTGGCTCATGGCGGGGCAGAAGGACCTCGTGTTCACGTCTATCTTACAATAAACGCGAACCCGCAGACGATCGCCCACTTCTGGGAGCCAAACTCGTTCTTCAGGTTGTATTGCGGGTTGACGAAGAACCGCATAGGCTGTTTGGCCAGCCTGGCGATGTAGTTGATCTGAAATCCCAACGGGAGAAAGACCCAACGGTCCTTTTTCCAGTCGTAGGTGTACTGCAAATCTCCCAGCGCAACGCTCACTTGCTTGCTGAAAGTGTAGGCCAGAATGGGCTGAATCTGTGTGGTCGCGAAGTCATCAGCGCTGAACAGGTTCTGATTGAGAAATCCGTAGGTCCATCTGCCCTTCTTCAGAACGGCACCGACGGTGGGGCCCAGAGCGAAGGTATCCACGCCCGGACCTTTGTTAACGCCCACATCAGCTACCCCTCCCATAAACAGATTTCCCCATTCGCGCCGGAGGACTACGATGTCCAGGAGCGCCACGTCAGACAAGCCCCTCGTTCCCAGAGGACTGCTGGTAATGTAGGGCACTCGGACGCGGCCGATGTTTTGCACGTCCCAGACCTTAAAGGGAACGACAGCTTGGAAAAGCATCTGGTTCGCTTTGTCGTCAATCCCCCAGTGCGAAGGCGTGAAGGTATTCTGGAAGGTGAGCGTCGACAGTATGGCCGTCGGATCAACAACCTTCGAGGCTAGATCCTCGTCGGCCGCCTGGCCGGCTTGTGGCTCTTCAGTCTGTGGAGCGGGTTGCTGAGCCTGCCCGAAAGCTACTTGCGCAAGTGACAACAGCAGTAGAGCCATGACGGGTGAGCGAGTTGGTTGTTTGCTCACGAGTGCGTTCCTTTCTCAGGTTGATTTAGAAAATCCTCCCGAGGGCGATATAGAATTTCCCCTGCCCACTCTCGGCCCAACTGCCACCGACAAAAACGGGCCCGAGCCGCGTCTCAACGAGGAGGCCGCCCGTCCCGCTCATGTAGTATCTAGCCGAGTCGAGATCATCGAAGGCGCTCCCGCCCTCGTACCAGCCGCTGGCGAAGATGCTCCCACCCAAAAATGGAGGGAGCCGGTAGAGACGGCGCAGGTAGCCAAGTTGGCCGAACATGTAGTGATCGCCGCGGAATTCGCCCCGGCCATAACCGCCCAGGCGGAACAGACCACCGAGGGCAAACTTCTGAAAAGGCGATGCTGTCTTAGAGAATGTCGTCCCTCCTGCACCGCCAAAAATCAAGATGTTTTGCTCGTCTAAGCGGTGAGCGTAGATAGCTATGGCTTCACCCTGCGGGAATCCAGCGCCCGCGCCCGGACTCTTGAAGAACCAACTGGCCGTCCCGCGCACGAACAGGCCGCGCGTCGGGAACTGGGGGCTGTTCTGCCCCAAGTAGTTCCAGCGGAATGTCGCAGCGCTCTGCGTGCCCCTCACATTGGGCAGTATGGGATCGCCGATGGTTCGCTCGGCGTTGATGTGAGCGATCGAGTAGCCCAGCCTCATCTCGTTTCTCACGTTGAGACTGTAGCCGAGATCACCGCCAATCTTCCCCGTCTTCTGCTTATACTCGGCGATCTTATCGCCGCCAGCAAAGATATTCTGCTGCAAGTTGTCGTATGAGGCCGCCGGCGCTATGAAAAAGCGGCTCGCACCGAGTGGGTGGAAGTACTCCGTTCCGATCAGGATCCGTGAGCCGAGACTCAAATCGGTGCGCCATTCCGTGTTGGCACGGCCCAAGTCCTGGAAGGTCAGACGCGCGAGGAGGTTAACCTGCGCATCATCTGTGGCAGTGTTGTTGATCAGCAGCCCGAGATCGAGGAAAGGCGGGGCATAGCTCTTCTCCTGCGCTTGGATCAAGAGGCCAGTTTTCTCGTTCTCGCGGATCCAGCCATAGTTCAATGTCTCAAACCGGCCTGTCCCCCAGACCTTCGTCAGTTCGCTGCCCAGGATCTGCGGGTCAATCGGCTTCCCGTCTACATTCGCGAGGCCCGCCTTGATGACTTGGGTACCCTTGGCTTCAGCGCCCTCAATCCTGACGAACTCGGGCACCGGCACTTCGGTCAGGACGCGGGAGCGCCGCAGGGCCAGATGCTGTTGCCATTCCGCTTCACTGAGGCTGAAGATCTGCAACAGGCGCGCCTTCTGCTCAGCCCCCTTGTAGCCGAGGTCGGCGATGGCGGCGCTCGCGTTGAAATCGACCAGCGTGTATCGTTCGAGGTCCGGCGAGATGAGCAGGTCGGCCAGGCGCAGATTGCGCCGGATGCTTTCCACCGACGCCACGCTACTGGTCTGGCTGAGCACGCCAAAAAGGTTGCTGAGCGACTCTTTGTCACCGAGCGGCGTCCCGATATCCACGGCAATCACGACGTCAGCTCCCATCTCCTTGACGACGTCGGTCGGCACGTTGTTGAGGACGCCGCCGTCGGCGAGAATCTTCCCGGCGATCTCGACTGGTGTGAACAGAGCGGGGATCGACATGGTCGCCCGCAGCGAGCGGGAGAGCGAACCATCCTTGAGGACGACCGGCTCAGCCGCGACCAGGTCCGTGGCAACGCATCGAAAAGGGATTGGCAACTGTTCGAAGCTCCCGACGTTATCGTAGGGCAGCGCCAGGCGGTCGAAGAGCAGCCCAATCTCCATCCCCGTGCTGAGCCCGGTCGAGAACTTGACCCTATTTCGCAGACCGAGCGTGATCGGCCCCGGGAGATTCAGGCGGTCCTCCTTGCGCCGGTAACTCAACTGTTGGAAGCCCGGGTACCCCCGCAATAGAGTGTCCCAGTCGAGGCTGCCGACCAATTCCCGGAGTTCTGCCGGACTTGTCCCGATTGCATACAGCCCGCCGACCAGGCCGCCCATGCTCGTCCCCGCGATATAGTCTACCGGGACACGATGCTCCTCAAGCCACTGTAGAACGCCGATGTGCGCAAAGCCGCGCGCCCCGCCACCGCTCAGGGCCAAGCCAATCTTCGCACGCTTTAGCGGGGGAGCTTCCTCGGCCAGGGTCAGGCTCCACGCGGACGACATGACACCCAACGCGCAGGCCCAGACCAACAACAACCGTACCAGTGGCAACGCACAGGCCGGATTCCTGGTCTTTCTATTCATGAGTTTCCTCGAACTGAGACTCCTTGAAATGCGACCTTCTCATTGGCCGCAAGTGACGGTCATGATACCAGGACTGGCGGAGTTTGCTATTCCCGTTAAGTTTCTACGTCACAGATTGACGCTCCGGAGGTAGGCGGAAGATTCGTCCCCCAGATCCGACGTCTATCGTATTGCCTGCGTCGCTGAGCGACGTCTGGAGTTGGAAAATCTTACGTCGGTGCCGCGAATCAGCAGCCCGACTCTCGCGGAGGCGAGCTAAACCGAAGTGCTCGATTTGGTCAACGTCAGAGTTAGGATGGCGGCAATCCCTGTGGGCTAAAATCGGTGCACCCGGATGATCTGGATGAACTTGCCTTTCCAGTGATCAACCGACGTGCTCGACAACCGGGTTTCCAGGTTCGATTCGCAACTTCCTTCTTCGGCGGCTACGGGCGCAGCGCCGATATGAATCTGCCCGCCGTCGGTGCCGGCGGAGCCGTCGTC
>Ga0075431_100008945_pt1 | contig 10036 bp, 8 predicted proteins | sample RhiMetdeltSRZDD5_FD_75297 | JGI IMG/M metagenome (GOLD analysis project Ga0075431, IMG submission 75297) | Populus rhizosphere microbial communities from Tennessee, USA - Rhizosphere MetaG P. deltoides SRZDD5 | ecosystem: Host-associated > Plants > Roots > Rhizosphere > Soil | place: USA...
CGGCTGCGATTACATAGACAGCGGCTGGCAGTCTCTCATCGCTCGCCACGTCACGAATGGACGTCGGCGCTTCCACAAATTGTCCGGAGTAGTTGGGCACGGGCAATCGGCGCGGCGTTCCTTTTTTCGTCAGCAGCGCGAATCGCTTTCCGTCGGGCGACCAGGAGTAATCGTCGATCGAACCCTCAACGGCCGACGTGAAATCGGTCACTTGCCATAGCTGTCCATTCTCCAAATCGAGTACGGTTAGCTGGCCGCCGCGCATGGTGGCGAGCTTCTTCCCGTCCGGCGAAAACTGGGGGGAAGACTCGACAGCCTTTGTTCGCGTTCGGCGAAAGGGTTCGGGAGCGCCGTGCGTGCCGACCGTGAACAGGTCGCCCTTGTAAACGAACGCCGCTTGCCGCCCGTCTGGGCTCAATGCGAAGCCACGCAGGCCCGGCTCGGGCATCACGTAGTTCTTTCGCCGTGCGTCCTTCTGCTCGGCGGTGGTCCAGAAGTCGTCCTTTAGCGTTTCGAGGCGCGTGAGGCGGGAGGACGTGCCGGTACGGGCGTCCACGGCATAAAGGTCCATGAAGCGATTGCCGTGCTCATTCCACAGGAATCCGGCGACAGGAGCGCGTTTAGCCCAAGTGATCTGGTCCGACCGCGTGCCCCAAACAAATGGCCGCGTGTAAAGGCGCTCGAGCGTCCACATGGGCCCCTGAGCCATTCCGGCACTCAGGGTAAGGAGGATGAGCAGCCACCGCATAGAGAGAATGGACCATGATAGCCTGCCCCTTGTCACTCGATTCCATTCCGCGGCTCGTCCTCGGCCACTTTCCGACGCCCCTGATGCCAATGCCGCGCTTGCAGGCGGAATTGGGAGTGAAGCATCCGATTTGGATCAAGCATGACGACTATTCCGGACCCGGCTTTGGCGGAAACAAGGTTCGCAAACTGGAGTACGAGTTGGCCGCCGCCCGGGCCGCAGGGGCTACCGACGTGCTTACCACCGGTGGGCTGCGGTCCAACCATTGCAGAATAACCGCCGCGTTGGCCGCACAACTCGGCTTCGCCTGCCATCTCGTGCTGAACGGGGTCGAACCGGCGAGAGATTCGGCCGAGCCCGCAAGCCACTGGTTGGACACGATGTATGGCGCTCGCGTGCACTATGTCGCGCGAGGACAGGATCGGGCTCCCGCGCTTGCCGCACTGGCGGACGACTTGCGGCGAGGGGGCCGCCAGGCTTATGTAATTCCGCTGGGAGCTTCGACGCCACTGGGAGCATGCGGATTTGTACGGGCGGTTTTGGAGTTGAAGCAGCAGTGCGAAGGCCCTGGATTTGCCCCAGCAGCAATTCTCCATTCCACCTCCTCGGCCGGCACGCAGGCGGGATTGGCCGCAGGGCTGAGACTGGCCGGATGGGACCAGGTGAAGCTGATTGGCATTAGTGCCGATGACAGCACGGCCGCGATCAGCGCGGAAGTGCGGCGCATCCTGAGCGGACTGGAGCCGTTACTGGGTCTAGGGCAGGGCGATTTGGCGGTACCCATCCACGTGGATGACGGATTCACCGGTCCTGGCTACGGGATTCCTAGCCCAGAAGGGACGGCTGCAATAGAACTGCTTGCACGCTGTGAAGGGGTTGTACTCGATCCCGTTTATACATCGAAGGCAATGGCAGGGCTCCTCGCGCTTCTTCCGAGTCTCCCTCCCGGTCCGGTCGTGTTTTGGCACACAGGAGGCCAATTGGCGCTATTTTCCTCAACCGGCGGAGATTAGCGCTGCCGCAACCACGGTCTGACCGTCCTCATAATCCTCGCCGTCGACCGGCTCGATGGTCAGTTCCACACGCCGATGTTCGATCTCCGCTGGGGTCATCCCGGTATAGTTCAAGCAGCACGGCGTAAGGTCGATATCGGCGATGCGCACTGCCAACCCATAAGTGCGGCACGCCACTGGCCGGTGCTCGTAGAGTTCACACTCGCCGGACTCCAGTTGGAGCGCGGGACAGGGGATCATCTGGTAGCGATCTGCGTAGAGTTCCTCGGCGGCGCGTGTCTCATCCAAAGCGCCGCTGGACCAGTCGCCGGGAAAGCCCTCGCGCATGGCGAGCATGGCCTCGGCGGCACGCTCCACAATACGCGTGGCGCGGTCCGGTTCGCGCTCCTTCATCGCAGCAAGTCCGCGCTGCAGACGAGCCGCGTCCTGGCGAGTGATGGGAAACGGACCGAGGCAACATCCAAAACAACCTGGACGGCAAACAGCGGCGTCTCCGGCGCGCATTCGCGCTTCGCTCAAGCTATCCTCCAGTATCCGTAGTTGGCGGGCGTCATTTTCCCAGCGGCTGCCCAAGTTCATCGGCTTGCCTTACCCTTCGCGCGCAGCCATTAGTTGGACTCGTTTGATCGTCACTTCGGCCGGAGCCGGTTCGTCCCAAGTCTGCACGATCAGAAGACCTGCCCTGGAGAGATCTTCCACCGGAATGTTTACAACCTGGATTTCGTCCATGGCCCGCAGCGGCAGACGGAACAGGAAGTTCTGCCCGGATGGGCTCAAGAGACCGAGTCCGATCCGGCCGGACTTCAAGACAAGTTCGACGCGAAGTAGGAATTCGGATTCCTGCATACTTGGCCGTTTGAAGCGCAACTCGGCGGCATATACCCATGGCGTCGAGAGCGTGCGCAAGGCAAGTTCTCGGCGGAACATCCCCAATTTGCCGCAGCCCTCGGCGACGCTGCTACCGCGAATATGCCAGCCCTCGGCGGCGCAACGCAATTCCGACTCACTGAGAGTGGAGAGGTAGAAAGTGGAGTCGCGGTACACCTTACGCGAGCCGTCTTCCGCGCGAGCGCCGGAGACCCCGGAAGGGCGCGTTTCCCATTCATCGCGCAAGGCCGCCCAGGCATCTCGTTGTGCGCCTGGCGGACGGAAACGCCCGCTCAAGCGGGTTTGCAAGGTGAAACAATCCTCGAAGCGCCGGGGGTGAGCGGTGGCCGAAATGCGGTCGGCTCCTCCGACTTCGTTCACACTGGTTGCGGCATAGGAAAATCTGGCCGTGGTCTGGGCAAATAGAGCGAGCGCAAGATAACTGTCTTCGGCGGTGTCCATCTCCGGATCAGCGAGCAGGCCTTTATGGAGCAGATCGCGAGAAGCGACGAACCCGTTGGTGCTGATTGCGCCGGCAATGTGTTCGAGCACATCGCTCTGGACGCCGTAACGCACGACATAGCGCGTGTCCTGTCCGCTGCCCAGTATTTCGCGAGGCTCTTTGCCGGCGGCCAACGAACCGCTGTAGGCGAGGAACTTGGTCTGCCGCTCTTCGGGCAGCGGCGAAAACAACTGCTCGAAATGAGTGCTGAACACCCAGTCGTCATCGTCCAAGACGCCGAAGTAATCGCCTTCGACGGCGTTCAGCCCTGCCCAAAGACTCTTGCTGCAGTTACCGCCGGGACAGTCGACGATCTGGATGCGTTCGATGTTGGGCCACGTTGCGTCGGCGATCGGTGAAAGGTCCAGATCGTGATGGCGCACCAGAATCAAGTGAAACCGGCCATAGGTTTGGCGCGCGAGCGACTCGACGGCCCGCCGCAGTACTTCCACCGGCCGCGTGCCACAGCGCGTGACGATGGAGATCAACGGCCAATAGCGTTCCTTTGCGCGCGCCACGTTTTCCGCGCGCTGTTGCGTGATGCGGCAATGGTGATCCACGGCGTTGGCAAGCAGCAGCTCGCCGGAAAATTTCGATTCGAACACATGACGGGCGTGAGCGGCGCGCTGAACCGCCGCTACCGGGTCGGCGTACATGCGGTCTCGCGCCGCCAATATCTCGCGAAGTAGAAGTTGGTCTGGCAGGCGTTGGTCGAAGTAATAGAGGCTGTCACCGAAGTATTTGCGCAACCAGGGCGTATCGCAGGCAATGGTAAGCGCACCCACGGAAGAAATCTCAAACACGCGATTGGAAATCACGTCATCGCGGAGGTGGTTATCGGAAAGAACGCATAACCCGATTCCGCATAGAGCATAGCGGGCCTGCACGGACTCGCCGTCAAAGGCGAGCTCACCTCCATAGCTCTTGCGGTCGATCTCCGTCCACGCCTCTTGCGGGCCACAGATGACGATACCGGGCTCGCGGCTCAAGACGCGAAACAACCGGGACCTCCGCTTGTCCCAATTGGTACCGAAGTAGGCGATGCTGAGGCGGCGTTCACGAAGCAACGTTTCCAGGTCGACCGATTGCGATTGGCGCTGGCAGGTGTTGTAGAAGAAGCCGATTTCCGGGTCGCGGCCAATGGAGAAGGCCACGTTACGAGCAAAACGGACCATCGTGTCCGAAATTGCGAACCACCCGTCGTGGGTTCGCAGGTTGTTGAAGAACTCGCGAGCGTGGACGTAGGAGTCGCGCGGATCGTGGATGACTCCGTACTGGGGGAAGTCGTTCAGCTTGGCCCGCGTGGAGGCCGGCGCCAGAACGAAATCGGGGGCACACGCCTCCACTTCGCCGCTGTTGGCACAGTGGATCAATTCGTGACCGATTCGCGCACCTGCGATGCGGAGCGATTCAAAGGCCTGGTTTTCGGCGGCGTTCTGCCACTGATTCAGAAATGCGATCTTCATGCGGTTCGTGCGCGCGCTAACGATAGACGAGTTCAACGCGGCGGTTCTTAGCGCGGCCGGCTTCGGTGGAGTTCGGCGCGATGGGAGCGTATGGGCCCACACCTGCGGCCGTGAGACGGGCGCCGTTGATGCCGCGGTTGGACACGAGTTCACTCACTACGGCCAAGGCGCGGCGCATGGAAAGATCGAGGTTGGCAGAGGGTTCGCCGACGTCGTCTGTATGGCCGGATACGTAGAGTTTGAGCGACGGCTGAGCCTTCATCAAGGCAGCGATTTCGACAAGCGTCGGCTCCGACTCGGGCTTGATCACGGCCTTGCCAGTATCGAAGTGGATTCCATAGAGCGCAACATGTCCCTCCTGGCCGAGGGCGGTCTGCATTTGCGCGGCGGTCACCTTGCCCGATTCCATCGCAGTGGACTCGATCAAGTCCAGTTGGACGACTGTCTGGCCCTTAGCGACCGTAATGCCCTCGGGCACAAGGCCGTCTTCATACTCTGTGACATACAAGGCGATGGTGAGGCGCGATGTGGGCGTGTTGACGCGGCCCGCATAGAAGCGCTGGGCGTTGTAGCTGTACTGAAGAATCTGGCCGGAGTGCTCCCTGGGAAGCTCGGCGTAGCGTACACCGAACATGCCCAGCGGCCGGTCGCCCGCACCCTCGAAAAGTGTTTGCGCCTTGAGACCCGCCAGCGCGTTCATATAGTTGCGGTAAACCTCGACGGCCGTGCGTCCCTTGGGAATGAGGTAAGTGATGCGTGTAAGCTTGCCCTCGAGCTTTTCGCTTTTGGCATAAGTGGTCGGCGGGCTGACCTCGACGATACGGCCGAGAGGCAGCGTGTATTCGTCGAACGGCTTTTCGATGTAGCCTATGATCTGCGCGCCGGCGTAGCGCGAGAGCAGCGGGTGGTCGTGGGAGTTCGGCAGGTCGGCGGCCATGGCGGCCAGGGCGCACATCGGCATGACGAGCGCAAATCGAATAAGTGGAAGCACTGCCCATAGGGTACCCTGTTGGATTCCGGACGGGAATAGGAATGGATCGAAGAGCATTTTTAGCGGCGGGCGCAGCGGCTGGAGCGGTGGGCTGCGCGACAAATGGCGCGGCGCCAGGCCGGCCTCGCGAGCTCGCGCTCGAGGAAGTCTCGCTCGCCGAGATCTCCGATGGGCTCAGCCGCGGACGCTGGAACTCGTCCCAACTGGTCGAGTTCTACACCAAGCGCGCTTCGGAGATCGACAGCGGCGGACCGATGCTGCGCTCGATTTTGGAATTGAATCCGGACGCGGGCAAAGAAGCGTGGCGGCTCGATGAGGAGCGCAAGCAGGGGCGCGTGCGCGGTCGCTTGCATGGTGTTCCGATCCTGATCAAAGACAACATCGACACGGCGGGAAGCATGATGACGACGGCGGGTTCGCTCGCGCTGGTAGGTTGGCGCGCGCCGGCCGATGCGACGATGGTGCGGCAGTTGCGGCAGGCTGGTGCGTTGATCCTCGGCAAGACGAACCTGAGCGAGTGGGCCAATTTCCGTTCTCCGCGATCGACAAGCGGTTGGAGCGGACGCGGCGGGCAGACGCGCAATCCGCACGTGTTGGACCGCAATCCATCCGGTTCGAGCTCCGGTTCGGCGGTGGCCGTGGCGGCGAGCCTATGTGCGGCGGCGATTGGCACCGAGACGGACGGTTCGATCGTCAGTCCGGCGTCGGCGAACGGCATCGTCGGCATTAAGCCGACGGTGGGGCTGGTGAGTCGCGCGGGCATTATTCCGATCTCGCGCTCGCAGGACACGGCGGGGCCGATGGGGCGTTGCGTGCTGGATGCGGCGATCCTGCTGGATGCGATCACGGGAGTGGATGCGCGCGATACGGCGACCTCGGCTCAACAAGGCCAGGGTGTGGGCCACTATGCCGAAGTGCTGGATGCGACCGCACTGCGCGGGGCAAAACTAGGGTTGGTGCGCACATTTGTGCACAATCATCCAGCCGTCGACCGGGTGCTGACCGAATGCGTGCGGGTGCTTAAAGACAAGGGCGCCACCGTGTTGGAGGTGAAGCTCGAAAATTCGGCCAAGCTGGGCGAAGCCGAATTCGAAGTGATGCTCTATGAGTTCAAGGCGGGCCTCGAAGCCTATCTCGCGCAACTGCCGGCGGGGAAGCCGCACACGCTCGCGGAGCTGATCGAATTCAACCGCCGGAATGCCGCTGTTGAGATGCCCTGGTTCGCGCAGGAGACTCTGGAACAGGCTGCGCGCAAGGGTACGCTTTCTGAGAGCGCTTATATCGAAGCCAGACGGACCTGTTTGCGCATCAGCCGCACCGAGGGCATCGATGCCGTGATGGCCCAGCATGCGCTCAATGCAATTGTGGGGATTACAGAAAGCCCAGCCTTTCCGACCGACTGGGTGAACGGGGATCATTTCAGCGGCGGATCGTCGACCTGGGCCGCAGTAGCCGGTTATCCTCACATCACGGTGCCGGCAGGGATGGTGCAAAGCTTACCGGTTGGGCTGAGCTTGTTCGGCAAAGCGTGGAGCGAACGGGCGTTGATTTCGCTGGCAGGCGCCTTCGAACACGCGACTGAGGCGAGGCGAAAACCACGATTCCTGGCAAGAGCGGTTTGATGGCATCCGAGCCTCACTACCGAAGCGTCGCGGCTCTTTACCTACTGATACAACTTTGAACCGAACTTTTTTTGCGGAAGTTCGTCTGACATCCAACAGGGTTCTGATGACCGCGAATGCCATGTCCGCAAGCCCCGGGGAAGAGGAAGTACGCCAGGCGCTGGAACGCCTGCTTACCAGCCGCCGCTTCGCGCGCGCCGAACGGCATTCGAAGTTTCTGCGTTACATCGTCGGCGAGACATTGACCGGCAAGGGGCATCAACTTAAGGAGAGTCTCCTTGGCGCGGAGGTATTTGGGCGACCGGTAGACTATGACCCGCGCGTGGATCCCGTGGTGCGCGTGGAGGCGACCAAACTGCGGGGCCGCCTGGAGGAGTATTACCGCGTGGATGGCGCCGGCGAGGCCGTCATCATCGATTTTCCCCGAGGGGGCTACGTTCCTCATTTCCGCTATCGCGAAGTGGCCGTGGCAGCGGAGGAGGCCGCCGGGGCGGCAACGCCGGAGGGTGTGCCAGCCGCCGCCAATGGCGCCCTCATTGAGATGCCACGCACGTTATCGTGGATCAAGTGGGGCTTGCTCGTCGTGGCCGTTGCCGCGCTGGCGGTGGCCTCGTGGCTGGGCTGGAATTTGCGCGCACAGCCGCAGAGTCGTGTAGTAGCGGTGCTGCCGTTGGAAGATCTAAGTGCCGGGCAGATGGGCTCGCTGCCCGAAGCACTTACGGCGGAGCTACGGATGCGGCTCGGGAGGAACGGTGGCGTGCGGGTGGTATCGAAGACCAGTTCGCGAGCGGCTGTGAAAGGCGCGGCCGCGGGGCGTTCGGGCCTGGATGCACCCGCCATTGGACGCGAGTTAGGGGCGGACGTATTGCTCGAGGGATCGATGCGGCGGGTAAGCGACGAGCAGGGCGCAAAGCTGGCCGTGATGCTGCAACTCGTAGACGCGCGAAGCGGGCTGGTCGTCTGGACGGGACGCTATGAATGTGATCCGTCGCTGTGGGACGACAAGACACTGGAAGCAATCGCGCTCGAAGTTCGGACGGCCGTGCAGGCGCGGGGGGCGTGACTAGTAGTTGCCAGAGGCACCTCGGCCGTGATCCAATGCGCTAAATGCAAATTCAACTTTCTCTGATTGTCGTAGCCGCGCTCGGCGCCGGAGCGGCATTCGGCCAGGCGCCAGCGCAAGACCATAGCTCAACAGCCGCCAGTGCGCGTACGTACCAGAAACAGATTGGTGGCTATGTCCTGCGGGCGGCTGAAAAGGTGTCCGAGGCGGACTACTCGTTTCAGGCGACGCCCGCTGTGCGCACCTTTGGGCAACTCATCGGACATATTGCCGATGCGAACAACAACTACTGCGCAGCCGGGTTTGGCGAGACCAATCCCAATCCGGGAATTGAAAAGAGCAAAACAACGAAGGCGGACCTGGTGGCCGCGCTGAAGGCATCGCTCGACTTCTGCGCCAAGGCGTTCGACGCGCTCAACAACGAGAATGTCAACCAGATGATGAAGTACCGCACAGGCGAGCGCTCGCGGGCGGCACTGCTGATGTACAGCACGATGCATATGAACGAGCACTACGGCAATTTGGTGACCTACATGCGGCTAAAGGGGATGACGCCGCCGTCGTCGGAACGGTAACCGCTCGCGGCGGAGCAGTTGCGGCGTGGGCGCGAGAGGCTACTCGCTGAGCGTGACGCCCAGGCGAGCCGCCGTAGGTCTCAGCCGGCCGGGCTCGTGGCAGGAGATGCACATGTTGTCGACTTCACTTGTGAGGGCGGGCAATTTCTGCCAGCGCTCGGCGCGCTTTTCATAGAGCGAACCCTTCAACTGGGTGAGCATAAGTTCGGTGTAGCGGTCGCGCTCGGCTTTGTCGCCCAGGCGGTCGGAGGCGAAAGCAATGGAGGACCACAGCTCTCCACGCATGTGCGGAGGAAGCGTGTCGAAGGCGCCCTTCTGTAACTCAGGCACCTTGCGGAGGAGTTCTCGGCCATCGCGATACATCCAGGCTTTGTCCGATTCGCGGGCCCAGTAGGCGCCGGAGACGAGCATGCTGCCGACAATGATATGCGGTCCCGCTTGCGGGCTGCGGCCATCCCAGATGGAGGAGCGCACTTTCGCTGCGGCAGCCATGGCGCGGTCATAGGCGGCCGTATCTTTGGCTTCCTGTGCGCGGCGCATGTCGTATATCTCGATCAAGTATTTCCAGGCGAGAGCGTTTTCGTTGGTCGGGTTCGCGGCGAGGAAGCGTTCGAGCTTGGCAGCGCCACGAGCCAGTGCGTTGGCGTCGCGGGCAATCCATCCGGCGAAAATGTCTTCGCGGACCCAAGTATGGATGGTCAGCTTCTCCGGCTTGTCGAGCGAATCCGCGGAAGCAAGGACTGGAAGAGCTAAGGCGAGCAGGCAACGCGAGCGAAACATGCCAGATAGTGTAGCGCTTACTTCTCCTCGGATGCCTTCTCCGGCTCGGGCACATTCGGCTTCGCGAAATCTGGCAGCGAGTCGCCAAAGAGGTAGTGATTGAACCAGCTAAGGTTGTGTTCCATCACGGCGCGCATGGACTTTGGCTTTGAGATGCCGTGGCCGAAGCCTTTGTAAATAACCATCTCGACGGGGACGCCCTGATCTTCCAAACCCTGTCGAAGTTCGTAGCCGTTGGGTGTGGGGACGCGCCGGTCAAGTTCGCCATGTTGGATGAGGGTGGGCGTTTTGGCGGAGCGGACATAGGTCATGGGCGATGTCTTACGGTAAACGTCTGGGTCGGCTGAGGGATCGCCGTTGAGGTACATCCGCGTGAAGGGTGTGATGTCGGTGTTGTAGTAGTAGGTGG
>Ga0075431_100008949_pt1 | contig 10035 bp, 8 predicted proteins | sample RhiMetdeltSRZDD5_FD_75297 | JGI IMG/M metagenome (GOLD analysis project Ga0075431, IMG submission 75297) | Populus rhizosphere microbial communities from Tennessee, USA - Rhizosphere MetaG P. deltoides SRZDD5 | ecosystem: Host-associated > Plants > Roots > Rhizosphere > Soil | place: USA...
GGTCAGCGGCCGGCGAGGAACTCCCTCAAGACCGCGTTGAAGGCGGCCGGCTGGTCGACGTTGGTGACGTGACCGGAGTCGGGGACGAGGACGAGTCGCGCGCCGGTGATCGCGCGCGCAAGGGCGTCCTTGGCGTCGATGTCGACGGTGCCGTCGTCGATGCCGGCCACCACCATGGTCGGACAGCGCACGTCGGCCAGCCAGGCGCGCGCGTCGAACGCGGCCAGCGCGCCCGCGGTTGCCGCGTACGCGCGACGGGACGTCCGTGACAGGCTGGCCGCCGTTGCCGCGCGCAACGCGGCCTGCTCGGGTCGCGGGAACACCGTGCGCGCCACCAGGCCGGCCACCGTCGTCATCGGCGCCGTGCCGAGCAGCAGCGCGCGAAGCGCCATTCGCAGCGCCCCCCGCGTGCCTACCGGCCGGAGTCGCGCGAACGGATTGACGAGGGTCAGAGAGCGGACGCGCGTCGGCTCACGGAGCGCCAGCGCCAGCGCGACACAGGCGCCGAGGGACAGACCGACGACGTGCGTCGGGCCCTCACCGAGGTGCGCAAGCAGCGCGTCCACTTCGCACGCCATCCCCTCCACCGTGAGGCGCCCGGGCGGCAGCGGCGATCGGCCGTGACCCGGCAGATCGACCAGGATCACGCGATAGTCGTCGGCGACGGCCGGCAGCTGCAGGGTCCAGTCGTCGGCAGACGAGCCGAGGCCGTGGAGAAACAGAAGCGCGGGCGCGTCCGCGTCGTGCCGGCCACGGCGCTCGTAGTAGACGTCAGGCTCCCGGGACGAGCACGACGTCCGTCAGCGCGCACTTCATGCGGAGCGCCTTCGCCTCGCGATACTCGTCGGAGGCGTACCACCGGCGCGGCACACAGGCCTCCATGAACGCCTCCCGGCTGTCAGTGGTGACACGGCGAAGCCCCCTCACGAGTAACGCGAGGCCGCCGGCAAGGCAAGCCGTCAGCGGCCGGGTCGGACCGCGCTATCATGACCGGCCATGAACACGGTCTACGAGGCCTTCACCGCCACCGCGGCCGCGGCCGGCGACCGGGTCTTCCTGTGCGTACCGCCCGCGCCCGAGCGCGGCTACCATCCGGATGGCGTCGAGTTCACCTACGCGCAGGCGCGCGCGCAAGTCGAGCAGCTCCGCAGCGCGTACGCGGCGGCGGGATTCGGCCACGGGCACCGCGTCGCGCTGCTGCTCGAGAACCGGCCGGAATTCTTCTTCCACTACCTGGCCCTGAACGCCCTCGGCTGCGCCATCGTGCCGATCAATCCCGATTATCGTCACGACGAGCTGCTGTACCAGATGGCGCACTCGGAGGCGGATCTGGCCGTCGTCATCAGCACGCGAGTGGCGGACCTGGAAGCGGTGGCGCGTGCGCGCGAGCAGCCGCTGCCGGTCGTCGACGTCGGACGCTGGCCCGACATGCTGCCGATGCCGCGCGTGGCGCCGCGCGGCGGCGAGCCGGGGGCCGACACCGAATGCAGCCTGCTCTATACCTCTGGCACCACCGGGCGCCCGAAGGGCTGCATCCTCACGAACCTCTACTACCTCACCTCCGGCGCGTGGTACCGCGACATCGGCGGCCTCTGCGTCATCGAGCGCGCGCGGGAGCGGATCCTCAATCCGCTTCCGCTCTTTCACATGAACTGCCAGGGTCTGACGGCCACGTGCGTGATGCTGACGGCGAACTGCCTGATCCTGCCCGAGCGCTTCAGTCCCACCCGGTGGTGGAAGGACGTGGTGGCGACCGGCGCCACCATCGTGCACTACCTCGGCGTGGTGCCTCCCCTCCTGCTGAACCAGCCGGTGGTACCCGAGGAGCGCCAGCATCGCGTGAAGTTCGGCGTGGGGGCGGGCGTGGAGCCGCAGCTTCACGGGGCGTTCGAGACGCGCTTCGGCTTCCCGCTCCTGGAGGCGTGGGGAATGACCGAGACGGGGCGGGTCACCCTCGTCAACCGCGAGCCGCGCATGATCGACACGCGCGCCTTCGGCCGGCCGTTCGGTGGTCTCGAGGCGAAGGTCGTCGACGACGAGGACCGCGAAGTGCCGCGCGACACCGAGGGCGAGTTGCTCGTGCGCTGGGGCGGGCCCGAGGGGCCGCGCCACGGCTTCTTTTCCGGATATCTGAAGGACCCGGCCGCGACGGAGGCCGCGTGGCGCGGCGGCTGGTTCCACACCGGTGACGTCGTCCGCCAGGATGCCGACGGCATGCTCTACTTCGTCGATCGCAAGAAGAACATCATCCGCCGGGCGGGCGAGAACATCGCGGCGGCCGAGGTCGAGGCGGTCATCCAGGAGCACCCATCGGTGGCGCAGGTGGCCGTGCTGGCGGTGCCGGACGAGCTTCGCGAGGAAGAGGTGATGGCGTGCGTGGTGGCCATGCCCGGCGTGGCCACGGGCGCCGCCCTCGCCGACGAGCTCTTCGACTGGTGCCGGCAGCGCGTGGCCTACTTCAAGGCGCCGGGCTTCATCTTGTTCGTGCCGTCGCTGCCGACCACGGGAACCCAGAAGGTGCAGAAGGCCCAGATCTTCCCGCGTGGCGAGGACCCCCGGAAGCAGGCGGGAGCCTTCGACCTGCGCGAGCGGAAGAAGCGCGGCTAGGAACGCTCGGCGGCGGCGCCGCGCCGCATGAGGGCCTGCGCGACGTGGCGCAGCATGTCCTGCGCCTGGAACGGCTTGGCCACCACGAAATCGACGCCCGCCGCGGCCAGGCGCTCGGGATCGAGCTGATCGCCCCAGCCGGTGACGAAGCCGATCGGGATGTGCGGATGCCGCGCGCGGAGCCGCGCCGCCACGTCCCAGCCGGAGATGCCGGGCATCGAGATATCGCTCAGGACGATGTCGACGCGCTCGCGTTCGCAGCGCTCGATCCCCTCCAGACCGTCCTTGGCGACGGCGACATCGTAGCCGGCTTCGCGCAGCATCTCGGCCAGGACCGCCTGGACTTCCGCCTCGTCCTCGATGAGCAACAGGTGCGCCGACCGCGGGGCCGGCGTGGTCGGGAGACCGAGCACGAGGTCGGGCAGCGTGACGGGCACGGGCAGCCGGAGACGAAAGGTTGTCCCGCGCCCCGGCGCGCTGTCCACCTCGATCGTCCCGCCGTGGCGGGTAACAATGCCCCACGACACGGCCAGCCCGAGCCCGGTGCCTCGCGGCCCCTTCGAGGTGAAGAACGGCTCGAAGACGCGACGCCGCATCTCCTCGGCCATGCCGATGCCGGTGTCGCTCACGCTCATCACCGCCCAGTCCTCGAAACCTTCCAGCCGGACGCTGCACAGGCCGCCGGCCGGCATCGCGTCGACGGCGTTGGTGATGAGGTTGGTGAGGACTTCGCGGAGCTCCTCGGGCCGGCCGGCCACCGGCGGCGCCACGCCCTCGACGCTGAACTCGTAGGCGACGCCTCGGGCCTGGGCCTCGAGCTCCCAGCGGGGCCGTGTGAGCTCGATGATCTCGCGAGCAACCTCGGCGAGATCGACGCGCTCGAAGGCGCGGGTCCGCCGCGTGCGCGTGAACTCCTGGATGCGCCGCACCGTGTCGGCGCCATCCTGCGCCGCCCGCCGCACCGCCTCGAGGTCGCGCGAGCTTTCGGCCTCGCCCACCCGCCGCAGCATGAGCTCCGTGCGACCGAGAATGACCGACAGCAGGTTGTTGAAGTCGTGGGCGACGCCGGCGGCCATCTCGCCGAGCGCCCGCAGCCGCTCCGTCTTCACCAGCGAGCTCTGGCTGCGCTCGAGGTTCTCGGCCATTCGCTCGGCATCGTATCGCCGGCGGTTCGCCTCGCCGTACAGCTGGGCCTGGCGGATGGCGATGGCCGCGTGGTCCGCCAGCATGCGGGCCAGCTCCTTCTCCTCCTCGCTGAACTCCTCGCGCGCATCGAACAGCACGGAGAGCACACCCACGACATGGTCGCCGGCCACCAGCGGGATACCGGCGTAGAAGCGCACGTCGGCCAGCCTCACGAGCTCCGGATTCAGCCAGTTGGGCGCCGTGCGTAGATCGGAGATGAAGACGGGCGCACGCGAGGCATAGACCTCGGCGGTGACCCCCTGGCCGTGCGGAATCTCGGTGACCCGGTCGAGGCCGGCTCGGATGAGGGGATCGGTGGTGTAGCTGCCTTCGGCCCGCAGGACGCCGGCCGCGGGATCGTCGACCCACACGCGGCTGCTGCGGGCATCGAGCAGCCGACCGGCGGCCTCGGCCACCGCCCCGAACACCTCGTGACTCGACGCCGCCGACGTGATGAGGCGGGTGAGCGTGCTGAGCGCTCTCAGCTTCTCGGCGCGAGACTGGGCGCGGCGATAGAGGGCGGCGTTCTCGACGGCCACCGCAGCCTGCGCGGCAAAGAGCTGCATCACGTCGACCTCGTCGTCGGAGAACGGGCCGGGCTCGTCGCGGTACAGCACCAGTGCTCCGAGTGGCCGCTCGTGTGCGAGCAGGGGAACGGACAGGACCGAGCGGTACCCTTCGGCCTCCACCAGCGCGCGCGTCGACGGGGCCAGGTCGAACTGGGGGTCGTTCAGCAGATCGCTCGACCACACCGGCCGGCCCTCGCGGATCGCCGCCGCGGTGGTGCCGTCACGCCAGTGCAGCGGACGCAGATGGTCGGTGAAGCGCCGGCTCAGGCCGCGCGCGGCGGCAAAGCGGATCACCGGGCTGGGCTCGGTGCGCTCGAGCAGGGCGAGCGACACGCGCGGCGCCCCGAGCAGCAGCGACGCCTGCTCGACGATGCGCTCCAGAAGCGTCTGCACGTCGAGCGAGGCGGTGATGGCGCGCGCGACGTCGAGGATGAAGTTGCTCTGGGCGACCCGGCGCCGCAGCGCGTGCTCGGTCTGCTGATGCTCTCGCGTCTTCCGTTCGGCCGACGCCGCTCGCAGCAGCGCGCGCGCGGTGGCCGTGAGCTCGCGCGCCGTCACGGGCTTCGTGAGGTAGGCGTCGGAGCCGTCTTCGAGAGCCTGGCTGCGATCGGCGGGATCGATGTAGACGCCGGACAGCATGAGGACCGGGATGGTCGCCGTCTCGGGGGACGCCTTGAGCCGCCGACACACCTCGCGTCCGGAGATGTCGGGGAGCTCGACGTCGAGGACAATCAGATCGGGCCGCGAGGCGGCCAGTCGTGCGCCCTCCTCGCCGCTGCCGGTTGCCGTCACCTTGAACCCGACGCTCTCCAGCGCTGCACAGACGAACCGGCGAACTCCGAGATCGTCGTCGACGACGAGGACTCGGGCCGTCTCGGATTCCGCCATTTGACGATGATACGATGCCGGCTCGCCGCGACCCTCGATCTAAGGATCCGCGTGTGGCATCCGGCACGGCGAGGCCACCTGTAGCGGGCGAAACGGCGCGACGTGGCGCCGAGAGGCGGACCCCGCCGTCCCGGCGCCGGCATTCGGCTGGCTACTTCTTCGCTTCGCCGGGCTTCTCGGCCTTCTTTTCGGCCGTCGGGGCAGCGGGAGCCTTGGCGTCGGCAGCCTTCTTGTCGGCCTTGGCTTCCTTCTTCGCGGCGGGCTTCTTGTCCGTCTTCTCGGCCGCCTTCTTGTCGGTCTTCTTCTCCATCGTGTCGGCGGGCTTCTTCTCCTCGGCCTTCGGCGCCGGCGTCTGCGCGTACACCGCGCTCGTCATTCCGAGCGCGAAGACGACGGCAACCATTCCTGCGATCGCTTCCTTGACCATGGGTGACCCTCCTGTCGGCTGAACGTTGAGCGGCGGAGGATAGTTCCACGGCCTCCAGGGCATTGTCAAACTTACAGCGGGTGGCGCAACACCGCTGAAATGCTGAAATGTCGCGTAAAACCGCGTCGCCATAGTACCGTGGAAGCGTAGGGGCTCAACAAGGAGGCCAGCATGCTGGACGGCTCCGTCGGCGCCCTCTTCCTCACCTATGCGGCCCGTCTGGCCGCCCGCGGCTACGTGCACAACTCGCTCGGCAACCTGGCCATCCGCGTACGGCACCCCGCGTACGAGCATGGGGTGGTTTACACCAAGCATGCCGGCGTCTCCCTCGAGGAGACGACGCTGGACCACATCGTCATCACCGACGTGCCGACGCCTCGACTGCTCCACGGCACCCGACCGACGAGCATCGGGCACCAGCTGAACCGCGAAATCCTAAAGGCGCGTCCCGAGATCAACGCGGTGATCCACGTCCATCATGATGAGAGCATCGCCTTCTTCGGCGGGGGTCGCGAGCTGCAGATCCTCTCGCTCGACTTCCCGCTCGTCATGGGCGCCCCCGTTCACGTCCTGCCCTCACACGTGAACGTCGAGCTCGACGTCGCCCCCCTCCGTGACTTCATCGATCGGACGAACGCGATCGTCATGGAGAATCACGGCGTGACGGCGCTCGGTCGCACGGTCTCCGAGGCCTATCACCGTCTCAACACGCTGGCGGCCGAGGTACGCCGCAACATCACCGCCCTGTCGCTGGCCGCCGCCACCGGAGAGAAGGTCGCCGTCGTGGACGCGGAGTCCGTGGAGTGGGGCTACCGCCACGGAGACTCGGTGCTGTACCCCTGATCACCGCTCGTTGAAGCGCCAGCGCTGGAACAGCCAGTCGCTGTCCGGCGCCGTCCGACCCTCCGCCGCCAGTCGCGCACTGCTCCGCTCGAAGTCGAAGATCTTGAGCACGCCCGCGTGGGCCGCGGTGTCAATGACGGCGTCGGTCGTCGTGAGGAAGACCTCGTCGAGGATCCCCGCCTCCCGCAGGGCCGTGAGGACGGTCATCCCGCCCTCGCAGGCGAGGTGTCGAACACCGTGCTCGCGAAGCAGGCGATCGTGCGCGCGCCGCAGCGCGGCCGGCTCCGGCACGGGCTCGACCACCTTCGTGAGTCCGGTGTCGCCGCGGCGCAGCAGCTCATCCGCGCCACGCTCGCTCGTCACCACGATGACCTCGACGCCGGGCGTGCGGAACACGAGATTGCCGAGGGGCAGCCGGCCGAAGAGCGAGTAGACGACGATGCGCGGGTAGCGTGGCAGCCCGCGGCGGCGGCGGATGTCGTAGAGCTCCGGCGCCGGTGGCTCCCCGGGCTCCTGCGGCAGCTGCACGAGATGCGGCTGCTCCCGGAGGGTCTGGGCGCCGACGCCGACGTCGCCATAGCAGCGGAGCGCGCGCAGCAACCGCTGGTCGGCGAGACGCTCGGGGCGCCCGGGGTCGCCGCCCAGCACGCCGAGGACCGGATCGTCCGACCCATCACGGCGCTGCCAGGCCACCACGCCGTTCCGGGAGGCGACCATCACGCCGAAGATCCAGGGACGGTCCGGCCACGGCGGCGGAAAGCCGATCGGCGCGTCGCGGGCCGGGTCGGGCGCGCCGGCACCGTCAGGTTCCGCCTCGCGATGCCAGACGATTCGCGGCGCGGCCATGAGATCAGCGTGCCACGAGCGCGGGATGCGCGCGCGGTGCCTGCATTGACGCCGCGCCGTCTCCTGGTCGATGATTCGATCCTTACGGACGCCGACAGCGTCGACATGGAGGGCAGTCGTGCACGATCTCGTCATCCAGAATGCCAGCATCATCGACGGCAGCGGCGGCCCCGCGCGACGCGGTGCCCTTGCCGTCAGGGACGGCCGCATCGCCGCCATCGGCGCGGACGTCGGCGTCTCGCGTGAGCACGTGGACGCGGAGGGGCTGACCCTCGCCCCCGGCATCGTCGATATCCACACGCACTATGACGCGCAGCTCACGTGGGATCCATACGCCACGCCCTCCACCGCGCTCGGCGTCACCACGGTGGTCATCGGCAACTGCGGCTTCACCATCGCGCCGTGCCGACTCCAAGACAGGGACCTCACCCTGCGGAACCTCACCCACGTCGAGGGCATGTCGCTCGAGGCCCTCCGCGCCGGCGTTCGCTGGGAGTTCGAGTCCTACCCGGAGTTTCTCGACGCCATGGAGCGGCGTGGCGTCGTCCCGAACGTCGGCTCCTTCGTCGGGCATTCGTCGGTTCGCACCTATGTGCTCGGCGGCGATGCCACGAAGCGCGCCGCCCGCCCGGCCGAGATCGCCGAGATGCGGCGCATCGTTGTCGATGCCGTGCGCGCCGGCGCCATCGGCTTCGCCACGTCTACCCTCGAGCAGCACAACGGCGAGAACGGCATCCCCATGCCGTCGAGGCTCGCGGACGAGCAGGAGCTCCTGGCGCTCACGGGCGCGCTGGGCGAGGCCGGCCGCGGCGTGTTCATGCTCACCAAGGGAATGACCACGACGGTGCCGTGGCTGGAGGAGATCGCCGCCAAGAGCGGCCGTCCCGTGATGATCGCGGCCATGTTCGTCGACCCCGGCGATCCGACACGCGTGTTCAAGGAGCTGGCCGAGATCGAGGGCGCGCGTGGCCGTGGCCGTGAGCTGTGGGCGCAGGTTGGCTGCTTTCCGCTCGGCATGGAATTCACGCTGCGACATCCGTATCCGCTCGAAGCGTTTCTCGCCTGGCGGCCGGCCATCCAGGCGGCCAGCGAGGCGGACTACACGCAGGTCCTGGCCGATCCGTCGTTCCGCCAGGCGCTGAAGACGGAGGCGGCCATCCCCGGCGTGCCCAACCGTTTCAGCAACCAGACGTGGCCCCATCTGACGATCATGAGCGTCACGCTGGAGGCGCACCGTCACCTGGTCGGGCGGAGCATCGCCGACCTGGCGAAGGAGCGCGGCCGCGACCCGTTCGACGTGCTGCTCGACTTCGGACTCGACGGCGAGCTCGACGCCATGCTCGACTGCCGGCTGTTCAACACCGACGAGAACGAGGTGAAGAAGCTGCTGCGCCATCCGCACGCGGCGGTGGCGCTGTCCGACGCCGGCGCCCACCTCTCATTCCTGTGCGATGCCGGCTTCGGCCTCCATCTCTTCGGTCACTGGGTGCGGGAGCGCGGCGATCTGACCCTCGAGGAGGCGGTCAAGCGGGTGACCCACGACGTGGCCACCGCCTACCGCATCAAGGACCGCGGCCGGCTGACGGTCGGCGCCTGGGCCGACCTCCTGCTGTTCGACCCGCGCACGGTGGCGCGGGGCCCGAAGCGTCGCGTCGACGACCTGCCGACGGGCGCCTCGCGGCTCGATACGCCCGGCGTCGGCGTCCACGGCGTCTGGGTCAACGGCGTACGCACGGTCGGCGAGCGCGGCGTGCTGCGGGACTGCGGACGGCCCGGGCGAGTGCTGAGAGAGTTCGCGCGCTAGTGCGTGGTCACCCGCAAGTCGGCGTCCACCATCATGCGGACCAGCTCCTGGAAGGAGTGCTTCGGCGCCCAGCCGAGCACGCGACGGGCCTTGCTGGCATCGCCGATCAGCAAGTCGACCTCGGCCGGGCGCACGAAGGCCGGATCGACGACGACGTGTCGCGACCAGTCGAGGCCGGCGTGCTCGAAGGCCACCTCGCAGAGCTCGCGCACGGTGTGGGTCTCGCCGGTGGCCACCACGTAGTCGTCCGCCTTCGCCTGCTGGAGCATGAGCCACATGGCCTGGACGTAGTCGCCGGCGAAGCCCCAGTCGCGCTTGGCGTCGAGGTTGCCGAGCCGCAGCTCACGCGCGAGGCCGTGCTTGACGCGCGCGGCGCCGTCGGTGACCTTGCGGGTGACGAACTGCTTGCCCCGGCGCGGCGACTCGTGGTTGAACAGAATGCCGGAGCACGCGAAGATGCCGTACGACTCGCGATAGTTCACGGTGATGTAGTGGGCGTAGGTCTTCGCCACCCCGTACGGCGAGCGCGGATGAAACGGGGTCAGCTCCGTCTGCGGCGTCTCCCGGACCTTGCCGAACATCTCGGACGACGATGCCTGGTAGAACCGGATGGAGCGATCGACCACGCGGATCGCCTCCAGGAGGCGCGTGGCGCCGAGCGCGGTCACCTCGCCGGTGAGGATGGGCTGGTCCCACGACGTCGGCACGAACGACATGGCGGCCAGGTTGTACACCTCGTGAGGATCGATGTCCCGCAGCAGCATGATGAGCGACAGCTGGTCGAGGAGATCGCCTTCGCGGATCTCGATGCGGTCCCGGAGATGGGCGATCCGCTCGAACGACTCCGTCGAGGAGCGGCGCACCAT
>Ga0075431_100008951_pt1 | contig 10034 bp, 9 predicted proteins | sample RhiMetdeltSRZDD5_FD_75297 | JGI IMG/M metagenome (GOLD analysis project Ga0075431, IMG submission 75297) | Populus rhizosphere microbial communities from Tennessee, USA - Rhizosphere MetaG P. deltoides SRZDD5 | ecosystem: Host-associated > Plants > Roots > Rhizosphere > Soil | place: USA...
GCGATCGGACATTCCCGCGGGGGGGCGGTAGCCGCGCTCGATCAGCGAGATGAACGCCTCCGCGATGAACTGCGCGTCCCACCGGCCCGTCGGGTCGTACCACTTGTGCGTCCAGTTGCTCATCCCGAGCAGCGCAAAGACGATCAGGCGTGGATGGACGGCGAGCCGCCCGCAGCGTCGCACGATCGCCTCGACCACATGATCGTAGCGGGCCTTGCGTCGCACGATGGCGCGCCGCAGCCGCATCGGCAGCGCGGCCTCCTCGGCGAAGAACACCGTGAGGAAGGCCTGCTCGGCGACGACGGTGCGGACCTGATGGCGAATGACCTCGCGGAGCTGCTCGGCGGGCGCCGCGCGCGACGCGCGAATGGCCGCCAGGCCCTCCTCCACCAGGCTCATCGTCCGGTGAAAGATCGCCGCCAGGAGATCTTCTTTCGAGCGGAAGTGGCCGTAGAGCGTCTTCTTCGAGATCCTCAGGCGTCGCCCCAGATCCTCGAGCGTGGTCGCGCGGTAGCCGCGGGCGCGGAACAGCTCGGCGGCGGCCGTGAGGATCTCGCTCCTCACCAGCGCCCGGCGCGAGGTCCGGAGGCTCAGTGGTGGCAGGCGACGCAGTCGAGCGGCGCGCGCGTGCCGCGCGTGGCGTTCTCTGTGCGGTGGCAGTCGAGGCACCAGCCCATCGAGAGCGCCGGCGAGGCGGGTCGCAGGCCGGTGAGCCGGAGGAGGTCGTTGACCACCTGCGGGCCGATGGCATCGGCGCCGACGACGGGCATGCGCTCGACGGGGCCGTGACAGGACTGGCAGGCGACGCCGGCGCCCACGTGCGGCTTGTGCGGGAAGTACGTGAACTCCGGAATCTTGAAGACGCGCAGCCAGGGGATCGCTTCGCCGCGCTGCGCGTAGCCGTGGATCTTCTGGATCTCCGGGTTGTCCTGGGCGCCGATGATCTTGTGGCAGCCCATGCAGCGCTCCACGGACGGCAGCCCCGCGTACTCGGAGCGGCGGGCGTCGGCGTGGCAGAACTGGCAGTCGATCTTGAACTGGTTCGCATGAACGACGTGGTTGAAGAAGATCGGCTGCCGCGGCGCGCGCGCCGGACGCACCAGCGGCTGCGCCGTCCCCGGCTCGTACGGCGGCTGCGCCAGCGTGCGCGTGTAGGCGACGACCTGCTCGATCTGGCTCTTGCTGAGCGTGCGATTGAACGGCGGCATCGTGGGCGCCAGGCCGTGGGCGGGGCCGCCGTCGCGGACGATGTCGACGAGGAATTCGTCGGGCAGCGAGTTCATGAGCCGGCCGCTGGTGAGGTCGAAGGGCTTGGTGGCGAAGCCGGTCGCCGACGAGCCGTCGCCCTTGCCGGATTCACCGTGGCAGGTGGCGCAGTGGGTGGCGTAGACCTCTTTACCGGATGTCTGCCCGCTCGACAGCGCCGGCATGCTGCCGCTGCCGAGCCACACGGCGGCGCCGGTGACGCTGAACGCCACCACATCGACGATCAACGCGAAGCCGAGGCCGGCCCCGGCCCATCTTCCCCACTTCACGAGGATCTCCGCGCGTCGCTACTCGCGGATGAGCTTTTCGCGGCGCTGCAGGTAGCCGTGCCGGACCGCGCTGTAGAGGTCAATCACGCTCTCCTCGAAGCCCTGGAACAGATCGAGGTTGAGCGAGCGCTCGTTGACGGTGTCGCCGATCTTCATCCCCAGCCGGTCCCAGAAGAACGGCAGGTAGTAGGCGAGCGGGTCCATGGCGCTGTCGACGGCCTTGCCGACGCCGTCACGGACGGTCATCGGCTCCATCAGCGGCACGATGAGGAACGGGCCGGGACCCACGCCATAGAAGCCGAGGGTCTGGCCGAAGTCCTCGCGGCTCTTCACGAGGCCGAAGACGTCCTTGGCGGGATCGAAGAGACCGCCCACGCCGACCGTGCTGTTGATCAGGAAGCGGGCGATCTCCCGGCCGGCCCCCTTGAGCTTTCCCTGGAGCACGCTGTTCACGAAGCGCGGCGGGAAGGAGATGTTGTCGAAGCCGTTCGAGATCATGATCTGCAGCTCGTCGGGCGTGATGAAGTTGTATGCCTTGGCGACGGGCTTGAGGACGAAGCGGTCGAGGTTCCGGTTGACCTCGAACATCCGCTCGTTGAACGGCTCCCAGGGGTCGTAGGCCTCCTCGACGGCGTCCTCGGGGTCCCTCGGCTGGGCCGCCCACACGACCTCCACGACGTCGACGTCGAAGATCTCGTCCGTGGCGACGGCGACCGCGGCCGGCGGCGGCTCCAGGTGCACACGGCGTGCTGTGGAGACGGTCCCGCAGCCGGTGAGCGCCACTCCGAGCACTGCGTAGACGAGCCAGCGAGCCATGCCGGGGCACAATATAGCCGAATTCGGCGCGCGTTCGACCAGAGAAATCCGGCATGCGGCATGCTTCTTACGTTGTCATACCGGGCGCAACAGCGTATGGTGGAAGCGTTCGTCAACTCCGAGGAGGTCCACGTTGAGTCGAGGTCGAGCCCGGGAGTTCTGGTGCGAAGTCGTCTCCGAGCCGGTCATGATCCGCCTGAAGCGCCCCGGCGGCTTTGGACGCAACCAGGGATACTTCGTGCAGTGCAACCAGGCCGAGTGTCAGTACGTCGAGGAGAACAAGCCCCCGTGCCCGCTGCACCCAGGTCTCTTCGCCGAGGAGATCAAGGCCGCCGAGGACGCGCGCGGTCGGCGCGCCGCGGAAGAGGCCGAAAGCTACTGACGCCGGCGAGCCCGGTCACCGACCGGGCTCGCCCAGCATCGTCCTACTACTTCTTCGTGGCGCCGTAGACGGCGCCGGCCGCCGCACCGACACCGGTTCCGATGAGTGCACCCTTGCCGGCTCCGTACCCCGTTCCGGCTCCCACCGCGGCACCAGCACCCGCGCCGAGGGCGGCTCCCCCGAGCGTGCTGCACGCTCCGAGCGTGGTCACCATCAGTCCCAGGCCCGCAAGGGCCGTGATCGTTCGCTTTGTCATTTTGGGAACCTCCTCCCGGTAAATCGTCACCAGGTAAGACGGCCCCACCCCACCGGACATTCGGGCCTCACGCGCGCGCGAACGCGGCGGGCGCGGGACTGTCGTACGTCAGGACGCGACCGGTGCGGTCGAAGAACCCGAGCCGCGAGGCGTGCAGGCAAACGCGCCGCACCGGATCGCGCCGGCTGCCGAACTCCGCGTCTCCGACGATCGGATGGCCGAGGGCGGCCAGCTGCGCACGGATCTGACCGCGGCGACCCGTCTCGAGCGTGAGCTCGAGCACGGTCGAGTGCCCGCGACGGTCCAGCACGCGATAGCGCGTGACCGCGTCGCGCCCCCGGGAAGTTGCACGGACACGGTGGGAGACAGGATCCTCGGCCACACGCGCGCTCAGCGTTCCCGTCGGCGCCGCCACGCGTCCCTCCACCACCGCCACGTAGACGCGCTCCACGCGGCGCGCCTCGAACTGCGCCTGGAGCGCGCGCTTGACCGGCTCGGACTTGGCGAACACGAGCAGGCCCGATGTCTCGCGATCGAGGCGATGCACGATGAAGAGCCGCTCGCGCCGGGGCTTGGCGGCGACGTAGTCGCGCAGCATCCGGTAGGCCGTGCGCTGCCGCTCGCGCTCGGTGGCGATGGTCAGCAGGCCGGCCGGCTTGTCGACGACGATGATGTCGTCGTCCTCGTGCACGAGGCCCAGCGCCGGCGGGAACGTCGCCGGCGGCGCACCCAGCGTGACGTGATCCGTCTCCCCCACCTCGATATCGCCGCGGCGCACGACGGTGCCGTTGACGCGCACGCGGCCGGCCGCCAGCCAGCTGCGGAGCGAGTTGCGTGAGGCCTCGGGAAAGAGCGCCTGGAGGCGATCGAGGAGCGTGACGCGCTCAGCGCGCCGGACGCGGGCCCAGCACCACGGTCGTGAGCGTGCCGAGGTACGTCCGCGCCGCGCGCTGGATGTCGCTCGGCGTCACGCCCTGCACGGCCAGGCGATAGCGCGCGGGGTAGCTGGTGCCGACGCGCTCGACGTCGTAGAAGGCCAGATACCAGGCCTGCCGCTCGTTCGTGCGGCGGTCCATCGCGTAGCGTCCGAGCAGGAACTGCTTGGCGCGCCGGAGCTCCTCGTCCGACACCGCCTCGCGCTGGATGCGCTCCACCTCGGCGAGCAGCGCCTGCTCGGCCTTCGCCGCCGTCTCCGGGGTGGTGCCGAGATAGAGCACGAGGGCGCCCGTCTCCTTCACCGGCTCGTAGAACGACGTGGCCGTGTACGCCAGCGCGCGCTTGTCGCGCAGCTCGGCGAAGAGCCGTCCCGCCATGCCGCCGCCGAGAATCGTCGACAGGACTTTCACGGTGGCGTGGTCCGGATGATCGAGCGGCGGCGCGAGGCCCCCCATGAGGATCTGCGTCTGCTGCGCGGGCTGCTCGATGACGCGCCGGCGCACCGACTGGGACGGCGTCGGGTTCGACGGCTCCGGGGCCGCGCCCACGGCCGGCATGGCGCCGAACAGGCCCCGGATCTCGGCCAGTGCCTCGTCGGCGTTCACCTGGCCGCTCATCGTGAGCACCATGCTGTCGGGCCGGAAGAACTGGCGATAGCGCGCCACGATGGCCGCGTGATCGATGCGCGGCAGCGAGGCGCGGGTGCCGAGCACGGGCAGGCCGTACGGGTGCGGCAGGTAGAGCAGCGCGAAGAGCTCGTCGAACGCGCGCGACGGCGCGTTGTCGAGCCGCCGCTGGACGCGGCTCAGCAGCCAGTCGCGCTCGCGGTCGACCTCCTCCTTCGCCAGCCGGGGCTCGAGGGCGAGCTCGGCCGTCAGGGCGAGCAGCTCGCGCCAGAACCGCGACAGGGCCGACGCCCGGATCTCCGAGTAATCCGCCTCGCCGTACGCGCTGATCTTGCCGCCGAGGGCCGCCACCGCTTCCGCCAGCTCGGAGCCGTTGCGCTTGGCCGTCCCCTTGACCATCACCGCCATGAGGAAGTTCGAGATGCCGGCCGTGTCCGCGGTCTCCCAGCGGGTCCCCATGCGCACCTGCAGCGAGAGCGCGACCACCGGCGCCACCGCGTTCTCGCGCACGATCACGGTGAGCCCGTTCGGCAGCCGTGTCTGGCGCACGGGCTCCGCCGTCTGCGCGCAGGCGGGTCCGGCACACAGGAGCAGCAAAGCGACGGCGAGCGCGCGCCTCACCTGGCGGCCTTCATCGGCAGGAAGCGCACGCGCACGTAGTTGTCCTCGCCGAGATAGCGGCGTGCGGCCTCGCGGATTTGCTCGACCGTGACCTGACGGAGCCGCGGCAGGTACTGGAGCTCGTCCCTCAGCGTCCACGTCGTCTCGCCCTGCCCGAGGATGCGCGCCAGGCCCTCCGCGGTCTCGATGTCGAACGCGTACGTGGACTCCGCCGTGATGAGCGCGCGCTGGCGCTCGGCCTCGGTCACGCCCTGCTCGCGCACTCTGCGGATGACGTCGAGCACGGCCGCCTCCGCCGCCGGCAGGTTCCCGGGTTCGAGCCGCGCGGTGATCGAGACGAGGCCCGAGAGCGCGCGCGGCACGTACACCGACTCGATGGCGGTGACGAGGCGCCTCTGCTCGCGCACCGACTGGTTGAGCCGGCTCGCCGGCCCGTCGCCGAGGATGTACGTGAGCAGGTCGACCGCATAGATATCCGTATCCGCCGTCGGCGCCGCCTGCCAGGCGAGGCCGAGATAGGCCTGCTGCTCGTCGCGGCGCAGCTCCACCGAGCGAATTTTTGTGACGGCAGGCGGCCTGGAGGTTTGCGGGCGCGCGGGCGCCGGCCCCTGGAGCCGGCCGAACGTGCGGTCGGCCAGCGCGCGCACCTGCGCCGGCGTCACCGCGCCGACGACCACGAGCACCATGTTCTGCGGGACGTAATGCTTGCGGTAGTACGCGGCCAGCTCGTCGCGCTCGAGCTTCTGCACGAGCTCACGCGTGCCCAGAATCGGGCGGCCATATGGATGCTCCGGGTAGACCTCCTCGGTCACGCGCCGCGTGAGAAAGCGCTCCGGGTCGTCCTCGGTGAGGCTCATCTCCTCGAAGACCACCTTCTTCTCGCTCTCGATCTCCGGCGGCGGGAAGGCGGCGTTCACGGCGATGTCGGCAAGCAGCTCGGCAGCGGCCACGATGGAGTCGGCAGGCACGACGACGTCGTAGTGCGTGTAGTCGTACGACGTGAACGCGTTGCTGGTGCCGCCCAGCCCCTCCAGCAGCTGGTCGATGGCGCCGGGCGGCCGCGTCGGGGTGCCCTTGAAGAGCATGTGCTCGAGATAGTGGGAGAGGCCCAGCTCGGCCGGCGCCTCGTCGCGTCCGCCCGCGCGCACCCAGAGCTGCAGCGCCACCAGGTCGCTTGCCCGGTGCTCCTGCACGATCAGCACGACGCCGTTGGGCAGCACCTGGCGCACGGGCTCCACCGCGGTCATCGACGGACCGGGGCCGGTCGAGAGACATCCGCCGAGCAGCAGGGCGAGCAGTAGCAGAGCGGTCGAGCGCATGCGCGGCGAGCTTATCAAATCCTTGCGGCGCCGCGCGAGCCGGCGTGCGGCGTCCCAGAGACGGACGCCGAGCAGGACGGCGAGGACCGCCGCGTACACCCACGGCTCGAACCGAACCTTCTTGGCGAGCCAGATGAAGTGCAGGCAGCCGAGCACGGCCGCCACGTAGGCCAGCCGGTGGAGCCGCCGCCAGGTGGCGCCGCCGAGGCGCTTGATCATGCCGGTGGTTGACGTCGCCGCCAGCGGTACCAGGAGCGTGAATGCCAGCATTCCGACGGTGATGTACGGGCGCTTGACGATGTCCGCGCCGAGCTGCGGCCAGTCGAAGAAATGGTCGAGCACCAGCCAGACGCTCAGGTGCAGGCACACGTAGAAGAACGCGAACAGGCCGAGCAGCCGCCGCAGCGTCAGCTGCCAGCCGATCCCGAACAGGAGCCGCAGCGGCGTGAGGGCCAAACTCCCCAGCAGCAGCGTCAGCGCCGTCTCGCCCAGCTCGTTGGTGACGTAGCTGATGGGGTTCGCCGTGAGGTCGTCCGTCCAGAAATGATAGAGAAGCGCCGCCAGCGGGGCGAGACAGACGAGCCAGACCGCGGTCTTGAGGACGACGCGCGCGCGCAGCCCCACCGCGCTAGTAGAGCTTTTTCAGGTCCATCCCGGTGTAGAGCGAGGCGACCTGGTCGTAGCCGTTGAACATCTGGGTCTTGCGCCGCCGGAACTCGCCGATGCGGCGCTCGGTGGCCTGACTCCAGCGCGGATGATCGACGGTTGGATTGACGTTGGAGTAGAAGCCGTACTCGCTCGGCTGCGCCTTGTTCCAGGCCGTCTTCGGCTCGGCCTCGGTCAAGCGAATCCGTACGATCGACTTCGCGCTCTTGAAGCCGTACTTCCACGGGATGACGACTCTGACCGGTGCTCCGTTCTGATGTGGAAGGACCTTGCCGTACATCCCGACCGTGAGCAGCGTGAGCGGATGCATCGCCTCGTCGAGCCGGAGGCCTTCCGTGTACGGCCAGTCGAGCCCGCCGCCGAAGCCGAACAGCCCCGGCTTCTGGGCGGGGAACTGCTCGGGATCCTTCAGCGTCGTGAACTCCACGTACTTCGCCTTGCTCGTCGGCTCCGCGCGGTTGAGCACGGCGGCGACGGGATAGCCGATCCACGGGATCACCATCGACCAGCCCTCGACGCACCGGAGCGAGTACACACGCTCCTCGAGCGCCGCCAGCTTGAGGATCTCGTCGATGTCCAGGCGCTGCGGCTTGGCCACCAGCCCGTCGACCACCACCGACCACGGCCGCGGGCGCAAACTGCCCGCGTGCGCCACCGGATCGCCCTTGTCGGTGCCGAACTCGTAGAAGTTGTTGTACGTCGTCGCGCTCTCGTACTTCGTGGGCGGGTCGGGATACTTGTAGGCGGGGTTCGGCGTGGCCTTGAGCGGCCCGGGCTCGGGCGGCGGCGCGGCGTCACCCTCGCTGGCGCAGGCGCCCAGCGCGAGGGCGCCGATGCCGACCATGAACGCGCGGCGGTTCAGGTAGGTCGGCTCGGGCGTGATGTCGGAGTAGCGCAGCTTCATCTCTCCCCCTGTCGGTCCGCCTTCAGGAGCGCCTGTTCGTGAGCTCGACGAGCACACGCGCCGCGGAGCACACTCGTTTCTTGAAATGACTATCGCACGGGAGGCTGGCAAAGTCGTGGAAAGGCGGGCGTGATGCCGCGGCCGGATTTACATGGCGTGCATGGTCGTCTCTTGCAGGCGTTCCGCTACGGACTTTCTCATCGGCGCACGGACCGACGCCAGCGGTAACAACTCGCGATATCGGTCGGCATCGCCGTCGCCTTCCATGGTCGGCATGACCGACGGCCGGCCAAGCATACACGTCAACACACCTTCCAGTTTCTTGAGACCGACGTTACGAGGCCGAAATCGCAGCGCGGCATCGACGGCATAGTGGGCGGCCCTCACTACACCATGGCTCGCGAGCGGGCGCAACGATGGATGAAGCACGAAGGCACGATGGACGCGGCTCGTGTCGAAGCCGATCTTCCGCTTGAAGCGATGCAGACCGGCGGCGTTGCTGACGGCCTGGATCGAGCTCAGCCCGTAGCTGACGACCCGGCATTTTCGCTCCGCAACGTAGTGGGACAACGCGACATACAGCAACGCGTCGTTGGGACGATACTGAAGCATCGAATCCATTGAGAAGCAGCAAAGCTCGACCCAGTCGTCGACATGCAGGACCGTGACGAACGCGGCGAGCTGATCGTCCTTCCATGCCCCGAGGTACGCTTTGCCAGGGCCCTCGACGCCACCGCGGCACGCGAAATAGCGCTGGAAGCCGCTCCGCGTCCCGTCGTCGAGCCCCGTTCGCCGGCGGGTGTCGCAGAACGCGCTACCTCCGTGAGCGACGAGTTCGGCCGGACTGATCACCCGGATGCTCAAGTCGCGCATGGCGCGGCGCACGTTTCGCCGCATCGCAGGCACGCGCGTTTCGAGCGCGTAGTCGTGGTCGGAGCACAGATAGAGCCAGGCGTTGGCAGCGTTCTGCTCGTCGGGCTCCACAACGTAGCTGGCCACCAGCGCGCCGGTGCGTCGGAGAGCGTGATCGACCTCCGCCGCGCTCGGTGCCCCGACGTAGAAGGTCGGGAACCGCCAGAGGACGCGGTCGCTGGCCCCGGCCCAGAATGTTCCCTCGCTTCCCGGGACCACCCGAAACCCTGCCCCCCGTAGACTTTCGGCGTACTCGTGCAGCGTCGGGCCAGCCGGCAAGGCGAGCGTCGGAGACGTCACGGCGTGCTCGTCACGCACCCGCCGGCCCGCGCACGACGCGTTGAGACGCCGGTCGCGGTCCGCGAACGAAGCGACAGTGCCAGTCCGATCGTGGCGACGAGCGCGCCGGCCCAGAACCCCTTCCCGATGTAATAGTGAAGTGGGCCCGTCACGACCTCCGGTCCAATCGCGTAGGCACCGGCACCTGTCACCGCCACGCGCACCGCATTCGCGAGCAGCGCGGTCGGGATGGAAAGCATGACGAGCACCAGCTGGCTAGAGGATGCCGTCAGCACGGTACGGGCCAGGGCGGCGGCGAACACGGACAGGATCAGCAGGAAGCGCAGTCCGGAGCATTCCTCCGCCACGATGAGCGTGAAACCCGGCAGACGCAGGAATATTCCATCCTGCATCACCGGAATGCCGAACGCGTTCAGGATGACGCCCGAGAATGCCGAAATAAAATGCTGTATCTCGAGGGCAATCGCGATCATCACCTCCCGAGGCGGCGGCACCATCAGGAGCAACAATCCCAGGGGAAAAGCTGCCTCGCGTACCCCACGGCGCCCGAAGAACGACAGGAGCAATCCCGCGATCGCGGTCACGAATGAGACGACATACAGGGGAAGATTCGCGACGCCATGGGCGATCCAACCGACGAGCACCGCCAGAGCCGTGAGGCTGAGTCCAGCCGCACCGGCCCGGGCGGTGAGGCCGCGAAACCGATGACGTTCGATCCAGAGGACGACCGCCGCAAAAATCGGCACGAAGATCACATGGCC
>Ga0075431_100008953_pt1 | contig 10034 bp, 10 predicted proteins | sample RhiMetdeltSRZDD5_FD_75297 | JGI IMG/M metagenome (GOLD analysis project Ga0075431, IMG submission 75297) | Populus rhizosphere microbial communities from Tennessee, USA - Rhizosphere MetaG P. deltoides SRZDD5 | ecosystem: Host-associated > Plants > Roots > Rhizosphere > Soil | place: USA...
CTGACGCAGTCGGACCCGACGCTACAGGTTAAGTTCCCCCCGCCGCGGCATGGCCGCCTGCCGTGCGTACCGGAAGCTCGAGTATCGCTTCGGCATTCGTCCAGGAAAACGCACGGTCTGCAGCCTCGCGCCACGGCATCCACGCGTAGGCCGTGTGCTCGCGCGGCGCAAGCGTAACCGGCACGGCCTCCGGGACTTCCAGAGCGAATACGTGCTCGGTATTGTGCGTCACTCCAGGCGCGTAGCGATAGCGCCAGTTCGGATAGATTTCGAACACGTTGTGTTTCCCCCAGTCGACGAGACGATACCGCGTTGCATCAAGTGCCGTCTCTTCGAACAACTCGCGCGCCGCGGTTTCTTCGAGCGTTTCGCCGACGACCTGGCTTCCCGTCACCGATTGCCAGAAGCCCGGCCTGTCGGCGCGCTCCAGCAACAAGACGTCGAGCTTCGGCGTATGCACCAGCACGAGCACGGACACCGGGAGCTTGTAAGGCCTGCCGCCCACGCCGGCTCCGGTGGTCGCGTCCCCGTTCAGGGCCATGCAGGAAGCTCCTGTGCACCATCGATGATCGCGATGAAAGGCTTGCCACGCTGACGCCAGGCGTGTGCGCTCAGCCGGAGCACGTCGATGAGTCTATCCCACTCCGGGCCAAGCGCCTGCCGCGCACGCTCGGCGTGCCGCAAATGCAGCGCGTATCCGGGGGCGGTGCGCCAGCTCAAATCCTGCAGGCTGTCCGCCAGCGCATCCCAATTCGCGCCGAATCCGGCAGGAACCCTGAGCGCTGCCGCAAGCACGGACAGTAGCCCGGCTTTATCTCGCACGGCACCCAGGTCCGCCTCGAGCCATTCTGCGCCCGTCGCCACGGCTTGCGCCCGCAGTTCCGAGAGGTTCGGAGGTGTGCGGTAGAGCCCCGAACGTTCAGCGAGGATTTTTGAGGGCGCGCTCACTCGCGTATCCATTTGAAGCTGCGGTAGTGATCGTCGGTGTAGTAAAGCTCGCCCGCGCGGCCTGCGACGATGCGGCGCGCACCGCGATGTGTGAGGCCGGGCGTGCGCACCGTGTACTCGCGGTAATAACCGCGGTCGCGCCGCGGCAGCCGCCGTTCGAAGTTTCCGAACACCGCACCGTCGCGTTCATACGGGAACGGCCCGCTTTTATGGATGAGCTCAAGCGTGTGGCGTGCTTCCGGCGGGAGCTCCGAGAGCTCGATGACGGGCAGCTCGGGTCCCGGCCCTCTTCCCCACGCCTGGTGGGCGACGCCGAGTGCCGCGAGTGCGACGAGCACTGCGGTGAGCACCGCAACGGCTCCCGCGCGTAATCGGTTCGAGAGCGCCACGAGGGGAAACGCGGCCTAACTTTTTTTCGCCTCCGGCTGACGCAGCCGGATGTGCAGCTCGCGAAGCTGCTGTTCGTCCACGGTATTCGGCGCGTGTGTAAGCAGGTCCTGCGCGCGCTGTGTCTTCGGAAAGGCGATCACATCGCGGATTGACTCGGCGCCGGCCATCAACGTTGCGATGCGGTCGAGACCGAAAGCGATCCCGCCATGCGGCGGCGCGCCGTATTGCAATGCGTCCAGGAGAAAGCTGAACTTCGCTTGCGCTTCTTCTTCGCCGATGCCGAGCGCGCGGAAGACCTTCGACTGCACGTCCTGCCGGTGAATCCGGATCGAGCCGCCGCCGATCTCCCAGCCGTTCAGCACGATGTCGTGTGCCTTCGCGCGTGCGGCGCCAGCATTCGTTTCGAGCAAGTCCTCGTGACCGTCCGCAGGCGAGGTAAACGGGTGATGCATCGCGTTCCAGCGCTTTGCTTCTTCGTCCCACTCGAACATCGGGAAGTCGAGCACCCATAGCGGGCGCCAGCCCTGCGCGACGAATCCGCGATCATGCCCGATCTTCAGCCGCAGCGCACCGAGAGCATCGTTCACGACCTTTGCTTTGTCCGCGCCGAAGAAGATGAGATCGCCGTCGCGCGCCTGCGTGCGGTCCAGGAGGTGCTGGATGACAGGCGCGCTGAGGAACTTCAGTATCGGCGACTGCAGCCCTTCCGCGCCTTTCTCGCGCGCATTGACTTTGATGTACGCGAGCCCTTTCGCACCGTACGTCTTCACGAACTCCGTGTACGCGTCGATTTCGCCGCGCGTGAGCGTGCCGCCCGCGGGAACGCGCAATGCCGCGACACGGCCGTCCTGCAGTTGCGCCGCATCCCGGAACACCTTGAAGTCGACCTCCTTCATGAGATCGGTGAGCTCGGTAAGCTCCAGCGGAATCCTGAGATCGGGCTTGTCCGATCCGTAGCGCGACATCGCCTCGTCGTAGCCCATCCGCGAAAACGGTTTTGGCAGATCGACGTCGAGCACGTCCTTGAACAGGTGCCGGACAAGCTCCTCCATCATTTCGACGATTTCCTCCTGCGTGAGGAACGACGTTTCGATATCGATCTGCGTGAATTCGGGTTGGCGGTCCGCGCGGAGGTCCTCATCCCGGAAACACTTGACGATCTGGTAATAGCGATCGAAGCCCGAGATCATCAGGAGCTGCTTGAAAAGCTGCGGAGACTGGGGCAGCGCGAAAAAATGTCCGGGGTGCACGCGCGAGGGCACGAGGTAATCGCGGGCGCCTTCGGGCGTCGAGCGCGTGAGCATCGGGGTCTCGATATCGATGAAGCCGGCGCGATCGAGAAAGTTGCGGGTCGCCATCGCGACGCGATAGCGCAGCCGCAGGTTCTTCTGCATCTGGGGACGCCGCAGGTCGAGAAACCGGTACTCGAGCCGCACCTGTTCCGACAGGTGCTCCTCGTCCATCTGGAAAGGCGTCGGCAGCGACGGATTGAGGAGTTCGATCCCCTGCGCGAGCACTTCGACTTCGCCGCTCACGAGGTTCGGATTCACCGTGCCCTCGGGTCGCTGCCGCACGCGGCCGACGACTTTCACCACGTATTCGCTTCGCAGCTTGTCGGCCACGGCAAACGTCTGCGGCGTGTCGGGATCGCAGACGACCTGCACGAGCCCTTCGCGATCGCGCAGGTCGATGAAAATAACGCCCCCGTGATCGCGCCGTCGGTGCACCCACCCGTACAGCGTCACGGTTTGTCCAAGATGCGAGCGGCTCACGAGGCCGCAATATTCGCTACGCATAGTGCTCGTTCTTCGGGGTGAAAGCGGATCGCGCCCGCGCTAGTGATTCAAGGCGGCCGGAGTTTGCGGCTCGGTCGCCGCCACTGGCTCCGGCGACACGGCGGCGATGCGCTTCCTCCGCGCCGGTGCGACGACGCCCATCGAAATGATGTATTTCAGCGCCTCGTCCACGGTCATATCAAGCTCGACGACGGCGCTGCGGGGGACCATCACGAAATAGCCGCCTGTAGGATTGGGCGTAGTGGGGACGTACACGCTGACGTAATCGCCCTGGAGATGGTTCGAGACGTCTCCGCCGGGCGTGCCCGTGAGGAATGCGATCGTCCACATGCCAGGGCTTGGCCACTGAACGAGGAGCGCTTTACGAAACGCCTGCCCTCCCGGCGAAAACAGCGTATCGCTCACCTGCTTCACCCCGTTGTAGATCGAGTTCACCACGGGGATACGCGCCATCACGCGCTCCCAGTAGCGTACGAGGCGCTGGCCGATGATGTTGGCCGCGAAAAGCCCGGTGAGGAAGATCACGAGCAACGTGAGCAGCGCACCCATTCCGGGCACGTACACGCCCAGCCAGCTTTCGGGCCGGAACGCAGATGGCAGCAGAAGCAGCGTCTGGTCCATCGTGCCGACCAGGACGCTCAGCACCCATACGGTGATGACGATCGGGACCCAGACGAGAAGGCCCGTTATGAAGTAGCGCCGTATGGGGTTCTTGTGTGGCATGTGAAGGCGTGGAGGGCGGCCCGCGCGGCGCGGACCGGGCTAAAAAGGGCTGGAGGCTGCGCTCGAAGGGGTACTACAGGCCGTTCAACTGCAGGTCTGGCACGCGCCATTGCCGCCCGAGGACTCGGAGGCGGAATCCTTTTTCGGTTCTGCCGGTTTGTCCTTCTCGGCCGATTTGTCGGTGTCCCCGGACCGTTTTGCGCCGTTTTTACCCTTGAAATCGGTGACATACCAGCCGTTGCCTTTGAGCTGGAAACCGGCGGCGCTCACGAGCTTGTTGAAGGTCGACTTGCCGCATTCCGGGCAGTCGGTCAGCAACGGGTCGCTCACCTTCTGCAAGTATTCGTGCTCGAACCCGCATGATGCACAGCGATATTCGTAAATCGGCATGGTGGTCCCCCAACTAAAAAATCATTATACCTGAATCGGTTACACGCGTCGTACGGCATGTGGGGGCGCCTTGCGGAAATTGCAAGCGCCGCAGCCGAAACCCGCGTCATTGCGGCGCAAAACGGCCTTGCTTCAGTTCTGGCCGATCTGGGCAAGCAGGACGGCCACGGTTGCGACCACGTCATCCACGCTCGCGCCGCGCGACAAGTCGCTTAACGGCCGCACAAAACCCTGGAGTACAGGACCGATTGCGTGCGCGCCGGCGAGGTGCTGGGTGAGCTTGTACGCGATGTTCCCGGCGTCGAGGTCGGGAAATACGAGCACGTTTGCGCGACCCGCCACCGGCCCGCAGTCTTTCAGTTTCCTGGCCGCGACGGCAGGGACGAGTGCCGCGTCGGCCTGCAACTCGCCGTCGATCGCGAGCGCCGGCTCGCGCCGCTGGACGATCTCGAGCGCGCGCAAGACTTTCTCGGTCCGGGGATGTGTGGCACTGCCCTTGGTGGAAAACGACAGGAGTGCAACGCGCGGTTCCTCGCGCAGCACGCGTCGGCAGCTTGCGGCCGACGCAATCGCGATACCAGCGAGCTGCTCCGCCGTAGGATCGGCGTTCACGGCACAGTCGGCGTAAATGAGCGCCCGATCCGGCAGCAGCATCACGAAGAAGCTGGACGGGGCCTCAATACCGGGCGCGAGCCCGACGGTTAACACCCCCGCTTCGATTACGCGCGCGCTCGTCGTCGCGACGCCGGCCACCATGGCATCGGCATCTCCAGCTTTCACCATCAGCCCTGCGTGGAACAGCGGCTTCTCGGCAAGCCGCCTTGCGACGGCCGCAGCGGTCCGCGGGCGCGCGTGCTGATACAGCTCGGCGTACGCGGCGACGCTCGCGCCGGTCAGGGGCCCTTCCAGCAGGATCGGTTCGGCGAGCTTCTCGTCGCGGAGCCGCCGTGCCGCAGCGACGATGCGATCGTCGTGAGCCTCGGGCAGAACGACTCTCAGGCCGCGGCCGCGAATGTGCGCGAAGCAGTTTTCGAGCACGGACATCGAGCTACTTTACCAGTGCTCGCCGCTTCAGCCCGATAACGGAAAAAAGATCGGCAGGACCGCAGTCGTCGCAAGCCACATGAGAAGCGTCAGCGGAACGCCTACGCGCACGAAGTCGTTGAAGCGATAACCACCGGCATTCAGAACGAGCAGGTTGCAGTTGTCCGCCATGGGCGTGCAGAACGCGAAGTTCACGCCGAAGAGGACGGCGAGCACGAATGGCTCGGGTGCGACACCGAGCAGGTTCGCGATCGACACCGCGATCGGCGTACCAATCACGGCAGCGGACGTATTGGAGATGATGTTCGCGAAGACCGCCATCATCAGCACGAGCCCGCTCATCACCCACAGAGGGCTCAACGACGCGCTCAGCGCAACGAAGACCTGGGCGACGTACTGTGCGCCGCCGGTTTTCATGAGCGCGGTGCTCAACGCGAGGCTCGCCACCGTGAGGAAAATCATCGAAGCGTCGAGCGAACGCAGCGAGTCGCGAAGCGTCATGCAGCCGGTGAAGAGCATCAGGACGACACCCGTGATCGCCGCAGCCGCGATCGGCAGTATTTTCGTCGCCGCGAGGACGACGATTAGCAGCATGAACGCGAACGCGAGCGGTGCTTTTCGCGTATGCGGCAAGTCCATCGTGGCGTCCAGGACGAGGAGCTCACCGCTATTCTTCAAGCGTGCGATCTCTTCTTCCCTGCCCTGCACGAGCACGACATCACCCGCACGCAGCACCTCGTCGACAATGGGCGTGTCGGCCGGTTGCGCGTGGCGGCGATGGCCGCGATGCAGCGCGAGCGGAATGAGATCGTAGCGATAGGAAAAACCGGCCTGATTGAGCGTGCGGCGCACGAGCGGCGCATTGTCCGTGACCACGATCTGCGCGAGCTGCTGTTTCGGAGGCGCGAGCGGATGCTCTTTGCTGACGGGTTCCTTGTCGTCCCCGTCGTAGAGTGTGGCTTCGAGCAGTGTCTCGAATTCCTTCAGGTTCTCGGGCGTGTCGCTCACGTAAACCCGGTCGCCAGCCCGCAGGACCGATACCGGCAGCTTGGCAAGCGTCAGGTTTTCTCCGCGCTCGATCCGCGTCACCTTCATGCGGCCGCCGGTCTTCTTCAGGATCTCGGATAAAGGCTTTCCGTCAGCGAAGCTCCCTTCGCTGACGTGAAGCACGGCGCTGAAAACACGCGGCGTCGCCTCCGACAACTCCGAGGTTCGGTCGGGCAGAAGCCGCGGCGCGATGAGCCAGAGGTAAGCGACGCCCACTGCCGCGACGATCGTCCCGGGAACGAAGAAGTCGAACATGTGAAAGCGCGGCACGCCGAGACCCGCGGCCGTGCTCACGACCAGCAGATTCAGGCTGGTGCCTATCGGCGTCAGCACCCCGCCGAGCTGTGCCGAGAACGTCATGGGCATGAGCGTTTTCGAGGCGGGCATCCCCGATCGCATCGCAACGCTGATGAGGATCGGGATCATCATCACGACCTGCGGCGTGTTGTTCATGAACGCGCTGATGATCGCCGTGCTGACGAGCATGCCGAGCATCGCGCCGTTCGGACTCACCTTCCACAGCACCGCCGTCCAGCGACCGATGGGCACCAGCGCGCCCGTGCGCACGAGCCCGTAGCTCGCGATCATGAGCGCGCAGATCGCGATCAGCGCGTCGTTTCCAAAACCGAGAAAGAACTCCTCGGGCTCGAGACGTTCGCCATCGGCCTCGAACGGAAAAACGGTGAACGAAACGGCAAGCGCCGCCAGCACGAGTATGCTGGTCGTCTCGATCGGAATGCGCTCCCGTGAAAACACGAAGAGCGCAACGACCGTGAGCAGCATGACCCCGGCGGCATGCCAGTTCGGCAGATCCGGCAATCCCACCCGTCCTCTCCCCTGCAGAAGTCGCGCGGCATTACCCGGCGCGTGGTGTACGGCTGCGCCTCAAGCAAAGCGGATGCCGTGGAGGGTGTCGTCCGCTCGCAGCCGTTCAGTGCCGCGCGCGGCGGCCGGCATCAGAAAGGAATATCGTCGTCCATCTCGTCGAACGCGCCGCCTTTGCGCGGAGCGCCTTTCGGCGCGCCTGCGCCGGCAGCTGCAGGTTCGCGGGCCATCGATTCCGCACCACCGCCGCGTCCGCCGAGGAGTTGCATGCGGTCCGCGACGATCTCGGTCGAATAACGCTCCTGGCCTTCCTTGTCCTGCCACTTGCGCGTACGGATGCGGCCTTCGACATACACGGGCGATCCTTTCTTCAGGTATTCGCCCGCGATTTCTGCGGTCTTGCCGAAGAAGGCGACACGATGCCATTCCGTGTGCTCCTGCTTTTCTCCGTTTTTGTCCTTCCAGGTGTCGGTGGTGGCGATCCGGATATTCGTCACGGCATCTCCGCTCGGGAGGTACCGCGTCTCCGGATCGGCGCCGAGATTCCCGATCAGTATCACCTTGTTGACTGAGGCCATGTCCGCTCTCCTTGTCCCGCTATAGTTCGAAGCACATTGTGTTCGTCAAAGTGCGCGCTGTCCACCTTGAGGTACGCCGTGCTTTCCGACACGATGACCTGCACCTCGCGCACACCTGGCAGGGCGCGCAACTGCGCGACGAGCCGCGCGGCCTGCGACGCGTCGAGCGCCGGCAGGCTGTACGTGCGCGTGCTCAGCGCGCCCGGCAATTTCATGCCTGCCGCGATTACAACCCAGATAACGAGCAGCGCCGCGTCGGCGATGACAACGCCTGACATACCCCAACGGCCATACAAGAAACCGCCGACTGCAGCGCCGAAGAAAGTGCCGAAAAATTGCACACTGCTGTAGACGCCGATTGCGACGCCTTTGCTCTGTGGCGGTGCCATGCGCGACGTGAGCGAGGGCAGCATCGCTTCGAGCACGTTGAAAGGCGTGAAAAAAAGGAGCAGAAAGAGCGCGATCGCCAGGACGGTCGCGCTGAGCCATGGCAGCGCGATCTGCGCGACGAGGATCAACGCAACGGACGCGACGAAGAAACGTTTTGCGCGGCGCGCGCTACCCTGATTCATGATCGCCGGCACCATGAGCACGAACGATCCCAGCATCACTGGCAGGTACACTTTCCAGTGCGCGTTTACGGGCAGACCTGCATCGCGCAATGCGAACGGCACCACGATGAAAAGCGCCATCAGGATGGCGTGCAGCGCGAAGATGCCGTAATTCAGGCGGGCGAGCTGCGGGTCGGTGAGCGCTGTCCAGAACTCACGTAAAGCGCCGCCACGCGCTGCGCCTCGCACTTCCGCCGCGTCTGGGACGATGCGCCAGACGACGAGCATCGCAGCGATCGCGAGCACGCCCGTCATCGCGAAAAGTCCCGGTACGCCGATGAGCCCGTTCAGCCATGGGCTCGCGACCAGCGACATTGCGAACGCGAGCCCGATGGTCGAGCCGATCATCGCCATCGCTTTCGTCCGCTGCTCTTCGCGCGTGAGATCCGCTGCCATTGCCATGACCGCGGCGGATATCGCACCGGCGCCCTGCAGCACTCGACCGAGGATCACGATGTAGATATTCGGCGCCGCGGCGGCGACGAAGCTGCCGACAGCAAAGATCGCGAGCCCGACGTAAATAACCGGTTTGCGCCCATAACGGTCGGACCACCAGCCGAAAGGTATCTGCAGGACCGCCTGGGTAAGCCCGTACGCCCCGATGGCGAGTCCGACAAGCGTCAGGTTCGATCCCCCGGGGAGCTCCTCGGCGTAGATCGCGAACACCGGCAGGATCACGAACATGCCGAGCAGGCGCAGTCCGAAGATCGCCGCGAGGCTCACGCTCGCGCGCAATTCGACAGGACTCATGCGCTCGCGCGGAACCATTACGAACGGACGGGGTTTAAACGATTGGGAATGCCGACGGGAGTTCGGTATATTAACAGGTTTGCCCTTATGGCCGCGCTCACCACTTCGTCCGTAGTACCTCTCCCTCGCCGCGTGCAGGACGGGGAAGGCGGAGTGGCGGATTCTGCCGAGCTGATCCGCATCCGCGGCGCGCGCACGCACAATCTCAAGAACATCAGTCTCGATCTGCCGCGGAATCGCCTTGTCGTGATCACAGGCCTCTCCGGGTCGGGCAAGTCTTCGCTTGCGTTCGATACGCTCTACGCGGAAGGCCAGCGTCGTTACGTGGAGTCGCTCTCGGCCTACGCACGCCAGTTCCTCGAGCTGATGGAGAAGCCGGACGTCGACCTGATCGAAGGGCTCTCCCCCGCGATATCCATCGAGCAGAAAGCGACGAGCCACAATCCCCGGTCGACGGTCGGCACCGTCACGGAGATACACGACTATCTGCGGCTGTTATACGCGCGCATCGGCGATCCTCACTGCCCCGAGCACAACATCGCGCTCACAGTGCAGAGCGTCTCCCAGATGGTCGATCACGTGCTGACGCTCCCGCAGGACACTCGTCTTATGGTGCTTGCACCGCTCGTCGTCGGGCGCAAGGGCGAGCAGGCAGATCTTTTCGAGGAGTTGCGCGCGCAGGGGTTCGTGCGCATCCGCGTGGACGGCACGGTGTACGAGCTCGATGATCTGCCGAAGTTGAAGAAGAACTTGAAGCACACGGTAGAAGTCGTCGTCGATCGACTGAGGGTGCGCGAAGAGGCGAAGCAGCGGCTGGCGGAATCCTTCGAAACAGCGCTGCGGCATGCCGATGGGCGCGCGCTGGCCGTCGAAATGGACAGCGGTCATGAACATCTCTTCTCGGCGAAGTTTGCCTGCCCCGTGTGCAGCTA
>Ga0075431_100008959_pt1 | contig 10032 bp, 7 predicted proteins | sample RhiMetdeltSRZDD5_FD_75297 | JGI IMG/M metagenome (GOLD analysis project Ga0075431, IMG submission 75297) | Populus rhizosphere microbial communities from Tennessee, USA - Rhizosphere MetaG P. deltoides SRZDD5 | ecosystem: Host-associated > Plants > Roots > Rhizosphere > Soil | place: USA...
TCGTATAGCCGAAGACGTAGCTCATGGCCTCGGCGGCGCTCACGTGAGAGGCGCGGCGGCCGATGACGACGGCCACCTCCGCCTCGCCCTCGAAGATGGTGGCCGGCACGTCGGGCAGGACCATGGTGTCCCCGTCGCCGATGATGGCGCCGGGCGACTTCATGAAGGCGTTGATGGGCGCCGGCTCGCTGCGGGTGCCATCCTCCATGTAGTTCACGGCCATGCACACGATGTTGGTCGGCTTCGGCAGCGGCGGCCGGATCCGGACGCGCGCGAGCGGAACGGCGGAGCCGCGGCGAGCGGCGTCTTCGAGCCGCGGGCGATAGTCCGCGAAGCGCGCGATCAGCCCGTTGACGACGTCGTGGGCGCCGACGTGCGGGATGTCGCGCACGGCCTCGGACACGTCGACCACGCCGTCGCCCTGGAGCACGCCCAGCCGAAAATCATCGAAGAAGACGAGTCGCATAAGGGCCTCCTGGTGAGTGCGCCGAGTATACCGCCGCTCAGAAGACGGCGAGCGGGTTGGCCGGTGACCCGGTGCCGCCGATGACCTTGAGCGGCGCGATGACCAGCATGAACTCGTCGCGACCTTCCTGCACGCACGCCTGGGCCAGCGGCTCCAGCAGGGCGTTGTCGAGGAGCGCCACCCCGTACGCGAAGAGGGCGGCGTGCACGGCCCAGGGGATGTCGTAGCCGATCGGCAGGTGGTCCAGCATGTCCCAGACCAGCAGGCTCACGTCGTGATCGCGCAGGAACGGCAGGCACGACACGTGAAGACCCGGGCGCTCCTGTGGCCCGGGGCCGAACGGTCGCCCGTACGGCGTGTCTGGCCGCTGCGCCTGCCACGCCTCGCGGCCGGCGTACACGCAGATCGCATCGCCGGGCTCGAGACGAATGCTGCGCTTCGTCAGGATGTCCTCCAGCTCCCAGCCGTGGATCGGAGTCTCGTGGGTCACGCACGGCACCCCGCGATGGCGGGGGACGTCCAGCATCACGCCGCGCGTGATGATGCCCTCGGACCAGTGCTCGATCCCGCCGAAGCGCGTGCCGTCGAAGGTGATCTCCACGCGTGGATCGCGGCCGTTCCACATGGCCTCGTCGTCCCAGGTGTGGCAGAGGGCGTCGATGTGGGTGGAGGCGATGCCGTGGTAGTAGATGCCGTAGAAGTCGGCGGCGAAGCCGCCGGCGCCGCGCGGATGCGTCTTCATCCAGTGCTGGGCGGGAAACGCGTTGTTGATGCCGGGCTCCTTGGGGAAGGGGCGGCTCAGCGAGACGCTGCGACCGCTCTTCACCAGCCGCGTGGCGGCGACCCGCTTGGCGGGCGTGACCAGGTTCATGGCGCCGAGCTGGTCGTCGTTTCCCCAGCGGCCCCAGTTGCGGCGGGCGCGGATGTAGTCCTTCACTTCCTTCTCGGTCGGCAGCGGACGGGCGGGCATAGGCGTTCCTCCGATCAGCGAATTCCGGCGCGCATGAACGACTGGACGAACTGTCGCTGGAACAGCACGAAGGCGACGAGCAGCGGGCCGGAGGTGAGCAGCGTGGCGGCGGTGATGATGGACCAGTCGACGCCCTGGTCGGTCGACGAGAACACTTGCAACCCCACCGTGAGCGGGCGCGAGGTGACGGAGTTGGTCACGATCAGCGGCCACAGGAAGTTATTCCAGTGATAGGACACGGACACGAGCGCAAAGGCGACGTACACGGGCCGCGCCAGGGGGACGTAGACCCGCCACAGGGTGCCGAGCACGCCGGTGCCCTCCACGCGCGCGGCGTCGTCCAGCTCGCGCGGGACCGTCTTGAACGTCTGGCGGAGGAGGAAGATCCCGAAGGCCGAGGCCATGTAGGGCAGGCCGATGGCCACGATGGTGTCCAGCACGCCGAGGTGGCTCATCGTGCGGTAGTTCTCCACGATCAGGATGTCCGGCATGATCATCAGCTGGATCAGCACGAGCATGAAGGCGAGGTCGCGGCCGACGAACTCGAAGCGCGCGAAGGCGTAGGCGGCCAGCGTGCACAGGACGAGCTGCGCGATCAGGATCAGGGTGACCAGCGCCACCGTGTTGACGAGGTAGCGGGCGAACGGCGCCGCCTGCCAGGCTTCCACGAAGTTGTGGAGCGTGAGCGGCGCCGTCAGCACGAACCGCGCGGAGTACTCCTTGGGATGGAAGGCCGTCCAGACGGCGTAGGCGAGCGGCAGGATCCACAGCACCCCGAGCAGCCACGCCGCCAGCGTCTCGGGCGCGCGTCTCATCGGTAGTGAATTCGTCGATCGAGCAGCGTGAACTGGCCGATGGCCAGGGAGGCGAGGATCACCAGGAGCGCCATCGTGAGCGCCGCCGCGTAGCCGGTGTCCCAGAACTTGAAGCCGACGTCGTAGATGTAATAGAGGAGGAGGGACGACGCGTTGTCGGGGCCGCCCCGCGTCATCACCACGACGTGGTCGACGAGGCGGAAGGAATTGATGACGGCGTTGACGAGGACGAACAGCGTGGTGGGCATGAGCAGCGGAAACGTCACCCGGCGAAAGAAGTACCAGCGCCCTGCCCCTTCGATGGAGGCCGCCTCGCTCAGCACCGGGGCGATGGCCTGCAGCGCGGCCAGGTAGAAGATCATGAAGAACCCGGCTTCCTTCCAGACGGTCACGACGATCAGGCAGCCCAGCGCCGTGTCGCGGCTGCCGAGCCAGTTGTGGCTCGGCAGACCGAGCCGTCCCGTCACCTGCTCGAGGAGCCCGTACCCGGGCGTGTAGAAGAAGAGCCAGATGTTTGCCACTGCGATCATCGGCAGGATGGTCGGGGTGAAGTAGGCCAGCCGCACGACGGCGCGGCCGCGAAGCTTGCCGTTGACGAGCAGGGCCATGGCCAGCGCCAGCGCGATCGACGTCGGAATGGTGCCGAGGGCGAAGAGGGCGTTGTTGCGGAGCGACTGCCAGAAGACCGGATCGGCCAGCATCGCCTGATAGTTCTCGGCGCCGATCCACACGGACGGCCGCCCCGCTTTCGGCGTCGAGAAGAGCGAGTGATAGAGCGTGGCCAGCGCGGGATAGTGGGTGAAGGCCGCCAGCAGCACCGCCGCCGGCAAGAGCAACAGCCAGGCCACGATCCCGCGCTGCCGCATCAGCGGCGGTACGGCCGGAGGATTCGCTCGGCCTCCGCTTGCGCGTCCTTCATGGCCTGGGCGGGCGACTTGGCGCCGGTGAGCGCGGCCTGCAGTCCGTCGTTGAGGGCTTTGGTCACCCGCTGGTTCTCGTGGGTCGAGAGCTCGGCCACCGCGTACTGGAGCTGATCGCGCGCGACGGCGGCGGCGGGGAACCCGTCCACGTACTTCTTCATCGCCGGCGTCTGCCAGGCGTCCGGGCGCACGGCCACGTAGCCGGTGTCGATACCCCACTGGGCGGCGCGCTCCGGCGAGGTCATCCACTTCGCGAGCTTCACGGCCGCCTGCTGCTGCGCCGGCGCCGCCTTCTTGAAGACGTAGAAATTGCCGCCGCCCGTGGGCGATCCGCGGTGCTTGCCGGCCGGCAGCATGGCCACGCCGAAGTCGAACTTGGCGTTGTTGCGGACGTTGGTGAGGTTGCCGGTGGTGGTCCACATCATGGCGGTCTTGCGCTCGAAGAAGTCCTTCGGCGTCGTGCCCCACTCGATCACGCCCGGTGCCATGACCTTGTGCTTCTGACTGAGATCCACCCAGTACTGCAGCGACTCGACGACGGCCGGCTTGTCGTAGAACGTCTGGTTGCCCGCCTCGTTCATCAGCAGGACGTCGTTCTGCGTGGTGAAGCCCTGGAAGAGCCAGTAGGGGAAGCCGGAGGAGGGCACCTGCACGCCCCACTGGCTGACGTTGCCGCCCGCGTCGCGCTTGGTGAGCTTCTTCGCGAACTCCACCTGCTCGGCCCAGGTCGTGGGCGGCTTGTTCGGATCGAGCCCCACCTCCTTGAACGCTTCCTTGTTCCAGTAGAGGACGATGGTGGACCGCTGGAACGGGATGCCCCAGGTCTTGCCGCCCGTCTGGCTGTTCTTCATGAAGGCGGGGAAGAAGGACTTCATCCACGCCTGATCGTCGGCGGCCCTGGCCAGGTCCTCCCAGGGAACGATCGCGTCCTCGTCGATCAGCGTGAACATGTCGGTGGAGAGCAGGATGGCCGTCGTGGGCGGCTCGTTGCTCTTGTGGGCGGTGAGCGCCTTCACGATGCTCTCCTGGTACGTCCCCGTGTAGACCGGCTTCACCTTGATATCCGGATGCTCGCGGCCGAACTGCTCCGCATAGCCGTCGATGATCTTGGTGATGGGCCCGCCGACCGCGATCGGATAGTAGAACGTGATCTCGGTGGCCTGCTGCGCGATGGCTCCGGCGCCCAGCATGGCCAGCACGAGCGTCGAGGCTGCTCCCACCACTCTCGCGAGTCTCATGAGTCCTCCTCGGGGTTCCCGGCTCAGCGCGCCAGCCGCGCGCCGGTGGCCGAGTCGAACACGTGCTGGGCGTCGACCGCCCAGGTGAGATGCGTCGTCTTTCCTTCGGCAAGCTCGATGCGGCCCGGCGCGCGCACGGCCACGGTATCTCCGCCGGCCGCGCACGTCACCACGGTGTCCGGACCGAGGAATTCGACCGCCAGCACGCGGGCCGGCATGCCCGTGTCCCCGAGCCTCACGTCCTCGGGACGCACGCCGATCAGGCGGCCGCGCACCTCGTCGAGGTGGAGCAGGTTCATCGGCGGCGTGCCCACGAAGCGCGCGGCAAAGGCGGTGGCCGGCCGCGCGTAGAGCTCCGCGGGTGGGGCGTCCTGCTCGACGCGACCGTTCTTGAGCAGGATCACCCGGTCGGCCATGGTCATGGCCTCGGTCTGATCGTGGGTGACGTAGACCATCGTCATGCCGAGCTTCTGCTGGAGCGCGCGGATCTCGCGCCGCATCTCGGCCCGGAGCTGCGCATCCAGGTTCGACAGTGGCTCGTCCATCAGGCACACGGGCTTCTCCGCGATGATGGCCCGGCCGAGGGCGACACGCTGCTGCTGGCCGCCGGAGAGCTGCGACGGCTTGCGCGCGAGCAGGTCGCCCAGACCGAGGAGCTCGGCCACCCGGTCGAGGCGCGCGGCGCGCTCGGCGGCGGCGACGCGCCGGACCTTCAGGCCGAAGACGATGTTCTCGGCGACGGTGAGGTGCGGAAACAGGGCGTACGACTGGAACACCATCGCGATGTTCCGCCGGACGGGCGGCAGCGCGGTCACGTCGCGCCCGCCGATGAGGATCTGGCCCGTGCTGGCCGCTTCCAGTCCCGCGATCAGGCGCAGCGTGGTCGACTTGCCGCACCCGGAGGGGCCGAGCAGCACCGCCAGCGTGCCCTCGGCGACGTCGAACGACACGTCGTCCACCGCACGGCTCGCGCCCCAGGCCTTGCTGATGTGGCGAACGGCGATGGCGGACACGGGGGGAGGCTAGTCGACCGTCGCCCGCGGCGTCAAGGCGCCGAAGCGCTACGCGGGCGCCAGCGCCTTCAGCATCGCGCGGCTCTCGGCGCCGCGCGCGTCGGGGTCGGCTTCCAGGTTCATGAAGTTCAGGATCGGCACCGTCACGCCGTTGGCGACGTAGCGCTGGAGCTGCGCGCGACACTCGTCCGGCGTGCCGAACACGGCGAGCTCGTCGAGCGCGCGCTCGGGCACGGCCGCCAGCGCGCCCTTGCGGTCGCCCGCGTCCCAGCGCCGGTTCATCTCGGCGAGGGCGTCGCCGCGGCCGAGCCACTGGTGGAAGCGGCGGTACACGGGAACGTTCAGATAGGCGGTCACCGCGCGGCGGAATTGCTCGCGCGCCCGCGCGTCGCGCGTGGGGCACACGCTGATGCGGCAGAGGATCGGGAAGGACGCAGGGTCCTTGCCGACCTTCGCCGCCTCGTCGCGTACGACGGCGGCCACCTGCTTGACATCCTCGGCCGACAGCCAGTTCGTGATGACGCCGTCGGCGATGCGCACCGCCTGCCGAACCATGCGCTCCTGGAGGGCGGCTACATATATGGGTACGCGGTAAGGAGCCGGCCGGCCGAGCTTGAACCCTGCCACCTTTAGTGTCCGGCCATCGACGTTGACGGGAACACCGTCCAGCGCCTGACGAACCGCCTGGACGACCTCCGTCACGCGTGTCAGCGGCCTGTCGAAGTGTCCGCCATTCCAGCGCTCGACGGTGACATTCGAGCCGGAGCCGACCCCCAGGACGAAACGCCCTGGTGCAGCTTCACCCATGGCGGCGGCGCCGACCGCGATGATGGCCGGTCCGCGGCTGAACACGCCCACGATGGCGGTGCCGAGGGTGGCCGTGCGCGTCCAGGAGGCTCCGAGCGCCAGGCAGATCCACGGATCGACGTCGGACTCCGCCGACCAGAAATCGGTATATCCGAGCGCTTCCGCCTCGCGGAAGACGGATTCGTGGTCCGAGAGCGGTATCCCGCTCAGGGGGATGGTCAGGCCCCAGCGTCCTCGCACCGCGTCAGGATACCGGGAACGTCAACGGGCCGGAAGCCGTTGCACCCATAGGAGGAAGATAGTTTTCACGTCCGGAGAGTCGTGTGCGCTAGAGTTTTTTAAAGGAGATGGCGACGATGATGATTCTCGCCATGAACCGATGACTGAACCCATCAGAGATACGCCCTCGGTCGCCCGCCCGTACTGTCCGTCCTGTGAGCCCGATACGGATCCCAGCTCGGAGATCCTCGACGTGCGCTGGTGCTCGGCACACACGCCCGTATCGGGTGGCCTCGACGACGAGGCCGTTGCGATGGAGAGCTATCCAGCCGGCAGCGGTGAAGCCGGTGGCGAGGACAACCGCCGCTGGTGCGCCCTCTTCCATCGCCAGGCAAGACCGACGACGACGAAGCGGCGACTCGAGCCCACGCTCAGAGTCCCCCGGGCGCGTCCCGTCTCCGCCTGACGGCGTCGCGCGCGTAAGCGCGCAGCCGAACACGGCGTGCGTCGGCACGTGAGGGGAGACTTGCCCCAAAAACAGGGCCGTTCAGGCCAGCTCGTTCGATGCGAATCCGCGACGCAGGGTGTTCTCGCTGACCAGACGCGTCTCCACGAACTGCAACAGGTAATCCGGACCGCCCGCCTGATAGCCGATTCCCGATAGCTGACGACCCCCGAACGGCTGGCGACCCACGTGGGCGCCGGTGGTGGGACGGTTGATGTAGAGATTGCCGACGCGGAAGACGCCCCGCGCCTCCGTGAGTCGCACCGGGCTCCGCGAGAACACGCCGCCCGTCAGGGCGTAGTCGATGTCGGTCGCGATCGTGAGCGCCTGCTCGAAGGAGTCCGCGGCCATGCAGGCGAGGACCGGCCCGAAAATCTCCTCTTGCGCCAAGGCGCAGGTCAGGGGGACGTCGCCGAAGATGGCCGGCGCCACGTAATAGCCGCCGAGCGCCGCCAGCGCCGGATCGACGTCGCGCAGCAGCACCGGTCGTGCGAGCCGCTTGCCGAGATCCACGTAGCCGAGGATGCGTTCGCGCGATGCCTCGTCGATCACCGGGCCGACGATGGTGCCGGGCGCGTCGGCCGGGCCCATCGGCAGCGTCCGGGCGGCATCGGCCAGCCGATCGACGAGGCGCGCGTACACGCGGCCCACGCCGATCACGCGCGAGCACGCCGAGCACTTCTGCCCGGCGTAGCCGAACGCCGAGGTGAGGATGCCCTGCACGGCCTCGTCGAGATCCGCGTCGTCGTCGACGATGATGGCGTTCTTGCCGCCCATCTCGGCCACCACGCGCTTCAGGAAGCGATTGCCCGGCGTGGCCGCCGCCGTCGCGTAGATGCGCGTGCCCACCTCCTGCGAGCCCGTGAAGACGATGAGGCCGACGTCGCGGTGGCGCACCAGCCGGTCACCGGCCACCTCGCCCCGGCCCGGTAGGTAGTTCACCACGCCCGGCGGCAGGCCCGCCGCCTCGAAAACGTCCATGAGCCGCGCCGCGATGACCGGCGTCTGCTCCGCCGGCTTCATGACCACCGTGTTGCCGGTGGCGAGCGCCGCCGACGTCATGCCGGTGAGGATGGCCAGCGGGAAATTCCACGGCGCGATGACGGCCACCACCCCGCGCCCCTCGCGCGTGTAGTGGTTCACCTCGCCGCGCCGGTGTCCCAGCGTGAGCGGCCGCTGCAGCTCGAGCGCCTGGGCGCGGTAGTACTCGACGAAATCGATCGCCTCGGTGACGTCGCCGTCGGCCTCCGGCCACGGCTTGCCGGCCTCGTACACGATCCACGCGGCGAGCTCCGTGCGCCGCTCGCGCAGGAGGGCCGCCACGCGCCCGAGCACGCGCGCCCGCGCCTCCACGCCGGCGTCGCGCCAGCCGGGCAACGCCTGCACGGCCGCGGCCACGGCACGGTCGACCTCGGCCGGGCCGGCCGCGGCCGTGCGGCCCACGATCTCGGCGGCGCGCGATGGGTTGACGGAGACGATGCGCTCGGCCGTCTCCACCCGCTGGCCGCCGATCACCAGGGGCACGTCGGCGCCAAGGCGGGGGCGGACGTCGGCGAGCGCGCGCGCGAACCGCTCGCGCTCGTCGGCCCGCGCGAAGTCGGCGTGCGGTGCGTTGCGGAAGCCGGGATCGGGCACCACGCGCGGTGGCGCCATCACCGTCTCCGGGTCGGCCAGCAGCGCCTCGACCGACTCGTGCTCGGCGAAGCCACGGCGCAGGAACGACTCGTTGGACGTGTTTTCGAGCAATCGCCGGACGAGATACGCCATGCCCGGCAGGAGCTCGCCGAACGGCATGTAGATCCGCACGCGCTCGCCGCGCTCGGTGAGCGCGCGGACCAGCGGCTGGGCCATGCCGTAGAGCGCCTGGAACTCCACCTGGGCCGGGGGCAGGCCGGCCGCCTCGCGCGCGGCGAGCGCGTGGGCGATCGACCGGATGTTGTGGCTGCCGACGGCGAGGTCGACGACGTCGGCGTGGTCGAGAAAGAGGCGGGTGAGACGCTCGAAGCTCGCGTCCGTCTCCGGCTTGGTCTCGAAGACGGGCACCGGCCAGCCCTCGAGCTCGGCGTGCGCCGTCTCGTAGTCCCAGTACGCGCCCTTCACCAGGCGCACGGTGACGGGGGTGCCGCGCCGGCGCGCCCACGCGATCAGCCGCTCGGCGTCGGCCTCGGCGTCTTTCAGATAGGCCTGGAGCACGATCCCGAGGTTCCGATCGCGCCGGAACTCCGCCTCCGCGGCCACGTCCATGAAGATGGCGAACGTCAGGTCGCGCAGCCGGCGGTCTTCCATGTCGATCTGGACGTGCGCGTGCCGCGCGTTCGCCACGCGGAGGATTCGGCGCAGTCGCTGCTTCACGGCCGCCGCCGAGCCGCCGGGATCGGCGGGGTCGAGCCAGGGATGAAGGGCCGAGACCTTGACGGACAGGTTCACGCGGGGCAGCGCGCCCCACGCCGCCCGATCGATCCGCGGCTGCTCGGTCCACCGGGGCGCCTCGACGCCGAGCGTCTCCAGCAGCTCGAGGTAGCGCTGCTCGTAGGCATCCGCCTCGGTGTCGGACAAGCAGGCCTCGCCGAGCAGGTCGAGCGTGAACGCCTGGCCCGCTCGCCGCGCGCTCAGCGCGGCCTGTCGAGCCTCCGCCGGCGTGCTCCCCGCGACGAAGCGCCGGGCGAGTCGCCGGACGGTCTCGCGCAGCATCACACCGACGACCTTTTCGCCGAGCCGTCCGACGCGGGCCACGCCGAGCGCCGTCTTGAGCAGCGCCGCGTAGGGAGCGTCGCGGCCCTCGAAATACTCGCGCAGGTGGCGCACCAGATCGCGATCGTTGTCGAGCGCCGGCAGCACGTCGATGAACCGGAACAGCTGGAGCTTGGCGTCCTCGTGGGCGAGAGACCAGGCGAACAGCGCGGCCGTCCACCGGTCTGCGGAGTAGAACGCTTGCCGCTCCCCGGCCACCCGGTCGAAGAGCTCGCGGCCGATCGCCTGCACGCGGGCGGGGTCGGGGCGCGCCCTCATGACCTTAGCTTAGACCCGATCCGCGCCAGACCCACCACGCGAAGAGCGTCACCATGGCCACCGCGAAGGC
>Ga0075431_100008960_pt1 | contig 10031 bp, 11 predicted proteins | sample RhiMetdeltSRZDD5_FD_75297 | JGI IMG/M metagenome (GOLD analysis project Ga0075431, IMG submission 75297) | Populus rhizosphere microbial communities from Tennessee, USA - Rhizosphere MetaG P. deltoides SRZDD5 | ecosystem: Host-associated > Plants > Roots > Rhizosphere > Soil | place: USA...
AAACGCGCGCTCACGCGCGTCAATTCACCGAGCGAGTCGTTGTAGGCCTGCACGCAGGCGAGCTCGAATTCTGCGTCATTATACTGGTGAAACGAGCTCGGATCGTTGGGGAATAAAACTTCGGCGTCGACGCGATCGGCGTCGAGCGCCTTGAGCCGCTCGGCGGGAACGTAAGCTTTGGCTGGCACTTCGTCCCAGCGCTGAGGATACAAATTGCGGTTCGGATCGCCCATGACCGCGGGGCAGTTGCATACACCGCGGGTGCGCAACGGCCGCCCGTTGACGTACCAACGCTCGACCGCCGCGCCTTTGTTTGCGAATTCCTTGATATGCGGGATGCGCTCGCCGAATTTCGTTTTCGACATGCGGCTGAGAAAAGCGTTGGGCTCTGTGACGACGTGCGAGTCGGCGCTAATCAGACCGTGTTGAATCTGCATTTTTCTCCACGATCAACTCGAAACTGTGAGTCTAATCCAATTCTCCCATCGCCGTGGCCACGGCGCCGTGGAAGCAGCGCTCGATAGCGAGGGACTCCTCGGCGCCGCGGAGCACTTGCTGCGCGGTCGAGTCATCGACGACGTAGCGGTCGAACACTTGGTTCAACAGATCGGAGTGGTCGACGTCGGCGATCAGGTGCACCTGCGTGCCGATGTCCTGATCTTTTTTCTTGATGCCGAGTTCCAACTCTTGGCGTTTCACCAAGCGTTGAGTGAGCGTGCCGCCTTTGACGATCCGATCGTTATTGCGCCGTTCGAGGATGTGTGAACAAGCGAGGGCTTCGAGCCAGGGTTTGTCACGCGCGCAGTAAAGCCACGCGTAAAATGCTGCACGCGCGCCGGGAATCATGTCGGATTCTTTATTGCTGCCCAAATCTTCTTCCGTCACATGCGCCTTGCCCATGCGCGGGTCGTAGATCAGCTCGTCTTTTTCATGCTCCCAGATGGCGCGCTTGACATCGAGCGGCGCTTTGCAAGAAACGGCGGCCCAACAATCGCGGCGATTGTTGCCGAAGAAGGTCATGTGCAACTGGCGAAAGGCAAGTCTGGTCGGGGTGAGCGGAACCGTCAAAATTCTTTTGATCTCCGCCGTTTCGTACCATTGGTTCACCATTAGATTCAGCTGTTGTGCGACTTCCGGCCATTTGCTCATGCAGATTTCTCCCGAATCTTCGCCGTGCGATCAAGAAATTACGAGATGGCGCGAATATACGTCCGTGCGGAAAGTGCTGTCAATCAAACGAAGGGGACGCGAAGAAGTTCACTGTCAGGAAACGGACGATTCATCTCGTTGAATGCCAATTTCTCAATGCGTCGCTTGATTCAACTGACTAACGGCACGACCTTTCTCTGAAAGATCGTAAGTTGATCCAGCTCATCCTTGATCGGCCACACAAACAGCCGCTGCACGCCGGCTTTTTTGTATGCGGTCAATTTGTCTGCGCACGCTTCCGGCGAACCGACAAGAAGGCGCTCGCGGATCTGATCGATCGGACGATGCAGGAACGCCGTGAGGGTTTCAGACAAAACGCGCTCAGCGTCGGCTTTGTTTTCCGTGACGTACATGAACATTGTGACGAGCGCGTTCGGGAAAATCGCAGGATTTTTGCCGACGGTCTTCAGCTCGCTCTGAAGTTTATCCAAGCCGATCCTGAATTGATCCGGCGTTGTGTTGTAGGCCGACGCCAGCCATCCATCTCCCAGGCGCGCGACCCGGCGCAGGCCGGCGTCCGAGCCCCAACTACCGATCCAGATGGGCGGCGCCGGTTTTTGCAGCGGTTTGGGTTCGAGATTGATGCCCTCGGTGGAATAAAACCGTCCGGTGAATCCATCGCCCGTCCAAAGAGACCGTAAAGCCTGAACGCTTTCGTCAAACCGCTTCCAGCGCTCCTCGTAGTTCAAACCGACGATTTCATAGTCGCGCGCCGAAGATCCCGGTCCGACGCCGACAATCAGCCGACCATTGGAAACTATGTCGATAGCGGCCATGGTCTTAGCCACCTGCACCGGACCGCGCACGACCGAGAGCAAGATGCTGGTCCCGACTGCCATGTTTCCGCTGTGGGAAAGGATTGCAGTAAGAGCCGTCGGCGCGTCCAGCCACGGACGAGAATGGATCAAGTGATCGTTGGTCGAGACGGCCCTAAAACCCAAGTCGCGAGCGGTTTGCACGTAGGCCGTCAACCATTCCAGGGAAAAGCGTTGAAAGCCAAAATCTATAACCGGAAGATGCGCGCCGTAATCCATGTTCGCCTCTCGTTGTTGATCGTCGGACTATGTTTTCCACTGCCCTTTGACTCAAAGCTGGCTCGGGGGTTCCATTTTTTCCAGTCGTTCAACCGCTTCGCTGCGGTCAAATCGTTTGGGGACTTATAGGAAGCAGAGTCGATGTCGGACAAACAATAGAACCTAAAATCATTTTACCAGTCCAGAATTGCTCATCCGGTATTCGCGGCGACGCACGCCCCACGACATTTACGCTATTCACTAGGCCTTCGTAACGAACAAAGCACGACGACGTTCGAGGCTCTCCTTCGGCCAATATTTAGCGCTCTGGTAATATTCTTCAACTGCGGGCGTGTCTTGGGGAAGCACGACCCAGGGTTGCTTCGACGAGGTGTAGATATGAATATCGGGCGGCAGCCGATCGGGTTCGTCGAGAGTGCCGACGCGCACGAAGCGCATAGCGTCGCCTGCGCCCGCGTAGTTGCTCCAGAGAGCGATGCGGCACGTCGGACAGCGGCTGATCTTCTGTCCTTTTCCGCTATAAGATGGCGTGTTCACGACCTCGGGCGCGCCTTTCAGCAAGATCACACGGTCGGCTTCGATCAGAGCGTTCAATGCGAAGGACGCTCCCGTTTCACGTTGACACCAGCGGCAATGACAGCAGTGCACGAACAACGGTCTGGTCGTCATTCGATAGCGCACCGCCCGGCAAGTGCAGCCGCCCTCCAATGTAGTATCGTTATCGGTATTCATTGCGCTGTCCTTTAAAGGTTATTGGAAGTGCCGCGTAGCCAGTCGCTGGGCGACTACGCGGCGGTGCTCGATGGAGAATTTTTAGGCATTGGCTGCGCATGCATGCGCCGATCCGGCTAATTAGTTGTAACTCGAGTGCTTATATTTCACACCTAAACCAGCGGCGAAGGCGCCTATCCGCGACTCGGGTATCGAAGACGCGATCCACATGCAGTTCGAGAAAGCGTCCGGCCACTCCAGTAGCGGTACCTGCTCCGCATAGAGAAAAAGATGGTCGAAGAGTTCTGGCTCGGCGTGATGGAGCGAGGCGCTGGCTAAAGCTTCACATATGGCAGGTGTAAAGTTGCACCTGAACCGCAGGATGACACCGGTTGACCAGATGGTTTGTGGCTTCGGTAGGTAGGGACCGGGATCAGCGTGTCGCTCGAAGATCGTGACGATATTGGGAGCGATCGATGAGCCCTCGAAGAACGCAGTGGTTGCCTCAGGGAAGGTTGGTGCGAGCAATTGCAGGAATGTGGTGCTGTCAACCCTGCGTTCCTCGAGCTCCCAGCATGGTCCCAAGGGAAGAGTAAGTGGAATTTGCATTGGTTGAGACGTCCTATGCGTTACAAGATCACGGCTATCGCGGTCCCTACGACGCCGCAATAGCGCGGTCAAATTCAAGGTGTTTTCCAGCGCAATCGATGCGAGCCCCGAATGCTATTTCTCCAGCAAGCGCTTCATGCGCTCGACGACTTCCGGAGGCTGGGCGATGACTTCGCGGGCCAGCGTTTCGAGGTCGTCGCCGGCCACCGGGTCGATTTCCAATCTCCGTTCTTTGGCTTGCGCCTGAAAATCCGCATCGTTGAGAGTTTTCGCGAAAGCGCTCTTGAGGATTTTCGCGCGCTCCGGCGGCAGGCCGGGCGAGCTGACATAGGGCCGGCCGAATGCGCCGACCGCAAGTATGATCGTTGCCAGGCGTTTGCCCGCTTCCGGAGTTTTGTATTCGTTCATGAGCTCCCAGATGGTCGGAACTTCGGATAGTCTCGGGTCGCGCTTTTTACCGGTTTGGATCAATACGCGGACAAAACCATTCTTGAACCAGGTGATGAGGGGTTCGCGTCCGAACAAGGTTTCGACGGAGATACCGCGGCAATGAACCTCTTCGCGCTCAACTGCCAGCTCGACTTCGGGGCCGTCTTTGTATCCGGTAAGCGTGACGAACTTTGCTCCCAGGGTTTCTTCCAATAGATTTCCGGTATAGTAACCGGTCGACGCCGTGCCGGTGGCGCCGCATTTGGGTGGCACGGTTGCTTTGCGCACGTCGTGAATCGTCTTGTACGGCGTGTTGGCGCGGATGTAGATGAGCTGCTCGACTTGAGTCGGCGTGCCGAGCCAGGTGAATTTCCGCCAATCGAACTGCACTTCTTTTCTGCCCACCAACTGATCGAAGTAGAGTCCCGCGCGAATCCCGCCGAGGGTGAGCCCGTCGGGCTTGGCGACTTTGTAAACGTAGTTGGCCGCGATCATCGCGCCGGCGCCGGGCATATTTTGAACGATGAAATTTGGGTTTCCCGGAATATACTTGCCGAGATAACGGGCGATCAAACGCGTCCATGCGTCATCGACGCTCCCCGCGCCGTATCCGGCGACGATTCTAATGGTCTTGTCTTGATAAAACGGCGCCTGGCACCAGCCATCGACGGGCGAAACAAGGACGAGAGCGAGAACGAAAAAGATTCGGTTCATAGCAATCCTCCCCGTACGGGCATTGTGCGCGCAGCAACCATACCGACTTTGCCACGACTTATACAAGAGCGCGTTTTGAGAGAGCGAAACAGTGCTTCTTTTGGCGGAACGTTCGTGAGGCGAGACCTCAAAAGTGGCTTTTCGGTTGAGGGATGATTGAAATTCTCAGTGCTAGCCAAGTTAACCGTGCATCATGCCAGTGGGTGAGCCGAACCGAGGTCCTCGATGCGAACAAAACCCGAGGGTGTCGAAAAACCTTTCCGGCTGAGGAGAGGAGGCTAGCGGGGAGAATTTGTTGAGAAGATTCGGAAACCCTATTCACGGCGCAACGAAAGTGAATTGCGCAAAAATAAAACGCTGCCACGCCTTGGTCGCTCACCGATTTAGGTTTTGGCGAACGCCTTCCATCCCGTCTTCCAGTCGAGATATTCCAAACCGATGAACCGCTTCTTGTAGTCATAAATAAACGGTTCTTGGTAGGCGTAACCAGGGTAATAGTAGCGATACCCCCGCTGACGAGAGAATTCGATTGAACGGAGCATCATCAAGATGCCTAAGCTGCGTTTCGCTTCGGCCGGGTCGAAGATGGCGTAGACTGCGGAAGTGGCTGTGTATCCGACGTCGAGAAAGGTGACACCCAGGAGCTCCGGGCCCGCGTAAACGCAAAGCTCCAGATTGAGACACGGAGCCGAAGCCGGATAGGGCGACAGAAAGTCTTTTAGCGAGGACGGAACGTTGTCCTTGAAGCGGCGCCGATGTCGCAAAAATAGCGCGGCTTTCTCTTCATCGACCGATGTCGGGCGCATCAGTATTCTCGTATCTTCATTCTTAGCGAGCACGCGCTTTTGGCTGCGCGTGAGGACGAAGCGCTCGAGATCGATCCTCAAAGGTAGAACGGTAAATCGCCTTCCCCCGTGAAGCGCGGTCAAGTAGCGGAAAAAAAAGATGCCGAAGTGACGCCATCCTTCGGCCCAATATTGATCCATTGCGGCTGGGGTAGCGTCGGTACAGAGAAAGCTCTGATCATTATCGGGGACGGTCATAGCCGAATGGGTGCGCAGGGTCCGCTTGAACTGAAAACTCTAGCGTGCCGGCCCGCACAGTCGATCGTGACAATACTACCGACGTCAGGAAATAGAACGGACCATTTCAAGATCGTTGAGAGCAGGATCGTTGCGATAGGGGCCGATTTTCGCCGTTATCGTAAACCCCAGGCTTTGGTAAAATTCGATCGCGCCATTGTTGTTGCTCGTAACGATCAAGCGCAAAGTACGAGCGCCTTCGGCGCGGACCCAGTCGACGATGGCGTTGACCAATTGAGCGCCGATTCCCAGCCGGCGATAGGTCGGCGCCACCCACATCGACACCAGGTGCGCGCGAGCTGAGTCGTCTTGATCGAAAAATCCACCCGCGATCCCGCATGGATCGGCCGTGTCCATCGCAAGATAGGTCCTGGATCGTTTACCGCTCCACTGCGCCACCCGGTTCAGCCATTCGGTATCGGTTAGTTGAGATTCATCCGCATAGGTGGAGCTGAACGCGCTCGGGATGTCCCGCAGAGCGCGCAGGCGTATGCCTTTGAAGACCATGGTGTTTTCAAGAGTGACGACCTCGAGGGTGATCATCGTTCACGCGTTTCACCAATAGATCAAGATTTTCATTATCATGCCGTATCAGGATGATGAAGTGCTCGTGCACAGCAGGCTTCCCGCGCAGGGCTTTGTTCTCGCACGAACTTTATATTCCGCTGCGGCGCTCCAAACGAATACGGAGATTTTGTCGTATCAGTGACGATTACAGCTCACGAGCAGCGCGCCGAAGCGGGCGATTGCTTCCGTGCTTCGCTTGCGTCGGATCGAGAGCGGGCGATCAGGCGTATTTCTTGACCGCCGCCTCGATGGCGCCGCCCGCTTTGGCGAGGTCTTCCGGTATCATGACCGGATGAATCTCAAGGCTTGCGTTGAAGGCAAGGAACCACGGCTCAGCGACCGCCGGGATTTGCGAGGCGTCCTGCATATCGAGGAATATAAATCCGGTGCGCTGACCGTTATCGTCCGTAAAGTAGACGGTCTCCGGCTTCAAATCGGCGAGAATCGATTGGATGGTCGCACCCAGCTTTCCGGCTTTCGCTGCCGCATTTCCGGCTTCCACCGGGATGTTCACTTTCAATAGGAACCGCATCGCTCACCTCCTGATAGTAGGGTTTCTTTGATCTATATCACTTTCGCTTAGTCAACCAACTATTCGTCTAACACTTTTAGTGCCGCTCTACTTCTCTGCTCGGGCGTCGCCCGCTCGTCTATCGCGTACGCCTGCCGTTGGTCATCGAAGGAGAAAAACCCAATGTTGTTCTCTCATAGAAACGCGCCAAGAATATTTTGCAACACTACTTGAACGGTCACTAAGTTTGTGGCGACAATCAAAGTTGGGCCATTCACAGGACGATGAGTGCATATGACGGTTCTCGTCAAGCTGCCAATCGAAATCTATCATGGGTTTATGGGCCGGTGCCCTTTGTCCAGCCGGGAATATGCCATTTTAAAAAATTCCCTAATTATTCAGCAGGTGAATAAGTCGCAAATTTCGCGCAGAAGGTCGTACCCGTGAACAGCAAAACGCTAAATTATAGCCCCCGCGACGCCGACCCGGTTGGTTCATCGTCCAGGTTGGACATTCTCACCGTCCAGGAATATTTCGGCCGATGGGACGGAACCGGCTGTCTCCAACCCGAAAAGAGACTCATGTTCGCGGTTTTGCTAGATGCAGTCGAATGCTTTCAAAAGCATTCCCTTTTGCCGGGACAGTACGCCTATCGTCTCTTCAAGGACACGGAAGACTGGATTTTCAAAGACGATCATAAATGGCCCTTTTCTTTCATGAACATCTGTGAAGCCGTGGAAATGGATCCGCACTATTTGCGCAAAGGTCTCTCGCTCTGGAAACTACACGCAATGCAGAAGCTAAGGCCCTCTGGCCAGAGATTGTCCCCAACCAGAGAGGGAATAAAAGTTTTGGGTAATCCTAAGCGCAACGTACCGTCTCGGCCGGCCCTCGGGGCGAGATAACACACGTCCGTCAAATGATCTGGTCGACCTGAGTCGGCGTGCCGAGAGCTAGGTAAGGCGTCGACTAATCGAACTGAACTTCTTTTCGCCAGACCAGTTGATCGAAATTTAACGCGGCGAAGCATACTCGGTTTGCCGCGAAGCTCTACAAGAGAGTGAAGCGAGGAAAGATTACACGCAGACAGCCGTTCGCACGGTTCGACGATCTCATCACGAGCGGAATTTCGGAGCTGGTGAATCTTACGGCTAGGTAGGTTCAGCAACTCTCTTCGACCGTCGTGCATCTGTGTTTTATGGCGAATTTGCGCGGCTTTCCGCGATAGTCTTGAGGGCGCTTTGCTTCGTGCTGACGAACCAGCGCATGTGACGACGCAAAAAGAGAAAGTCGGCGAGACGACCGATAAAACCGAAGGGCGGTTCCCACTCGAGGATATCGCGCATCGTAGTTACGCCATTTTTGAATTCGAATTCGTGCACGTGCCGGAGCCTTTTGAACGCGCCCTGAATCATCTCATCGACGAATCGCTGTGGCCGGTCGAGCGCAGTGATTCGCGCCACGAAGCGCTGTTTCATTCCGAAGTGCCGGCCCTCGAATGCGACGATATCGCCGACTACGAGCAGGCCATGTGTTCGACCAGGCTCCACGACGCGTTCTGAGGAGAATGCCGCTGATTCGGCGTGAGCGTCCACATCTCGCGCCAGATCGAAGCACAGCTCGACGGGCGCATGGATGAAGGTTTCGATAACGATCGTCGGCATCGCTGTGCAGGATCAGTCTTCTATTCCTCCGACTTGAAGTCCAACATCCCTTGGAATTCCAGCCCTTCGATCTCCTGCAAGGTTTTTCCGGCGATACCCTGGAGGTCGCCGTACATGCCGACGGTGGCGTTCATGACCCGGTCGATTTGTTCCTCGCGCTTGGCCCATTGTCGGGTAATGGCCTTCTTCTCGCGATCGAGATCTTCTCTCATAGATGAGAATGCCTCGACAATCGCTTGAATACGCTGACGAAAACGCGGCCCGGTGAGATAGCCGTAGACCATTTCCATCTTCGTCTGCTGACCTTCGGCGGCTTGGCGTGCCGACGCAACTTCGATCAGCGTCTGGCGTAAGGAGAGCGCGACGGGCAGCGCGACTTTCGGATCGGCGATCCAAACGCCGTCGATGAAGCCGAATGTCTCGACGTCTTTAGGCAGTGCCTGGCTCACAATAACGGCGATCTCGGCTTTTGCCGTGCGTTGGTCTTCACGGAGCTTGGGTAGCCATCCATCGCTCCAGTTTTTCGTGCGTTTGCATTCCCAAAGAATCGTGCCGCAGCTTTGATTGAGCGGTCCTATTACGCGCTGGAGCACGTCGCCGCCGAACTCCCCCTTAGGCACGGGCTGGATGGTGTCGCGCGGAAATTTCGCGGCAAGCAGCGCTTCCAGCTCCATTTCCTGAACTTCTCCTTGAAGTTGCTGCGAGCCTTGCTCGGCGCGCCTTTTCAAGTCTTCGATCTGTCTTTGCATCGCGGTGATAGTCTGATCTTTCTCCATCACTTTGAGTTTCAATTCTTCTTCGGCTTCTTTTTTGGCCTTGTCTCGTTCCGAGCTGAGATCGGCCTGCACTCGCTTTTCAATCGTCAGGTCCAATTCGCGCTTGGCATCGTCAAGCTCGCGTTGTTTGCGGATCAACTCGACTTGGGCCTTTTGGGCATCGGCTAGTTTTGCATTGTTCTGTTTCAATATCTCCTGAAGGCCATAGATTTCCTTAGTTTTTTGATCGAGATCGTTGCCGAACGCGAGCCTGGCTTTCTGCTGCTCTTCAGCGCCGATGCGCACGCGCTCCTGCTGAAGTTTTTGGGCGACTTGCTGATCCAAGTTCGCTTTGGCTTTTTCGAGCGCTTGGGTGCGATCGGCGAGCGCTTGTTCGCGTTGGGTCATGTCAGCATCTTTTTGCGATAAGCGTTGTTCGTAGTCGCGCTTGACGGATTCGAGCAGAGGCGCCGCGAGAGATTCGGTCAGTTTGATCTCGGTTTTACATTGCGGGCAGATGATCGTCGGTTCGGCCATTGCTTCTCCTGAAAACGTGATCGTGGTTAGTCCTCGTGATAGGGCGAGCTTAACGAATACGATTCAATGTGCCAAGGGTGCGAGGCGGGCCGAAGAGGGAAGACCGCAACTTAGAACGTAGCCAGCAGGGCAAATAGAACGACCTCCACTCCCGCGTTTCGCGGTGTGACGGGAAGCGAGAAGGTCCGATAAGAACGCATCAACCGATC
>Ga0075431_100008961_pt1 | contig 10030 bp, 7 predicted proteins | sample RhiMetdeltSRZDD5_FD_75297 | JGI IMG/M metagenome (GOLD analysis project Ga0075431, IMG submission 75297) | Populus rhizosphere microbial communities from Tennessee, USA - Rhizosphere MetaG P. deltoides SRZDD5 | ecosystem: Host-associated > Plants > Roots > Rhizosphere > Soil | place: USA...
CAAGCCGAGAAAGTACATCGAGACGCCGACGGCTAGACCGAATAGCGCGTTGATCGCCGTGATCGTGATCAAATAGATCGAAACGTCCTGCTCGATCTGGTGCGAAATATCGACCGCAATCTTTTTTTCGTGCCAGTTCGGCAACACCGTGACGATTTTGCGGAGAAACATGTCTTCTGACGCCAATAGAAAGTACAGCAAGATAATAACGATACCCAAGCTCACGATGAACTCTTGCGTGGGCGCGAGCAGGGATTCGCCCAGGCTCGGACGGCGTACTTCGATTTTCGGCGACTTATCCGCGGAGCCCAGGGTGGTCAAGCGATCGACCTCCTGGGTCGCCTTGCTCACTTCCTCCACCGATTGCCGCACCCCCTTGAGCTTGCGCTCGACTTGCCGAACCGTCTGGGGCAGTTTTCCGATCCACTCTCCTGCCGGCGAGGCCACTTGATAGATTCCCAATCCAAGCGCGCCCAGCATGACCACGATCACGATAGCAGCGCCCAAAGGAGGCGGGATATAAAAACGCGCCAATTCTCTGATTACCGACGCGAAGAGGAATTTTAGCAAGATCGCCAAGACCACCGGGACGAAAAACGCGCTGGCGATTTTGAGGGTGTACAAGATCAGCAGAAAAAATATTCCGAACAGTGCGACCGAACGAACGTTAAGCGTCTCCCGAAGAAACCTCCGCTCAGCGTTCTCCGGCAGCGGCGCCGGCGTCTCTTCAGCAGCGCCACTATCTTCAGATTGTTGCGGCATTTTCATACGAGCGCCCCAGGCGAGGATCTCATAATGATCACGATCTCGCCGGAACCCGGAGCAGCTGAAAGCATATCCTGCGTGACGTCTTTTGCAACGAGCGCGACACATCGCATGGCCGCAGCAAAGCCAGCGATTTCCTTGCCGCAGGAATCCTTCAATGTTAAGAGAGGAATATTTAGAATTGGAGACATTTCATGGCCATAAAACTTTATGACGCGGTACCCTCGTCAAACAGCGACCGGGTGAAGATCGCCCTGCATGAAAAGGACTTGCCCTACGAGCGCGCAACGCTCGTGCTTGCGAGGAAAGACCAAAAGCGTCCTGACTTCCTCAAGCTCAATCCCTATGGCAAAGTGCCGGTCATTGACGACGGCGGACAAATTCTTTTCGAATCTTGCGTCATCAACGAGTACCTGGAGGAAAAATATCCGACCCCGTCATTGATGCCGAAAGATCCGTACTTGCGCGGCCGCGGCCGGGTTCTCGTCGATTACGCGCTCAATTACATGCACGAGCCCTACTGGGCGCTGCGCGGCGAGATGCTCAAGCCGGCGAGCGAACGCAACGCAGCCGTGATCGAAGAAAAGCACCGGAGCTTGAGAGACTTGATGCAATATCTCGAAGCGGACTTGGGCGACAAGCCCTATTTTCTCGGCGATCTGAGTTTAACCGATATCGCCATAGTGCCGCGCGCGCTGCGCATGGAAGCCTACGGCGCGTTGCCCGCGCTGTCACTGCCGCGCCTGAATGCTTGGCTCGAGCGCATGAAAGCACGGCCGTCGGTGCGGCAGATTCTGTAGCAGTCCGGAAGCGCATCGTTTGACGGTTCTGTTCAGCCACAAATTCTGTAACCACCAACCTTTGCTCCCTCACCCCGTGTCCAGCCAAGAAGATGTGGCGCATGATCAGTTTGTCAAAGAGGGGAGAATCTTCGCTCGGGAAGCACCGAGCCGCGGAATTCAGTTTCGATTGACAAGCACTTTTATGCGCATGCCGCGGCGCACCGATTTCTATTTCAAAACTTCTTTCAGCTTCGCCACCACCGCCGGCGGCGTTTTGAACAGGTTGTGAATTGCCTTCTCGATCTCTTCGCCCGAGGCGGGCGCGATTTCCAGATTCGCCTTGCCCGAATCGCCGAGAAAATCCGCATCCTTGACGGTTTGCGAAAGCGCCCGGCGCAGGATCTCCACGCGATCTTTCGGCGTCTTCGGTGGCAGCGAATAACCGTAGGTCATCGCGCCCGGTTGGTGGACGCCTGCTTCGATAAGCTGGCGCGCCTCCGGCGTCTTGGCAAAGCCGATGGTGAGGGGAACTTTCGGAAGATCGGGATGGGCCTTGGGCGCGCTTTGCATCATGATCGAGACTAAATTGGACTCGATCGCTTTGCGCCAGGTCGTGCGCACCGAAACCCACGAGAAGCCGCACAACCCATCGACTTCGCCCGATTCGACCGCGACCCGCATATCGGCGGTTCCTTTGTAGCCCGAGATCAAGCGCATCGGCAGTCCGATCGCCTCTTTGAGTACCTTGGCAACGTCGTCGGTAGTGGCACCGGGCGCGCTGCCTGCGAGCTTAAAAACGGTTTTGGAAGCGAGCCATTGCTCGGCACTGGCCATTCCGGTTTTCTGGCTAAGCAGGCAGAGATCGTGGTTGTAACCCGGCGCGCCGACCCATTCCATTTTGCGCGCGTCGAACTCGATGCCCTGACCGCCTACCAGCTGCGCGAGAATCTGGTTGCCGTTGAACGCCCCGATAGTCAGGCCGTCCGGCTTCGCCACCTTGTAGATATGATTCGCCGCGATCAGACTGCCGGCGCCGGTCATGTTTTCGACGATGACGGTGGGATTGCCCGGCACATATTTACCCAGATAGCGCGCCACCGTGCGCGCGAACGTATCGAATCCACCGCCGGGTGAAAATCCAACGATCAAGCGAATCACCTTGCCGCGAAAAGCTTCTTCTCCGGCCGCGCCGGCGTCGAGACGCGGCGCCGCGCCGAAAATGAATGTCACCAGCAAAGTCAGCATCATCGAAAACTGCCTTTTATGCATGCTCCTGTCCTTTCATGCGCGTATCGCGATGGCCGCGCTCTAAGGTATGGAAACGGTGCGATGTCGTCAACCCAATTTTCCACCCATCGATCCGAGCCAGCTCAAACCGCCAGCGCAAAACGCGTTGACAACCAGCGCCGATTGCCTATATTGACCCGATTCGGGAGGAGATCGATATGCGCCTCAAATCGCTCGTAATCGCCACCGTGCTTGCAAGCGCCGCGTCGGGACCGTTGCACGCGGACGACTTCTACAAAGGCAAAACGATTCGCGTCATCGTCGGCGGCAGCGCCGGCGGCGGCTTCGATATCTACACGCGCGCCATGGCGCGCCACATGGGAAAGCATATTCCCGGCAACCCGCCGCTGATCGTCGAAAATATGACCGGGGCGGGCACCTTGATCGCCGCAAAGTATCTGCACAGCAGCGCCAAGCCCGACGGGCTTTCTTTCGGCATCTTCAACGGCGCGCTTATTCTGAGCGGCGCCCTCGGCAACAAGAGCGTCGACTTCGACATGCGAGAATTGGAATACCTCGGCGTGCCGATCCAGGACAACAATGTCTGCGCGCTGCGCAAGGAAAGCGGTATCACGACCATGGATCAATGGTTCGCCGCCAAGACACCGGTCAAGCTCGGCGGCCTGAGCCCAGGCAACAGCACCAGCGACGTGCCGCGCATTCTCGCCGCTGCGCTCAACCTGCCCATTCAACTCGTCGAAGGCTACAAAGGAACCAATGAGGTTCGCTTGGGCGCCGACGCCGGCGAACTGCACGGCGGATGCTGGGCATGGGAAACGTTGAAAGTAGCGTGGAGCAAGGCGATTCCGGCCGGAGATGTCATTCCCATTCTGCAGGTCACGAGTAAAAAAATTCCCGAGCTTCCCAACGTGCCGATGGCGCTCGATCTCGCGAAGTCCGAGGAAGCGCGCATGCTGCTCAAAGCCGGCGCCATTGACCCGGCGGCCGTCGTGCGCGTCTACGTCACCACGCCGCGCACACCGAAGGACCGCCTGCAGATCCTGAACAGCGCTTTCGCCAAGACCTTGAGCGACCCGGATTTTATCGCGGAAGCCAAGAAAGCCAACCTGGACATCAATCCGCTCAACGGCACCGAGGTCAGGAAAATCGTCGACGATCTGTTCAAACTATCACCGGCAACCCGTAGTAAACTAGCCGCAATCCTCACGCCCAAGTGAGAGTGCCCGGCAATTATTTCAGACGGAGAATCCATCGATGTTGAGCAGGACAATGAACTTACTTGTCGGTTTCATCGTGATCGCGTTTGGCTTGGCCGGCGTCGGGCACGGAATCCATGCAGCACAGATATCCGACCTGCAACCCGAAAAAAACAAACTCGAAGTCGCGATCGCGGCGACCGGCCCGCTCTATCTTCCAGTACTGCTCGCCAATGAAGCGGGGTACTTCGGTAAACGCGGCCTCACTGTTAATCTCAGTACGCTGAGCGCCACCGCCTCCGCTCAGGCTCTCATCTCCGGTCAAGTCGACATCTATCAAGGCGGGACTGCTACGATTCACGCCAACGTCGCAGGTTCGGACTTGATCTATATCGCTGCGTCCGTCGACCGCAGCACGTTGGTATTGTTCGGTCAAAAAGGCATGACCTCGTTCGACGGCCTGCGCGGCAAGTCTGTGGCGACGACTTCCGTCGGCGCTTTCGGCGAAATCGCCATGCGCAAAACCGCCAAAGAGCGCGGCATGGAGATCGGCAAAGATATAAAACTGCTCTACCACAAAGGCCCTCCTGACGCGCTTTCCACTTTTCTCGTCGGGAACGCCGATGGCGTGATCATTACCCCGCCGCAAACGGACATGGCCCGCAGCAAAGGCTTTCCGGTAATCATCGACTTCTATGAAAGGGGACTCAAGATCATCGGACCCGGCACCGGCGTCGCGCGCTCCTTTGTGCAAAAAAATCCCAACACTCTGAAAATATTCTTGATGGGCTATCTCGACGGCGTCAAACGCTGCCTCGACGATCCGGCTTACGCACACAAAATCCTCGGCCAAAGCAGCAAGATTACCGACGCCAAACTCCTGGAGGACAGTTATCGCGAAGGCGTGAAGGTTTGGAACAAGGACATGACCGTCGATCCGGACGCGATCAAACTCGTGCTCGAACAATCGACGGTGGCGAAAGCCGCGGAACTCGACGTCAAGCGCTTCTACGACAACACGCTCATCCGCGAAGTCAATCGCGATTACGCATCGAAGCTGTTTCCGGGTCAGGTAAAGTAGGGCGCGTTTCAAACCCGCCCCTACGAGACATCGTGAGGGCGGAGGTTCGCGACGGCAACCGCCACGTCATAGTTGACGGTACTCTTCGTAAAGGTCGCGTTTCTCAGACCGCACGCGCGCTGCTAGAATTCGAGACCGCCGAAAAGTACTGAAATTTTTTTAAGCAAATTTATGACGGGCACGGACAGCTAGTTTCCCATCGCGCGGGTCCTGAAATTCTGTAGGGGCGCATGGCGGGCGCCCGTCCTGGATGCCGGTTTTCACCGGCATGACGCCAACGCGAATTCCGTTCTTACCCGGCCCCCCGATCCATCCTGCACGCATCAATTCACCAAACGTCTTTTCGTCGCCTGTTCTACGTAGTATTCGCCGACTTTCGCCGGCAGCAGGCCCTGTTTTACCAGCTTCCCAGCGGCGTTCTTGACGCAGGCTTGATAGGCGCCGGCCGACATTTTCTTTCCTGCTTTTAACAATCCCAATCTCTGCCAAGCCTGGGCTACTGTTTCCCGCCTGTCGCGAGCGCCGTTGCCGTTCATATCGACGAAGACACCGCGCCCATCGAGCGGTTCCGTATTAGTCCCGTCAAAAGCCGCGAAAGCGGTTTCCTGTCCGCCACGCCTGCCTGGATCCAATTGCGGCGGGTACGTAAAATAAACCCCCAATGGACAGGAGATTTCGGGCAAAGCGACCGCCGTATTCGCATTCGATCCTGCACCATTTTTGTCGACCAACTCCGCCAGATCGGCTTTGTTCGATGTCGGCGTGACGTTCTTCTCGACCCACTCGTCGAGACGATCGATGAGGGCGTCGAATATGCCGCCGAGATCGAGGGTTTGGTTGACTAGATCGGGGCGGGAAATCTGCCCCGCGTCGAAGTGGCTCACGCCGCGGACTTCATAGAGCCGGTGCTTGCCGCCTAGACCTTTCTCGCGCAGAAGCCTCGCGTTCTCGCGCTTGTTCTGCATGAAATCGCCCGTGTCGCCGGCGTAGAGCATGTGCGTAATGTCGATTTGCTTGGCAAAGCGACGGCGGTCGTCTTCGGTTGTGAACAGCGAATCTTTGTTGTCGATGACCAGCTTCGGCAACCATAGACCGCTGCCGGCGTCATCGATCAGGAATCCGTCGAAGAACGGTTTGCCGTCGGCATCCAGATTCGCGCCCGGTTGATAGTTGATCTGCCGGCCCAGGAATCCCCCCGCGGAGTGGCCGTAGAAATAGTTTCGGGTCGGCCGGCCGCCGATCCGTTTGCCGATCATTTTTCGCGCCAGTTGCCCCCACGACGTGATCAAACCGGCGTGTGAGCTGAGATTGTAATTGCTGAGTTTGGCGCCGTCTTCGAGCGCAATCGTGACATCGCCGCGCAGCCGGTCCGAAGATCGCATGGTGTGCGCGACGGCATAGCCCTTGTCGATCATCAGACCGACGTAGCGATTGATGCCCGTAAGCGGGTGAAACCTGCTATTCGAGTCGCGTGGAATCAGCGCCCCTATGGCGCCGTACGAGCCCGCGCCGTGAGCCGTAAGAAAAACCTTTCCGTTCCAGTGACGCCCATCCTCCGGATAAAAGATCGTCATCCCATGGCCTGTCGACGCTTCATATCTGCCGACACCGCGCGAGCGCGGACCGGTGAGATTGGACTGCGCTAAGACGAGATCGGGGCCGTCGGTAAAATAGATCGCCCGCGAGCCCTTTTCGCGCGACGCCCAACCTTCCACCCCGCCGCTCAGGCGCACTTCGACTCGGCGAAACTTGTGCCCATTGATATTGAACACCGTCTCTTCGGAGATGATATGGCAGTGCTCGACTCCGACGAACTCGCCCATAACCTGTTTTGCGGGCTGCGCGAACTCGTTGCACGGCACCGCGTCCTTGATCGTTTTGGCCGACGTTCCGCGTTCCTGAGCCGAACCGACCGAGCCCGTAAGCAAAACCAACACAACCACGCTAAATTTTCTGAGCCTTATCATAAAATCTCCTCCCGTGAGCGAAGCTAGTCCGCGGCTACGGAACTTGTCAATCGTCGAACTGCTGATTCGTTGCGGCTTTGCACGATGTTGGTTTAGTTCCTGCCGACAAATTGCAATGTTGTCATTCGGCCAAAGCAGAAATCCTTTTTCATCCCTCTTCATTTCGCGGCAAAGCCTTCCCTTGGGAAATCTCTATTTTTTCTGGTACTGATGGAGCAGCCAAAGAAAGTTCAAGCAGGAGTCCTTACATGCGCATTATCGATGCCGATGGTCATGTTTTGGAAAGAGACATTCCTTGGGCCGACCTGATCGACCCGCCTTACCGCGACCGCGCGCCGCGCGTGGCGCTGGATAATCGCGGTTTCAAATTTATCATGATCGACGGCAAATTGACGCCGAAGCCCGTCGGCAAAGGCTGCAGTTTCGTCGGCGCGCCGCGCAGTCACCACCCCCAGCAGACAACCGGCATGGTCGATCCCAAGCAACGTCTGAAAGACATGGACCTCGAGGGTATCGACACCGCGGTGCTGTTCGGAACGTCGCCATTTTTGAGCCTGCCATTTGTCGAGGACAAAGATTTGGCGTGCGCGGTGGCGCGCGTCTACAACAACTGGCTCGCGGATTATTGCAGCGCCGATCCGCGCCGGCTAAAGGGCGTAGCCGCAGTCGCCATCCAAGATCCGGTGGAATCGGTGAAAGAGCTTCGCCGTGCCGTTGAACAGCTTAAATTTGTCGCCGTCGCGGCGCCGCCAATCTCAGCATCGAAAAAGAATCTCGACGATGCCGATCTTTTCCCGTTCTTCGCCGAGGCGGAGCGGCTCAACGTCCCGGTTTGTATCCACGTCGGCGCCGGCGACGGCGTGCCGGCCGCGACGGAGCGCTTCGATCATCCCTTCTACACCCACGCCATGGCGCACCCCTTCGAGCAAATGATCGCTTCGCTCTGCGTGGTCGCTGGCGGCATGTTGGAAAGATTTCCAAGATTGAAATTCGCTTTTATGGAAGCAGGATGCGGCTGGGTGCCCTACTGGATGGAGCGGCTCGACGAGCACTATGAAATTCTCCAGCCCACCGTGCCCTACCTCACGAAACCTCCCAGCGATTACATGAAGAGCGGGCAAATGTTTTACGCCTTCGAGATGGAAGAAAAGATGCTGCCCTACGTAGCCGAATTCGTCGGCGCGGATCGTCTCGTGTTCGCCACCGACTATAACCACAGCGACTCGAAGTTTCCTCACACCGTCGAGGAGGTAATGGAGCGAAAAGATCTTTCCGACACGCTCAAAACGAAAATCATGGGTGAGAACGCCGCGCGTCTTTACAGCTTGTAGCATCTCTCGCAACTTTCAGTCAGCACCGTAAGCAGACATTCGCTGCTCCGCTAGAGTTCGAGTTAGCCGCGCAGTAACGCCGCGCCTCGCCGTACGTCAAAGCTACAGAGCATGACAAGGTTTATACGCAGAATAGCTTGATAAAACAGCCAATAAGGCCTGGACAAAGTTAGCCTTTCTGATTTCCACCGGTGGAGAGCATATATGCAGAAGTCTCTTGGCATATTCGTACTTTTCGCTGCTTCGGTTTTCGCCGGTTGTCCCGCCTTAGAGCAACTCGGAGGTCCCGGTGGCTTAGGTGGCTACGGCGGAACCGGAACCAATGGCAACGACGTCATCGGTGAGGTTCAGTACATTGATCCACGAGCGCGCGAGATCGAAGTACGCACAGACGGAGACCGCACGGCAGTGCTGCGCTACGACGATCGGACCCAGGTCGTCTATCGCCAGCGCAACTATCCCGTCGCCAATCTGGAACGGGGCGACTACATTGCCGCGCGGGTTCAGCAGGATCGTGAGCGCCGAGATTACACCGATACCATTACCGTGAAAGAAAGCGTGCAGGATCGTGGCGGACGTGGCAGTGGCGGCAGCAGTAGCGGTAGCGGTAATAGCCGGTTTGATCGGGTCGACGGCCGGGTCGAATACATCGATGCAAGGCGCGGAACTTTCGAGCTGCGCGACTCGCGCAACCGCACCATCCTCGTGTCGGTTCCATTCAACGCGCCGCGCCAGGTGATGGACCGGTTCAATCGGTTACGTGAAGGTGATTCTGTAACAATCGAAGGACGCTCCGCCAGCAATGACCGCTTTGAATTGGAAAACTTTCTCTAAGCGGAAAGAGCTGCCCGGCCAATCAAAGAAGGGAAAGCTTTGCGTCTCGCAGGCACCAGATCGCAGGCTGCTCAAAAGATCGATAGGCGGAGGCGTACTCTTGTACGTAAACGCGCGATCGGTCGAGTGCAACGACAGACTGTGTGAAAACTTTAGCGGAGCCCTTCGACTAGGCTCGAGGGCGAACGTATCAGTACTTTCTTTCTAACAAACCCCACCGTTCGTGGTGAGCCGAGTCGAACCATGAACTGTGTTTTCACACAGTCTGACGAAGAATATGAGGCTTTTTCAGCAGCTTGCGTTAGTGCAGAATCTGCTTGAAGAAGTCGTTCCCCTTGTCGTCGACTAAAATAAACGCAGGGAAATCTTCCACCTCGATCTTCCATATGGCTTCCATTCCCAACTCGGGATACTCGAGCACTTCGACTTTCTTGATATTCTCTTTGGCGAGAATCGCCGCCGGGCCGCCGATGGAGCCGAGATAAAAACCGCCGTATTTTTTACACGCGTCGGTCACTTGCTGGCTTCGATTGCCTTTCGCGAGAGTAATCAACGACGCGCCGTGCGATTGGAACACATCGACGTAGGAATCCATGCGCCCCGCGGTGGTTGGCCCGAACGAGCCTGAAGGCATTCCCTCCGGAGTTTTCGCCGGACCGGCGTAATAAATGGGATGATCTTTGGTGTACTGCGGCAGCCCTTCGCCCCGATCCAGTCGCTCTTTCAGCCTTGCGTGCGCGATATCGCGCGCGACAATCATCGTTCCGGTCAACGAGAGCTGTGTAGTGACCGGATACTTGCTTAGCTGCGCGAGAATCTCCGGCAT
>Ga0075431_100008969_pt1 | contig 10026 bp, 8 predicted proteins | sample RhiMetdeltSRZDD5_FD_75297 | JGI IMG/M metagenome (GOLD analysis project Ga0075431, IMG submission 75297) | Populus rhizosphere microbial communities from Tennessee, USA - Rhizosphere MetaG P. deltoides SRZDD5 | ecosystem: Host-associated > Plants > Roots > Rhizosphere > Soil | place: USA...
CGAAGTGCAAGAGCAGCGCGCCGCGTCGCGTGGCGCGACCCCACAGCCACGTACGCTGCACGCGGAGTCGATCCTCCTCGGTCACTCGGCGACCGACGATCGCCCACTCATCGCGCACGCCGTCGAGCTCGAGCAACGCCTCCTGTGGAATGGTCCATCCGAGCTGCCCGCGGACATCGGCCGCGAGGTCGGGCGGGAGCGCGTCGATGCGACCGAATCCCTCGAGCAGGAGGTGTAGCCGAGCCAGGCGGTCCAGCAGTCGGTCGGGCCACCCGTCCCCGCTCGCCGGGATCGTCGCCATCTGCCTGACGAGTCTCGCCGCGCCCGGCGCCTGCGCGTCCACGAGTCGCGCCGCCATGGTCTCCCAGCTCGACGCAGGTCGCGACGCCGCGGCGCTCAGTCCCTGCCGCACGAGGTCGCGCAGCCACAGTCCTAGCTCCGCGACTCCAGCCGCGACGCGCCGCTCTCGCTCCGCGGCGCGCGCCGCCGCCTGTTTCGCGGATTTCTCTCGCTGGGGCGCGCTGGCCGGGTCGTTGTCGTCGCTGGGCGGCTCTGCGGCACGCGCTTCTCGCTCCCCACGCTTCGTCGCGCGCGCCGCTCGACTCTCCAGCCACTCGGCCACCCACTCCGGCGGTTGCCCCGCGGCGAAGTCGCCGGAGGACTGGACGTAGAGGAGAAACAGGCCTAACGCGTGCTTGCAGGGGAACTTGCGGCTCGGGCAGCTGCACTTGAACGCCGGCTCGCTCATGTCCACGCGCGTGAGGTACGGGTCCTTGCCGCTTCCCTGACACGCGCCCCACAGCGCAGACGTACTTTCGGCATCGACGCTCTTGCCTAACACCGTCCACTTCCGGCGTGTCGCGAGCTCGCGCCCGGCCTTCGCCGACGCCGGGTCGGGGGCCAGCGCCAGAACGGTCTCCGCCGTCCACATCAGCGCGCGGTGCCTCCACCGCCCGCCGCGATCCCGCGGGTGGCGGCCCACTGCCCCAGATCCTGCCGACTTATCGCCGCCGCCATGAGATCGGGAAACAGATCAGGTGTGCACGCAAACGCCGGCACGCCGAGCGCGGTGAAAGCCGCGGCGTTTGCGTGGTCGAACGACGGTGCGCCGTCGTCGCTCAGCGCGAGCAACGCGACCATGCGTACGCCGGACGCCGCGAGGGACGCGACACGCTTCAGCATCTCGTCGCGGTTACCGCCTTCGTACAGATCGCTGATCAGCACCAGGATCGTTTCGCCGGGCCGCCTGACGACTGACTCGCAGTAGGTGAGCGCGCGGTTGATGTCGGTACCGCCGCCCAACTGCGCACCGAACAGCAGCTCGACCGGATCGTCCATGTCGTCGGTCAGATCCACCACTGCGGTGTCGAAGACGACGAACCGCGTCGACACCGACGGCAGCGATGCGAGAACGGCCGCGAAGACGCTCGAGTAGACGACGGAGGCCGCCATCGAGCCACTTTGATCCACGCACAGCACGATGTCGCGGAGCGAATTCCGTTTTCGACCGAAGCCGATTCGCCGCTCCGGAATGATGGTACGGTACGCCGGCTGGTAATGCTTGAGGTTCGCGCGAATGGTGCGGTGCCAGTCGATCTCGGCGTATCGCGGGCGGGTATTGCGGGCGGAACGATGCAGCGCACCGGTGACTGCCTGACGAGTCGCGTTGGCGAGCCGCCGCTGGAGCTGTTCGACGACTCGTCGGACGACGAGGCGTGCGGTGTCGCGCGTCTTGTTCGGGATGACGTTCTTGAGCGCGATGAGCGTCGTGACGAGGTGGACGTCCGGCTCGACCGCCTCGAGCATCTCCGGCTCGAGGAGCATCCGCTGCAGGTCGAGGCGCTCGAGTGCGTCGCGCTGCATGACGCGCACGACCGAAGATGGGAAGTAGCTTCGGATATCGCCCAGCCAGCGCGCGACCGATGGCGCCGAGCTCCCCAGCCCGCCCCGACGTTCTGCGCCGCGTGCACCGCTCGGTCGACTGGTATCGGCGCCGTAGAGCGCCTGCAGCGCGCGATCCATCCCTGCGTCGCTCCCCGTGAGGGAGACGCCGGCGGAGGCCTCGGCGTCCGAGCCGAGGACGAGCCGCCAGCGGCGTGCGCGTTCGCTGGCGCGCGGATCGTTTGCCGTATCGGCGGCTGAGGTCGGTGGGGCCATGATCGCCTGCGATATTTGGCCCGCAAGTATGGACGGCCGTTACTGAACTACGCCAGCCTCCCGTGCGATGCCGCGCTTCACGGCCTCTCGCTCGTCGCGCAGCGAACCGTTCCAGCGTTCGATGTACCGGTAGAGGTCCGCCGAGAGGAGGAGTGAGGCGTTCTTGGCCGAGAACGACGACAAGGGAGCCGTCACGCCGAGCTGCCCGAGTGTGCTGACGTGCAGCATGAAACCGATTTCGCCCTTTTCCTCCGTAGGAAACGCGAGCGCCAGCGAGCCTCCCCAGTGGAACGACCGGGACGAGGAGTAAAAGAGTACTCCCGCCAGCTCGGTCGTGAGCGCCGCGCGATTCCCGCCGCCCTCGCGCACCAAATAGGACGGCAGCATGTGCGCGAGGATGATCTGCGTGCGCGGCGGTTCCAGCTCGGGGCGGCACGCGCCACACAACCCGTTCACGAACAGCTCGAGCGGGGTGAGCGAGTACCCGGATCGTTCGAAGTTGGACCACCGGCGCTCGCGCGCGGCGAGAACGCGAAGTGCTTCGCGACGCGCGTTTTGTCCCCCGTGAACCGCGATGCGCCCCGCGAGCAGGGCGCTCCAGCAAACCGCTCGGCGCGTGGAATCGGGAGTACCCTCGGCGATCTCGACGGCGTTAGGCGCGCTGCCAACGCGCCATGGCTCCCCGATGTCGCCTTCGTCGATCTGCATCAGCCGTGCGGACGGCCCTTCGCGCGCGCGGAAGGTCGGGTCCGTATCCGTGCGGATCAATTCCTGCTGCAGCGTATCGAGCAGTCGCGTCATGTTCTGGCGCGCTGTCGGGTCCATGCCGGCCGGCGCCAGTGCCTGGAATATTGCGCGGGCGGTATCACCCATCTCGGCGAAATCGCGCCCGGTGCGCTGAAGGAGAAGGCGCTGCCACACCTGGTTCGGTGTCCGCTCGTACAGCCCGCCTAACTCGGCTTCGGTGCGTTTCGCGAGGGAGTCACCATTGCAGTCGGCTACGATCGGCAACCGAGGCTGTGCGGCGATCGGTCGGCTCGCGGTGGCTACGACGGCCGTCGCGAGGACGCCGATGACTGCCATGACGCGCAGGTTACGACGCATCGAACCCTCCGAGTAGCGCCGGACATGCCTCGAGTGCAGCCTTGGCCGCCAAATACGCCGCGACTCCTTTCACGATCAGATCATCGAGTGCGCGTGCCTCGCGGAACGATCCGTTCGCGATGCCCGAAAGCGCTATGCGGAGTGCATCGATCGCCGTGGCACAGGCGTCAGGCTTGATATCCGGAAACTCGTCGATCGCGGCCTGCTCCTCGGCCTTCGTGATTGCACCCGAACCGAGCACCGCGCGAAAGATCGGGACGTGGACGCGCGGGTTGGCCAGGTAATGAAGGTACCCGTGGGTGTTGGCCTGATGGACGTGCTTCACGCCGGGCACGTTGACGTACCGGTTGCCCCAATCGGTCTTTGGCTCGAAGCGCTGCCAGAGGCAGAACGGGTCGAACTCGTGTCGCACGTTGATGAACCGCCGGAGGTAGTTGTTGCGTCCCGTCTTCCACGCCGGCGCGGTCTCCGGACGGACGCAGCTGGTGCGCGAGTCGATGTCGATCAGGTCCGGTGGGCCGAGGCGCGATACGTTGGCGAGCGTGATGAACGTATCGACGGTTTGCTTGGCGGCGCTGAAGGGAATGAACTCGGGGCGGCGGCCCTCCCCGATCTGCGCGAGGACGTCGCTCATGACGATCGTCCCCTGACTATGGCAGAGGATGGACACGTCCACCTGTGACGCGGTGGGATTGTTCGTGAGATGCTTGTCCCATGCGTTGAGGAACTGCAGCGTCACGCTCTGCCTCACGTTGTCATGCAACAGCGAAGAGCCGCGGTAGAGCACCGCGTCGAGGAGGGTCTCCCAGACGAAGTCCGAGGCGTCGGCTGGGAGTTGGCCGATGGTCAGCGCAGTGAGCGTGTCATCCAGGTTGAGTCCGTGATCGCGGGCGAACTGCTCCAGCGCGGCGCGTTGTCGCCCCCACGGTTCGACCATCTTGTCGAAGACGGCGTCGTACGTGATCTCTTCGACGATGACCCGGTCGCGAAAGGGACGGTCCTCAGCCGCGAACTTCGGGTAAAGCGCCAGCGTCTGATCGAGCTGATTCACAAGCTCGGTGGACCAGCCGGGGAGGTGGTCCCCCATGCCGTGAACGACGAACAGAACTTTTGGCATCGTGACTAGGCGTTAGGGCCCGGTGTCAATGGCCACATTATGTGCCCGCTGGGTGGTCGTGTCCACCGTATATCCGAATAGCCCGTTATGGAACTACGACCGGCACGACTCTCGTCGCGGCCTTCGCCTCGCTGCCGAGTGTGGGCTCCAGGTCGAAGACTCCGGGCCCGGTAAATCCAAATCCGCTCACCGACGCGTGGTTCAGACCCTGGGCGAGCCTCGCGGCAAGCGGAAAGCCGGCAAGACTAGCGACGTCGGGCATGATGAAGTCGTACCCGAGTGGGCCGCCCGGGGCCGTCAGAAAGGCGCCGGTGGCCAGGATGCTGAACGTGTTCCCAGCGCCCGAGCTACTCACTATGTCGATGGCGGCGCCCTTGTTGTACTCCGCCGGGAGGCTCCCCTGGAATCGAAGGCGCGGATAGGAGCCCGTGCCAACCTGTGACACCGGACCCGGAATGATAGTCGGGGCGAGCGCGAGCGACTGACTCGTGACGGGGCCGACGTATCTGAGCGACACTCGGAAGTGGCCCAGACCGTTGGGCTCCGTTGCGAACACGACGAGACCGTGAAAATCGCCAGCGGTCATCGCTGCAGGGGCGAGCCCTGCCCAGGACCGAGCCGCGTTAGGGCCCGGCTGCAGATCGAACCACAGGAGCGACGCACCGTTGCCCGTCACCACCTCGGTGAAGATCTCGAGGTCATCGGTGCCGCCGCCCGTGACTGCCACGCTTGCGGTGGCCGGGATCGACGATGCCGGCCCGTTGAAGTCGATGGTTGCGGGCAGCGAACCCCCGTCCGGGACGTCGATGCTCCGCATGACGACAACTCTGTCCGGCGAGCCTCCAGTGGTCGCGATGCGTGCTCCCACGAGGTCGACCGGTCCCGGTGGTACGTCGGTGAAGGTCACGACACTCGGCGCCGTCGCGGGGTTGAACAGTTCGGTCGCGGTGCCTAACGAAACGATGCCGTACTGGCCAGTCGGTACGCCGGCAACGCTGCCGCTCACGGTCTTGGCGGGTTCGGCCGAGGCGCACCCGGAAGCGCCATCTTCGACAAGGTCGGCGGTCGATGCATACACCACGTATGTCTGGTATTCATCCACCGCGGTCGTTCGTTCGAACGTCGACTGGCGCCCGGCGCCGAAGGGCTTTCGAATTCTGTCAATGAACCGCGACCGCCGTGCGGCAGGGCCTCGACCGCGTACGGCGCGACCAACACTCAGTGCGTCGCCGACGGCTGCCGACGCGTAGCGATAGACGGTCAGCACCCCGCCCTGCCCTTGCCTCAAAGTGAAGGTGAACCGCGTCGAGGTCTCGGATGTGGATCCGGCAACCGACTGCCACGCACCGGTGCCGTCCTGATACGCGAAGAAGATGGGGGTGTCGGACGCGTCGCAGAACAGATACTCGACGGTGGTCTCGCCCGTCGGTGGCGCGGTCACCGTGACCGTGAGAACAGTGCTTCTGACCCCGGGACCGCTGGCTTCACCCCTGATCTGAATCTGATGGGTTCCGGTGGCAGCGCTCGCGGGCACGCTGACGACGAGCGTCGACGCCTCGGTGGTCGACGGCGTAGGGCTGAACGCGCCGGTGATCCCCGCAGGCGGATTCAGGAGTGACAGTGAGACGCCGCCGGTGAAGTTCGTCCGGGCGATGTTGACGGTCGTGCTCCCGCTCGTACCAGCCGGGATCGTGATTGCCGCCGGCGTGACCGACAGCGCGTAGTCGGGCGCCGCGGTTACGGTCAGCTGGTACGTGGTGGTGGCCTGATCGACACCCTGTGCCGTCGCAGTGATTGTCGCCGAGTGTGTCCCAAGCGCCACATCTGCAGCGACGACGACATCGACCGTGGCACTCGTTATGGTGCCGGAGAGCCGCGATGGCGTGATCGTGGCCGTGGTGCCGCTCGGGAGACCGGTGACGGCGAGGGTCACGTCGCCAGCGAAGCCGCCACCTCGGGTGAGCGAGACGCTCGCGGAGCCGCTGCCTCCCCGCGGTACGGAGAGTGCCGTGGGGTTCACCGCCACCTGGATCGATCCTGTGCTGCCGACAGGTCCATCGTCGCCGCCGCATGCGAGGGCGAGCAGCGCCGCAACCACGGTGAGCCCTTCGAGCCCCGCACGCTGCATCCTGGTCATGTGGCCTCTCATGTGACGAGTCGGCTTCTGACGAATGTAACGCCGAATCGGCGCGAAACCCGACGTGCTGTTGCCGATGCGGAGTTCTCGCTGACTCGTTTCCGCGTCAGCGTGCGGTCCAGAGGCGCCAGCGGCGATCGTCGAGGATCCAGAGATCTGCGAGCCGCCGTGTCCACCCATGGCTTGACGGACACGCGAGATGATTTCGTGCGCCGGGCCCAGGGGAGAGAGCGCTACCGCGGGCGAGGAAGCGTAAAGCCGGTCAATTCGCGAACCCGGTTTTCCTCAGTAAGGCCTGAAACCGCGGCTGGCCACGCAGGGGGTCGAAATGCGGCTCGACGTTGAGGTACACCATTATGCCGGCCCGCTCCTCGTACGCCCGCTCCAACCATGTGATCGCCTCGACGGGCTGGCCGAGGCTCGTATAGAGCCGCGCCAGCAGCCAAACGTTCCATCCCTTGACCGTCCCGCGCGCCCACTGCCCTTGCAATGCCCGGATTTGAGCGAGCGCCTCCGTCCGGCTGCCTAACGCGACACGGGCCCATCCGGGAGGCGGCTGCCCCGTCTTGCCATACATCGCGAGCGCTTTCTGGAATTGCCCCTGATGGAAATACGTCTCGCCCAGGTTCCAGTAGACGTTCACGGAATCCCGACCAAGCGTGAATGCCTTCTCGAACTCGGTGAGCGCTTCGTCGTACCGCCGACAGTTCAAATGGACCTCGGCCATTCCGCTCTGATACTGAGCGGAGGCCGGCTCCGTCACCATGGCCCGGCGCTCCTGAAGGATGGCCTGTCGCGACGCGGTCGCCCTTCCGCACCCGCAGTTCTCGAGGCTCCCGGAGGGGCTCATGACGAGAATCACCAACGGCAGCATCCGCGGTCGCCGGAGCCGAGTGCGGTCGGTGACTCCTTATGCGATGACGACGGTGATACTCACCGTCATGACCCTACGCCTGCACGCGGACTCCACGATGTCCGCGGACAACGAGAATCCGAAATACAGCCGCTTCGATGGAATGTGGACGGTACGTGCCGGGCGCTTTACCGCCACGGGGAGTCCCAGTGAAGCCGTCGTCGTGACGCTCGTTGCGACTGCGCCGTTCGTGCGATTGCGTGGGACGTGGACGAGCAACAGCTCGAGCGGGACGTTCGACCTGGCGAAGCGGTAGATCGTGGGGGTCAAACGTCGTGCACGAAAAACGTGATGACCATGGACGCCACCATTGTCGCGACCAGTAGCCCGGCGCCGGCAACCAATCCGACGAGGAGACCGCTTGCTACCGAAGTGCGTCGTGCCCGCTGGACGCCCACGAAAACGCTACCCGCGATCGCCACCAGGAAAAGCGCCCAGGCGATCCAGTGCGGGAGAGCCGTCGGATAGAAGGTGTACGGAACGGTGAGGTCCATGCCACCACGACGAACGCCATGGCGGAATGGTCAGATCGATCGGGTAATTCTCGGGCACCGGACATGCACTTGAAGGAGGTCGCAAACCGTTGTGCGTCGGAACACGTGAGCTCGGAGGATCGCATGCGGCCTCTCGGATGGGTCGGACTCGTATTGCTCGTGGCCGGTGCCGTGGTGCTCGCGATGGGCGGCTTCGGGTTTACCAAGGAGCGGGAGGAAATAGAAGTGGGCCCCGTCGAGGTCGCCGCCGAGCGCCGAGGGTTCGTGCCGCCCGTGGTGGGCGGTCTTGCGATGGTGATCGGAGCTGTGCTCATCGTGACGGCGAGGCGGGCGAAGCGCTGACGCTAGTGCACCGGCATGGCCTCCGTGAGTAGCGCCTGCGCGCGCCGGAGGTCCGCGGTCCAGTACTTCGTCCCAGCTTGAGGCACCACCGCGCGTTTCCTATACTCATAGCGAATGGTCCCGAAGCGGCGCACGCCATGACGCACGCCGCTCCCCCGCCGCGATGACGTAGCTCAGCGGAGCACGCGGATGGACGACCCGCAGCGCGAACGACTCGGCCTGCTCCTCGAGCAGGCGCTCGCCCTGACACCCGAGGAGCGGCCGCGCTTTCTCGAGGACGCCTGCAGCGGGGACGCCTCCCTGCGCGACGAGCTGACGTCGCTGCTCGTCGCGTCCGAGTTGTCCTCCGGATTTTTCGAGAAGTTCGGCGAGCAGGTCGTTCTGCCCACGTTGACAGCGGCAGCCGACATCGGAAGCCACGCGGTCGGCGTCGGCGAGGTCGTCTCGCATTACGAGATCGTCGAACGGATTGGCGGCGGGATGGGCGTGGTCTACAAGGCGCGCGACACGCGCCTCGGCCGCTGGGTGGCGCTCAAGTTCCTTGCACCCGGGCTCGTTGCCGACGAGGTCGCCCGCGGGCGGTTGTATGCGGAGGCGCGCGCCGCCTCCACGCTCGACCATCCGAACATCGGCGTAGTCCACGAGATCGCTGAAGCCGAGCCCGGCGGTCTCTTCATCGCCTTCGGTTGGTACGAGGGCGAGACACTGAAGGAGATCCTCGAGCGCGGACCGCTGTCGCTGGCCGACGCACTCGCGACGGCGCGACAGATTGCCGCCGCGCTCGCCGTCGCGCATCAGGCGGGCATCATCCACCGCGACGTCAAGCCGTCGAACATTATCCGCACGCCTCAAGGCGTGGTGAAACTGGTCGACTTCGGGATAGCCAAGCTTCCAGCCACGGACCTAACGCGCGAAGGTACGACCCTCGGCACCATCGCGTACATGAGCCCGGAGCAGACGCGCGGCCTCGCCGTCGATCCGCGCACGGACGTGTGGAGCCTGGGGGTCGTGCTCTACGAGATGCTCACCGGGCGTCGGCCCTTCCGCGGCGAGAGCGACGAGACGGTGATCCACGCGATCCGGCACGACGAGCCCGAGCCGATCGAGCACCTGCGGCCCGACATTCCGGCGGTGGTCTCGACGATCGTTAGGACTTGCCTGGCCAAGGCTCCGTCGCGACGGTACGCGAAAGACGAGGATCTGCTGGCGGAGCTGCAGGCGCTCGACGACGCACTCCCCGGCGGAGTGCGCATTCGCCTGGGGCCGCGCAGACGGTCTCGATCGGCGCGCCTGTCTGCGCTGTTCCTAACGAGGCCGGTGCGCGTTCTGGCGGTCCTGGCCATCGCGGGCCTGATCGCCCTCGGCGCGTATGCCGTCCGCTCCAGTCGCGTTCGGACGGAGCATGCTTCGAGCGGGACCATTGCCGGCAGGGACCGGCCCGCCCTGGCGGTGCTGCCCTTCGAGAACCGGAGTGGCCGTCCCGAGGATCAGTACTTCACCGATGGACTCCACGACGAGATCCGGAGCCGCCTGTCGGGTGTCGCGACGCTGAGGGTCAGCTCGCGCACGTCGGTGATGCAGTACCGCGATGCGCCCAAGCAGGTGCGCCAGATCGGCAAGGAGCTTGGCGTCGATGCCGTGCTCGAGGGCGCCGTGCAACGCGCGGGCGACAGCGTGCGCGTGTTCGTACAGCTCATCGACGCGCGCAACGATGCTCCGCTCTGGTCGCGCAGCTACGACCGCGGTCTGGACATGGCGGGTC
>Ga0075431_100008971_pt1 | contig 10024 bp, 9 predicted proteins | sample RhiMetdeltSRZDD5_FD_75297 | JGI IMG/M metagenome (GOLD analysis project Ga0075431, IMG submission 75297) | Populus rhizosphere microbial communities from Tennessee, USA - Rhizosphere MetaG P. deltoides SRZDD5 | ecosystem: Host-associated > Plants > Roots > Rhizosphere > Soil | place: USA...
GGCGGGCGGCTCAAGATGCTGAACATCGACACGATCCGCATCGGCGACCACGACTTGCAGATCAAGATCAACCACGCCCGCGACTTCCTCAAGGAGGGGAACAAGGTCCAGTTCACCCTCCGGTTCAAGGGCCGCGAGATGGCCCACCAGAACCTCGGCCGCGACCTCCTCAACAGGGTGAAGCAGGAGCTGTGGCAGGTCAGCAAGGTGGAGCGGGACGCGAAGATGGAAGGCCGGCGGATGACGCTGGTGCTCCAGCCCGACCACAAGGCGCCCGGTGCCAAGCCGCCACAACCCCAAGCCGGACAAGCGCCTGCGGCGGGCGTTGGCGCCGGAAGGGCGCCGTCCGGCATGGCGGCCGGACAGGGTCTGAACATCCCTGCCCGTGCGCCAGTGGGAAGCCCGGCCGCTGGTGCACCGGCCGGTGCGACGGCCGCGCCCGCCGCGCCGCGCCCCGTGGCCCCGTCCGTGACACCGACTCCGCGTCCTGCCGCTCAGCCCGCTCCGGCGGCGGCCCGGCCCGTGCCCCAGCCGGCGCCAGCGGGTCAGCGGTAACCGCATTCACCAAATAGATTTAGCCAGACCCCGCGGCCCGGCTCGCACCGTACGTGCGAGTCGGGCCGCCCGGCTTTACTTGCGCCGGCGGCGTTGTTATCATCCCGCCCCTTCGGCCCCCGGTGGGGGGCCGCTGCGTTTCATAAGGACGGTCATGGCCTACAAGTACAAGCCCAGCAAGAGCGTCGCCAAGCGGTTCAAGGTGACCAAGACCGGTAAGCTCAAGCGGGGCCACGCGTTCCGGTCGCACCTGATGAGCAGCCGGCCGGCCAACAAGCGCCGCAAGCTCCGCCGGCCGGGCATCCTCTTCGAGGGGCACGCCCGGAACATGCGCGAGTTCCTGGGTCTCAGCAAGCTCAAGCCCGCCCAGACCGCCCACGAGCGGGCGCTGGAAGAGAAGGCCAAGGCCGGGGGAGAAGGCGCCGGCGCGAGGACTAACGCGATAACTTCCGACACTGGCGCGTCCACGGCCCGCGGCGGCCGGCGCGCCGGCGGCGCATCCCGCGCCACGGGCACCCGCCAGTCGACTTCCGCCGGGCGCCAACAGCAGGACCAGAGTCGCAGCACCAAGTAGGTTTCGGTTGCGCGAGAAGTCGCCTCGTGACGCGAACGCCGCGCGAGTTACGGCGCAACCGAAGTTCCGCTGAAATGCGGTAAAGTTCGAAAATACTAAGCGCCGGCGCGTCGCCGGCGCAGCCACGCCACGGGTGATTGCACGAAGTTGCCACCCGAAGTGCCCCTGGCTCCATTCACCCGAAAGGACCCTCACCATGTCCCGCACCAAAGGCGGCCCCGTCCACGCCCGCCAGCGAAAGCGCGTCCTCAAGCGCGCCAAGGGCTTCGTCGGCGGCCCCGGCTACAGCTACCGCTCCGCCATCGAGTTCACGCGCAAGGCCGGCGTCTACGCCTACCGCGACCGCCGGCAGAAGAAGCGGCACTTCCGCTCACTGTGGATCACCCGCCTCGGTGCCGCCGTCCGCCAGCGCGGGATCAGCTACAACCGCTTCATCCCCGCCCTCACCGCCGCGGGGATCACGCTCAACCGCAAGATGCTCAGCGAGCTGGCCATCAGCGACCCCGCGGCCTTCGACGCCATCGTCGACCTGGCCCGGCCGCACATCGTCACGCCGCAGAGGCAGACCCGGGCGGCGTAGCGCGAATCCGATTGCATTGGAGTCGAAAGGCGGCGGCGCCCCCGGGGCGCGCCGCCTTTCATCTTTCGCCCGTGCACGTCGCGTGGGGGACGGAGCCGTGCCGCGCCGGCCCGGTTCGGGGCGCAGTCCCCGACCCCTCGCCTATGACGCTACCACCTCTCGCAATCGTTCCACGTCGCGCATCGGCGGCTCGCCGAACTGACGCTTGTACTCGCGGTTGAAGTGTGAGGCGTCCTCGTAGCCGACCTTGAAGCCCGCCTCGGCGGCGTCGTAGCTCTCGCTAAGCATCAGCCGCCGCGCCTCCTGAAGTCGAATCTGCTTCTGGTACTGAAGCGGACTCATGTTCGTGACGGCCTTGAAGTGGGCGTGGAAGCCCGACGCGCTCATGCCCATCTGCCTGGCCAGCGACTCGATACGCAGCGGCTTGTCGAAGTTCGTTCGCAGCTTCTCGATGGCCCGGACCATCCGGTGGGCCTGTCCCCCGGCAGACGCGAGCTGCCGCATGCGCCTGGCCTGCGCCCCGGCCAGGAGTCGGTAAACGATCTCGCGGACCACCAGCGGGGCGAGGGCGCGGTACTCGTCGCCGGGTCGTTCGGCCAGGCGCAGCAGCCGCACGGTCGCGTCCAGCAGGTCCGCGTCGAGCGGGCTCACGTCCAGTCCCCGGACACTGCCTTCCCCGCGGATTGGTTTCACCTGCGACTCCACGAGCACCGACGCGACGACGGACGGGTCGAGGGTCAGCCGCAGCCCCAGGTACGGCCGTGCCGGTGACGCCTCGACGATCTGGGCGACAATGGGCAGGCCGACCGTCGTGACCACGTAGTGGGCCGGGTCGTAGCGGAACACGTCCTCCCCGAGCGTCAGCGTCTTGGCGCCCTGCCCGATCACGCAGAAGCACGGTTCCAGGACGGTGTGGCCCGGTTCGTTCGAGTGGGCGAAGCGGCTGAGGTGTACGCCCGGCTGCGGCTCGGACACGCCGTCGCGGGGCAGCAGCCGCGCGATCCGCTCAGCCAGTTCCTCCCGGTCGGCCTCCATTTTGTGGGCTTCGCGTTGGCTGGTCGTCATGCCCACATCTTACGCTCCCCCGCCCCGTTCATCCGGCCGGCCCGGCCTCCACTTGGAGTTTTGTTCAATCATCTCGGAGGTTCGTCATACCCCGCCCTCGGGGCCGGCACGTACTGTTCTGTAGCCGTGTGGAGCCGACATCGGTTGTCGAGCTGTCCAATGAAGATTTAAGGAGCAACGCACATGAGTAGCGAAGCCATCAATGACTTGAAAAGTGCGGAAGCGCAACCTGGTGTAGCAACGGACCGGCGCCGCTTCCTGCAGATGGCGGGGATAGCGATCGCCGGGGCCGCTCTGCCCCTCGGCGCTGCATCGTGGGCAGGCACGGGAGCCGCGCAACCACCGCAAAACGACAACGGAAAGGCACACCCAATGAAAACTCGCAAACTCGGCGGCTTGGAAGTCTCGGGACTCGGCTTCGGCAACATGGGCCTGAGCGGCGGCCACTACGGGCCGGGCGTGGACCGCGCAGAGGGCATCCGTGTGATTCGCGATGCCCACGAGCGAGGCGTCACGTTCTTCGACACCGCGGAAGTCTATGGTCCCTACGTCAACGAGGAACTGGTTGGCGAGGCCCTCGCGCCAGTCCGCGACCAGATCGCCATCGCCACCAAGTTCGGCTTTAAGATCGACGGCACGAACGGGTTGGACAGCCGGCCGGAGCGCATCCGAAAGGTCGTCGAGGAATCGCTCAAGCGTCTGCGGACCGACCGCATCGATCTCTATTACCAGCACCGCGTCGATCTCACCGTGCCGATCGAAGACGTGGCCGGGACGGTCAAGGACCTGATCAGGGCCGGAAAGGTCCTGCACTTTGGCCTCTCGGAGCCGAGCGCGAAGACCATCCGCCGCGCTCACGCGGTTCAACCGGTCGCGGCCATCCAGACCGAATACTCGCTGATTGAACGGAGCGTGGAACGCAACGGCGTGCTCAAGACCTGCGAAGAGCTTGGCATCGGCTTCGTTCCGTGGGGGCCGCTGGGGCAAGGCTTCCTGCCCGGAACGATGGAAGTGAGTGCCCAGTCCACCTTCGATCCGAAAAAGGATCTGCGCGCGACGTTCCCGCGCTTCTCCCCCATGGTCATGAAGAACAACCAGCCGGTCATCGACTTCCTGAGGCAGTTCGGCGCGAAGAAGGGCGGCGCAACGCCTGCCCAAATCGCGCTCGCATGGTTACTGGCACAGAAGCCGTGGATCGTTCCGATCCCCGGCACGACCAGGATGGATCGCCTGCGCGAGAACATCGGCGCGGTCAACGTCCAGCTCACGCCGGCGGACCTTCGCGAGATCGAGACCGGCTTCTCCCGGATCGAGATCTATGGCGGCCGCATGGATGCGAGGCAAATGGCACAGATTGGACAGGACTGACACGTGGTAATCCGGCCCGAGGTAGGCGCATGAATCCAACAGCACTGATCGTCGTCATCACTGCAGCCACGCTGAGCATGCTCTGTTCGTGCGAGGCCAGCGAACGTGCCCCCAAGCCCGCGCCGGCGACACGGGCAAGTGGCCAGCCGCAGCCCGGAGAGAAAGCCATGAGTAAGAGATTGCGAGTAACAATCGGCGAGAAGACCTACGCCGCCACGCTCGAAGACAACCCGGCGACGGCCAAATTTCGGCAGATGCTGCCGCTGACCCTCGACATGCCGGACCTGAACGCCAACGAGAAGCACGCCCGCCTGCCCGAGCGGCTCACGACCGACGTGGTCAAGCCCGGCACCATCCACGCGGGCGACCTCCTGCTCTGGGGCGACGACACGCTCGTGCTCTTCTACGAGACGTTCCCCAGTTCCTATCGCTACACGCGGCTCGGAAAGCTCGACGACCCCACAGGACTGGCCGAGGCGGTTGGGTCGGGAAGCGTGCGGGTGACGTTCGAGGCGAAGTGAGGCCACGAAGGCCATTATCAGATTACGCAGAACCGGGCACCAAAATGATCAAGGACAAAGTAGTCATCATCACCGGCGCGTCCTCTGGCATCGGCGAGGCAACCGCGAAGCTGCTCGCCAGCAAGGGGGCAAAGGTCGTGCTCGGCGCACGGCGTGAGGACAAGCTCCAGCAGATCGTGGCCCAGATCGAGAAGGCGGGCGGCAGGGCCGTCTACCGCGAGTTGGACGTGACCAAGCAATCGGACAACAACGCGATCGTCGCGCTCGCCAAGCAGGCGTTCGGCCGCGTGGACGTGATCTTCCTGAACGCGGGCGTCATGCCGAACTCGCCGCTGTCGGCGATGAAGACCGAGGATTGGCACTGGATGGTGGACGTGAACATCAAGGGCGTGCTCAACGGCGTGGCGGCGGTGCTGCCGACGTTCGTCGCCCAGAAGTCCGGTCACGTGATCGCCAACTCATCGGTGGCCGGGCTGAAGGCGTACCCCGGCGGCGCGGTGTACGGCGGGACGAAGTGGTTCGTCCGCGACTTCATGGAGGTGCTCCGCATGGAGTCGGCGCAGGAGGGGACGAACATCCGCACCGCGACGATCTACCCGGCGGCAATCCACACTGAACTGATGGCCACGATCACCCACAAGGGCATGGCCGACGCGATGCAGAAGGTGTACGAGCAGTACGGCATCGCGCCAGATCGGATCGCCAACGTGGTCGCGTTCGCGATCGACCAGCCCGAGGACACGACGGTCAACGAGTTCACGGTCGGCCCGGCAAACCAGCCGTGGTAGTGACGGGGCAGTCGGCCTGCTCGGCGCGCTGTCGGCGAGGCAGACGGGGCCGAGCGGGTCATCGCCATGAGCCGCCACGACACGCGGCAGAGGCTGGCCCGCGAGTTCGGCGCGACCGACATCGTGTCCGAGCGCGGCGACGAGGGCGTGGACCGCATCATGGACATGAGCATCAGCCGTCGAGTTCGTCCGCGTGTGTCGGGAACGCGGCATCGAAGTGCTCGGCGCGGGCGACGTTCGACTCACACCTGCGACGACGCAGCCGGACATGGGCGAGGGCATTGACCTGTCGCGGTCGGATGACAGGGGCCATGCCATGACGAGCTGGGACCGCGCCCGGAATTCCTTTCACGGCGGGCGGAAAGTGACCTCTTCTTCAGCGTCGTTGCAGACGAGGCATAAGACGCAGTCTGCGCCGGAGGGACCGCTCGAATCCGGCGCACCGACCTGGTTTCAGCGATTCCCGCCACTCCTTCCCGCCCCGCGTCAACATCCGCAAGTGCCCCTGTTTCTCCCGGTTCCCCGCGGCTTCCGGTACCATGCCGGCCGAATGGGTACGGGGAGAAACAATTCCGCGCGCCCGGCGGCCGCGGTCGGGCCGGGTGGGTTCGAGACGACGCGGTGGACGCTGGTGCTGACCGCCGGCGCGGACGGCTCCGCCTCCGCCCGCCGGGCGCTGTCGGAGCTTTGTGCGGCGTACTGGTACCCGCTGTACGCGTTCGTCCGCCGGCAGGGGCACGACCCCGACTCGGCTCAGGACCTGACGCAGGGGTTTTTCGCGCGACTGCTCGAGCGGCGGATCGTCGCCACGGCCGACCCGGCCCGTGGGCGGTTCCGCGCCTACCTCCTGGGCGCGCTCAAGCACTTCCTGGCCGACGAGCGCGACCGCGCCGCCGCCCTCAAGCGTGGCGGCGGCAGGCCGGTGTCTTCGATCGACTCGGTCGAATTGCGCGAGGCGGAGACGCGCTACGCCGCCGAGCCCGCGCACCGCGACACCCCCGAAAAGGCCTTCGACCGCCGCTGGGCCATGACGCTGCTGGGCGAGGTGCTCGCCAGGTTGCGCGCGGAGATGGAGGCGGACGGGAAGGGGCCGTTGTTCGAAGCCCTCAAGGACACCCTCGGCGCGTCCGACGACGGGCGGTCGTACCGCGACGTCGGCGAGTCCTTGGCGATGAGCGAGGGGGCCGTGAAAGTGGCCGCCCACCGCCTGCGCCGCCGCTACCGCGAACTGCTGCGGGCGCAGATCGCACAAACCGTCGCCAGCCCCGGCGAAGTCGACGACGAAATCCGCCACCTGTTCGAGGCGCTGGCGTGACACTGCAAGAGTTTCACCCGACGCGGCGACCGGATGTCAGCGGTCGCTTTGGCCCGGCCCTTCGTCACCGCCCGCCGAAGGCACGAGCCGGAACCACTCCAGCCCCCCCACAAACCCCTGTGGCGCCTCCTCCTCGAGGACCACGCGCATGACCTGCCTCCCCGCGGCGAGGTGCAGGCCGGCGCTGCGGAAGACTTCGTAGTGGCTGACCGGCCCCGGCACCCGCACGCGCCCAGTCTTGTCCACGCCGTCGAACTCGACGCGGATCACGCCGGCCGGTCCGTACGTATTGCCGCCCCGGCACTCGAGGTCGTACCGCCCGTCGGCGGGCACCTCCACCGTGTACTGCACCCACTCGCCCGCGCGGAGGTACGAGAGGACGCCGTTGATGACGTCGACGCCGGCGTCGGCCCGGGCGTGGGGCTCGGCATTGGGCCCGTCGGTGTCGTGGTAGCTGACCCCCTCGCCGCCGGTGTCGAAGTCCACCGCCCGGATCACCTGTCCGACGCGGAAGGGGGCGCCGTGGAAGCAGTGATTCAGCCGCTCGTCCGCCTGCGACGCGGCCATCCGAATGCGGGCACGGTCGTCCTCGTTGGTAGCGGCGGACAGGGCGGCGGCGAATTCGCGCCGGGCGTCCGCCAGCCGGCCCTGCCGCCAGTAGTCGTGGGCCAGCCCCTCCCGCCGCGCCAGTTCCTGCGCCGCGTCCGCGGCGCCCCGGGCGCGGGCGACGTGCACGGCGCCATACGCGGTCAGACCGGCGACGACCGCGACCACCGCGCACGACGCCCACGCCGCCGCCCGGTGCCGCCGCAAGGTCTTACTGAGGTAATAGGCGGCGGTGGGCGGCCGGGCGGAGACGGGCTGGTGGTCGAGGCAGCGGCGGACGTCCGCGGCGAACGCCGCCGCTGTCGCGTACCGCCGCTCTTTGTCTTTCTCCAATGCCTTGCCGACGACCGTCTCCACGTCACCGCGGAGAGCCGGGTCGAAGCAGCCGAGGCGCCGCGGCTCCTCTTCGCGGATCGCCCGCACCGCCTCGTAGACCGTCAGCGCTTCCACCGGCACGGGCAGGCGGGCGGCCAGCAGTTCGTAGGCGATCGCCCCCAGGGCGTACACGTCGGCCCGGGCGTCGATCTCCGACGCGGCGCCGCCGGCCTGCTCGGGACTCATGTACGCCAGCGTCCCGACGATCTGTCCCACCTCCGTGTGCATCGTCGTCGCACGCACGTCGGCGTCGGTGAAGCGGGCGACGCCGAAGTCAACGACCTTCGGCTGGCCCTGCTCGTCCACCAGGACGTTGGCGGGCTTCAGGTCGCGGTGGACGACGCCGCGCTCGTGCGCGAAGTGGACGGCGTCGGCCACGCGCGCCAGCACTGCGAGCCTCCCGCTGACGTCCAGCCGTTGGCGCTCGGCGTACGCGGTGACGGTCAGCGGCTCGGCGCCGTCGGGCCCGCCCACGAGTTCCATCGCGAAATACGGCCGCCCGTGACGCGTCCCGTCGATCGTGCCGGATTCGAAGATCTGGGCGATGCCGGGGTGCTGGAGCCGGCCGAGTACCTCCGCCTCGTACCGCAGCCGGCGCAACGTGTCCCGCGCCGCGGCCGACGGCTTGAGCAGCTTGAGCGCGACGCGCCGGCGGGGGTGCTCCTGCTCGGCCTCGTACACCTTGCCGACGCCGCCGGCGCCGATCAGGCGGATGATGCGGTACCGCGGGACCTGGGGCAGCGACGTATCAGGTTGGTCCTCGTCGGCGACCTCCTCGGAGGGTGGTGCGGGGACCAGCAGGCAACGCCCGCACAGCCGCTCGGGCATTTCCGGCGGAATCTCCCAGCCACAGCGCCGGCACGCCACGGTTGGTGTCATGAACTTCTCCCGCGTCGCGCCGGGTACTCGCCCGAGACGTGGTTTGTAATGCCGGCGCAGCCCGGCGGGATTCTACCAATCGTTTGCCGGCCCAACATTTTTTCCGTAACGTTTTGGTTCTTCGTCCGCAGGTATTCCGGAGGCGGGAAATGGGGCCCGCCTTTCCACTCGGTTAGTTCCTCCAGCTTCACGGGTTTGGGGGCTTCTTGCGCCGCGGGAACTTCCGCCGCGCCACACATTCGGGAGGTTTTGCAATGTCGCGGTCGCCCAGGCTTCGGCTCGCTTCGCTGTTCGTCTTTGGTTTCCTGCCGCTTCTGACGGTCGCCTCGACCTCGACGGTGGCAGACGGCGGGGCACGGCGGAACGTCAGTTCGCTCGTCTTCCCGCCGAACGCGCACCCGTACGGCAAGAGCCACGGGGAGTGGGTCGCCGAGTTCTGGCAGTACGCCCTGGAGTTCCCCGTCGAGGGCCACCCGTTCCTCGACACGCCGGAGTACGATTTTGCGGCCCGGCAGTCGGGCAAGGTGTGGTTCTGGAGCGCGCCCGACGGGCCCATCACCCGCGAGGTGGACATCCCCCACGGCACCGCGCTGTTCCTGACTATCCGCGACGTCGAGGTCTCCAGCCTCGAGGAGCCGCCCTTCTTCGGCGCCACCGAACAAGAGCAGCGGGAGAGGGCCAACTGGTTCGCCGACCGCATCGTGGACGTGTCGGTGACGATCGACGGCGTGCCGGTGGAGAACGTCGAGGACTACCGATTCGAGTCGCCGCAGTTCTCCTTCGACGCCCCGACGCCCTGGATCTTCGGCGCCACGGGCGGTGCGGGCACGTCGGTCGGCGACGGGTACTACATGATGATCAAGCCGCTGCCGGTCGGCACCCACACGATCGAGTACAGCGGCACGTTCCACTTCGAAGCCGGCGAGCTCGGCGACTGGCAGACCGAGCCCCTGGACCTTCCCCACTCCGGCACCATCATCCTGAACGTGGTGAGGGAGCAGTAAACCTGGCGCCCGCGTTCGCGGTTCCGTGACGAAGTGCGCCTCGTCAGGAAAGGCGAACGGGGCACGGACGGCCGTGCCCCGTTCGCATCTGAAAGCGAAACAGTGCGGGAGCTAAGACGAACGCCGTTCAGCGCGTCCGCGTCGGCGTCTCCGTCGTCGGCGTCCGCGTCCCGGTCCCCGTGTCCGTCGTCGGCGTCCGCGTACCCGTCGTCGTCGTCACGGTGCGCGTCCTTTCCACGCTGGTGACGTCGGTGTCGAGGGAGTCGGTGATCGCGCCGTCGGTGCCGTCGCCGCCGTCGAGGACGTCGGCGGAGGTGTCGGCGGCGATCAGCCGGTCGTCGCCGGCGCCGCCGTTCAGTTCGTCGGAGCCGGCGCCGCCGACGATCCAGTCGTT
>Ga0075431_100008972_pt1 | contig 10024 bp, 7 predicted proteins | sample RhiMetdeltSRZDD5_FD_75297 | JGI IMG/M metagenome (GOLD analysis project Ga0075431, IMG submission 75297) | Populus rhizosphere microbial communities from Tennessee, USA - Rhizosphere MetaG P. deltoides SRZDD5 | ecosystem: Host-associated > Plants > Roots > Rhizosphere > Soil | place: USA...
ACGATCTCGATCTTCCCGTTGCCGAATCCCTGCGGCCGCTCAGATCCGGGATGCTGCGTCGACTCGAAAAGCGACGCCGATCCGACGTGTAGCGACGGGAGCGCCGCCAACTCGGCGATCGTCACCTTCCCATCTGCCATCGCCCCTTGGAGTTCCGGCCACGAGACGAACCAGATCGCTACCGCACCGAGTCCTCGGAACGTGACGTGGATCGGCGCGAGATCCACCGGTGGCAGCCCGTTCTTGAACGTAGCGTGGCCCTCGACGCGCAGGCCGCAGGCGAACGCGTCTTCGGGATTCGCCTGATCCAGCAAGTTGAAGTTCGGCGGTACGCACGCCGGATCGCGCAGGAACACGATCGGCGCCCACCGGTCGGTGTGGGGGATGAAGAGCGGGTCGAGCATCGAGAAGAGCGGCGGACCCGGATTCGCTTGCGGAAAGCTCACGGTGACCGCCGCCAAGCCGGTGGCGGCGGCCGGCGCCCGTGGGACAGGCGCCGAGGGATGGCCGCATCCCGCGACCAGACCAAAGATGAGTGCGGCTCGCGAGGAGAATCGTTGAACGCGCATGGCGCCTCCGCTCTGAAGTTCCGGTGTTCGTATGTCGACTTGTTTCCGGCGCGGGCGCACTGTCGCGGTGACGTTGCGCGCGCCACCGCGGCAGCCATCTTGGATGCGTGCGCCCGCTGAGGAGGAACGCGCAACGACGGCGCGAACTGTGACACGGGCGCGGAGTCGGCGCGAGGATGTGCCGTGGATGCACCGAAGGACGTCACCTCGCTGCTCGCCGCCTGGCGGGAAGGTGATGCAGCGGCCGGCGATCGCCTCTTCACCGTCGTCTACGACGACCTCCGCCGGATTGCGCACCGACAACTCGTGCGCGAGCGCGCTGACCCTACGCTCGGCACTACTGCCCTCGTCCACGAAGCGTACGTCAGGCTCGTGGATCAGACGCGCGCGAACTGGGTCGACCGGGGACACTTCTTCGCCGTGGCGTCTCGAGTCATGCGGCGAATCCTCATCGACTACGCGCGCCGATCTCGTGCGGAGAAGCGTGGTGGTGGCGTCGCGGCCATCATGCTCGACGAGGCCGAAGAGGCCGATGACCGTCTCGGCGTCGATGAGCGGGCCGAGACGCTGCTCGCGGTGGACGAGGCATTGGTCCGGCTGTTCGCCCACGACGAGCGATTGGGTCGCGTCGTCGAATGCCGCTTCTTCGGCGGTCTCACCGACGACGAGACTGGCGAGGCGCTCGGCATGGCGCGGCGTACCGTGCAGCGGGACTGGGTGAGAGCGAAGAACTGGCTGTACGAGGAGATCCGATTGTGAGTGCGCAGGACTCCGACATCGGGCCGCCGACCGACACACGGGATTCGGACGCGGAGGAAAGGTTGGCCCAGCTCGTGGCGCGGGCTCTCGAGCTGCCGCCGGACAGCCGCGAGCAGTTCCTCGATGAGGCATGCGCGGGGCAGGAGTCGCCGCGGGCTCGGGCCGATCTGGCGCTGCGCGGTCGCGTCAGGTCGCACGACGTGCTCGAGGCTTCGGCATTGCAGTTTGCTGCTCCTCTCATCGCCGCGGTCGCCGGCCACGCGACCGATTCGCCCGCCGCCGACGATGAGCTGTTCGTGCTGCGGTCGAGCCTCGCTGAGCGGTATCGTGTCGATCGGGAGCTCGGCCGCGGCGGGATGGCAGTCGTTTATCTCGCCGAAGATCTCAGGCATCACCGCAAAGTCGCGCTCAAGGTGCTCTCGGCGGAGCTCGCGCACTCGCTCGGCGCCGAGCGGTTCTCGCGCGAGATCGAGACGGCGGCCGGACTGGTCCATCCGCACATTCTCCCGCTGCACGACTCGGGCGAAGCGGCGGGGCGGCTGTACTACACCATGCCCTTCGTGGAGGGTGAGTCGCTGCGCGATCGTCTCGTGCGCGATCGCCAGCTTCCGATCGACGTCGCGCTGCGCTACGCGCGGGAGGTCGCCGATGCGCTCGCGTTCGCACACCGTCGCGGTATCGTGCACCGCGACATCAAGCCGGCGAACATCCTGTTGATTGGCGGGGCGAGCACTACCGGCGTCGGGGAACCGGTCGCCTTCCACGCCGTGGTCGCGGACTTCGGCATCGCCCGCGCGATCGACCGCGCAGGGCGCGATGGACTCACCGCGACGGGGCTGGCGCTCGGAACTCCCGCGTACGTGAGCCCGGAGCAGGCGACGGGCGACGCCGAGCTCAATGGTCGCAGCGACATCTACTCGTTAGGGTGCGTCCTCTATGAGATGCTCACCGGCCAGCAGCCGTTCACGGGTCCGACCGCACAGGTGGTGATCACGCGTCGGCTCGCCGGGCCGCCGCCGAGGATTCGCGACGTTCGACCCACGGTCCCGCCGGAGGTCGATGAGCTGACGGCGCGCGCGATGGCTCCGCTTCCAGCCGATCGGCAGCAGACAGCCGACGAGCTGGTGGAAGCACTCGGCCGCGCCGCGGCGCGGCTCACGACGACCGCGGACGGTCGGCGATCGAACGAGCGGATGGCGCGGTCGGCGCTGAAATCCAGAAGCGTCGTGGCTGCGGTCGGCGTCCTCACGCTTGCACTCGCACTCACGGTCGGCCTGACGCGCTGGGCGCGCCGCGACCGATCCCTTGTTGCCGCGGGAGCGTCGACGATCGCTGTGATCCCATTCGGTCCGGCGGTCGCGGACAGTGCGTTACGGCGTCTCGGACGCGAACTGGCGATCACGATCGGATGGAGCCTCGACGGCGTGGGCGGAATACGCGCTGTCGATCCGTTGACGGTGCTCGCCAACGTTCGCGAATCGAGTGAACCCCCGTCGCGGGCGAACGTCATCGCCCTCGGCAAACGGCTGGGCGCGAGCAGCGTGGTCTATGGGACGCTCGTGCGCGACGGCGACCGCGCGCGCGTGGACGCGGCACTGTATCCTGTCGCCGGCGGCAACCCGCTCGCGAGTGCGACGGTGAGGGCGCCTCCCTCCGATGTCACCGCGCTGACCGACTCGACGACGTGGGCGCTGCTGAGCGGCATCTGGCGTGCTACGAACCCACCCACACCGAGCCTCGCCTCCCTAACGACGCACTCCGTCCCGGCGTTGAAGGCGTTTCTCGAAGGGGAGCGTCTGATTGCCGGTGGACAGTGGAGGCCGGCCGCCGCCGCGTTCGAGCGCGCGTTTCGGCAAGACAGCACGTTCTGGATGGGCTACTGGCGATATGCGTTCGTGCGCGCCTATTACGTGCTGCCGGTCGACAGCGCGATCACGGCGAGGTTTCGTGCGCACCGCGGCGATCTCCCGGAGCGCGATCGGTTGCTCGTAGAAGCGTTCATGACCGACAGCCTGGGTGTGCGTTACGAGCGCGTCAAGGCGGCGGCCGCCCGGTTCCCCGACTACTGGCCGGCGTGGTGGACGCTGAGCGAGCAGCTCGCTCACTCGGCACCGCTGTTCGGGACGAATGGCGAAGATCTGCGCAGCGCGCTCGAACAGACACTCACCATCAACCCGGGAATGGCGCCGGCCTGGCAGCATCTGTTCTGGGTGGCGATGTGGGAGCGCGACACCATCCTCTCGGCGCGCGTGCTGCGCGCGCTGACGTCGCTCCACTACGACTCGCTCTCGCGCGAGGAGCAGGGCTTCGACGAGTTGCTGCACTTCCGGTATCTCGATGCGCTTGCGCGGTCGGGCGGAGTGCTGCGTGACTCGACGCTAGCGGAACCCGGTGTCCGGCTGTTCATCTCGATGGCCCGGCCCGTGGGCCCACACGACTTCTCAGTATCGCCTGCCACGTACGGATTCCCACGCCAACAGGTGATGTTCTCGCGGGCCGTCCTGGCTCGCCATCCGTCGCCGACGATGGCGACTGCGATGCACGTGAACGTCGCTGTTGCGCAGGCCGCGCGCGGAGCGTGGGACTCGGCGTTGGTCGCGGTCGACTCGTTCGTTTCACACTCCCCCGACATGGCTGCCCGCCTGTACCGCTACCGCCTCGCCGTAGTGAGCGCGTGGCTCGGTGCGACCGATGCTGGGCTCGCCGATGGCTATCGACCGAGTACGCCGTCGGACAGTGCGACCGCGTCGCCGTCGGACCGCTCGGAGCTCGCGTGGCTCGACGGACTGCTCGCCGTTGCCCGGCGCGATGGCGCCGGGGTGGCGGCAGCGCGGCGAGTCCTCCACGCAGTGCGCGACACACAGGTCACTTTCCTCGACAGGTCGCTCGCGGCATTCCAGCGCGAACTCGCGGGTCAGCGAGACCATGCAGCGGATTCCCTACGAGCGCTGGAGCTCGAGCGAGCGGAGCTCGGGTGGTCGCGATACCGGAGCGAAGGCCATCCCTTCCTCACCGCCGTGAACCGGCTGGCGGCGGCGCGGTGGCTGCTCGCGCGCGGAGATGCCGCCGAGGCAAGCCGGCTTCTCACCTGGTGCGAGGCCTTCTTCTTTCCGCTGCGCCTAACGCGGGAGGCGAACGTGATGGTGCAGGGGCTGGCATACCTCGAGCGGGCCCGTGTCGCCGCGGCGATGCAGCGCCCCGACCTCGCCGGTACGTACTACCGGCGATTCCTCTGGCACTATGATGCGCCGGCGTCGGCTCACCGCCACCTCGTGGACGAGGCACGTCAGGCGCTGGCGCGAAGCCCATAGACTCGCCGACCTGAGGCTGGAATGACCGCAAGCCCGGCTCGGCTGCGGACGAGCGCGGCGCAGCGGCCGAGCTTGCCTCGGCGTCGGAGTCAGTTTTTCTTGCGCCGTCGCTCAGTGTTTCCGCAATGGCGGGGTGGGGATGGAGGAGGAGCTCAGGACTAGGATTCGCCCGCTGGTTCCGCGGTCGGTGCTCGAGGCGCGCCGCGCGGTTATCCGGGGCGTTAGGCGTGCGCGGCGCGAGTGGCCACTGCTCGCGCTTCAATTCGGCCGCCTCGGCTCCCTCGATTTCGTACGGCGACGTGCCATCGCCGATCGCCTGCTCACCGTTCACGCGAACGTCCCCTGCGCGCACGAACACGCCGAGATGGTCGCGATCATCCGGCAGATCTTCGACATCCCGGTCGATCGCCCGGGCTGCATCGTCGAGGCTGGCTGCTTCAAGGGCGGCAGCACCGCGAAGCTGAGCATCGCGGCCGCCGAAACGGGGCGCCGGCTCGTGGTCTTCGACTCGTTCGAGGGGTTGCCCGAGAACGACGAATTGCACGACAAGACCATCTTCGGTGACGTGGCGGACTTCCGTGGGGGGAAGTACGCCGGCCGAATGAGCGAGGTCTCCGACAATGTCCGGCGGTGGGGCGAGGTGGACGTATGCGAGCTCGTCCCCGGCTGGTTCGAGGACACGATGCCGGCCTTCCGGGAGCCGGTTGCGGTCGCGTTCATCGATGTCGATCTCGCCGAGTCCACACGCACGTGTCTCTCGCACCTGTACCCGCTGCTCATCTCCGGCGGCGTCCTGTTCTCGCACGACGGCCACCTGCCGCTCTGTATCGAGGTTCTCCGCGACGCGCGCATGTGGGAGGGGATTGGCGGACCACGTCCGATCATTACGGGACTGGGCACCAGCAAGCTCGTCAGCATTCAGAAACCGCGTTAGAATGCGCGCATGGACGCGTTCCTTCAGGCGGCCATCGACGAGGCGCGCCAGGGGCTGAGCGAGGGCGGCATCCCGATCGGTTCGGTGCTCGTCATCGAGGGCCGTATCGTGGGCCGCGGGCACAACCGCCGGGTACAAAAGGGAAGCGCGATCCTTCACGCCGAGATGGACTGCCTGGAGTCGGCGGGGCGTCTCAAGGCGGCGGACTACCGTCGGTCGACGCTCTACTCGACGCTGTCGCCGTGCGACATGTGCAGCGGGACGGCGCTTCTCTATGGTATTCCGCGCATCGTGATCGGCGAGAACCGGACGTTTCGCGGGCCGGAGGATTACGTACGGTCGCGCGGGGTGGAGCTCACGATCGTCGATGATCCGGAGTGCGTTAGGCTGATGCGGGAGTTCATCGCCGCGCGGCCGGAGCTGTGGAACGAGGACATCGGAGTGTAGGTGCGGCGGCGATCTGAACCGCGCGCGCACGGGTACGCCGTAGGCAATCGGGGTCAGAATTCAGCGTCAGCGTCGAGCTTGGACCCAAACTCTGACCCCAACTCGTCCAAAGGCTCAGCTCTTGAGTTGATTGTCCTTGATGGCCTGTGCCTTCGTTAGATGCTCCTGCACTTTGCCGCTCGCTTTCTCGAGCGCTCCGCGCATTTCAGCAGTGGCCGTGGCCTTCGCTGCATCCTGAAGCTTCTCGAGCAGGTCCTTGTGGTCGTCGATCTGATTATCGATGTACTCGCGATCCCAATCGAGCCCCGCCGGCTTGTCCGTCAGCTCCTTGACTTCATCTCGAACGTGGTCTGTGACGCCGCGGACGTCGCTGTCGGCCGTGTCGGGAGTCACTGAGAGCTTGGTGGCGAGCGATTTCAGCTCATTCGCCAGCCGCCGGTGATCGGCGACGAGCTGGCGCGCGAACTCCTTCACCGCCGGATTCGTTGCCTTACGAGTGGCGAGCTCGCTCTCGCGAATCTCGCCCGTGCTCGCCGCACTGGTGAACGCGAGGATGGACGCGTCCGTCCACGGGGTGGTTCTGACGAGGCGTCCGGCGGCTGACTGCACTCTGCGCGCGGCGGTGTCGATCGCTGCGCCAACGCGGTTGGCGGCGGTGTCGGCCGCAGCGCCTACGCGACCAGCGGCGGTCTCAGTGGCTGCGCCTACCCGGCCGGCCGCGGTGTCAGCCGCGTTGCGGTCGCGTGGATTGCACGCACAGAGCGTGAGGACCGCGAGTGCGGCCCCGTGTGCGACACCTGTTGTTGCGGTGCTCATGGTCCCTCCTTCTTCCGGGCCATGACGAGGGGTGATTCCGCCTTCGTCGGCTGCGCACTCTTGCGTGCAAGAGGCGTTCTTCGGGGCAGGTACGGTGGAGCCTGGCTAGGAAGTAACGCAGCCAACTCGCCTCCGATGCGCGACTCCCGTACGGCATCCCAGCGCCGGCAATGGCGGCGCTCCTCGCCAAATCGGGTCAGGCCACCGAGGACACTTTGCGACCCGGCGGGACAGGTCGTATGTTGGCTCTAGTTAACCACATCGACGCCTGTCGCGACGTTCATTGACCGTCGCCGCTCGTGCCCGCAGGCGCGGAGGACGCATGAAATACCCCGAAGTTCGGAACTACCGCGACGGCTCCTTCGTTGCCGGCGACCAGCATTTCATCGACGTCTATAACCCGAGCGACGGCAGCATCATCTCGCGGGTGCCGATGTCGTCGCACGATGACGTGGACGCCGCGGTCGCCAGTGCCGAGCGCGCTTTTCCCGGATGGTCCCGCACGCCGATCAAGGAGCGGGTCCAGGTCTTCTACCGTTATAAGGCGCTCCTCGAGAAGCACATCGATGAGCTCGCCGCCCTCGTCACCGAGGAGAACGGGAAGATCGCGACCGAAGCGCGCGCCGAGATTCTGAAGGCGGCCGAGCTGTGTGAGTTCGCATGCTCGCTGCCGCAGATCACGCCGGGGGAAGTGCTCGAGGTGAGCCGCGGCGTCGAGTGCCGGATCGAGCGCTACCCGCTCGGCGTCGTAGCGGCGATCACGCCGTTCAACTTCCCGAACATGGTCCCGAACTGGTCGCTGCCGAACGCGCTGGCGCTCGGGAACTGCGTCATCCTCAAGCCGTCAGAGCTCGTGCCGCTCTCCGCGGGGCGAATCGCCGAGCTGCTGCGTGAGGCGGGGCTGCCGGACGGCGTCCTCCAGGTGGTCCACGGCGGCCGTGAGACAGTGGAGGCGATTTGCGATCACTCCGGGATCGCGGCGATCAGCTTCGTCGGCTCGACGAAGGTGGCGAAAGTCGTCTATCGCCGCGGGACGGCGAACCTGAAGCGTGTACTGGCGTTAGGCGGCGCCAAGAACCATCTCATCGTGATGCCCGACGCCGACCTCGAGATGGCGTCGAGCAACATCGTGGCGTCGATGTCGGGGTGCGCCGGCCAGCGCTGCATGGCGGCGTCCGTGATGGTCGCCGTCGCGAAGGTCGATCACATCATCGAGCGGATGGTCGAGCACGCGCGGAACATCGTTCCCGGCCGCGACATCGGTCCTGTGATCTCGGCCCAGGCGAAGGAGCGCATCGAGCGCTATATCACCGAGGCGGAGGACGCGGGCGCGAAGGTGCTCGTGGACGGCCGCGGCGTGATCGTCCCGGGCCGCGAGAACGGCTACTTCATCGGCCCGACGATCGTCGACAACGTGACGCCGGACATGAAGATCGCACAGGACGAGGTCTTCGGCCCGGTGTTGGCGATCATCCGCACACGCAACGTGGATGAAGCGCTCACGGTGGAGAACAACTCGCCGTACGGCAACGCGGCGTCGGTGTTCACCGAGAGCGGCGGCGTCGCGCGCCACGTCATGGAGCGGGCGAGTGCGGGGATGGTGGGCGTGAACGTTGGCGTGCCGGTGCCGCGCGAGCCGTTCTCGTTCGGCGGATGGAACGAGTCGAAGTTCGGCGTCGGCGACATCACGGGCCGAGGGTCCATCGAGTTCTGGACGCAGTCGAAGAAGATGACGACCAAGTGGAATAGAGAAGCGGGCGTGAACTGGATGAGTTGATCGCGTCACGCCGCGTTGCGGCTTACGGGGGTCCCATGGCAAATCGATCCACAGTGTTTACCGGCATCGCGTTCGAGAATCCGTTCCTGCTTTCCTCCGCTCCGCCGACGGAGTCCGAGAGCAACATCCTCCGCGCGTTCGAGGCCGGGTGGGGCGGCGTAGTGACGAAGACCATCGGGCTACATCCGGTCGTCAACGTCGTCGGCGCGAAGGCGAAGTTCATGCGGACCTCGCCCGAGGACGCCTACGTCTCGATGAAGAAGCGGCCCGGGGCAGCGCTGCACTCGTCGTGGAACTGGGAGCTCATCTCCGACAAGACGCTGGATTGGTGGGTGCCGCGCATCCGGCGCATCAAGGAGGCGTTCCCGAATCGCGTGCTCATCGCGTCGATCATGGCGGGCTCAGGCAACGACAAGGAGCTGCGCAACTGGCAGACGCTGGCCGAGGCGTGTCAGGACGCGGGCGCGGACGGGTTGGAGCTCAACTTCTCGTGCCCGCACATGGACCGGAAAGACATGGGGTCCAACATCGGAAAGGATGAGGGGCTCTGCTCCGTCGTGACGGAAGCGGTGGCGGAAGCGGCGAAAGTGCCGGTGTGGACGAAGTTGACGCCGGCCACGCACGATATCGTCGTCGAGGCAGCGGCGTGCTTCCGCGGTGGTGCGGACGCGATCGTGTCGTCGAACACCTTTCCGTCGCTGCCGATCATCGACCCGGAGACGCTGGAGTTCGAGATCAACGTTGACGGGCTCGTCTCGAGCGGCGGGCTCGGCGGCCCGGCGATTCTGCCACTCTCGTTGTGCAACATGGCACGGATGTGCCAGGCGTTCCCGGGCAAGGCGTTCTCCGGAATCGGTGGCGTCTCGGACTTCGCGCAGGCGCTGTCGTATTTCCTCCTTGGCGCCGGCACGGTGCAGGTGTGCACGGCCGCGATGCTCGACCAGGCGGTCGGGCCTAACGTGATCAAGCGGCTGCTCGCCGGCTTTGATCGGTTCCTGGAGCAACACGCGGCGGATGGCTGGACGTCGCTCGAGGATATCCGCGGCATCCGACGGGACCGCATGGTCGCCCAGTCGGCCATTCGTCGCCCAGACGGGGACGAGTACCAGGGCGGATACGACATCGTGGAAGGCTATGCGTCGCCCGAGCAAGCGGTGCGTGCCTAGAGCGTGAGGAACATGACAGCGACCGTATCACAACTCGAGATGCCTGCCTGCGACTACGTCCCTCGCAAATACGAGGGACCGTCGAAGGCTGAAATCCTCGCGATGCGCCGGCAGTACGCGAACCCGGCGATCTTCACGATCTACAAGGAACCACTGCTCATCGTCGAAGGCCACATGCAGTGGCTCTTCGATGAGACCGGGCGACGCTACCTCGACATGTTCGCCGGGATCGTCACGGTCTCGTG
>Ga0075431_100008975_pt1 | contig 10023 bp, 7 predicted proteins | sample RhiMetdeltSRZDD5_FD_75297 | JGI IMG/M metagenome (GOLD analysis project Ga0075431, IMG submission 75297) | Populus rhizosphere microbial communities from Tennessee, USA - Rhizosphere MetaG P. deltoides SRZDD5 | ecosystem: Host-associated > Plants > Roots > Rhizosphere > Soil | place: USA...
TTCTCTTCGGGCTTGGCGGCCTCGACTTCCTCTCCTTCAGCGGCCACCTTGCCCTTCTTAATCACTTCGGGCTCAGCGGGCGCGGCTACTTCCACCGGCTCCGGCTCCTTCTCTTCCTTCGGCGCGACGACGTGAGCGATGACCAACTCCGGATCGGAGAGAATCCTGACCTTCGAGTCGACTTTTAGATCCGAGACGCGGAAATTCGCTCCGATTTCCAGTTCGGAAACGTCAATGGTAAGGTGCTCGGGAATGTTCGTGGGTAAGCATTCCACTTCGATTTCTCTAAGGACAAACTCGAAGATTCCCCCCTGCAGCTTGACCCCCTTTGCTTCACCAGTTGTGGTGATGGGGACGCTGAGCTGCAAAGTCTGATCCATTGCGATTCTCAACAGATCGGCGTGAAGCAGGTTTCCGTTGGTCGGATCGTGTTGCCAATCCTTCAACATCACTGCCGTGGTCTTCCCGGAACCTTGAAACGTCAACGTGAAAATGGTGTTGTACCCGGTCTGAGAATGTAGGATGGCCGACAAGTCCTTGGGATTGACTGCCATTGCGACGGCGCCTTCATTATGACCATAAAGCACTGCCGGGATCTTTCCAGCCATTCGCAAGCGACGCGCCGCGTTCTTCCCGCGCTGGTCGCGGATCTCAGCAGCGACGTTGAACTGTGGCATACCCTTCTCACCTCTTTACTCTAAATGTGAGGAATCCTGAACCGCGATTCCTGAACTCTATCCTCATCAAGTTTTGAGAAACAACGAACTGACTGACGTTTCTTCGTGAATCGACCGGATGGCCTTGCCCAGCAGTTCGGCAACGCTAAGGACCCGAATGTTTCGTGCCTTCTCCGCTTCCTTCGAAAGCGGGACCGAATTGGTCACAACGACCTCCTCCAGGCACGATTCCTTGATCCGCTGCACGGCCGGTCCCGAGAACACAGGGTGCGTGCAGCACGCATACACTTTCTTGGCCCCTTTCGCCATCAGAGCCTTCGCAGAATTCACTAGGGTTCCCGCGGTATCAACCAAGTCGTCTACGATCAGCGCGGTTCGCTCTTCCACTTCGCCCACAATATGCACAACTTCGGCCACATTAGCGTCCACTCGCCGCTTGTCGATGATGGCCATCTTGGTGTCCAGCCGTTTGGCGTAAGCCCGGGCTCTTTCAGTTCCACCGGCGTCGGGAGAAACGACGATCAGATCGGGCAGGTCCAGTTTCTCGAAGTAGTCCACCAGCACGGGTGCCGCGAAGAGATGATCGACCGGAATATCGAAAAAGCCTTGGATCTGTGGGACGTGCAGGTCCATGGTCAGAACCCGGCTGGCACCGGCTGTGGACAGGACGTTGGCTACCAGCTTGGCGGAAATCGGAACACGAGGCTTGTCTTTGCGATCCTGCCTGGCGTAGCCGTAGTAAGGCAAAACAGCTGTGATTCTTCGGGCCGAAGAGCGCTTGAATGCATCGATCATCAGTAGCAGCTCAACCAGAGTCGTATCGACGGGCCGACAGGTTGGCTGAATGACAAAGACGTCTTCACCGCGCACATTCTCATGGATCTGAAAATAGACCTCCCCATCGCTGAAGCGCGTCACCGAAGAATTACCCAAGGGCAATCCTAAGGATCTACAAATCTCCTCCGCCAACGTGGGGTGGGCAGTCCCGGTAAAGATTTTCAGGTTATCCGGCAACTTCGCTTCACTCCCCAAACCACCGCAACGAAGACTCTATCTGCCGCCGGGCAAGAACTAGCCCGATTTCTCAACCCGAACAAGCAACACAGCAACTTTGGCTGGGGCGGGAGGATTCGAACCTCCGAATGCAGGTTCCAAAGACCTGTGTCTTACCACTTGACGACGCCCCAACGATTCAGCCCAAAGACTCCACGATTCCCTTTTGGTACCGGAGCCGATTCAGAGTATGAGTTCGAATCAATCGAAGCGCTTCCCAACCTGCAGCAGAAACTGCGCTGAGCAACGTCTTCTCGCAACTGAAGACTCCGAAAAGAGCCGACCCACTGCCGGTCAATCCCGCGGCTTCGGCTCCGCATTTCAGCCAATCTTGCTTCAGTTTTCTGAGCTGAGGAAAACCCTTGAAGAAAACTCGCTCGAAATCGTTTTCCTGCGCTCTTCCCCCATTCAGACTGTCCAAATACCCTGCACAGAAAACGGGAATCATACTGGCGCCTAACCTCTTTGTCAACCGCAAACTCAGGCGTTCATAAGCGTCTCCGGTGGAAACGCGACTCGCCGGAATGGCCAACAGAATACGCTTTCGAGGCGGCTCTTCGAGCGGATAGACTTCCGAGCCACGCCCAATGCCAAGTGCGGTTCCACCCAGCAGGAAGAAGGGGACATCTGAACCGAGCAGCCCGCCCCACTCGAACAAATCCTGCTTAGGGAGATTCAAGTCAAACAGCTTGCAAAGGCCGAGCAGCGTCACAGCCGCGTTGCTGCTCCCTCCCCCCAGACCGGAGCCCAAAGGGATCCTCTTTTCTAGAGAAACCTGGAAGCCGCCGAGAATCTTCGTTCTTTGCTGAAAGAGCTGAATCGCTCGGACGACAAGGTTGTCGGCTGGATCGAGTTCCGGGCTATTGGACTGGAAGCGAATCCGTTGCTGCTCAATGTGCTGAATAGTCAACCGGTCGTGCAGGCCCACGGTCTGGAGGGCCGTGCGGACCTCATGATATCCATCGGGCCTCTTGCCCAGAATGTGCAAACCCAGATTAATCTTGGCGTAACTCCGCAAAGCAATGCAACTGAATGCCACAAGCACAAAAAAAGCCCAATCGTCATCGATTGAGCTTTCTCCTAAACTCCCTGAGATTAGCGTTCACGCCAGGGAGGGCTGACGGGAAGGCCGACAAAGAGCCAACCCCTTCTAAATGGAATTACTTCTTCTCCACTGAAGCAAGTTTTACCTTCAAATCGTCGACTTTCTTCTGTACCTTCCTGATTTCTTCTTCGTCTTGCCCGCATTTTAGAGACAGCTCCCATGCAGCTCGAGCCTCCTCGTACTTGCCCTTGCGGTAATAGACATCCCCAAGGTGTTCGTGGATGGTCGAGTCCTTCCTCACGCGGTCGAGGGCCTTCTTGAGATATAGCTCGGCTTCGTCCATGCGATTCAGCTTGAAGTACGCCCATCCGAGGCTATCCAGGTACGCCCCGTTGTTAGGATCCAAGTCCACAGCTTTCTTGATCAGATCCAGCGACTCCTCCAGGCGAACGCCACGGTCCGCCAGCATATAACCCAGATAATTCAGCGAAGCCGCGTGGTCTGGATTGATCTCGAGAACCTTTCGGAAGGTGCCCTCTGCCTTCTCGTAGTCTTTCTGGCGTTCGTAGACTGAACCCAGCATGAAATGAAACGTTTCTTTGTTCTTGAAAAGTTTCTCTGCAGGCACCAAGACCGTTTCGGCCTCTTTGAACTTCTTTTCTCGCTGATACACCTGCACCATCGCAGAGTAAACCTTAATGTCATCCTCGGCGCCGTTGAGCATCCTTTCCAGAATTGCGATGGCTTCAGCCGATTTCCCAGTCTCACTCAACAAGTCCGCGTTCAGCAACTTCAGGTCTTTGTCGTTTGGATAGGTCTTCAGGGCGTGCTCGGACGCTGCCAGGGCCTTGTCCAACTCCTTGGTTGTTCGATAGGTGTCAATGATGTAGCCTTCCGACCTGGCTGCGTTCTCGGGATTAAGGGTCTTTAGCTCGGTGAAGTAGGCAATCGCCTGAGAATACTTCTCAAGCTGCTGCGAAACGTAACCGGCGTGGGTAAGAAACACACCTCGATTCTGCCTTTCTGACTGCGAATAGTCTCCCGCCGGCTTCTCGGTCAACTTCAATAACTGCTGGAAACGCTCTTCAGCCTTTTCATACTTCCCCAGTTCTTCATAGAGTGTGGCAATGTGGAACGAGATCTCAAAACTGCCAACCAGAATCGAATTCGCCTTGTTGTAATGGGCTAAGGCCTTGTCGAAATCGCGTCGCTTGCGGTAGATCTGCGCTAAGCGAAAATACGCCAAGCCCTCATCGGGATCGGCTTCGAGAATCTTCAGGAACTCTTTTTCCGCCTCTTGTTCCTGGTTGTCATCCAGGAGGGCTTGCGCCAAGCCTTTACGTAACTCAAGGCTGTCCTCGTCAAGAGCTATCGCCTTCCGGTAGGCGTCAATGGCGCTCTTATAATCCTTGACCTGCTCGTAGGCAATGGCCAACTGTTCCAGAATTCGAGGCGAATCCGGGTTTACTTCCAGTGCCTTCTTAAAAACATTGATCGCTTCTTCCGTTTTGCCCTGCTCGGAATAAATCTGAGCGAGGTTCGCCAAGCCGGTTTCTGAGGCAGGTGCTTTGTCGAGCAGCTTCTTGGCTGTCTGAACGGCTTTCTCTGCCTGGCCGTCATAGCGATAGAGCAAGCTGAGGACAACAAATGAGTTGGTATCGTCGGCATCCAAGTTGCAAATCGTCTCGTATTCCTGGATGGCCTTTTTCAGATACTCGCTCGACGTCGGTGACCGGTTCGGATCTTCGCTACGGATGAGGTTGTAGTAGATGCTTCCCAAGAGGCGGTGTGCCTCCAGGCTGTTTGGGTTGACTCGAATGGCGTTCTCGGCCTCTTGGATGGCTTTGCCGAACTGACGGTGACGCAGATAGGCATTGGACAACTCAACGTAAAGGCTGGCCGACTGCGGATCAGCCTGAACGGCTTTCCTATACTCGTCGACTGCACTCAAGAAATTTCCGGTTTCTTCCAGGCCGCGGGCTAGGCTGAAGTGATAGTAGCTTGCAGCTCTGTCAGTTGGCGGATTCTTTTCAGCGGCCGATGCGGCTTGGGAGCCCTCTCTCTTCTCGTCAGGCTTCTTTTCCACAGCCCACCCCTGGTCCCCAGGCCCGAGAAATGCCAAAAGTAGGAATGTCGGTAGGAATCTCTTTGTTGTAAACCGCTTGAGTCGAAGTGTCATCAGGCCAATCCTTAACCACAAAGTACTGAATTATCCCATGCCGTTTCACTTCAAGTCAATTCAATGCTTGAAATGGCGAACGCCTGTCAGCACCATGGCCATTTCATGTTCGTTCGCGGCTTGAATCACTTCGCTGTCTCGGACTGAACCTCCCGGCTGAATCACGGCTCGAATTCCCGCCTTGGCAGCCACGTCAATGCCGTCGCGAAATGGAAAAAACGCGTCCGATGCCATGACGCAACCTTGGATGGGCAAGAGCGCTTTCGAGATGCCAATCTGGACCGAATCGACCCGACTCATCTGCCCAGCACCAATCCCTACGGTTTGATTGCGATTGGCATAGACGATAGCGTTTGACTTAACATGCTTGACTACCTTCCAGGCGAACTCCAGAGCTTGGGCCTCTTCCTCGGTAAGAGTCCGTTTAGTCACCAGTTTCCACTGTTCTCTCTGAACACAATAGTGGTCTGCCTCCTGGACCAGCAATCCGCCTTCGATTCGCCTGTAATCCCAGGGATGCAGGCTCCTGGCCGTGTGCGAGTGCTTCACCAAGCGCAGGTTCTTTTTCGAGGCGAGCAAGCTGAGGGCCTCGGGATTGAAATCGGGCGCCAGAATAGCTTCGACGAACGTTAGGGCGATCTCTCGGGCCGTGTCTTTGTCCAGCAGTCGGTTAAATCCGAGAACGGAGCCAAAAGCCGATAATGGATCACACTCCCTGGCTTTGACGTAAGCCTCAGCTTGGGATTGGCTGGAGGTAGCTACGCCGCAGGGATTTGTGTGCTTGATAACGACCGCGCAAGGGCTCTCGAATTCGCGCGCCAAGTGAAACGCAGCATTTAGGTCGATCAGGTTGTTGAAGGAGAGTTCTTTTCCCTGTAGCTGAATCGCATCGGGCAAGATCGCATCGTGATGCGAACCTTCTCGATAGAGGGCCGCCTGCTGATGAGGGTTCTCTCCGTACCTCAGCTCAGTGACCTTATCCAGATTCAGCAGGAGTTTCTGAGGAAAAGCCGTCGTTCGTTGAAAACTCTGATCTTGAACCCCGAAGCGGGTCAGTTCTGAGGCAATCGCTGCGTCGTATCTCGCAGTGAGCATAAACGCCTTCTGAGCCAACTTGCAACGGGACTGCGGCGACAGACCAACGGCATCTCGCCGGAGCTCGTCCAGAACCCAGGAATAGTCCTCAGGGTCAACGACGACAACGACGTCCCGAAAGTTCTTTGCGGCCGAGCGAATCATTGAAGGGCCGCCGATATCAATGTTCTCAATCAGCTCGCCGAAAGCGACTCCCGGTTTTGCCGCTGTCTCTTCGAACGGATAAAGGTTCACGACAACCATATCGATTGGAACAATTCCATGTTCGGCCATCTGCCGTCGATGATCTGAGCTATCCCGCATGCCCAGCAGCCCTCCGTGGACCTTGGGGTGCAGCGTTTTCAGACGACCATCCAGGATTTCCGGGAAGCCAGTCAGGTCGGAAATATCCCTAACCCCAACTCCGGAGTCGCGCAGCGTCCTGGCGGTCCCTCCGGTCGAAATGACCTCGATCTTGAGGTCCACCAAGCCTCGTACAAAATCAATCAATCCGTCCTTTTTCGAAACGCTGACCAAGGCTCGCTCTAACATCGGGTGCAACTCCTTTGAATCCTGTCCTTGTGGTCGTTCTCGTCATCAACTCAACGCCAAGAATGATTCGAGGGCGTACAAGCAGGACTTTCATCGATCGCGTGGTTTGGCGCTGCGCGGGCATTTCCTTACTGCGGGCTCTGGTAGTTCAGTCTCCCTGACATGTCGCCGTTGGCTGACTTCCAGACCCAAAGCCAGATCCTAGCAAGATCATTAACACTATGGGAATACACCAACGAAGCGAGGCCATAGAGGGGCGACCTGGGGTCAAGCTCGACAGGTGAACCCTCCAGAGCCTCACGCATATAGCTCTGTCGAAATCGCAGGGAAAGGGCCGAGCGACGATCCCGGATCTCTCGCATCAGGCTGTGAACCGCTTCCGTAGTGGGGGCGAGGTCCGAAGCGTTGTACACGACCACCCGGAACGAAGCGCTATTCCAGCGGATCGTATTCACCAGCACAGCAATTTGCGCTTGGCTGGAACCCTCCAGCTCCGGCAGGTTCAGTACAAATAGCATCTGCGCCAGCGCGCCAAAGACTTCCGCCATTTCCTGGAAATTGGGCCGCGAGCGAAGCTGTTCAACACACGTATTCATCACTCTAGCAATCTCCTTCTCCAGACGCAACCGCTGGGGCGCCGGCAGGAAGTCACTTTCCGAGACCTGACCAATGCCTCGTTCGAGACTGGGCAGATTCCGAGCCATCACCCGCCGGAAGGCTTCAGGCATCCAAAGGCAAGCCCTTTCAGTTATCTGAAAGCCAGCCGACTTGGCGAGCGGGTCCGACACCGAAGCCAAACAGACTGCAGCGACGCCCGACACCAGTACGCACAACGAAACCAGTCCTCCCCGGAGGACAAGGTATCTAGTTTGCTGAATGTTCAAGATAGCAGAGTGAAGATTCGTCGAGGATTGCCGTTTGAAATGTGACTCACTGCCACCCGCTGACTGTGGCAGTATCGAACTGTCTGCTCAGTTCTTTCCCTTTGCAGTCAGCTTGACTTTCCCGTCCTCCACAGAAATGATGTAGCAAACGGACTCGCATTGGAGCTGATCCTTTAGCTTGGCCGTCTTTTCTGCGAGGAGCTTCTTGAAAGACTGAAACTGGAGACCTTCCGCCCTTTCGCCGCATTCCAACTTGGCGTCAACGAGACTCTTGAACAGGCTCTGGAGCTTGTCATCCTCGCCATCAGGATTACTGCACTCCAGCTGGCAAATCACCCGGTCTTCAGTTTGCGACGAGGAGCCTCTCGCGGCCCCAGCCAACTTAGCAGGCGGCGGGGTCCCGAAAACGGGCCGGCCCTCTTCCCGGCTTCTGACCATTCTCCGCCACAGATCGCTGTAGGAGTGAAACTTGGCTGCCAGCGCGTTATAGCGGAAGCGCTGGGCGAAGCTCATCTTGCCAGAATCACTGTATTTCTTGATTAGTGACTCCACTCGCCATCGAAGATCGAATGGAAGCTTGTTGGAGCCGCCATTGAAGAAAACTTCGTATTCGATCTTCAATCGTCGAATGCCATCTTCGAGATGAGTGAGTTCTTGGTCAATGTCCATTCAGGATCCTGATTCAAAACATTTACCGGATCAAATCCGTTGAGATATTATCGTCGCCGACGGAAGAGGGGCAATCAGAAAACGGACTTCGTTGCAATCCCTCACCCTTACTAAGCGAGGCATGGCGCAACGCCCTTCTCTGCGCAGGTTTCCAGCCTACAGCTCGCCGGAGGCGGACTCTCCCATGCATGCTTCGCGTGGTTGATGGATTGCACGCCATCAGGTACGGATATGCAAGACTCAAACAGGATGAACCACAATCAGAACCAGTCTCTTCGCAACATTCCCTCGATTGACAGGCTGTTGAACGAGCCCGAGGTCTTGAACTTGATCCATCAGACCAGCCGGTCGTTCGTGGCGAGCCTGTTGCGCAAGGTCCTTCGTAGATTTCGGCAGGATCTGATTGAGGGTATAGCGAAAGATTCGAGTGGGTTCGACCCGATCCAGCACGCCGTAGACAGCCTGAAACTTGAATTTGGCGTATGGGCCGAGCCCGCTTTGCGAAAGGTCATCAACGCAACGGGGGTCATTCTCCACACGAATCTTGGCCGTGCCCCCCTTAGCGAGAAGGCTTTAGAAAACCTGAAGACCGTCGCCGGCCAGTACTCCAACTTGGAATTCGATCTTGACGAGGGACATCGGGGTAAGCGCGATGTGTTTGCGGATCGTCTGCTCCAAGAGCTGTTGGTATGCGAAAGGGCGATTGTCGTCAACAACTGCGCGGCCGCTTTGTTCTTGAGCTTGAATACGCTGGCGGAAGGTGGCGAGGTACTCATTTCGCGCGGAGAGCTGATCGAAATTGGCGATTCCTTCCGGATTCCCGATATCCTGCGAAAAAGCGGAGCCCTGCTGCGAGAAGTGGGGACCACTAACAAGACACAATTGTCCGACTACGCCGAGGCAATCAACGAGCAAACCCGGATGATCCTCCGTGTTCACCCCAGCAACTTCCGCATTGTAGGATTTTCTTCGAAACCTTCTCTTGAGGACCTGCTGAAGCTGTCCCAGGAGAGATCGATTCCGCTCATGGAGGATCTGGGAAGTGGCTGCCTGATCGATTTGAAACCGTTCGGGATCGATGACGAACCGGATCCGCGCTTGAGCCTAAGAGCCGGAGTGTCTCTCGTGAGCTTCAGTGGAGACAAGCTTCTCGGCGGTCCGCAAGCTGGCATCCTGGCCGGCCAGGAGATGCTCCTTCATCGGCTGCGGCGAAACCCGCTGTTTCGGGCTTTGCGTGTGGACAAACTGACTCTCGGGGTTCTGGAGACAACTCTCATTGCTTACCTCAAACAGTGTGAGGGCGAAGAGATTCCCTTAGTCCGGATGATTCATACACCCGTCGCACAGATAGAGCGACGCACCCGAGCCATCATCGCTCAGCTTCCGCCTACGGATTCCGTCCAAGTTGAGATCGTCGACGGACAATCGGTTCTCGGCGGGGGATCAGCTCCCGACCGTGGCATTCCGTCAAAACTCATTTCGATTCACAGCGACTCGCTGTCTCCCGCCAAGCTAGAGGCTCAGTTGAGAACAAGGACACCTCCCATCCTCTCTCGTGTGGAACATGACCGCTTGCTGCTTGATCTGCGAACTGTCTTTTCCGAAGACGATGTCTGTATCGTCCAGGCACTCACGGAATGCATTGGCTGGACTGGCGACCAGTAGGGGATTTAGGCTCTCTACTTCCTACCACTCGAGCCGTGTGTATGATGTCGCTCGCTACGGCTAGACATTACCACGGCCTGGGAGTTTTGGTAGAATCCCATTTCGGAGTTTCAGACATCATACCAGACGTGAGAGGAGGCCTCATGTTGGCCGACATCAAGGCGATCGCCCGCCGTTATCGTGAGGAGCTTTGGAGTCAGGAAGCACTGAGCGTTGCCGATGAGA
>Ga0075431_100008982_pt1 | contig 10018 bp, 7 predicted proteins | sample RhiMetdeltSRZDD5_FD_75297 | JGI IMG/M metagenome (GOLD analysis project Ga0075431, IMG submission 75297) | Populus rhizosphere microbial communities from Tennessee, USA - Rhizosphere MetaG P. deltoides SRZDD5 | ecosystem: Host-associated > Plants > Roots > Rhizosphere > Soil | place: USA...
GCAACTGACAACTGACAACTGACGACTGACCTTCGAACTCCGCTACTCGCTGCTCACGCAGACGAGGTGGCGGCGCGTGCGGAAGAAGAGTTCGCCGGCGGAAATGGCAGGGGTGGCCATGCAGGGTTCGCCCAGATCGGTGGTGGCGAGGAGTTTGAATGTTGGGGCGGCGCGGATGGTGTAAACTTTGCCTTCTTCGCTGGTGTAATGGATCTTCTTTGCGTCGGCGACGGGCGAGGCGGTGAAGCCGGTGCGTCCGGCTGCAAGGCGTTCTTCAAAGTGTTTTTGGCCAGTTCTGGCGGTGTAGCACGCGACGACGCCATTGTCTTTGCAGGTGAATAGATAATCCCCGACCACGATGGGCGTCTGCATGTAATTTCCGCCCCGGCGCGTGCTCCAGGCAATGAAACGATTGGTGGTTTGATTGGTGTCCAACGTAATGTCTCCTTCCGCGTCGGCGCGAATGGCATAAATGGGCGCGAGTTTCCCATGCGCGCTGGTGAGAAAAATCAGGTCGCCGGAAATGACCGGCGTGGGCACGGGAATGTCGCCGCCACCGCTCAGCTTCCACAACTCCCTTCCCGTGAGCAGACCATATCCGCCCATATGACGAAAGCCATTGACGATGATCTGCGCGCGTCCAGGGCGAACATCAATGGTGGGTGTGCTCCAGGTCGGCACGTCGCGGCGGGAAGTGCGCCAAAGTTCACGGCCGTCGGAGATATCCAGAGCGGCAATGAAAGAGTTGGTCTGCACGTCGCATTGCACGATCACGGTATTGCCATGGATAATGGGCGAGCTGGCAAAACCCCACTGCGCTTCCGGCTTGGAGAAGTAACCCGAATCGAGGGGCCCGAAATGTTTTTGCCAACGCAACTCGCCCTCGATCGAATAGCAGAAAAGACCTTCGGCCCCAAAGAAACAGACGAGGTTCGTGCCATCGGTCGCGGGGGTGCAATTGGCCTGACTCGATTTAGGGTGGCGCTTCATTTTTGGCACCCCTTCATGCGCCACTTGTTTCCACAGGACGGCACCGGTGTCCTTTGCGATGCAAAAGACCTGCCACGAATGCGGCTCCGACTCATCTGCCGATTCGACGTCGCCATAAAGGCCGATCTTGAGTTGCTGTTCGCCTTGTTGGCTCACCGCGGTAGTGATAAAAACTTTGTTCGACCAAATCACCGGCGCAGATAATCCCAGACCCGGCACGGGAGTTTTCCATTTGAAGCGCTTCCATTTCTCCCGGGTCGAAGAAGCCTTTGCCACGCCTTTGGCCTGGGCTCCACGAAATTGCGGCCAGTTTAAATCGCGGTTCTGCCCGCGCACGCTGTCGCTGAGCCCGACCAGCATCAGCATTACCGTGCCGCATGCGGCTGATCTCGACGCGTTCATGAACGAACTGTAATTGAAGGTCCGTGGGGCTGATATCCTAAACTGACTGCAGGGCGGATTCGGATCCACATCCGGTCATTTTCGCGATCCACTTTCTTCACATCGAACCAGAACGATTTGTGAAATCTCGGCCAACGGGGGCGTATGCGCTCTAGCGGTTAACCCCGTGTTTTGTGCCGGATCATCCGGCACATGTGCCGGGTACTGCGGTTCTTTGCGCTGTCCCAAGGCCCTGGGACATCCGGGCGCCGCCAGTCCGGGGCCTCCTGCAAATTGCAAGAGAGCTCGGAGGCAGGATTGCAAAATGCCTGTTCTGCCGGCTTGGAGGAAGGGCTGTGCTTGGGAATGGTTTTGCTCCTAAGTCATTGGCGCGCAGGAGCTTACAGATTCCTCCGCCCCAGTGGCCTGCTTTAAGCTCAAGTCTCAAGACGACCAAAGGACCAATTGTGAAAACTCTGTTGAATTCTTTTGCTGTCGGGTTGGTGGGGAGCCTGAGTCTCGGGATGTTGGGCGCCCGCGCGGACCTGGAAGTTTCAGGTTCAGTTCATGTTAGCGCTCCTGCGGATTTTTATGCTCCGCTTTCCCCGCACGGCGCCTGGGTTGAGGTCGGTTCTTACGGGCGCTGCTGGCGTCCAGCCCGCGTGGCGGTTGAATGGCGTCCGTATTGTTACGGGCATTGGGTGTGGACTGACTGCGGATGGTACTGGGTGAGCGATGAGCCGTGGGCGTGGGCTTGTTACCATTATGGGTATTGGGTGTACGACCCGGTTCACACATGGGTTTGGATACCGGGCATTGAGTGGGGACCGGCCTGGGTTTCATGGCGCGTGGGCGGAGGTTATATCGGATGGGCACCGTTGGCGCCGGTTCACGTGAGAGTGGCTGCGCCTCACTTTGTCTTCGTTGACGTCCATCGCTTTCGCGAGCCGGTGCGGCCATCGACCATGGTGGTGAACAACACGACGATCATCCATAAGACGACCGTCATCAACAATATCAAGCGCGAGACCAGACGCCTCGAGGGCTCGGGACCGCAAAAGGTTGTCGTCAACGAAGGCCCCGGACTGGACTTGGTGCAAAAGGCCACGGGCAAGAAGGTTGAAATGGCATCCATTCGGGAAGTGGCTCGCCAGACACCGACGCCGTCTGGATTAGGCGCCAAAGCCGGCGAATCCCTAAGCAAGGAAAGGCCACTGGAGAAACCGGGAGCTCCGACTGAGCGCCCATCACCAGACGTGGATAAGAACAAGCAGCCTCCGGCCGAACGCTTTGGCCCGCGGCCCGGGCAACCGACGCCAACACTACCAGGACGGTCACCAGGGAGGCCCCACACAAATGGCGCGGGTAAGGACCGCGAACAAAGACCCCATGGAAGGGACAAGTTATGAACCTTGAAACGCGAAAGAGAGGCTTCAATGAAAAAACTGAAATATCTTCTGCTCTTGTTGGTGGTTATCGCCGGCTGTCACAGTCTGCCGGTGCCACCGCCGCCACCCGGGTTGCCTCATCCGCCGCTTCCTCCTTTTTTGCCGCGGTAGCAGAAGTCACGCGCAGGGAAACCGCCTTACGAACACAAGTGAAACTCAACACGACAGACAGAACGCGAACAATGGACCAAACATCCAACTCGTTGGCTGGTTCGAGACCGGGCCGTTCACCGTGGAAGTGACGCGCTCACTCGGGGGCCAACCCATCAAACCGAAAGGAAACATATGTTAAGCTGGACACTGGCATTCCTGATCATCGCTCTGCTGGCCGCCTTACTGGGCTTCAGCGGAATCGCCGGAACAGCCGCGTGGATCGCGCAAGTATCATTCGTGATCTTCCTGGTGCTGTTTCTGGCCTCCCTGCTCGTCGGCCGCAGGAGAGTCTGAACAACGCAAGCGCATAACTCAAACCAAAGGAAACTGTATGAAGATGCAATACACATTGGCACTGACAGCCGTTCTCGCGACGGCCATCACAGCGATGCCGTTGCGGGCGGCTCACAAGGATGACGAGCGCATCGTCTCAGCGGCGAAACAATCTTATGTCTATCGCACGTATCTCAAAGACGATCGCATAAAGGTTCAGTCCAGGGATGGATGTGTGACGTTGACAGGAATGGTTGCCAGCCCGTCGCACAAAACGATGGCAGAGGACACGGTGGAAAATCTGCCTGGAGTCAAAAGCGTCGTTAATCAGCTGGAAGTGAAGGCTAAAGCTGCTGAGGAAAAGTCCGATGACTGGATCGCCTTCAAGGTCCGGTCCGCCTTGCTCTATCATCGGAGCGTCAGCGGCACCAAGACCACGATCTCGGTCAAGGACGGGGTCGTGACCTTGAAAGGCACGGCGTCCAGCGAAGCTCAACGGGAGCTAACCGAGGAATACGCCAAAGACGTTGAAGGGGTCAAAGAGGTGAAAAACGAAATGAAGGTGTCGCCGGCGGCCGAGTCCCCGAATCGCGGGCTCGGCGGCGTCATTGACGACGCCTCCATCACTGCGCAGGTCAAATCCGCGTTGCTCACGCATCGCTCGACCAGCGCAGCGAAGACCAAGGTCACGACCCGGGATGGCGTGGTGATACTGAGCGGCGAAGCCAGGAACCGGGCTGAGAAGGACCTGGTCACCAAACTCGTCCGTGACATTCATGGCGTGAAGAGCGTCGTGAACAACATGGAGGCCAAGGAATAAGGGCATCTCTGCCCAAAGGAACTGAGGGTTGCGCGAAGGCGCAACCTCAGTTCCTATCCACGAAGAACGAAAATGAAGATAAATTGACCTATGAAAATCAAATATCTGAGCACAGCATTCGCAGCTCTGGCAGTCCTCGTTGGGTGCAACCGCAACGAGCAGGCGCAGAGCGAAACAACGTCAAACACAACGGTCACGGCACAGGAAGTCCGAGAGCGGTATAAAGATGCGGCGGAAGCCACGAAAACGTACGTGACGGAGAACAAGGATGAGTTCCTCGCGGCCACGGACAAACGGTTGAAGGAGATGGACGCCAAAATCAGTGAGCTCGCCAAAAAGTCCGAGGGCTACACGGATGAGGCCAAAACCGAAGCCGATAAAGCTCTCACTGCGTTGCGCGAACAGCGCAAGGCGGCGAGTGAAAAATTCGAGGAAGTGAAAAAGTCCAGCGCTGAGGCCTGGAAAGAGGTCAAAACGGGCTTTGAGTCCGTTCTAGCGGAGTTGGAAAAGGCTTACGAAAACACCAAATCAAAATTCAAGTAGGCCACAAGCGTGACACTGCCCCCGATTGCAAACACGCGGGAGCGCGGCGTTTACGCCGCTTCCCCGCCTCAAGCCTACTGGCGAATCGTCTCGATCCATGGCACTGGAACGCTGAAGCGGCCCAAAGGCCGCGCGCCGGGGCAGTGTCAACATGCGCTCCCATGAATAAGCTCTCTCGCTTCGTGGTTCCCGATCCGCTATCGTGGCTGGTATGCCGCACAAAAAGTCCGGTGGCTCGATGCGTCTGCTGATCATCGACGACGAAGAACATATTCGCACGACCACGGCGGTGGTGCTCGAAGCGATGGGGCACGAGACCGTGGGCGCCGAGACTGGCGCGGTCGCCTTGAAGCAACTGGAACGCGGCGATTTCGACGTCGCCTTCCTGGACTTGAAGCTGAGCGGGGAAAGCGGATTGGATTTGTTGCCCGAGTTGTTGAAGATCAATCCGCAGTTGGAAGTGGTGGTCTTCACGGCCTATGCGTCCATCGAGACCGCCGTCGAAGCGATCCGCCGTGGAGCCGTTGATTATATCCCCAAACCGTTTACCCCCGAACAAGTCCGCCAGGTGCTGGGCAAGATCGTTCGCGCCCGCAAACTTCAGGGCCGGGTTGCGGAGCTGGAGTCCCGCCTCCTGGCCGATGCGCCCACTGCGGACCTCACGACGTCAGAGCCGGCAGTGCAGAAGCTTTTCGAGATGGCCTTGAAGGCAGCAGCCACCCCGGCGACCATTCTGCTCCTCGGCGAAAGCGGCACCGGGAAGACTGTGCTGGCCCGCGCCATTCACGAGAACAGCCCGCAAAAGGAAAATGCCTTTGTCACGGTGAGTTGCCCCAGTCTCTCGCGGGAGTTGCTCGAGAGTGAATTGTTCGGCCACGTCAAAGGCGCGTTCACCGGCGCGGTCGGAGAGACTTTCGGCAAAGTCGCGCTGGCGGATGGCGGCACGCTCTTTCTCGATGAGATCGGGGAATTGCCGCTGGAAATCCAACCCAGGCTCCTGCGCTTGTTGCAGGAGAAGGAATATGAGCGCATCGGAGAATCGAAGACTCGTCGCGCCAACGTGCGGGTGATCTCCGCCTCGAACCGAAATCTCGAACAAGCCGTCCAGGAAGGCCGGTTCCGAGAGGACTTGTTTTATCGGCTGAACGTCATCTCCATCCAGATGCCGCCCCTGCGCGAACGGCGGGGCGACTTGCAACAGATCGCGCAGAGTCACTTGCGATTCTTTTCGGCGCAGTGCGGCAAACGGCTTAAAGGGTTTTCCGAGGAAGCCGAGCAAGCCCTGCGAGAGTATTCCTGGCCGGGCAACCTGCGCGAATTGCGCAACGTCATCGAGCGCGCTGTAATCCTGGCTGCCAGCGATCAGATTGAGCTGCCCGATTTGCCGGAGAAGTTCGACCAGGCTTCCAGCCAGCCGGAGGCCCTCGGCGTCCAGGTAGGAGCAAAGGTGTCACTGCAGGAGCTGGAAACCGAACATATCGCCCGGGTCATTCAACAAGTGGCGACGATGGAGGAAGCGGCAAAGATTTTGGGCATCGATCCGGCCACGCTCTATCGCAAAAGAAAAAAGATGGCGTCATGATTTGACTTGAACCAGGCCTATGTTGCGAACGCGTTTGTTCCTGAACCTGGTGCCCTTCGTGGTCATGCTCCTGGCCGTCGGCGTGTTTGCGATGGTGCTATTTTCGCGCCTGGCCGGCAGTGTCGATGTGACGGTGACGGAGAATTACCGCAGCGTCATCGCCGCCCAAACCATGAACCTGGCGCTGTTGCGCATGCAAACAGCGGTGTTGCTCGTCTTTGACCAAAAGAAGCAGTTCGGCAAGAGGCTGTTTGCGGAGAACCAGACTCTCTTCGAGCAAAACCTGGAACTGCAGTTGAAGAGCGTCACCTTGCCGACGGAAAAGGAGTTGAGCGAGCAATTGGCGACGCACTTTGATGCCCTGCGGCAGGCCGGAATGAAAATCTTCTCCGATACTCGCCTGCAAGACCAGCGCGAGATCTATAACGCGGAATTCTACCCCAGCATGCTGACGCTCACTCTGCTGTTGGAAAAAATCCGCACTCTGAATCACGCAGCCATTCTGGCCACCAGCCAGAACATTCAGAAGATCACCCGCCAAATGACTCGTCTGATGCTGCTGGGGATGGCCATCGCCCTGCTCATTTCTGCCTACGCCTGTTACCAGCTCAGCCGTTCGATTTTGCGGCCCATCCAGGCGTTGACCCAGGCGACACGCGAATTGGGTGAAGGAAATCCGGGCCAGCTCGTGCCGGTCAGTTCCCGGGATGAATTGGGCGAACTGTCCCTCGCGTTTAACCGGATGGCCGGCCAACTTCAGGAGTACCGCCAAAGCACGACCGAAAAAATTGTCCGGCTGCACCGCACTATGGAAACCACCCTCGCCTCGTTTCCCGATCCGATTTTCGTCTTGAACAACGAGGGACGCATCGAATTGAAAAATCCAGCGGCGGCAGACCTCGCCTCCAGCCTCCACCTCAACCACGAATTGCCCGGCGGTTTGCAGGGCATCGCCGGAAAGACCCTGGAGAGCGGTGAAAATTTTCTCCCGCACAGTTTCAACGAAGTCGTTCATTTCCGAGTCCGCGGCGAGGATAAATTTTTTCTGCCGCGCATTCTGGCCATGCGAAACAAGGAAGACGCTTTGTTCGGCGTCGCCGTGGTCTTGTACGACGTGACGCGATTCCGCCTTCTGGATGCGGTCAAAACCAATCTGCTCGCCACGGTCAGCCACGAACTGAAGACCCCCCTCACCAGCGTGCGGATGGTGCTGCACATTCTGCTCGAAAACACCGTCGGCGCGCTCACGCCCAAGCAAACCGAATTGCTCCAGGCGGCGCGCGATGATACCGAGCGGCTGTTGCGCATCCTGAACGACCTGCTGGACTTGACCCGATTGGAGGAAGGCAACGCCTTGCGCAGAGAGCCGGTAGCCCCGGCGGAACTGCTCCAAAGCGCGATGCAGGAAATCAGCGACCAGGCTTTGCCCAAAACGCTGAAAATGAATTGTACGCTTGACCCGGACCTGCCCGCCGTCTCGGTTGACCGGCAGCGCATCAACCATGTTTTCACCAACCTGATCAGCAACGCCATCAAGCATTCACCGGCCGGCGGCGAAATTCTTTTGCGCGCTGCGCGGGCCGGGAATGACCGCGTTCAGTTCACCGTCAGCGACCAGGGCCCCGGTATTTCGGAGGAATACCACACCCGCATCTTCGACCGATTCTTTCGTGTGCCGGGCCAGACCAGGACCGGCGCCGGCCTCGGCTTATCGATCGCCAGGGAAATCACCATCGCGCATGGGGGACGCATCGGAGTCAAAGACTCATCCCCCCAGGGCAGCACCTTTTACGTCATCTTGAACGGCGTGAAAACCCCGTCGTGAAAGAAGCTCTTGTTCAGATAGGCCCGTTAAGGGGGCGCCGGGTCAAGTCTCTGGCTTCTGTCATAGGCGACCGAGCCCACTGAGCGTCACATCTCAACAAAAAACATTTGCCTGCTGCTCATTTCGCGGAAAACCAAACCCGATCTCGCGCCCCGCCTTTATCTTTAGCATCTGCACTTCAGCATTCAGCCTTTGGCATTTCCAGAACGTCGGCGCGCTCTCTGGCGTCTGAAGAGCTCTCAACCAGCGCCGAGAGTGCGCAGCTCTCCGCGCTCGGTTTTCATCGGGTCGCTGGTGTCCGTCGAAGCCTCAGTCGAGTCTTTTGAGATCCCGACTCGTCGGGGTGAATCCTGCCTGCGTCAAACCCACGCTGTTAAGACAATTCTCACGCTCTCAGGCTGCGTCATTGTTCGCTTTTCCTGAACAATTCCTTTTGGCATCTCCGCTGCTATTTGCTTTTTAGGGCGCACGGAAGCAAAGCGGGCACCGAAGAATCAACAACCGCGAACCGGAACCACCCGGCTAGCTTAACCTTAACAGAAAGGCAAACGCGACCAGAGAAATCAAAACCTCGGATCGAAAGGTAAACCAACCTTAACGGGCCCCCGCCGTTAACCTTAACACCTGCCTCAGTCCTCAGATCTCTGACCTCCAGGTGCTCGGTTGGCAAACCTTAACAGCATGAAACCGAAACCTTAACAGTCTTGCCTTTGCTTCGTGCCTCACCGTGTCCTCCGTGTTTGAATCCTTCGTATTTCCGCGCTTAACCGCGCTTAACCGCGCCTATCCGCGGTAAACCGCGGTTAATTGCGCCAAATCGCGCCAAAAAATTTTCAGGGGGTTCCCGCGCCTCAATCCGCGGTTGCGCAACTAATGGCCCCAACTTGCATCAACTTGCGCACACTTGCGGAAAAAAATATTTCCACGCGAAACGCAACTGTTCCGATTCTCTCGCTGCGCTCCGTACCCGCCAGCGAATAGCCGCATCAAGCCAAATAAAGCCTTTGAGATCTTCCGCTGATCATCCTGCTCACGTTGCTGACTCTCTCCGCCGTAACCTTAACACCTGTCGTAGCGCCGGTCTCCTGCCCGGCAGGTCCCGAGGCATTCCTGCCTCACTCGTTAACCTTAACGCCGCATGAACCCTCTTCCCTTCATCCACGGCTACACCCTGGCAGACCTCCAAAACATGGGCATGACCGCCGCAGCTTTCCACCGCCCGACCGCGGACGCCCCGACCGGTAGTCCCCTGCCGCTTTCAATCCCGGCTCACTCACCATCCACCATGGAGGAACCAGGATCCGCCTCCTTAACCTTAACACCTTCCCAAAACCCGAAATCCAAAATCGTAAATCGCAGACGGCCTCGCAGCAAAGCCTGCCGGCTCCCAAAGGAAATCCAGCTTAACCTTAACACCATGCTCGCCCGGCTGCCGGTATCGCGACATCATCCACAGCCTTAACGGCCAGGCTACCCGGGCTTCAACAAGGTCAATCTGCACAACTGGCGCGTCACTGGTTTCCAAGCTGGCTGAGCAACACTCATTCAGCAGTCCAGTCATCCGCTCATCCGCAGCCGACGCAACTTTCGGAACAAACCGACCCGGGGCTAAATCCCTCAGCCAGAAGCGTTCCGCCCGTTCTTTGACATTCAGGTTAGCTGACGCGGCGACTGCCTAGCCGCTCACACCAGAAAATCCCGCGTCCCAGAGTTTGCAAACTCTGGGCGCAGCCGGCATCTGCCCACCAATTCCCGCACGCACGCCCGTCCCGCAACTGCGGGACCTCATGCGCGAAATCCTTGCCTCACCATGTTCTATTCAACCGCCCGGTAGAATACTGCCGGATTCGGCGACGGCGGAAGCGGAATCACGCCTGACACATTGGTCAACGTCACATTGGTGAATGGGGCCCATAAAACGGGCGGCACGAGGTTCGTGGACGATTCCAGTGTGTAGGGTTGCAGCGGATGCCCCCAGAGAGTGAGGGCAGATGGTGTGCGCA
>Ga0075431_100008983_pt1 | contig 10017 bp, 11 predicted proteins | sample RhiMetdeltSRZDD5_FD_75297 | JGI IMG/M metagenome (GOLD analysis project Ga0075431, IMG submission 75297) | Populus rhizosphere microbial communities from Tennessee, USA - Rhizosphere MetaG P. deltoides SRZDD5 | ecosystem: Host-associated > Plants > Roots > Rhizosphere > Soil | place: USA...
AACGCGTCCCGGGTCGCATCGTGAACGGAGATGATGTCATTCCCGTCCGTCTGAAGAACGTGAAGTCCACCAGCAAGGCCCTTTTGCGCTAGTGTTTCGGCCGCAGTTTGCCTTTCGAGAGAGGTCGATATTGCCCAGCCATTGTTGACGATCACGAAGATGAGTGGAAGCTGCCAGACTCCGGCGACATTGATCGCTTCATAGACATCGCCCTTTGACGTGGCACCATCGCCGAAGATGCAAACCGCAACACGATCCTCGGCTTTGAGTTTGATCGCCGTCGCCACACCTGCCGCATGGAGCGCATGATTTCCAACCGTGATGCAGACGGGAAAGTCTTGCGCTACCGCCGGATTGGAATAAGCGTGGCCCCGTTCGTCGCCGCTCCAATAGACGAGCAGCTCTTCGATTAGGCATCCTCTCCAGATCTGCGCTCCGCCCTCCCTATAACTCGGCACAAGCACGTCGCTGGGCCGCATGGCTGAAGCTACTCCCACCGGTATCGCCTCTTGCCCGAGCGAGGTGGCGAAGGTGCCGAGCCGGCCGGTCCGCTGAAGATTGACGCATTTGGAATCGAAGGCGCGGGTCAACAGCATGCCGCGATAGAGCGCCTGAAGAAGATCAGGATCGCTGCAGAACTCCGGCAGCGGCGCCAGCGCCCGACCATTCTCATCGATGTATTGGCGCCGACGAATTTCGAAGTGGGCGACGGGTCGCTCGGCTGGGTGGCCACTCATCGGTTAATAGTAGCCTTGGTAAGCTTTCCGGTGCGTGCCTTCGTAAAAGTAGTTGATCATCGTGACGAAGTCGAAGACCGGAAGTCCCGTTCTCTCCTGAACGGCCTTGGCATAAGGCGGAAGCACAGAGCATTCGAGAACGATCGCGCTCAGGTCGGGATGCCTGGTCTTGAGCTCCTCCGCGCATGCGATTGTTTCGGCTTCAACGAGGTCCGTATCGAGATCTCCGCTTTCCTCGAGTATGGCTTCCCTGAAATGCGGCTGATCCTCCATTCCCGCGATGACGACATTGATTTCGCTGCTCAGCCCGGCGAGCTCCAACACCCGATTGCCGAGCTTCTTGCGAGTCGCTGTGATGCAGCCCAAGGGACGCCCCTCCGCGAACATCTGCGCCAGAAACGGCAACTGCAGAAGGCTTGAGAGGAACACCGGCACTTTGACCGCCCGTTTCACGGGAGCCTGATACTGAACGAGGAAGCCGCAGTCGCTCGAAATGCCGCGTACGCCCTCCTCCTCAAGCTCCTTGGCGGCCGCGACGATGGTTGTCTCGCAGGCTGGATCGCCTTCGAGCACACGATCGAGCGTCAAACCCTTGACCGTCTTGAACATGACGGGGAAATCATAGGTCGTGGCATTGCCGACATCGCCGGGCACGAAGGGTCCTCGGTAATCCAGCAAAAGGATGCCGACCGCGTGCCCGTATGAATCTGCGTTTCGAACCTTGTACTTCGGCATGATTCACTCCATCGTTATTGTGGTTGTTCGAGATCCTGAATAATGGCTTTCATGAAACGAGCAGCCTCGCCTCCCGTGACGAAGCGGTGATCATAGGTGAGCGACAAGGGCAGCAGGGGGCGAACGGTAGCTTGACCGTGGTGGGCGGTTACCCGGTCGGCAAGTCGGCCCGCTCCAAGAATGGCGAGCTGTGGGGGAATAACCACTGGAGTGGCATGAAGCCCGGCGATCATCCCATAATTTGACAGGGTGAAGGTTGCGCCTTTGAGGTCCTGAGGCGCCAGCCGCCTTGCACGGGCTGCAGCGATCAGCACTTCGAGCTTGTGACCAAGCTCATTCGCGTCCAGAGCATCGGCATCGCGCAGCACCGGCACGAGGAGTCCATCGTTTGTATCCACGGCGATGCCGAGATGAAGCCGGTCTTGGAACATCAAGCCCGCCGCGGCGTCGAACGTCGCATTGAGAACGGGTTCCGAGCGAATGGCGTGGGCGATGGCACGTATGAGGCGCTGAGTAAGCAGGGTGCGGCTGGGCCATGCACCCAGATCGGCCTCCTCATGCACCGTGGCGGGAACAATCTCGCGACCGGATCGCGCCATATTGACCGCCATGCTGCGGCGCAATCCTGTAAGTTTGGAATAGTCGCTGGCTCCCAATGACGAGGATGGCGTCGCTCCCCTGAACGCTGCGGCAACGTCGCGAGCGAGTACGGCACCGTTCGGTCCTGAGCCCGTGACTTCGGTGATGTCGATGCCCAGTTCCCGGGCGAGGATCCGGACTGCAGGCATGGCCGGGGACGATGGTCCACTGGCGGGCGCTCGTTCTATTGACTGCGGAGCAATTCGTTCGGAGAAGGACGAGTCTCGTCTGCTATCGGCTTCCCTGCCCTCGAATTCGACGAGGGGCGCGCCCACCCTGACCATCTCGCCGACCGCTGCGCAACGGCGCTCGACCCGGCCCGTCCATGGCGAAGGAACCTCGGTAACCGCCTTGTCCGTCTCGACCGACAGCAGCGGGGCATCGACGATGACATCATCGCCTTCGTTGATATGCCACTCGACGATCTGAGCCTCGTGCAGGCCCTCGCCCAAGTCCGGAAGTCGAAACGTTCTCGCCATATCGGTGGCATTCTGCAGCCGTTGGCAGTTTTTGCCAATGATTTGGCTGTAACCCAGCCATGCCTCCCAGCGGGAGGTCGCTTACTCGAGACCCAATGCCCGTCGTCCGTTGGAGCTGAACATCGCAAGAAAATCGCGCCTGGCGATGTATGATCCCAGCCGATGCAACAGCTCGCTCGCATAGCGGATGGTTCCGTCGGGAAAGGGATCGCTCGAGATCTGGCCAAAGTCGGTCGACAGCAACACCTGCTCGGGTCCAGTGGTTCGGATTGCTTCCGCATAGCGCTCAAGGGCAACTCCATCCTGGGTATGAACGGCGAAGCAATGCTCCAGATACACTTCGGGTCGCGCCACGAGCAGCTTCTGAGCTTCGTCGGACAGCTGAATGGAGGAGTAGTGCGGGTGGGTTATTATGATCCTGTGGACTCCCATATCCAGCGCGAGCGGTACCAACTTCATCACCTCATCCGCGTGTAGATGCCCGGTCGCGAGAATGCAGCGGTTTCTGACGATCGCCTCAAGAACGGCGAACAGTTGCGGCGTTGGTTTTCCTTCTGCGTCGAAAACCTCAACGGGGTGGTCATAACTGGCTGCCGATGATTTGTCCTCCTGTGCGTGGGGTGCGCAGCAACCTTGCCATCGAGGATCGAATCCAAATCCATGCAATCTCAGATGCGAGGCTGCATGGATGGTGGGCATCCAAACGATGATCGGCGTTTCATCTGCCGCAGTATTTTCAACCGCGCCTTTGTTGCCCGATCGCGCAGAATCCACCGCCGCGGGATTGAGGCCGCCGACGAAGCTGTTGAGAACTACGCCGCCGAAGAACTGCACTCCGAACCGATGCCTCGCCAGCGAAGCCAAGGGCGTCGTTGGATAGGTGTGGTTCTTGAGAACCAGCGTCGCGTTGAACGGCCGGGCGGCGTCAGCCAAACTCTTCACATCGTAACGCCGCGCAATGAGTTCCGGCCCGATATGATAATGAGTATCGACGATTCCAGCTTGCTGCAGCTCTTCACGAAGTGAGACATCCATCATCAGAGCATGTCCCTCAAAGCCGTCATTTGCGAAAATAACCGGCGCGCACAGCTTTGCCGATGAGGTTTACGATCAATCTGCCTGCGGTAATCGCAGAGATACCGTTGATATCCTTGCGCGGCGTGATCTCGACGATATCCATGCCCACGACACGACCTTTGCGGACGAGACCATGAATGAGTGTCCGGATCTGCGAGTAAGTCACACCCCCCGGCGCGGGTCCTGCAACGGCAGGCATGATGGTGGGGTCCAAGCCGTCCGCATCGACCGTGAGGTAGTACTGCCCGCCATCGGGGATACGCTCGAGAACGGCGTTCATGCCAACCTCCTGCAGTTCGACGTCTGGAATGAGGGTTGCGCCCCATTCCATCGCAGCACGAACCTCCTCCCCTCTTGCGCTCCCGGCCGCTCTCAACCCGATCTGGAAAATACTGGTGAAATGATCCATCTCCGATGCCCGACGGATGGGGCTCGATAGACCCTCCCGCACACCGTTGATGTGGTCTCGCCAGTCGATGTGGGCATCCACCTGAACCAGAGTAATCGGACCTCTTCCCTCATAGGCGCGAAACACCGGGATTGGGATACTGTGATCCCCGCCCAGTATTATGGGAATGGCGCCCGCAGCGAGGATACGCCGCACGGCCTCTTCGGTCCGACGACTGTGGACTGTAGGATCGCGCAGGTCTCCCAGAATATCACCGCAATCGACAACCCTGACCGGCTGATCGTCGAGAAGCGTGCCCCCGATATCGAAGTCCCAGCGGTCAAGACCGCGCAGTGCCCGCTCACAAAACTGTCTGATATGAGTGGGTGCATTGGTTTGATCGTTGGAAACTTCATCGATGGTGTAGGCGAAACCATAGGGCACCCCGAGGATGGCAAAATCGGCTTGAAGGCTGTTCAGATCTTGGCAGATGGGAAAGTTGTGAAAGCTTCTGAAACCGTGCTTGGGCGCAGTCGTCAACGGTTCCTTCATATAAACGCTCCCTTAAGCTCAGGCGAATATGGCGTTTCATGCGCCGCGCCATCCAGCCCTCCCGCCCGACGCAGGCAGCATGGTTAACTTCCCTAAACGAGTTTCCGTGGACCAGTTAAGTATAGTTTCAAACCTTGTCATCTATGCTCGCCCGCATGACCGAGGTAAAGCTTATTACTTGTCCCCATTGTGAGTGCGATGCTTTTGCCGGCTCCCATCGGCTTCGGCTTGATGGTCGACTCGGATGCATCCATTGTGGTGAGCCCTTCGATTTGGGTTGCGCCCTTGTCAAAACCATCACGCTTTTCTCGGAAATAGGCGCAAACGCATGGGGCGGCCATACAAGAGAGCGGCGCCAGCAAGGAAGACCTCTGCTTCCTCGCGATTGAAACCGCCGCTGTCGGACGTGATGGCGCCCCGTCTGGCATTGGCAGAATTCACGGACGGCTTATGGACTGGCCCTCCGTCACCATCGTTCTGATGCAGCCCGCGAACGTCCCCTCGCTGCGTGTATTCTCGGCATAATCAAATGCTAGCTTGAGTCGTTCTGCTTCTTCCAGGCAAGTCGATTGTGTCGTGTAAATTTGGTGGCATTTGGCCACCAAATCTTTCTGGGCCTGTGTCTCGGGCGCTGTCGCTATAAGACAGGCAAGCACGAAAACATCCATCGCTTTGCCCTTTGACGCTCCAGCTTTCGACAGGCACGCGTCAAGCTAGCAGATGTTCGATCCTGACCGGCAGTTCGCGAACGCGAACTCCCGTCGCGTGATGAACAGCGGCGGTAACGGCAGCTGCAAAGCCGGCAAGACCGATCTCGCCGATTCCTCGCGCGCCAAGCTCGTTGATCTCTTTGTCTGGAAAATCCAGGAAATGCACCTCCATCGGCGGCGCGTCGGCGTTGACTGCCATCACGTAGTCAGCAAGGTTGCTGTTCATCGGCGCGCCGTTCTGCGGATCGTAGGATGTATGTTCGAGCAGCGCCATTCCGATTCCCATGACGACCGCTCCTTCGATCTGGTTGCGGGCTGCGAGTGGATTGAGAATGCGGCCTGCATCCATGACCGTGACAACTCGGCTGACGCGAAGCCGAGCGGTTTCAGCCTGCCAAGTAACCTCGACGAAGTGACATCCGAATGAGTGCGTCGAGAATTTCGCGTCAGGATTGCCGTACGTGCCTTCGCCCTTGCCGCTGCCGCTCACTCGGCGAAGGTTGGCGCGTTGAAGCAAATCGCCGAAGGGCACCCGCTCAACAGCACCGTCCGCACTCAAAAAGACTTCGCCGTTTTCGAATGCCAATTCATACTGGGCGGCAAAGGCATAGCCCACCATATTTCCGATGTCGTGGGTCACGAGATCGGCTTTGTCGATATCGAGGGTATCCAGCACACCTGCCATGTCGACCGCTTGGGTCTTCTTGTCGTAGCCGCCCACAGACTTGGTTGAGAGACCCATTCCCCTGAGATCCGGAACGATGACCGTGTGATGAGCCATGCGCTCGACTGCGAGCGGAGCCCACATGTCGCCGGTTTCACCATAGCCGTGAAGGAGCACGACGGCCGGACCCTTGCCGCCCACGCGAACATGGATCGTCGTCCCGTTGGTCGTAATCTCCTGTGCGTGGAAGTCGGGAGGATATGGTTGAACGGGCGCTTCGGCCACCGTTGAAATGCTCAAGGTGACAAGCGCTGCGACCATCACGCGAAACATAGCTTACCTCACGAACCACAACTCTATCACAAATCGCTGCGAACGAACGACGACGACATGGAGCATGTTCTACCCATTGTTGTTTGTCTGGAGTATGGCGATTGTGGAGCCTATTCTCGTATCGGTATCGCTGTGATGACTCAAGGTGAGCTATGGCTCTTCCCGATCAGGTCGATTGCTGCATAGCGGGCGGAGGGCCGGCAGGCCTCATGTTGGGCTTGCTCCTGGCCAGAGCCGGACGATCGGTCGCAGTCCTGGAGAAGCACTCCGATTTTCTGCGCGACTTCCGCGGCGACACCATTCATCCCTCGACGATGGAAGTCATGCACGAGCTTGGTCTTCTTCAGGCCTTTCTTTGGCTTCCGCACGAAAAAATTTCCGAACTCTCCGCCCAGTTCGACGACAAGCGCTTTACAATCGCCGATTTCAGCAAGCTACCTGTGCACGCCCCTTTCATCGCGCTGATGCCACAGTGGGATTTCCTGAATTTCCTGTCCGAAGCAGCTGCAAAGTATTCCAGTTTCAACTTATTGATGAACACAGAGGCGATTGGCCTCCTCGAGGTGGCCGGAACAGTGAAAGGTGTGACGCTGCGCGGCGGCGGCGCCGTTCACGCTGCTTTGACCGTTGCCGCCGACGGCCGTAACTCCACTTTGAGAAAAGCGGCGAGCTTAGAAGAGCGGGAGTTCGGTGCTCCCATGGATGTCCTTTGGTTCCGCCTGTCGCGACTCCCTGAGGACCCTAGCCAGACGATGGGCCGGTTTCAGTCGGGAATGATCGCAGTGATGCTGAATCGCGGCACCTATTGGCAATGTGCTTTTGTCATCGCCAAAGGCAGTCTTGAGGAAATCAAGGCTGGGCGGCTTGCGGGCTTCCAAAGGAAAGCCGCGGCGGCGCTGGGCCTGCCCATGGAGCGGCTGCTGGAGCTGCGCTCCTGGGACGATCTCAAATTGCTGACGGTGCGCGTGGATCGTCTGCCGAAGTGGTGGAAACCCGGTTTTCTGTGCATCGGCGACGCTGCCCACGCCATGTCCCCGATCGGCGGGGTGGGTGTCAACCTTGCAGTTCAGGATGCCGTGGCAGCGGCAAACATCTTATCCGAACCTCTGGCTCAGAAGATCGCTGACGACAGACACCTCCGCGCCATTCAGCACCGACGCGAATTGCCAACTCGTTTAACGCAAACGTTGCAGCTATTGGTCCAGAGGCGAGTGATTGCGCCTGCCCTCCAATCGGCCGGCCAAAATGCCCCTCCTGCTGCAGTTCAATTCCTGGTGAAACGGCCGCTGTTCCGACGGTTGATCGGGAGAGTCATAGGACTTGGAATACGACCGGAGCACGTGAGGCAACGGGACGTTATTGTGGAAGAGCCAGATACGTCCGCCCACTGAGTCCCATCGTGGAAGTTGTGATTCTCCTAGGCTCTGTGTCCAAAGTCCCTCCAAGGGAACTCTCTTGGCTTCCAGTGGTTAGCGCCAGAGGAGAGTGGAATGCGTCTGGCTGCAATCGCTACCCTGGTCTGCTGTTCGTTTGCAATCCCGTTTGTGCCTAGCGCACGAGCGGACTTTCTCTTGAACTGTCGCCTGCTCGATACGGACCGGGTCATCTGGAAACAGCATTGCAGGGCACAGACCCCGGTGCGCGTGCGGTGCCGTGATCGCTTCGAATGTCTGGTGCTCAAGAAGTTGGTCTTGTCGCAGGGCGGCACGGTCCAGAACCTTGAAGGGGTCGTTGCTCGCCTTGCGCCCAGCATGGCTCAGGCGGTCGGGAGCACGACAGGGCCCCTGGGCACTGCTGTCCAAGGGAGCGCTTCTGCCTTGGGCGGCACCATCTGGAGCGCGGGACACACGCTTGGCGGAACGGTGGAAGGAGCAACCAATTCCATTGGCGGTGCCCTCGGAGGCGTGAGCTCCGCCGGAAGTGATATTGTAAGTTCCACAGGATCCGGTTTGGACGGCAGCATTTCCGGGGCAACCGATACCGTTGGCGACACGATCACCAGTGCGGGCAACAGCGTCGGTGGCGCGGTCTCGGGAGTGAGCGGCGTCCTCAATAGGTGACGCTCACCCACCCCGACGTGGTCGATCCGTACCGACACCCAACTACTTGGTCAGCTCCGTCCATATGTCGGTGTACACCGCCTGCACGTCGGGAGGACAGGTCTCGCTGATCTTTCCGAGCTCTTCGAAGTTTTTCGGCATGTTCACCTCTGGAGCGGATTTCATGTCGTCAGGCAGGAAGGCTTCCGAACCTTTGATGCCATTCGCATATCGTGCAAAGGCGGAGATCATAGCCGCATTCTCCGGGGCCATGATAAAGTTCTGAAATAGCTTTGCGTTTTCGATATTCTTTGCGTCCTTCAGCACCGCCACATTGTCCATGAACAGCGGGAAGCCCTCCTTCGGATATCCGAAAACGAGCTTGTCGTTCTGCAGCCGCGCACGCAATGACCATCCATTCCAGTTGACTCCGGCGGCGAGATCTTCCTTCGAGTATTTCTCCGGATTTGAATAGTCCATCGAGATCCAATGAGGTTTTGCGGCCATCATTTTGTCGTGCACCTTCCTCAGGACGTCCTTGTCGCCGGTACATGGCTCGCCACCAACGTAGCGGATAGCGAGATTCATGACGTCTCCCATTTCGGGCACCACGTTGATCCGTCCCTTGAGCTCGTCTGGCGGATCCAGGAAAATTGCCGAGGTATTCGGGTCGCCTGAATAGAATTTCGTATTCACGAGCATACCCACCGAACCCCACTGCCAGGGAACGGTGTAGTGCCGCCCCGGGTCGTAGGAGACATTGACCCATTTGGGATCCATGTTCTTGAAGTTCTCCATTTGATCGGGGCGAGTTTCGGCCAGCAGACCCTCCTTGAGGTAGATCGGCACGAAATTGGCGGATGGGACTACAATGTCAAAGCCATGGCCGCCCGCCTTAATTTTGGCGAGCGCGGTGTCGTTGGAGTCGTAATCGGTGATCGTGACTTGAACGTTGTAGGTTTGCTCGAATTTCTTGATCAGCTCAGGGCTCGTGTAGTCACCCCAATTGTAGATGTGGAGCTGACCGTCTGCCCAGGCAGTGGCGGTAAGAGCCACCATGGCGAGTGCGGTGGCAGTAGCCATGAGACTATGTTTCATTGCATCCCTCCTGTCATGTCGAAGGAATGTTACTTCTTCTTTGACCTCCTCGAAAGGAGGACGAATCCTGGCCAGATCGAATTCCTTGGCCCTACCTGAGGCTATGCCCGGTCGGCTCTCAACCGACGCGTAACCCAGGCCCACTTTGCCGCCGCTTTGCGCTGTGCGGCCGTCAATGCCTTGGTGACTGCGGCTCTCTTGCCTGCGGCACTGCGTTTTGCGGCGGTGAGGACTTTCGTAACCGCCGCCTTTTTTCCAACTGCAGCTTTTTTGCGTTTGACTTGCCGTTGCTTTCTTGGCCCTGCAGCTTTTTTCCGTCGCGTTGTCGCCATCGCCCGTTCTCCTATGTCCTACCCTGCCAAGCTTTCCAAATCCGAAGGACCCTGTGCATCAAAGCTACTGGCGTCGACTGTCATCTTACGACCTTCTATGGTGGAGCCCCGATAGATGATCAACAGGAAAGCACTTTTGCTGTGACATTTCTGTTGAAAGGCCATGCCCCGCGAGGGAACAACTCTCCTTCATTTGGGGGTAAGGCAGCGTCGCCTATGATGTTAATTGCACAA
>Ga0075431_100008984_pt1 | contig 10017 bp, 9 predicted proteins | sample RhiMetdeltSRZDD5_FD_75297 | JGI IMG/M metagenome (GOLD analysis project Ga0075431, IMG submission 75297) | Populus rhizosphere microbial communities from Tennessee, USA - Rhizosphere MetaG P. deltoides SRZDD5 | ecosystem: Host-associated > Plants > Roots > Rhizosphere > Soil | place: USA...
TCACGGTGAACTGCCTCAACATGATGAAGGTCGGCGGCCTCAACGTGCTGATCACCAATCCGCGCGACATCCCGGCCTTCATCAAGGAGCTCGGCAAGCATCCCTACAACGTCATCACCGGCGTCAACACGCTGTTCAACGCCTTCCTCAACAACCCGGACTTCCACAAGCTCGATTTCTCCAGGGTGCGGCTGTGCGTCGGCGGCGGCATGGCGGTGCAGAAAGCGGTGGCCGACCGCTGGAAGCAGGTGACGGGCAAGGTGCTGCTCGAGGGCTACGGCCTCACCGAGACCAGCCCCTGCGCCACCATGAACCCGCTCGACCTCAAGGAATACAGCGGCTCCATCGGCCTGCCGATGCCCTCCACCGAGGTGGTGCTGCGCGATGACAACGGCAAGGACGTGGCGCTCGGCCAGCCGGGCGAGATCTGCATCCGCGGCCCGCAGGTGATGAAGGGCTACTGGCAACGCCCCGACGAGACCGCCAAGGTGCTGAGCGCCGACGGTTTCCTGATGACCGGCGACGTCGGCATCATGGACGAGAAGGGTTTCGTGCGTATCGTCGACCGCAAGAAGGACATGATCCTCGTCTCGGGCTTCAACGTTTACCCGAACGAGATCGAGCAGGTGGTCGCCATGCATCCGGGCGTGCTCGAGGTGGCGGCGATCGGCGTGCCCGACGAGCATTCGGGCGAGGTGCCGAAGCTGTTCGTGGTGAAGAAGGACCCGCAGCTGACCGAGCAGGACGTGCTCGAGCACTGCAAGAAAGAGCTCACCGGCTACAAGCGGCCGAGGTACGTCGAGTTCCGCACCGAGCTGCCGAAGACCAACGTCGGCAAGATCCTGCGCCGCGCGCTGCGCGAGGAAAAGAAAGCAGCGTAGTGCCAAGGGAAGCCGTCTAAATAGCCAACCCGAACCTGGTCAAGGGCCTGGGGTGGATCGGCCTGACCATCCTTTGCTGGGCGCCGCTGTTCTCGGTGGCCAAGCGCACCCTGCCGCAGCTGGACGCCTATGCCCTGGGCACGGTGCGCTACGCCATCGGCGTCGCCCTGCTGGTGGTGCTGCTCGCCCTCGTCGAGGGACGTCAGGCGCTGCGTTACGAGGGACGTTTCCTTGTGACCATGGGGGTTGGCCTGATTGGCGTCACGGCGTTCAATCTCTTTGTCTGGATCGGCCTCGCCTACACGCTGCCCGAGCACGCCTCGATCATCATGGCGCTGCAGACTCCGCTCACCGCGATCGCGGTTTGGCTGCTGTACGGGCAACGCCCGGCAGGCTTCACCCTGGGTTGTGTGGCAGTCGCATTCGCCGGCGTGGTGCTCGTGATCACCAAAGGCAATCCCAACGTATCGATTGCCGGAAACGAACTCTTCGGCGACGTACTGGTGTTCCTCGCCACGCTTTCCTGGATCACGTACACGCTGTGTGCGGCGAGGTTTCCGAGCTGGTCGCCGCTTCGCTACACCGTATTGACCTGCATCCCGGGCGGCATCGGCCTGGCGATCGCGAACGTAGTCGCAGTCGCCCTGGGGATCGCCAGCGTGCCCGGTGCCGCCCAGCTCGCCGGTGTCGGCTGGCAGATCGTTTACCTGTCGGTGGGCACGGTGGTGCTCGGCGTGCTTGGGTTCAATGCCGCGACGCGCCGCCTCGGGCCGCTCAACACTTTGCTGATGCTCAACCTGGTGCCGGTGTGCGTGTTCGGCATCGAGGCCTCACTCGGGCGCAGCTTCGCCGCGGTCGAGCTCGCAGGGGCGGCGACGGTGATCGCCGCGCTGGTGGCGAACAACCTCTACCTGCGCGCCACGAGCGGCAAGAGTGGGCGCTAACCTTCATTTATGCCGCAGTGCGGAAATTCTGCTATAAGCAACACCTTAGGCATGCTCTATACGCTATACGAAGCGCAGCACGCGGCGCTTGCTCCATGGCGCGTCGTCGCCGATTTCTACCGCGGCTGGTTCGCCCATCCTTTCAGCCCGTTCTCGCATCTGCCGCTGGCGCGGCGCCTGGCCGCGTCGAACGATCTGTTCCTGCGACTCACCGGCCGCTACACGAAGCCGGCTTGGAACCTCGGCGAGCACGAGGTGGCCGTCGACAAGCCCTTCTGCAAGCTGCTGCATTTCAAGAACGCCGGGAAACCCAAAGTCCTGCTCGTCGCCCCGCTGTCGGGGCATCATTCGACGCTGCTGCGCGATACGGTGCGTTCGCTGCGCCCCGAGTACGACATCTGGGTCACCGACTGGGTCGACGCGCGCATGGTTCCGCTTGCGGCCGGGCCATTCCATTTCGCTGATTACGTCGACTACGTGCGCGAGTGGATCACGCTGTTGTCGCCGGAGTTGAACGTGATCTCGGTATGCCAGCCGACGGTGCCGGTGCTCGCCGCGGTGTCGCTGATGGCGGTTCGCGGCGAAGCGCAGCCGCAGACCATGATCATGATGGGCGGGCCGATCGACGCGCGGCGCAGCCCCACCGCGGTCAACAATCTGGCGACGAAGAAATCGCTCTCCTGGTTCGAGCAGACCCTCATCCAGCGCGTGCCGGCCAAGTACCCGGGCTACAACCGCCGCGTCTATCCGGGATTCCTGCAGCACATGGGCTTCGTGGCGATGAACCCCGACCGCCACCTCGACGCGCACTGGGACTATTTCAACCATCTCGTCGTCGGCGACGACGAGTCCGCCGAGAAGCACCGCGACTTCTACGACGAATACAACGCGGTGCTCGATCTACCCGCCGAGTACTACCTCGAGACGGTGCGCACCGTGTTCCAGGAGTTCGCCCTGCCCAAGGGCCGCATGTTCGTGCGCGAAGAGCTGGTGCGGCCGCAGGCGATCCACGCGCCGGCCCTCTTCACCATCGAGGGCGAGCTCGACGACATCTCGGGTAACGGCCAGACCGAGGCCGCGCATGCGCTGTGCCTCAACATCCCGCGCGCGCGGCGCGAGCACTTCTGCGCCCCCGGGGTGGGGCACTACGGCATCTTCTCCGGACGGCGCTGGCGCGACGTAGTGCTTCCGCGCGTGAGCGCTTTCCTGCGCCGCTACAGCTCGTAGCGCGAGCCTTCGGCGCCGCGCACGGTGCGCTCGACCACCGCGCGCGGCAGCTGCGGCGCGAACAGCTCGATGAACTCGTAGGCGTAGTTGCGCAGGTAGGCGCCGCGCTTGATGCCGAGGCGCGTGGTGCTCGACTCGAACAGGTGGCTCGCGTCGATGGCGCGCAACGCGAGGTCGCGCTTGGGGTCGAACGCCATGCGGGCGAGGATGCCGACGCCCAGGCCCAGCTCGACGTAGGTCTTGATCACGTCGGAGTCCTGCGCGCTCAGCACCACGTGCGGCTTGAGGCCGCGCGTCTCGAACGCCTTCTGCACCAGCGAGCGGTTGGCGAAGGCGAAGTCGTAGGTGACGATCGGGTATTCGGCGAGCTTCTCCAGCGTGAGCGGGCCCGCTTTCAGCAGCGGGTGGCGCGGCGGCACCACCACGCAGCGGTTCCACTGGTACACCGGCAGCGAGACGAGCTCCGTATGGGTCGAGATCATTTCCGTGGCGACGCCGAGGTCGGCCTCGCCGGCGAGGAGCTGCTCGCAGATCTGCGTCGGGTTGCCCTGGTGGATGAGCAGCTCCACCTTGGGATAGCGGCGCTTGAACGCGGCCACCGCCTTCGGCAGCGCATACCGCGCCTGCGTGTGGGTGGCAGCGATGGTGAGCGTGCCGAGCTTGTCGTTGGCGTACTCCTCCCCGGCGCGCCGCAGGTTCTGTGCCTCGGCGAGGATGCGCTCGGCGATCGCCACCACGGCTTTTCCCGGCTCGGTGATGGAGACCAGCCGCTTGCCGTGGCGGACGAACACCTGGACCCCCAACTCCTCCTCTAACGCCCTGATTTGCTTGGAAACTCCAGGCTGGGAGGTGTGCAGCGCCTCGGCTGTTTCCGAAACGTTGAGGCCGCGCCGGGCGACCTCGGTGAGATAGCGGAGCTGCTGCAGTTTCATTTGGAATAAGAGACTAACACAATCGTCTTTGCAGGAATAAGGACCCCGCCTAGCATTCTCGGCAATGGAACCGGTATTCATCGCCCTGGGGCTGGTGGTGGGGCTGCTCGTCGGCATGACCGGCGTCGGCGCGGGCTCGCTCGTCACCCCCGCTCTCGTGCTCTCGGGCGTCTCGCCGGCCATCGCCATCGGCACCGACCTCGCCTACGCGGCGGTGAGCAAGACGGCGGGCACGCTGGCGCACCGCTCGCAGCGCTCGGTGGATCTGCGCGCCGCCGGGCTTCTCGCTCTCGGCAGTGTTCCCGCAGCAGCGCTCGCCCTCGTCGGGCTGGCCCTGACCGGTCTGCACGCGCGTAGCACCGTGATCACGCTCGCGCTCGCTTTCGCGCTGATGCTGACGGCGCTCGCGCTCCTCGCCGGTCGCACGCGCGTGCTCGCTCTCGCCGGGCGCTACGAGGCGAGCATCGCGCCGCGGCGCGATCGGCTCACGGTCGCGGCCGGAGCCGCGCTCGGCATTCTCGTCACCGTATCGTCAATCGGTGCCGGCGCCCTCGGCGCGGTGATGCTGGTGGCGCTCTATCCGCGCCTCTCGGCGGTGCGCGTCGCCGGGACCGACATCGCGCACGCCGTGCCGCTCACTCTGGTCGCCAGCATTGGCCACTTCTGGCTGGGTCACGTGGACCTCTGGCTTGCGGCGACGCTGCTCGTGGGCTCGATTCCGGGCATCGTCGCGGGCAGCCTGCTGGCGGGCCGGCTCCCCGAGGCGGTGGTGCGGCGCACACTCGCCTTCGTCCTCCTTTACGCCGGAACGCGCCTCGCGTTCGCGAGCTTCTGATGTACCGCTACGACGAAATCGATCAGCGCCTGGTGGACGAGCGCGTGCGCCAGTTCCGCGGCCAGACCGAGCGCTTCCTCGCCGGCAAGCTGTCGGAGGAGGAGTTTCGCGCCCTGCGCCTGCGCAACGGCCTCTACATCCAGCGCTATGCGCCGATGCTGCGCATCGCCATTCCCTATGGACTTTTGAGTTCAAAGCAACTGCGGAAACTGGCCTTCATCGCCCGCAAGTACGACCGCGCCTACGGCCACTTCTCGACGCGCCAGAACCTGCAGCTCAACTGGCCGCGCCTGGAGGAGACGCCGGAGATCCTCGCCGAGCTGGCGACGGTGGAGATGCACGCCATCCAGACCTCGGGCAACTGCGTGCGCAACATCACCACCGATCATTTCGCCGGCGTGGCCGCCGACGAGATCGTCGACTCCTTCGTCTGGTGCGAGCTGCTGCGCCAGTGGTCGACCTTCCACCCGGAGTTCTCCTACCTGCCGCGCAAGTTCAAGATCGCGGTGAACGGCGCGCGGCAGGACCGCGCCGCCGTCGGCGTGCATGACATCGGCGTGCATGCCCTGAAGAACGCCGCCGGCGAGATCGGCTTCAAGGTGCTGGTGGGCGGCGGCCTGGGCAGAACGCCGATGGTCGGCCAGGTGATCCGCGAGTTCCTGCCCTGGCCGCACCTCCTTACCTACTGCGACGCCATCCTGCGCGTCTACAACCGCTACGGCCGGCGCGACAACATCCACAAGGCGCGCATCAAGATCCTGGTGAAGGAGCGCGGCATCGAGCGCTTCCGCGAGGAAGTCGACGCCGAATGGGCGCACCTGCGCGACGGGTCGGCGACGCTGACGCAGGCGGACGTCGAGCGTATCGAGGCGCGCTTCACCCGGCCGCAGTACGAGGAGCTGCCGGACGAGAAGCCGCCCGAGGCGGGCCCTTTCGCCGCCTGGGTGAGGCGCAACGTGCATCCGCACAAGGTGTGCGGCTACGCCGCCGTCACGTTGTCGCTGAAGAAGACCGGCGTGCCGCCGGGCGACGTGACCTCCGACCAGATGGATGCCATCGCCGGCCTCGCCGATCGCTACTCGGGCGGCGAATTGCGCGTTTCGCACGAGCAGAACCTGATCCTCGCCGACGTGCGGCAGCGTGACCTGCGGCGCGTGTGGCAGGAAGCGCGCGCCCTCGGGCTGGCGACGCCCAACATCGGGCTCCTCACCAACATCATCGCCTGCCCGGGCGGGGACTTCTGCTCGCTCGCCAACGCCAAATCGATTCCGGTGGCGCAGGCGATCCAGGAGCGTTTCGACGACCTGGACTACCTGCACGACATCGGCGAGCTCGACCTCAACATCTCCGGCTGCATGAATGCCTGCGGCCATCACCACGTCGGCCACATCGGCATCCTCGGCGTCGATAAGCACGGCGAGGAGTGGTACCAGATCGAGATCGGCGGCGCCCAGTCGCCGGCGGCACTGGGGAAAGTCATCGGGCCGGCGTTCGCGCGCGCCGAGGTTCCCGGGGTGATCGAGAAGCTGATCGAAACCTACCTCGAACACCGCGACAGCGAGGCCGAGCGCTTCGTCGACGTCGCGCAGCGCATCGGCGTCGGACCCTTCAAGGAGGCCGTGTATGGCAAGGCTGATCAAAGATCGCCGCGTCATCCCGAACGCGCCCTCGCCTGAAGGCGAAGTGATTCGCCTCGAGCCGGCCGACGATCCGGCGGCGGTGGCGGATCGGCTCGCGCGCGCCGCGCGCGTCGAGGTGAATTTCCCCAAATTCAGCGACGGCCGCGGCTTCTCCATCGCGTGGCTGCTGCGCCAGCGCTACGGCTACAAGGGCGAGCTGCGCGCGGTCGGCCACATCACGCGCGATCACCTCTACGCCATGGAGAAATGCGGCTTCGACGCCTTCGAGCTGCGCGAAGGCGAGGATGCGCAGGAGGCGCTCGCCGCCTTCTCCGATTTCAGCGTCGCCTACCAGAAATGAGCAGCCTCGAGCATCGGCTGGAGCGCATCCAACGCGACTTCTCCCCCGCGGCGCTGGCGAGCAGCCTGTCGGCCGAAGACATGGTGCTCACCAACGCCATCGCGCGCGCGCAGCTGCCGATCGAGGTGTTCGTTCTCGATACCGGCCGCCTGCACGCCGACACGCTCGCCATGATCCAGCGCGTGCGCGCGCACTATGGCCTGGAGGTCACCGTCTATCGCCCCGACGCCGCGGCGGTCGAGGCGTACGTGCGCGAGCACGGCCGCGACGCCTTCTACGGCAGCCTCGCCTTGCGCAAGCGCTGCTGCGAGATCCGCAAAGTGGAGCCTCTGGGTCGCGCCCTGCGCGGCAAGCGCGCTTGGATCACCGGGCAGCGCCGCGACCATGCCAGCACGCGCGCCGCGCTCGCCGAGCGCGAATTCGACACCGCGCACGGCATCGAGAAGTTCAACCCGCTCGCCGACTGGAGCGAGGCCCAAGTCTGGGACTACCTGCGCACGCACGCGGTGCCCGGCAACCGGCTATACGAGCAGGGCTACCGCTCGATCGGCTGTGCCCCCTGCACGCGCCCCGTGCTGCCGGGCGAGGACGTGCGCGCCGGCCGCTGGTGGTGGGAGAGCCCCGAGCACAAGGAATGCGGGCTGCACGTCGCTCCGGCTTCTCCCAGGCAAGTCTCTTTCGAGAGAAAAGAAATCATCCATGCTCGCTGAGCGCAATCACCTCGACTGGCTCGAGTCCGAGGCCATCTACATCCTGCGCGAGGTGGCGGGGCAGTGCCAGAACCCGGTGCTGTTCTTCTCCGGCGGCAAGGACTCGCTCGTGCTGCTGCGCCTGGCGGAGAAGGCCTTCCGCCCGGGCCGCTTTCCCTTTCCGCTGCTGCACATCGACACCGGGCACAACTTCGATGAAGTCATCGCCTTTCGCGACCGCCGCGCGGCCGAGCTCGGCGAGCGCCTCATCGTGCGCAGCGTCGAGGACTCGATCCGCCGCGGCTCGGTCAGGCTCGCCGCCGACAACCAGAGCCGCAACGCCGCGCAGTCGGTGACGCTGCTCGAGGCGATCGCCGAGCTCGGCTTCGACGCCGCCATCGGCGGCGCGCGCCGCGACGAGGAGAAGGCGCGCGCCAAGGAGCGCGTGTTCTCCGTGCGCGACGCGTTCGGCCAGTGGGACCCGCGCAACCAGCGGCCCGAGCTGTGGAGCCTGTACAACGCGCGCGTGCACCCCGGCGAGCACGTGCGCGTGTTCCCCATCAGCAACTGGACCGAGCTCGACGTCTGGCAGTACATCGCGCGCGAGCGGCTCGAGGTGCCCGAGATCTACTACGCGCACCGGCGCCCGGTCGTGCGCCGCCGCGGCCTGCTCGTGCCGGTGACGCCGCTGACGCCGCCGCGCGCCGGCGAGGCGGTGGAGGAGATCTCGGTGCGCTTCCGCACGGTGGGCGACATCAGCTGCACCTGCCCGGTCGAGTCCTCTGCTTTTACGATAAAAGAAATACTTGAAGAAACGGCAGTGGCAACACTCACCGAGCGCGGCGCCACGCGCATGGACGACCAGACCTCCGAAGTCTCGATGGAGCGGCGCAAGCGCGAAGGCTATTTCTGATGCAGCCTTTGCGCTTCGCCACCGCCGGCAGCGTCGACGACGGCAAGAGCACGCTGATCGGGCGACTGCTGTACGACGCGCGCGCCATCCAGGAAGACCAGCTCGCCGCCGTCGAGCGCGCCTCGCAGCGCCGCGGCGTCGCGGGCATCGACCTGTCGCTGCTCACCGACGGGCTGGAGGCCGAGCGCGAGCAGGGCATCACCATCGACGTCGCCTACCGCTATTTCGCCACGCCGCGGCGAAAGTTCATCATCGCCGACTCGCCGGGACACGAGCAGTACACGCGCAACATGGCCACCGGCGCGAGCAATGCCGACGCGCTGGTGCTGCTCGTCGACGTGCGTAAGGGCCTGCTGCCGCAGACGCGGCGCCACCTGGAGATCGCGCGCCTGCTCGGCATCCGCCAGGTGGTGGCGTTCGTCAATAAGATGGACCTGGTGGGCTACTCGGAACAGGCCTTCCGCGCCGTCGCGCAGGATGAAGCGCTCGCCGGCGCGCTCCTCATCCCGGGCTCCGCGCTGCATGGCGACATGATCGTGGAGCGCGGCGAGCGCCTGCCCTGGTACGTCGGGCCGACGTTGATCGAGCAGCTCGAGCGCCTCGACGCCGGAACTGAAACCGCGGCCGGCGGGCCGTTCCGCTTCCCGGTTCAGCTCGTCTCGCGTCCGCCGGCCGACGGGCCGCAGCAGGGCCTGCGCGGCTACATGGGCCGCGTCGAGTCCGGCCACGCGCTGACCGCCGCGGACGTGGTCGTGCTGCCCGGCGGCAAGCGCACGCGCATTCGTCGTATCCTCTGCCATGGTTCCGAGCGGCAGATCGCGGTGGCGGGCGACTCGGTGACCCTCGCGCTCGCGGACGACATCGACCTCTCGCGCGGCGACCTCATCGCCGGCGCGGCGCAGGCGCCGCACGAGGCGAGCCAGCTCGACGTCACCTTGGTCTGGCTCGGGCACGAGCCGCTGCACCCTGGCGGCCGCTACCTCGTGCAGCAGGCCTCGCGTCGCGTCCTCGCGCGCGTGAGCGCCGACGCGCCGGTGAAGTTGAACGACGTGGCCACGGCGCAGCTCACCCTGCAGGCGCCGCTCTTTGTCGACCCGTACGCCACGGTGCGCGCGACCGGCTCGCTGATCCTGATCGACGAGGCGACCAACCAGACCGTGGCCGCGGCGCTCGTGCGGTGAAGGGCACCGTCTATCTCGTCGGGGCGGGGCCGGGTGCAGCCGACCTGCTGACGCTTCGCGCCGTACGCGTGCTCGCCGAAGCCGACATCGTGTTTCACGACGCGCTGATTCCAGCGGAGGTGCTGGCCCTGGTTGCCAAAGGGAAGCTTCTGCCGGTGGGCAAGCGCTCCGGCCGGCACTCCACCGCGCAGACCTTCATCAACAAGCGCCTTGCCGATGCGGCGCGGCGCTACCGCGTGGTGGTGCGGCTCAAGGGCGGCGACCCGATGCTGTTCGGACGCGCGCACGAGGAAATTTCCTACCTGACGAGGCAGCGCATCGAGGTCCGGGTGGTCCCGGGCGTCACCGCCGCCCTGGCCGCCAGCGCGGACCTCGGCATCTCGCTCTCGCAAAGAGGCGTCGCGCGCAGCGTGGTCTTCGCCACCCCGCGCGAGG
>Ga0075431_100008996_pt1 | contig 10010 bp, 10 predicted proteins | sample RhiMetdeltSRZDD5_FD_75297 | JGI IMG/M metagenome (GOLD analysis project Ga0075431, IMG submission 75297) | Populus rhizosphere microbial communities from Tennessee, USA - Rhizosphere MetaG P. deltoides SRZDD5 | ecosystem: Host-associated > Plants > Roots > Rhizosphere > Soil | place: USA...
GGTCGGAGATGAAGACCAGCTCGCCGGGCCCGTGGAAGCGACCGCTGAAGGTCTCGCCGAGGGCGCGGCGCCAATGCTCCATGAACGGGATCGGCCGCACCAGGAAGCGGGCGGTCTGCAGGGGCTTCGCCAGCGGGATTGTGCGGAACCGCGCCGTTTCGCTTCGCCGCCTCGACCGGCGTGTCCTGCGCTGCCGGAGGTCGATGCTGCGCGGTCGTGTCGGCGCTCGCCATCGGGCCGCCCACTGTACCGCCAGGGGGTATGGCCCGTGCGGCATCCGGACGCCGCCCTCGTTGTTAGCATCGCCGCAGTGACCACCGCGCTCGCCGACCTCCCCCTCCTCGCCTCCGGCAAGGTGCGCGAGATGTACGCGGTCGAGGACGACCTCCTGATGGTCGCCTCCGACCGGATCTCGGCCTACGACGTGGTCCTGCCGACGCCCATCCCCGACAAGGGCCGGGTGTTGACCCAGATGTCGGTGTTCTGGTTCGAGACCACCGGCCACATCTGCCCCAACCACTATCTCTCCCAGGACGCGCCCGCCGAGGTGGCGGGGCGGGCGCTGCGGGTGCGGCGGCTGGAGATGTACCCGGTCGAGTGCGTGGCCCGGGGCTACCTCTCGGGCTCGGGCTGGCGCGAGTACCGCCAGACGGGTGCCGTCTGCGGGATCGAGCTGCCCGCGGGCCTGCGTGAGTCCGACCGCCTCCCTGAGCCGATTTTCACTCCGGCGACCAAGGCCGAGATCGGCGAGCACGACGAGAACATCGACTTCGACCGCGCGGCCGAGCTCATCGGCGACCGGGCGCTGCTGGAGGAGCTGAGGCGGGTGACGCTAGAGCTCTACGACCACGCCTCGGCCCACGCCGCCGAGCGCGGGATCATCATCGCCGACACGAAGTTCGAGTTCGGCGCCTCCCCCGGCGCCGAGATCGTGCTCGGCGACGAGGTGCTGACGCCGGACTCCTCGCGGTTCTGGCCCGCCGACGACTACGAGCCGGGCCGCTCGCAGGCCTCGTTCGACAAGCAGTACGTGCGCGACTGGGTGGATCAGTCCGGGTGGGACCACAGCCCCCCCGGCCCGGAGCTTCCCGACGACGTGGTCGCCAACACGCGCGCCAAGTACGCCGAGGCGTACGAGCGGATCACCGGACGCGAGCTCTAGCCGCAAAGCGCGGTCCGTACCCTGGACTGGATGAATCTGTTCGTCCTCGGCCTCCGTCGCTCGGGCACCACCATCCTCTACGACGTCCTGCGTGAGGACCCGAGGCTTCGCTGTCATTACGAGCCGTTGCGCGAGGACGCCGAGACGATCGGCGGCGGCAGCGGGGCGCGCGACGAGGACCTGTTCGCCGAGACGCGGAGTGAGCGGGAGCGGTTTCGCGCCAGGCGTTATCCGGAGCTGCCGATCGAGCTCTTCAACTGCGGTGGCCCGCGGGCACCCGAGCTGGAGCTCGACCCCGACCTGCCGGAGCACTGCCGGGATTTGCTCGCCGAGCTGCTCGGCCAGGCCGAGGACGTGATGGTCAAGGAGACGCGCCTTCACCACAAGGTCGTGGCACTGGCGCAGATCGACCCGGAGGCCGCGGTAGTCCAGCTGGTTCGCGACCCACGGGCGGTGACCGCCTCGATGCTGCTCGGCCGGCGGCGGCGCACCGACATCTATCCGGACGCCGACGCCTTCTTCACTGCCCGCACGGGCAGGCGCCTGTGGTCGAGCCGCAGGCTCTCCGAGGAGGTGATCGCCCGCGGGGGGGCGCCCGACCTTCCGCCCGACATCCCCGACTTCCTGCGGCCCCTGCTGGTCTGGAAGGCGGCGTTCGAGGCGACCACCGGCGATGGGGCGCGCCTCTTCGGCGACCGCTACGCGCTCGTCCGGCTCGAGGACCTGCGCACGGCCCCGCACGACCAGCTTGCGCGGATTTACGCGCTCACCGGCCGGACCGTCCCCGACGCGGTCGTCGATTGGGCGACCGAGAACATCCGCCGCGATGCGGGCCTGCACCTCGCCGACGACCCGCGGTGGGCGCGGGCGGCGCGGCTCATCGGACTCGAGCCGCAGCTCGAGCAGGCGGGCTACTCCGAGATCCTCGAGCTCGATCCCGAGCGCGCTTCGCTCGACCTCGCGCCGCCCCCGCCGCGCTCCCGGCTCGCCGGTTTCATGGGCAGAGCCCGGCGCCGTTCCCGGAGCTTCGGCGGCCGCGCCGCCCGGTAACGTCAGAGCCGTGAGGGCGCGCGTCCTGATCCGGCCCAAGGAGGGGATCCTCGACCCGCAGGGCAAAGCGGTTGAGCGGGCGCTGCCCGCGCTCGGCTTCGAAGGGGTCTCGCATGTCCGCATCGGCCGCATGGTCGAGCTGGAAGCCGAGGAGGGCGCCGACCTCGACGCGCTCTGCGAGAAGCTGCTCGCGAACCCACTAGTTGAGGACTACGAGATCGTGCGGGGAGACCCCGGCGTTGGTTGAGTTGAGGAGTCCGCAGCCGGCCGCTTCGCGGCCTTGTAGTCCGCAGAGCGCTGCTCACCGCGGACTGCGGACTCCGGACTGCGGACTTTCTTCATGATCGGCGTCCTCCAATTCCCTGGCAGTTGCGATGAGCGCGACGCCGTGCTCGCGTGCCAGCGGGTCGGCGACGCGCGCCTCGTCTGGCACGGTGACTCGGATCTGGGGGACCTCGACGCGGTGGTGATTCCGGGCGGGTTCTCCTACGGCGACTACCTGCGCGCGGGCGCGATCGCGCGCTTCGCCTCGGCGATGGAGGCGGTGCGCGAGTTCGCCGCCGCAGGCGGTCCGGTGCTCGGGATCTGCAACGGCTTCCAGGTCCTCTGCGAGGCGGGCATGCTCCCGGGCGCGCTGCTGCCCAACGCCGGGCTGCGCTTCGTCTGCCGGCAGGTAGAGGTCGAAGTCGCGAGCACCGAGACAGTGGTAACCGGCGCCTGCGAGGCGGGCGAGGTCCTCTCGGTCCCGGTCAAGCACATGAGCGGCCGCTGGTTCGCCCCCGAAGAGATGGTGGGCGAGCTCGAGGCGAGCGAGCGGATCGTCTTTCGCTACGCCGCGGGCCAGAACCCGAACGGCTCGGTCGCCGACGTCGCCGGGGTCGCCAACGAGCGCGGCAACGTTGTCGGCCTGATGCCGCACCCCGAGCACGCGGTGGACCCGCTCACCGGCTCCGCAGACGGCCTGAAGCTGTTCGACTCGTTGGTTCGAAGTACGGCCGCCGCGGCGGTGTGACACCGCTGCGTCGCCGGCGCTCCGCGGTCCGGGCGCCCGCCCCCTTCGTTGTCGGCGTCGGGCGCTCGGGCACGACCCTGCTGCGGCTGATGCTCGACGCGCATCCCGAGCTCGCGATCCCGCCCGAGACCCACTTTGCGCCCGGGCTGATCGAGCGGGCGCACGAGGGTGCGGGTGCCCACGCGCTGGTCGACGAGATCGTCGGCGCCCGGACCTGGGCAGACTTCGGCATCCAACCCGAGCGCCTGCGCGAGCGCGTCACGGCGCTCGGGGAAGGCGGCGCCGCCACGGTCCTGCGCGCCTTCTACGGGCTCTGCGCCGAGCGCGAGGGCAAGCCGCGCTGGGGGGACAAGACTCCGATCTACGTCAGGAGCATGCGCCCGATCGGCCGGGAGCTGCCGGAGGCACGCTTCGTGCACCTGATCCGTGATGGGCGCGACGTCGTGCTGTCGCGGCGCGCGCGGGGGATGGGCGCGGGCAAACCGATCGCCGACACGGCCGACCGCTGGCGGCGGCGGATCGAGGAGGCCAGGACGCAGGCCCGGCGCCTTCGCGGCCGCTACCTCGAGCTGCGCTACGAGGACCTGGTCACCCGGCCGGAGCCGCAGCTGCGGCGCGTCTGCGAGCTGATCGAGCTCGACTACGACGCCGCGATGCTCGACTATCACGAGCGGGCCGGTGAGCGGCTGGCGGAGCTCGGCGACCTGCCGGCCGAGGGCGGTCGCCGCGGGCGTGCGGGCGCCGAGCGCCAGGCGTCGCACGCGCTCGCCGCGGGCCCGCCGACGAGTGCCCGAACAGGCGCCTGGCGCGAGCAGATGAGCTCCGCCGACCGGGCCGAGTTCGAGGCGGTCGCGGGCGGTTTGCTCGTCGAGCTCGGCTACGAAGTGCCATCCTCCTGAATACTTCCCGTCGGCTCCCTCCAATCGGCCCGGAGGCGACGGCGTTTATCCATGGCCCTGAACTACTCGATCAAACTCCTGCGCTACCGGCGCCTGCGCAGCCGTTCCGAGCCCACCGAGCCCGCCCCCTTCGTGGTCGGCGTCGGGCGCTCGGGGACGACCCTGCTGCGGATGATGCTCGATGCCCATCCCGAGCTCGCGATACCGCCCGAGACGCACTTCGTGCTGCCGTTCATCCAGGCCTCGGGGAAGCTGCGCTTCAACCCGCGAACCGCGACGCGCTCGATCGTTAGCGACGAGCGGCGCCGCTGGAACGACTTCGGCCTCGCCGAGTCCGACCTGCTCGCCCGGTTGAAGACGGTCGAGCCGTTCAACACCAGCGATGCGCTGCGCGCCTTCTATCAGCTCTACGCGGAAAAGCACGGCAAGCGGCGCTGGGGCGACAAGACCCCCGACTACGTGCGCAAGATGAAGAAGATCCAGAACACGCTTCCGGAGGCGCGGTTCATCCACGTGATCCGCGACGGGCGCGACGCGGGGCTCTCGCACAACGCCCGGATCGCGAAGCGGGGCAAGAAGCCGGTGCCGGCGCGCGAGATGGCCCGCCGATGGCGCAAGCGGGTCCTCAAGTCGCGCGATGACGCGGCCGAGGTCGACGGCTATCTCGAGGTCCGGTACGAGGACCTGGTCGAGAACACCGAGAGCGTCCTCCGCCGCGTCTGCGAACTGCTCGAGCTCGCCTACGACCCGGCGATGCTCACCTACCACGAGCGGGCCGAGGAGCGCCTGCAGGAGATGGCCGGGGCGCTTCCGGCGCGCAAGGGGCGTCCCGAGCGTGAGGCGGGCGAGCGGGTCGATGCACACGCGCTCACCACCAAGCCCCCCGACGCCGAGCGGGTCGCGGTCTGGAAGCGGGAGATGAGCGAGTCGGAGAACGCCGAGTTCGAGGAGGCGGCCGGCTATCTGCTCGAAGAGCTCGGGTACGAGACCGCAACCCCGCGGGACGCATGGCTGCCGCCCGAGGAGTGGGCGCGGTCCAAGGAGCGCGCCGACCGCGGGAGTGGCGGAGCCATGGGCCTGCTGTCACGACTGCGCAGCGCGGGGACAAGACACGAGCCGGCGGTATTCGTCGTCGGCATGAACCGCTCGGGCACGACCCTGCTGCGGATGATGCTCGACGCCCATCCACAGCTGACGATCCCGCCCGAGACGCACTTCGTTCCCGATCTGATCAAGGCGACCCGCACCGACGGCGCGACCGCCGAGGACGCGCTCGAGGCGATGAAGTCCGCCCGCGAGTGGGGCGACTTCGGCTTCTCCGACGACCAGATGCTCGAGCGCCTGCGCGCCTTGCCGAAGATCAAGCCGGGACCGGCGGTGCGGACGTTCTACGAGGCGTACATGGAGCAGCAGGGCAAGCCTCGCTGGGGCGAGAAGACGCCCACCTACGTGCAGAAGATGAAGCTGATCCAGCGGGCGTTGCCCGAGGCCCGCTTCGTGCACGTGATCCGCGATGGGCGCGACGTCGCCCTCTCGGTGCTCGACCGGACGGTTCGCGACCTGACCGCGGCGGACGTCGCGCGTCGCTGGAAGCGAAAGATCACCAAGGCGCGCGAGGACTCGCCGGAGCTCGAGCACTACATCGAGGTCCGCTACGAGGATCTGATCCTCGACACGGAGCCGGTCCTGCGCCGCGTCTGCGAGTTCATCGAGCTCCCCTGGGACGACGCGATGCTCGACTATCACGAGCGATCGGGCGAGCGGCTGCAGGAGATGGCGCGCGCACTGCCGGGCGACGGGCGCGCGCAGGAGCTCAGCGTCGAGCGCCGGATGGCGACCCATGCGATGACGACCAAGCCGCCGAGCGCGGACCGCGTCGCCCGCTGGCGCACCGAGATGAGCGCCGAACAGCGGGCGGAGTTCGAGAGCGTTGCGGGGGACCTGCTCGACGAGCTCGGTTATCCGACCGGGCCCGATGCCGTCGAGCGGGCGACGACTCTGATCGACGAGGCGCCCGTGGCCGGCGGCTGACCCGCACGAACCGGACGCGAAGCGGAGGATTCGTGCGGATTGGTTTGGTGACCAAGTGGTTCGCGAGTGGGCAGGCGGTCGTCGCGCGCCAGATGCGCTCCGCGCTCGACGGGCTCGGGCACGAGACGTTCGTGCTCGCGAAACAGGGCAAGGGGCCCCGGGCGCAGCAGGAGCGCGTTGACGATCCGGTGTGGGATCAGCCCGGGGTAACCCACGCCGACAAGGCCGACATCCCCGAGCGCGAATACCTCACCTGGGTCCGCGATCACGGCATCGAGGCGATCCTCTGCGACCAGAACGACCAGTTCGCGGAGATCACCGCGGTGAGACGCGAGGGGGTGTGCACGATCGGGCGCTTCGTCTGGGAGTCGTTCCCGCCCGAGGACGCGGTGCCCGCGAAGGAGGCGTTCGACGTCATCTACTCGGTCACCCGGGCCGAGCAGGAGCGTTACCGCGGCTTCGGGATCGACAGTCCGCTGCTCACCTGGGGCTGCCATCCGGAGCTGATGGCGATCGGCGACGAGCGGCGCGCGGCGAAGGACGAGTCGCCGGACGGCGAGGTCCGCTTCTACGTGCCCGGATCGTTCATGGGCAAGCGAAAGCCCTTCCCGGAGATCGTCGAGGCATTCGTGCGGACAACCGACCCGCGCCTGCGGCTCCTGATCCGCGGCCAGGTCGACCGCAAGGCAGGCAGGCTGGCGAAGGCGGCGGACGGTGACGAGCGGGTGATCATCGAGCTCGAGGACCGGCCAACCGACGAGCACCTGCGCCAGTTCGCAAGCTGCGACGTCTGCCTCTCGCCGTCGCGCTGGGAGGGCCTCGGCCTGCCGCTTTACGAGGCGGTCGCGTTCGGCATCCCGACGATCACGAACGACTCGCCGCCGATGAACGAGATCGTCCTCGACGATGTCAACGGAATCTGCGTCGACTCAGTGCGTTGGGGGGAGGCCGGCTCCGGCATCCCTGCGTTCGATCCCGACTTCGACCAGCTCACGGCGGCGATCGAGCGGCTCGCCGAGCTGGATGAGCGGGAGCGGCTCGCCGCGGGCGCGCTACGGCTGCGCGAGGGCGAGCGGAGCTGGCAGCGCACCGTCGAGGGTCTCGCCGGATTGCTCGAACGGGTCTCTTGACATGCGCCTGGGCGTTGTGAGCAAGTGGTTCAACCGCGGCCAGCCGGTGGTGGGGCGCCAGACGCGCTCAGCGCTCGAGGAGCTCGGTCACGAGACATTCGTCCTCGCCCGCCCGAAGAAGGAGCGGGGGCCCAGGCCAGGAGCGCTCGACCGCGACGACGTCTGGGATCAGCCCGGCGTCACCGAGGCCTCCGCGTACGACATTCCCGGCGCCGAGTACGAACGCTGGGTCTCGGATAACGGCATCGAGGCGATCTTCTGCGACCAGAACTATCAATTCGCCGAGCTGGCGGCGCTGCGCGCCCGTGGTGTGCGCACGATCGGGCGCTTCGTCTGGGAGCACTTCAGCGCCGACCATGTAGCCGCGGCGAGACAGGCATACGACCTCGTCTTCTCGCTGACTCGCGCCGAGCAGGACCGCTACGCCGGGATGGGCATCGAGTCGCCGTACGTGCGCTGGGGCTGTCATCCGGAGCTCCTGGCCGTCGCCGAGGACCGCGCACCTCGCGCCGAGCACCCGGACACCGTCACCTACGTCTTCCCCGGCGGCTTCCTCGGTCACCGCAAGCCGGTCGAGCCGGTGCTGGAGGCGTTCATGGCGACGGCCGACCCGCGCCTGCGCCTGCTGGTCAAGGCCCAGGTCGAGCGCGCGCAGGTGCGGCCCGCCGCGGAGGCGGCCGAGCGCGATCCGCGGATCCAGCTCACGGTCGGCGATCGGTCGACGCGGGCGCACCTCCACGAGGTGGCGGCATGTGACGTGTGCGTCTCCCCGGCGCGCTGGGAGGGCCTCGGGTTGCCCCTCTACGAGGCGATCGCCTTCGGGATGCCGTCGATCACGAACGATGCGCCGCCGATGAACGAGGCGATCAGCGATGGGGTCAATGGCCTGCTCGTGGCGTCGCACCCGAACGGTACGGCGAAGTCGGGCATTCCGGCGCTCGACCCCGACGTCGGCGCGCTGACCGCCGCGATCGAGCGCCTGGCCGATGACGCGGAGCGCGCGAGCCTGGCCGAAGGAGCCCGCGAGGTGCGCGATACCGAGCGCCGCTGGGAGGACACCGTTCGGGGGTTCGGGGAACTGCTCGACCGGGTAGCTTGAACGCCTCCATGGGCCTCCTGGACACATTCGACCGCTACCGCCAGCGCGCGCGCATAGTGCTCGCAGGGCGGCGCCTGCGCAGCCGCGGGCCGGTGCCGGCACCGGCACCGTTCGTCTGCGGCGTGACCCGCTCGGGCACGACCCTCGTGCGGCTCATGCTCGACTCGCACCCCGACGTGGCGATCCCCGGCGAAACCCACTGGCTGCCGAAGCTGATCAAGGCCCAGGAGCGCCGCGCGCAGTCGGCGGACGAGCTCGCGGACCTGATCATCGATCACAAGCGGTGGGGCGACTTCCAGCTGGACGCGAACGACCTGCGCGAGCGCTTCGCCGCGCTCGACCCGGTGACCGCGGCGGACGCGATCCGCGCCTTCTACATGCTCTACGCCCAGCGCGAGGGCAAGTCACGCTACGGCGACAAGACCCCGGGCTATGTCCAGGAGATGCGCCGGATCCAGCGCGTGCTCCCGGAGGCCCGTTTCGTCCACATCATCCGCGACGGTCGCGACGTCTCGCTCTCGCACATGCGAATGAACTGGGGGCCCGAGACCTATGCGCAGTCGGCCCGCCTGTGGCGCAACCGGATCCGCAAGGCGCGCAAGACGGCGCCCTCGATCAACCACTACATGGAGATCAAGTTCGAGGACCTGGTCGCCGACACCGAGGGCGTGCTGCGGGGGGTCTGTGACTTCATCGAGCTCGACTTCGACCCCGTGATGCTCGACTACCACGAGCGCGCCGAGGAGCGGCTCGCGGAGAAGGCGCGCGAGCTGCCGCGCAAGAACCGCCCGCCCCAGCCGGCCGCGGCGAGGCTCGAGAGCCACCGCCTCGCCACCGAGCCGCCGCGGTCCGACCGGGTCGGAATGTGGCGGGAGCGGATGACGCCCGAGGAGGTCGCCGAGTACGAGGCTGTCGCCGGCGACATGCTGGTCCAGACCGGCTATCAGCTGGCCAGCCAAGCGGGCGAGCAGCGCGCTCGCGAGAAGGCCGCGGTCGCCCCCGGCTAAGGCCCGGTTTCGGCCGAGCGCGGTGACGCGCTCGCGCCGTCGGGCGGCTCGGCGAACGCGATCGCGTTGCCGTCCGGATCCGGGACGTTCACATGACGGACGCCGTTCGAGTAGGTCTCGATCGGCTCGTGCTCGATGCGCTGGGCAGCGAGGCGCTCCAGGAGCCCGTCGAGGCCATTGACTGACAGGGTGATCCGGCCGGCGCCGGCCTCCGCCGCGTTCGGCTCGATGAAGAGCCAGGCGTGCTCATCGATCTCCCAAAGCATCTCCTCCCCGACGCGCATATCAGGGGGTCGTCCGAAGAACCGCGTGTACCAGGAGATCCCGGTGTCGAGATCGGACACCGGGACACCGGCGAAGAGGTGGGTGATAGCGCTTTGCATGTGTCTCCTTTTGCCGAGCACGGCGGCCACCGGGCGCGGGAGATCTTCTCCGACATCCAGCTCGACTTCGCGCTCGCCTCGCGCACGGTGTTCTACGCGATGGCGGGCGTCATGGCGATCGCCTTTCGTAGTCTCGTTGCTGGGATGCCCCGCGGCAAGGTCGAACAGGAAGTCGTCGCGTAGGTCGCCGGGTCGGCCGGTCGAGGGGGTCGCCGCCATCCTGGGTCGCGAGAGGAC
>Ga0075431_100009000_pt1 | contig 10008 bp, 8 predicted proteins | sample RhiMetdeltSRZDD5_FD_75297 | JGI IMG/M metagenome (GOLD analysis project Ga0075431, IMG submission 75297) | Populus rhizosphere microbial communities from Tennessee, USA - Rhizosphere MetaG P. deltoides SRZDD5 | ecosystem: Host-associated > Plants > Roots > Rhizosphere > Soil | place: USA...
AGAGGCAAGGAGGCAAAGAGGCAAGGAGGCAAAGAGGCAAGGAGGCAAGGAGGCAAAGAGGCAAAGAGGCAAAGAGGCAAAGAGGCAAAGAGGTAGAGCAGCTACCGCACCTCCTTGCGTCTTTCGGTCATTGCGTCTTTTCCCAGCGCAGCCAAGGCCGAGTAGCACCGCTCATCGATCTTGCTCCCTGCCAGCGGCGCGAGCTCGCGCAGCATCTCGTCCCACGACATTGCACGACGGTGGGGACGCTCGGCCAGCATCGCCTCGGCTCGGGTCGCGACCGCGAGGATGCGAGCCGGAAGGCCGATTCCTCCTCCGACCAGGCCGCGCGGATACCCGGTGCCGTCGAGGTGCTCGTGGTGGGAGGCAGCGATCTCCGCCACCTGCCGCAGGGGGGTGACCCGCCCCAGGATGGCCAGGGTGAATTCGGGGTGGCGCCGGACGTCCTTCCACTCCTCTGCCGTAAGCGCGGCAGGTTTGTCGATGATGCGGCTCGAGACGCCGAGCATCCCGATGTCGTGAAGCAGTGCCGCGCGCACCAGATCCCGCACCTGATCGGGAGCCACGCCCAGGGCCCGGGCCATCGACTGGGCGAGCCGGGCGACCCGCTCCGAGTGGTGCGCAGTCCATGCCGACTTGGCGTCGATCACCCGGGCAAAGGCCCGAGTCACCGCATCGAGCCGGTGGTCCGTCGCTTCGAGGATCCGGTCCGGCGGCTCGTACTCAGCAGTCAGCGCGGCGGGGTTTTCGGTGCGCAGGCTCTCCCAGAATTCGCTGTCGCCCAGGAATCCGGCCAGATGGAACACCAGCTCGGGGTCGAACCATCGCCGGCGACGGTTGTTGAGCATCGTCGTCAAAGCCTCGAGCCCGTACGCGCAGTAGAACACGTCGACGGTCTGGGCCAGACAGAGTATTCGTCCGAGCAGGGGGATCTGTTCGCCCACGAGCCCCTTGGGGTGACCCTTGCCATCCCAATGCTCGTCGAGATTGCGGACCGCTTCCGCGGTGGCTTCCGGGAGTCCCAGCATGCGGACGATCTCGGCTCCCCGCTCGCAACGGATCTCGATCATCCCGCGGCCGACCTCGTCTTTTCGAAGCGCAATCTCCAGAACCCGGCGGACCCGCTCGAACAGGGTCCCATCGGGCGCGGCGAGCCGGACGGCGTAGCCGAACGCTGGAAGGGTACGGGTCCAGTCAATGAGCTTGTGCTCGCGTTTGAGCAGCATGTCGTCCGCCTGAAAGAGCGACGCGAGCCTGCCGGCGTTACTGGAGCAGCCGGCGTCCTTGAGGAGGAGGGCGTAGAAGAGCGCGTGGCGCTGGTCGGCAGAGAGATCGAGGCGCTCGGCGAGCCGCATGCCGATGAGGCAGCTGCGCGCGGAATGACCGAGGGACTGCCCCTCGGTCAGGTCGAGCGCCGAGGACAGCGCGGCGAGCACCTCGGAGAGGGCGAGGGGGGTGGAGACGGGAGACGAGGACATGGAAGGGCGAAATGTAAACAGCAGGCAGCCATCAGCCATCTGTCTCCAACCTTCAGCTAGATTGTTGGTCCCGTCTCCCCCCGGGAGCTCCCATGGATCGTCGAGACTTCCTGCACAGCGCGGCGCTGCTGGGCGCCGCTCGCGCGCTTCCTGCCGGCGGGGTCGCGTCCCGGGCACTCCACTCCGCCGCGGCCCAAAGCTTCGAGCTGGATGAGGCGACGATCGCCTCGCTCTCCCTCGACATGGCTTCAGGGAAGCGGACCGCGCGGGGGATCACCGAGCAGTACCTCGCGCGCATCGCCGCCATCGACAAGGCGGGCCCGACGCTCAACTCGGTCATCGAGCTCAACCCCGACGCACTCCGGATCGCCGATCAACTCGATGCCGAGCGACGGGAGCGCGGCCCTCGGGGCCCGCTGCACGGGGTTCCGGTACTCGTCAAGGACAACCTCGACAGCGGCGATCAGATGCGCACGACGGCGGGCTCGCTGGCCCTCGCCGACACCCGTGCGTCCCAGGACTCGACGGTGGTCGCGAATCTCCGCCGGGCAGGGGCCGTGCTGCTCGGTAAGACCAACCTGAGCGAATGGGCCAACTATCGATCCACCAGCTCAACCAGCGGCTGGAGCGCCCGGGGAGGCCTGACCCGCAATCCGTACGTGCTGGACCGCAACGCCTGCGGCTCCTCGTCGGGCTCGGGCGCCGCAGGCGCGGCGAATCTGGCCACGGTGACGATCGGCACCGAGACCGACGGATCGATCACCTGCCCGGCGTCGATCTGTGCGCTGGTCGGGATCAAGCCGACCGTCGGGCTGGTGAGTCGCGCGGGGATCATCCCGATTTCTGCCACCCAGGATACCGCGGGGCCGATGTGCCGAACCGTCCGAGATGCGGCCCTGGTGCTCGAAGCGATCCAGGGTGTCGATCCTCGAGATCCGGCTACCCGCAGGTCGGAGGGCCATTCGGGAACGCGCTATGCCGAGGCGCTCCGCCGTGGCGCCCTCAAGGGGGTGCGACTCGGCGTGGCGCGAAAGGGCTTCGGGCTGCCGGGAAGTGTCGACCCGATTCTCGCGGAAGCCATCGCGGCCCTCAGGAGTCTGGGTGCGGTGATCGTCGATCCCGCGGAGGTCCCCAACGCCGAGAAACTGGGGGAGCCTGAGATCGTGGTCTTGGACTTCGAATTCAAGGCGGGGCTCGCGGCCTACTTAGGGGGCAGGAGTCAGGGGTCAGGGGTCAGAACGCTCGCGGATGTCATCGGGTTCAATCTCAGAAACCGGGACCGTGAAATGCCGTGGTTCGGACAGGAGATCTTCGAGCGGGCGGTCAAGAGAGGGCCGCTCACCGATCCGGTCTACCGGAAGGCACTGGCGCGGTGCCGGCAGCTCTCGCGGGGGCTCGGCATCGACGCGGTCATGTCGCGGCTTCGGCTCGATGCATTGATCGCCATCACCGCGGGCCCGACCTGGCCCACGGATCTGGTCAACGGAGACCGGTACACCGGCGGTGCTACCTCACCCGCCGCGGTGGCGGGTTACCCCCATGTCACCGTGTCGGCAGGGTGGTTGCACGGGCTCCCGATCGGACTCTCATTCTTCGGACGGGCGTGGAGCGAAGGGACGCTGATCGGGATGGCGTATGATTTCGAACAGGAGGTCAATGCGCGGAAGGCCCCGACATTCCTGCCCACCGTGTAGAGCCGTACGGATATATTTCCCCAGTGATAGCCATGCCCAAAGCCCGATTCTTCTGGCCGATTCTCGGCACCCTGGTCCTGGCGGACTGCTCGACCAAGGAATTGGTCCAAACAGCACTGACCGGGAATCCCGGCCCGCATCCCTTGCTGGGAGACTGGCTCCGGGTCACCCTGGCCTACAATCCCGGTGCCGCCCTGAATCTCTCGCTGGGTGGTGCCTCCCGGGTCGTGTTCGGCACGATCGCCGCAACTGCGGTCGTGGCGCTCTTGCTCCTTTATCGCCGCACTCCGCCCACGGCTCGGCTGCGGGCGGCGGCGCTTGCGCTGGTGGCTGGTGGTGCATTGGGCAATCTGCTCGATCGTCTCCGCTCACCGCTCGGCGTCATCGACTTCATCGACGTAGGGATCGGTGACGCGCGATTCTGGACGTTCAATGTGGCCGATATGGGAGTCACCATCGGCGCCCTGCTGCTCGCGATGGTGCTGTGGCGGGACGAGAAGCTCGCGAAGGAGGCGGCGTGATCGGAAAGGTGGTCTGGATCGCCGCGGCGGCGATCATCTCGATCCAGGCGCCCCCGGGGCGCATCACCCCGGCGGGTGTGGTGCGGGCCCAGGCCGTCGTGGATTCCGTCTTTCTCGACCGCAAGGCTCGCGAGGGCTTTATCGACGGCGGCGACTGGGCGTCCTACCTCATGGTCCGACTCGGAGTGACCCCGCTTCCCGACAGCATCGGCATCGTCGTCACGACCGACAGCCAGGCAATCACGTTCACCGGTCGGATTCAGGATCTCCCTCCCGAAGGCCGAGAGATGCTCGGTCCGCTGCTCGCAATGATGGACTCCAGCACCGTCCTCGCGGCGCAGGTGGTGCAGCTCCCCGCCAGCACGGGCATCGCGCATTTTCGGCTCAGCCGGGTGACCGTCGGGGGCTTCCCGGTTCCCGAAACGGTGCTTCGCTATATGCTGCTCAATATCGGTGAGCGCTATCCCGAGCTCACCAAGACCGGGCGCGACCTGTTCGTGCAAATTCCTCCCGATGGCTCGGTCGTGCTGGTCTTGAACGGGGTCCGCATCGCGGCGCCTCCCGCCGCTCCCGGCAAGGACGCCCGGCCATGAATGATCTGCGCTATCCGATCGGGAAATTCGCGCTGGCCGCCGGCGAGATCACGGCCGAGCAGCGCGCGGCGTGGATCACCGAGATTGCCGAGCTTCCCGCGAAGTTTCGCGGCATCGTTCAAGGTTTGACGGACGCTCAGCTCGACACCCCCTACCGGCCGGGGGGATGGACGGTGCGACAGGTGGTGCATCACGTGCCGGACAGTCACCTCAACGCCTATATCCGGTTCAAGCTGGCGCTCACCGAGGACAACCCGACCATCAAGCCGTACGAGGAGGCGCTGTGGGCGGAGCTGCCCGACACCAAGGGCACGCTGATCGGGGTCTCGCTCGTGATGCTCGAAGCGCTGCACCGCCGCTGGGTCACCTTGCTGCGCTCGATGAGCGAGCAGCAGTGGAGTCGCACCTTCTTCCATCCGGAGCAGAAGAAATCCCTCAGGCTCGACGGAGTGCTCGCGATGTACGCCTGGCACGGCAAGCACCACACGGCGCATATCACGGGGGTTCGCGATCGAATGGAATGGAAATGAAGTGGTGACGATGACCCGGTCGCGGCTGCGCTGGATGGTGGTCGCAACCGGGGTGTTCCTCCTGGCCGGGCTCTGGCTCGCGCCGTCGCTTTCCCCTGCCGTTGCAATCCCGGTCTCCCTGGTGTGGCTCGCTCTCCTCGGATTCCTTCTGTACGCTGCCTACATCGTGCTCCGCAGCTGGCTCGGGCCGCGGATGGCGGCGGCGATCGTCGTCATCGCGGTGCTGGTGCCGGTGGCCGGGACCATGATCCCTGCGCCGCCGGATCTCGCGATGCGGCTGCCCTGTCCGCGCAATTGGGGGTGGCTCGCAACCTGGATGCTGCGATCGAGCCCAATCGGCACCACGTTTGTCAGGGTCGACGGCACGCCGGTAAAGATCTGTTACGGCCGCCCCGCAGCCCGGGGCCGCACCATGCTGGGTGGATCCCGGGTGCCCTTCGGTCAGCTCTGGCGCACCGGTGCCAACGAGCCCACCACGATCGTTGCACCGATTGGCTTGGTGGTGGCCGGGGTCCAGATTCCCGCGGGCCGCGCCGCACTCTACACCATTCCTGGCCCCGAGAGCTGGGAGATCATTTTGAACGCATCGACCTCGCAGTGGGGGCTCGAGACGGAATACCGCGATGCGATTCGGTCGCGGGAGCTGGGCCGCGCGATCGTGCCCAGCGAACAGAGCGACAGCTTCGTCGAGCGGCTCACCTTCCTCCCGGACTCGGCCGGAGTGGTCCTGGCCTGGGAGCGCACCCGGGTCAGGATTCCGATTGAACCGGTGCGGCGGTGAGCGAGAATGAGGGCTGGATGCTGGGGTGGACGGCCTGGACGGCCTGGACGGCCTAGATGGCTTGGACGGCTGGGAGGGGCGGGAGGGCGGCAGGGCGGTAGGGCGGAAATGTACCTGTCAAGAATTGGTCGGTTCTGTGAGTCGCTCAACCCTTTGCTGGATCGGTGTTTTTGGCGCAGTAAATCACCGTTTTGAGGTTGTAACACATACTCCGTATAGAATTTGCCTTGCGTCTTTGCGCCTTTGCGTCATTCCGCCTTCCGTAAGTGCAGGCTGGATCAATAAATGCATATAATTCACCCCATCAGATCGTAGCAAGCCGCTCCGTCGTGGGATGGAACGGCCTGCTATCGTGCCGCCCGGGAGGGCTCTTGGTGCTGGATCGACTGGCCGATCCGCTGCTCCGCGCATTCGGGTCCCTGGAGGCCTTGCCGCCGACGTGGCGGGAGGTCCTCGAGGCGTTGAATCAAGCCCTGGCGGATGGGGAAGTGGAGCGTGACCGCCTCTCGCGGGCGGTGGAACGCACCAGTACCGAGATGCACGAGCTCCTGGTCGAGCTGGATGCGCTTCGCCGGGCACGGGCCGTGGCCGAATCGACCAATCTGGTCCGGGGCGAGATCCTCTCGACCGTGAGCCGGACCATGCGGACACCGGCTGATGCGATTCTGGGTCTTGCCGGGCTGCTCCGCACCGGCGCCCTGCTCCCGACTCAGCGCGCCTACGTCGATGCCATCCAGGGCGCCGGCGAGGCACTGCGGGGCATTCTCAACGACGTCTCGGATTTTTCGCGGCTGGAGAGCGGCACCCTTCCGCTGGAACCGATTCCGTTCGACCTGCGCGTGATGATCGAGGACATGGCGGCGGCGCAGAGCGGCCAGGCGGAAGCCAAGGGGCTGGCGCTTCGGCTGGCCTGGCGACCCGATTCCCCCCGCCGGGTGACCGGTGACCCGGGCCGGATCCGGCAGGTCCTGACCGCGCTCATCAAGGATGGGCTCAACCGGATCGAACGAGGAGAGCTCGTCCTGGAAGTCGCCCCCGGAACGCTGCGTATGTCCGGAGGCGGGGTGCGCTTCTCCGTGGAAGACAGCGGACCGGCGATTTCTCCCGATCTTCTGACGACGCTCTTCGAGCCGTTCTCCCGGGGCGATACCTATCCCGCACGTGACGGCGGTCTGGCGCTTCCCATCGCCCATCATCTGACCCGGCTGATGGGCGGCGAGCTGGAAGCGACGAATATCGACGGATCAGGGACCCGTTTTTCGCTGACCCTGCCACTTGCGACGGTCGACGCCGAGCCTCGGGGGATGGCGCTCGTCGCGGCGGTCACCGAGCCGCCCTCCGCCCCGGTACGGCCGGCTGCGCTCTTCGTCGTCGAAGCCGATGCCGGCATGCGCGCGGGCTGGGCGGCGATTGCCGATGCGGCGGGCTATCAGGCGACCGGCTTCGGAGATCGCGACGAGGCGATCGCGGAGCTCCGCCGGCGAGCCCTCGCGGGCGTTCCGGTCTCCATGGTGATTTTCAGCGATCACGACGCCCACGGATATGACAATGTCGGCCGGTTGATCCTGGACGACGAACGCCTGGGCCGTCCCGCATTGATCATGCTGCCTGCGGTCGGGAATCCCGGCGACGCACGCCGCCTCCGGGAAGTCGGCTTCTGCGGCTACCTGGTCAAGCCGGTTGCGCCGTCGGATCTGAGGGAAACTCTGGAGCTGCTGCGCCGCAGCGCGCCGGGGGTATGGACCGGGCATTTCCTCACTCGACACACGCTCGCCGAGGCGCGACGCGGCGGTGAGGTCGCGGAAGCGGAGCTGGAGGCGACGCTCGGGGCGCTGGCCGGTGAGAGGTGAGAGGTGAGACGTGAGACGTGAGAGGTGAGACGTGAGAGGTGAGACGTGAGCTGCTGGCCAATCGCAAAGTGTCAAGCGGGGCGATAGACTTGGGGGCCGCGGCTGGTGCGCGGCTCCTTTCGTTTGACCTGCCGCGCGGAGGGATCAGTGAGCTATCGACCATTCGTGACGCTGTGCCTGGTCATCCTGTCCTCCGGGTGCGGCCAAGAGAGGAAATCCCCGGCGCCGGTTGGCATGATTGCCGTTCGGGACAGCTCAGGCATCCAGATCGTAGAGCATCCCGCCGGATTTGAAGACTCTCTGCCGGTCTGGAACGCGCGCGGTGAGCCGGTCGTGGACATCGGCGGCGGCGATGACGCGGGACAGGATCTCCACCTGGTGCGTGGCGCGGTGCGGCTCAGCGATGGGCGCATCGTGGTGGCGAATTCGGGCAGCGGCGAGCTCCGGGTATTCGACGGCGCTGGAAAATACTTGAACCCGATTGGGCGGAAGGGCCAGGGACCAGGAGAATTTGGCTCGCTTGGCGCTGTATGGAGTCTCCCAGGTGATACACTGGTGGCTCTGGACAATCAAACGTCGCGGTTTTCCTTGTTTACCCCCTCCGGAGAGTTCGTTCGCGGCACATCGGCGATTGTGCACTCGGAGAGGGGAGGCGTCGCGGCGTCGTTACGACTTTTCGACGGCAGGATCGTGGGTACCGAGACGATTTATGAGGATGGGAAGGAAACCTCGGGTCCTGTCCGTCGCCGGTCCTCCGCGATCGTGCTTCTTCGCGCAGATGGGAGCGGCTTCGACACACTCGTGACCGTGCCGGGGTCGGAGGTGTATCCCGGGATCGTGCGGGAGGGGGGACACGAGTATCCGAACTTGAAGAGCCTCGAGTTCGGTCGCCAAACGGTGTTCACCACTGATGGCGTGAGGATCTACGTCGGCAGCAATGAGCCAGTGGGCATCCGGGTTTTCGAAGCGGATGGGAGGTTGCTGCGGATCATTCGAAACGCAACTCCCGCCGAGCCGGTCACCGAAGAACACCGGGCCCAGAGGGCTCGGGAAAACCTGGCACGACTGGACCGGCAGAACGCTCCCGAACAGGTGAAAGCTGAATGGCGCAAGAATCAGGAAAAACCCCGCTATGCAGAGGTGTTCCCCTTCTATGAGCGCCTTCTGATTGCCACCGATGGAAGTCTCTGGGTCGAGCGGGCGAGGCGCAGCGAGGACGAAGGCCGGCGCTACATCGTCTACGACTCAACGGGGAAGGCCATCGCGGCGGTGAGGTGCCCCGACCGGGTACGGCCTTACGAAGTCGGGCCGACCGAGATCCTCGGCCTCTGGAGAGATCCCGAGGAGGTAAATCACGTGCGGGCGTACAAGGTGAAGAGGTGAGACGTGAGACGTGAGACGTAAGACGTAAGACGTGAGAGGTGAGTGCGGCAGGTCCGTCTCACCTCTCACCTCTCACCTCTCACCTTCCAAACGGAGCTTCCAGCGATGGCGACGTCGGGGTAAACAGCTCCGCTCCGCTTTCCGTGATCACCATGTCGTCCTCCAGCCGCACTCCGAACTCACCGGGGATGTAAATCCCCGGCTCGTCGCTGAAGGTCATTCCCGGCTTGAGCGGCAGGGTATTTCCGCGCACCAGGTAGGGCCACTCGTGTCCATCCATTCCCATGCCATGCCCCACCCGATGGGTGAAGTACTTGTAGTCGGGACCGAAGCCGGCATCGACGATGACCTTTCGCGCGGCCGCGTCCACCGTCTGGCATTCCACGCCGGGCCGGGCGGCCGAGAGTGCCGCTTTCTGGGCCCGCTGCTCGATCTCGAACACCTGCTTCATCCTGTCAGTAGCGCGGCCGAGCACGAAAGTCCGGCTGATGTCGCTGGCGTATCCCTCGACCGAACAACCCCCATCGATCAGCAGAATGGTCCCCTCGCGGATGACTTGCGGTGTCGCGGACCCATGGGGAAGGGCCGAGTACTTGCCCACCTGCACGCCGGCACTCCCGGTGAATCCGAGCCGCTGGTGGGCCAGGGATACCAGGGCGGCAAAATCGTTCTGCGTCATCCCGTCCTTGAGCGCGAGATAGGCTGCCTCGTAGGCCTTGAGCGTCACCTCGGCCGCCAAGCGCATGAGCTCGAGCTCGTGTCCGTCCTTCACCATCCGGCAGCCGGCGGTGACAGGGGTGCCGCTCGCGAGCTGCATCGCCGGCAGTGCGGCTGCCGCCCCGCTGGCGAAGACATGGCGCACGGTTTCTTCCACGCCGAGCCGTCCGGTTGTGATCCCGCGCGCCCGCAGGCCTTCGGCGACCCGCTGGTAGGGGTCCTCGTGCTCTTCCCAGATCATCACGTCGGCGGTGCCTGTGAGCGGCCCGGCTTCGATTTGTTCCTGGGCCCGATCGTGCTCGAAGGCGGGACAGACGACGAAGGCCCGGCCTTCGCGTGGCAGAATCAGCGCGAGCAGCCGCTCGCTCAGGCCCCAGCTGATGTTGGTGAAGTAGCGGAGCGAGGTTCCTCCGGTGAGGAAGAGGCCGTCGAGCTTCTCCGCGGCCAGCAGGCCCCGGGCC
>Ga0075431_100009004_pt1 | contig 10006 bp, 6 predicted proteins | sample RhiMetdeltSRZDD5_FD_75297 | JGI IMG/M metagenome (GOLD analysis project Ga0075431, IMG submission 75297) | Populus rhizosphere microbial communities from Tennessee, USA - Rhizosphere MetaG P. deltoides SRZDD5 | ecosystem: Host-associated > Plants > Roots > Rhizosphere > Soil | place: USA...
TCCAAATGCCAGCATGTACACGGAAAAGAACGGTGCGAACAGATTGTATGGAATACCGAACATGACTTCGGTCAACACAGTGACGCGGGGATTGCCTTTCAATTCGCGGAGTGTTTGGATAAGTGGATGGTTTCGGAACATCGGTCTATTTTACTTGGTGCTCTCTGATAAATCTCATGATTCAATATAATGTGCATACGTTTAAGAATTTCACGCCTGCACTTGATTCTCAATTATCAATTCACCAACTTTAACATAAACAATATCATCAATCTGTAACGAAAACTCACCATCGGGCACAAGGCACGTGCCCGTCATTAAGAACACACCCTGCGGAAAATCCAACTCGCGCGTGAGGAACTCGACCAGTTCGGGCAAACTCCGCTTCATTGTGGATGTGTTTGCTTCCCCTTCGAATATCACTTCGCTTGCGCGGCGCACCTGCAATCGAATCGGAATATCTTTTATTTCATCTGGCTCACATAACCAAATGCCATGACCTAACGCGCACGAGCCGTTGTAGATTTTTGCCTGCGGCAAATAAAGTGGGTTCTCGCCTTCGATGTCGCGCGACGAAACATCATTCCCCGCGCAATAACCAACGATTTCGTTATAACGATTGATCACTAACACCAATTCCGGCTCAGGCACATTCCAATGACTATCCCTGCGAATGCGGATTGGTTCTCCATTCCCTGAAACGCGCCAACCCAACGACTTCGTAAAAATTTCAGGGCGTTCGGCCTCGTAGACTTTTTGATATATATCCGCCACTGTGGATTCGGCTTTACGGGCATCGCGGCTTCGCAGATAGGTGACTCCCGCCGCCCAGACTTCTTGCACGGGATCGATCGGCGCCACTTCCTTACCTGAGGCTAGTTCGCCTTCGGCTACGTTTTCCAACACTTTGAACATTGTCTCACTTGGCATTTCAAGTAATGTACTTAAATTGAATCTCGTCGGCAAAAAATAACCATCGACTGCCCAGCGTGAACCTTGCGTTGTTTTGTATTTGGTGAGTAACATGATGTGTCTCCTTGATACTTAGTCGCGAAAACTCCGAAGTACTGGATGTGTCTATTGTTTCCCCTCATTACTTGAAAGGGTGAATCTTAAAATAAGTTGACTTTTTTCCAGTGATATGCAATAATATCGGTATCGTTACCGGTAACGATACCGATAATCTATCATTTTTTTGACCAGGAAGAGGTATGTTGAAGAAAAAGAGAACGGTAACAATTCAGGATGTCGCGAAAACAGCGGGAGTGTCAATTTCCACAGTGTCGCGCGTGCTCAACGGAAAAGTGGACGTTGCGAGCGAGACGCAGGACCGAATCCTTACTGTAATTGATAATTTGGGCTATACCACCAACTTGGCAGCGCGAAGTATGCGGAGCCAGAAGAAGAATCTGGTCGGGTTGGTTATGCCAGATATTGCATATCCATTTGCGATCGAGGTAATGAAGGGTGTGAACCGAGCGATTGCCGAATCCGAGTTTGACCTGTTGGTGTATACGACAGGTGACGTGAGGAAAAGTGGGAGGGCCTCTCACGAACAGAAGTATGTTTCACTGCTCACGAATTCCATATCAGATGGTGTGATTATTGTCGCGCCCGTGGCAGGAGAGTTCAATATTGACGCGCCCATTGTTTCGATTGATCCGCTTGCCAGCAACCCAAATTATCCGGCAGTTCATGCGACCAATTACCAGGGTGCAATCGACGCGATGCTATATCTCATCGGGTTGGGACATCAGCGCATCGGGTTTATCGGCGGGCGCGCGGAATTGGAAAGTTCCAACCGCCGTTTGAAAGGGTATCGCGAGGCGTTGGAAAAAGCAAATATTCCTATTGATGAAAGTTTGATTGCTTCTGGTGATTACACCACTGCCACGGGTGTCACTGGTACGCGACAGCTTCTTGCGTTGGAGAAACCTCCTACTGCCATATTCGCCTCTAATGACCAGATGGCAATGGGCGTCTATCAGGTTGCTGAGGAAATGGGCATCCGAATTCCGGATGATCTATCCGTGATGGGTTTCGACAATATCACCGAATCCAAATACATGGGATTGACAACTGTGGATCAGTTCATTTCAGAAATGGGATATGTAGCCACGCAAATGCTCATCAAGCTCATCAACGGTGTGCCGCTTGAGAATCAGACATATCGGATGCAAACCCGGCTTGTCATTCGTAATTCCTGCACAGAGGTTTGATGTGAACTAATGCGTTTTGATCACACCCGCTTTGCAATTGCTTTTGATAACGGCATTGGAAATTGAAAGGAGGTGAGAGCGCAAGTTGTTTGGAAGGAAATTGCAGGTCTTCTCTTCGACCTTGGACAGCGGAAGGAAGACCTGCGTATACGTGTGGAGGGTTAACTCCGCACGCCGCTAGTATAACCTGTTAAAACCTACAAGGAGAAGAAAATGTCTCGCAAGATTTACACTATTTTGAGTCTTTTGATTGTAGCGGCTTTTGTACTTTCCGCTTGTGGCGCGCCTGCCACCGAGGCCCCGCAAACTGAACCTGCGGCACCTGCTGCAACGGAACCGCCAGCCGCTGCCACAGAGGCGCCCGCAGCAACCGAACCGCCAGCCAGCGAACCTGTCACGGTCACATGGTGGCATATTACAACCGATGAAAAGCAGGCGGCAGTCTGGCAATCTTTGGCTGATAGTTATATGGCTGAGCATCCCAATGTCAACATTGAGATCACCATCCTTGAGAACGAAGCGTTCAAGACCAAGATGACGACAGTTGTTCAATCTGGTGATATGCCCGATATCTTCCAAAGCTGGGGCGGTGGTGTAATGAACGAATATATCGGAGCGGGCATGATGAAAGATATTACCGCTGATTTGGATGCCGATGGTGGCGCCTGGCGCAATACATTCTCACCCGGCGCGTTGGGTGTGTATTCTTTGGATGGAAAGAACTACGGTGTGCCCTGGGATATGGGCATGGTCGGGTTCTGGTACAACAAGGACCTGTTCGCCCAGGCCGGCATCGATGCGCCTCCCGCGACATGGGATGAACTCCTCGATGCGGTGACAAAACTCAAAGCCGCAGGCATTACACCCATTGCGTTGGGTGAAGGCGACAAGTGGCCCGGTCACTTCTGGTTTGGTTATCTTGCCACCCGCATCTGTGGGCAGAATGGTTTCCAGGCTGCGGCTTCACGTTCTGGATCCTTTGCTGATACGTGTTTTGTGGAAGCAGGCAACAAGATCTTGGAACTGAACGCTCTTGAGCCGTTCCAGGATGGTTATCTTGGTGCTGTCTACGGCGATCAGTCAACTGTTATGGGCAACGGCCAGGCGGCGATGGAGCTCATGGGTCAGTGGGCGCCCGGCGCGCAGGCTGGCAACAGTGCGGATGGAAAAGGACTCGGTGACAAATTGGGCTTTTTCCCGTTCCCGGCTGTAGATGGTGGCGCTGGCGCTGGCACTGATGCATTCGGTGGTGGCAATGGTTTTGGCATCGGCAAGGACGCTGAGCCCGAAGCCGTTGACTTTGTCAAATGGCTTACCAGCGCGGATGCGCAGGTCGCCTGTGCCGAGGCTGGTTTCTGTATCCCGGTGGTCAAAGGTGGTGAAGCGGGTATGTCCGATCCATTGTTGATCGAACTTCAGAAAACTCTTTCTCAGGCAGAGTATTTCCAACTGTACTATGACCAGGCACTGCCCCCAGCAGTCGGTTCTGTAGTGAACGACAGCATTCAGGGAGTCTTTGCTGGTACGCTGTCACCTGAAGAGGCGGCACAGGCAATTGAAGACTCAGCCGCCCAAGAGATAAAATAATCTCTCTTTAATAATATATGTGCGGGGATTGGGATCACTCGATCCCCGCACGATCATAAGGCGTCTTCCAATGCAGTCACTTCCTGCCATAGCGGATATCTTTAAACTAAAACGAGGTACAGGGACTCCTCGTCGTTTTCAAGATACTCTGACCATATTCCTGTTCCTATTGCCTGCATTGGTGCTTTTTTTGCTATTTGTTATCTATCCCATCTTTCAATCTATTTATTACAGCATGTTCAACTGGAAAGGCTTTGGTCCTGCCGATGATTTTGTCGGCCTGGATAATTTTAAAAATATTCTTAGTGATAAAGTCTTTATGATCGCATTGCGCAATGCGCTCTTGCTCATTGTCTTCTCACTCCTCCTCCAGTTGCCATTGTCGCTTCTGCTGGCGGTCATGGTGGGACGCGACCTGCCGGGACGCGTCTTTTTTCGCACCATCTTTTTCATGCCGTATGTGATCTCCGAAGTCATCACAGCTATCATGTGGTTATTCCTTTTGAACCCCAATCCGGATCGTGGCTTTGTCAACGCGGTTCTTGTCCTGATAGGTGGAGAGGCCCAACCCTGGCTCGGCGATACCACTCTAGTACTTCCGGCTCTGTTTATCGCGCTCAGTTGGAAATATTTCGGCTTCCATATGTTGTTATACATGGCGGGATTGCAGAACATCCCTCAAGAGATCGAAGAAGCCGGGCGTATAGACGGAGCCAACTCCCTCCAGAACTTTTTCTACATCACCCTGCCTCTGCTTGGCAGCACGATTCGCACGTCTATTTATCTTTCGGTCCTCGGCTCAATCCAGCAATTTATTTTGGTATGGATCATGAGCAAAGGCGGACCTGTCAACGCCAGCGAGACTCTTGCCACTTACATGATTCGCTTCGGGTTTGTACGCTTCCAACTCGGCTACGCATCTGCAGTGGCGATCTATATGTTTGTCCTTTGCCTGACGTTTTCTCTCATCTACCAACGCTTGGCGCGCCAGACTGATTACCTCACTGGTTTATAGGAATGATATCCTCATGATTGTTAAGCCCATCCATCTGAGTTGGAGCACCCAAAAGTCGGTATCAAGGACTTTTCAATATATTATCCTTTCGCTGGTAGTCATCCTCGTCTTTGTGCCCATCGTGATTCTGATATTTGGAGCGCTCAAAACTCGCGGCGAGTTCATGACACAACCATATGTCCCCCCCATTCCTCCGCGCTGGGATAACCTCACTGCGATTTTGACAAAGCCATCTTATTCCTTTTGGCAAATGTTGCGTAATAGCCTCATTGTTATGTTTTCTGTGACCTCTGCTGTCGTCGTGATATGCAGTCTTGCCGCCTTTGTCTTCGCTCGCATGGAATTTCGCGCCAAAGGGTTGGCGTTTAACCTCTTCACCCTCGGGCTGATGTTTCCCATCAACATTGCCATCCTGCCCGTGTATTTTGTACTTCGCCAATTGGACATCCTCGATAGTCTCCTGGCTATCATCGTTGTACAAACTGCTTTTCAACTTTCTGGAAACATCATGATCCTGCGCGGGTTCTTCACCGCTATCCCTGCCGAACTACAAGACGCCGCCTACATTGATGGTTGCACTGCCTTCGGATTCTTCTGGCGCGTTCTCCTTCCCCTCGCCCGACCTGCACTGGGAGCAGTTGCCGCGCTCACCATGATCGTCAGTTGGAATGACTTGCTCGTGCCGCTCATCGTCCTCAACAGTGACAAATTATGGACCCTGCCCCTCGGCACCATGCAGTTCCAGGGACAATACGGGCAGGATTTGTCATTAGTATCTGCATTCGTATTTTTATCGGCCTTACCGACCATCATCTTCTATCTCTTCGCCGAACGCCAGATTATTTCTGGTTTGACGGCAGGCGCGGTAAAAGGTTAGCTCGCTCAGCGGTACGCGGCGGCGGGATACTTAAACACTAACTTTAAAACTTTTAAGGATTGAAACCTTGTCCACGCTTCGACGTTTCCATATCATCCTTCTACTTCTATCCTTGATCCTTTCCTCATGCGGATCCCCTTCCACGCCATCACCCGCTCCTGTTCAAGAAGTCGCATCAACACCCATGCCCGATCCCGTTAAACCTGCTTTCGAAACTGGGATTTACCCAAACCTCTTCGCCGATTATCTGGGCAAAAGCGATGCAGATATCCAAGCCAAAATTGACGAAGCATGGAATCAACTCTTCTATGGCGATGACTTATCCGAGCGTGTGTACTATCCTGTTGGTTCGGATATGGCGTATGTGCTCGATACAGGCAACGACGATGTGCGAAGCGAAGGCATGTCATATGGCATGATGATCGCTGTGCAGTTGAACAAGAAGGAAGAGTTTGACCGTATCTGGAAATGGACAAAGACCTACATGTACCAAAAGGATGGTGGATACAAAGGCTATTTTGCCTGGCACTGCAAACCTGATGGCACACAACTCGATGCCAATCCGGCCTCCGATGGGGAGGAGTGGTTCATCATGGCGCTCCTATTCGCCGATGGACGCTGGGGCAGCGGCGAAGGCATCTATAACTATCGTGCCGAAGCCCAATCCATTTTGGATGTGGCCTTACATGCGGATGAACTGGCAGGCGACCTGGCGACCAACCTCTTCGACCCTGAGACAAAGCAAGTGGTCTTCGTCCCGCAACTGGGACAGAACTCTCAATTCACAGACCCGTCCTATCACCTGCCGCATTTTTATCAACTCTGGTCACTTTGGGCGGACAAGGATAACGAATTCTGGGCGGAAGCCGCACAGATCAGCCGCGACTATTTAGAAACCGCTGTGAACCGTCAAACTGGACTTGCCCCCAACTATTCCTACTTCGACGGCAGGCCCTACAACGACGACTACAATGGTAACTTCCGTTACGATGCCTTTCGCGTCGGTGCAAACGTGGGCGTGGATCACATCTGGTTCAGATCCAGCGAATGGCATGCGAAACAATCCAACCGCCTGCTGGATTTCTTTGTATCACAGGGCATCGACGATTACAAAGCCGAATATTTGCTGACAGGTGAACCTCAGGTTGGTCATCGTTCCTCAGGCTTGATTGCTACAAATGCCGTTGCCGCCCTCGCTGCTGATCCCGAAAAAGGCAAACCATTCGTGCAAGCATTATGGGATTTGGATGTCCCTACTGGTAAATATCGTTATTACGATGGTTTGTTGATGATGTTGGGCTTGTTACAGGTAAGCGGCAATTTCCGCATCTACGAGCCTGGCACTGCACCCGTGGGACAAGCCTTCCCAACACCTAAACCTGAGGTAATGGGAAAGTTCGCTCCGCGGACAGGACACGCTCTGTTGTTGATTGGTCAGGATGCCAAAAGTGTTGATGCCTATTTCGATGCCACAGTCACCGCGCCGGGCGGCGTGGCGATGAATGCGTCACTGCACCTGAATGACTTGGAGGATTTGGATTATCTGGCTGGAAAATATCCAAAGAGCACATTGTCTGTTGGCGTTGACGTGCAAGACTCGCTCAACGATATCGCAGCTGGAAAAGTCGATGAGGAGATAGACCAATTACTCGATGCGTTGACCGCATACGACCGCCCTGTATTTCTCCGTTTGGCATACGGATTCGATCATCCGTCGAATCAGTATGAGCCCGATGTATTTGTCTCGGCGTGGAAAAAATTCCATGAACGGATTCAGCGGAAGGGTAGTACGAACGTTGCTCTCGTGTGGGAATCATCTTCTTGCGAAGAGTCCAGCATTGCAGGTTGGTATCCAGGCAACGAGTTTGTGGATTGGGTTGGGATTTCATACTGCGATGGGGATTCCATAGAAACAAAAATCCAGTTTGCGCGTGAACATCTCAAACCTGTGATGCTCAGCGTCGCGCCGTCAAGTTCAGCTGCGGACTGGAACGAATGGTTCGTACCTTTCTTTCAATTCGTGACTGACAACAATGATGTTGTACGCGCCGTAACATATCTCAACACAGGTAGCAGCCGCATCGACTTGAACGCCGATTTTTTGAAAAGCTGGAAGGCTGAGACCAAGCAATCATTCTGGTTGCGTGCTAGCCCCAAGTTGTTTAGTGAACTGGGTTTTGCGGAGTAACTACACCTACGCTCTCGGTGGCGTCCCCGCCGCCGAGGACGGCGGCTCGAGAAATTCTGTTATAAGGAGCATTGCATGAGTGTGACCGGCACCTCGGAAAAACTTTTGTATCTCGATACATCGTTGTCGTTTGTCGAACGTGCAAAGGATTTGGTCGGGCGTTTAACGCTGGATGAAAAAGTGGGGTTAATGAATCACCCCGCGCATGGAATTCCCCGCTTGAATATTCCTGCCTACAACTATTGGAGCGAAGCACTGCATGGCATTGCACGTAATGGCCGTGCCACCGTGTTCCCGCAGGCGATTGCGATGGCTGCGACATGGGACAAGGAACTGATTCATCAGGTAGGTTCTGCCATCAGTGATGAGGGACGCGCCAAATATCACGAAGCACTGCGGCGCAAGGGCTACACCGATCAGTATCAGGGATTGAACTTCTGGTCGCCGAATGTGAATATCTTTCGTGACCCGCGCTGGGGACGTGGACAGGAAACCTGGGGCGAAGACCCGTTCTTTACGGGCGAAATGGCGTCTGCATTCGTGAAAGGCTTACAGGGTGATCATCCCAAATATCTCAAGGCCGCGGCATGTGCCAAACATTATGCAGTTCATTCCGGACCTGAAAAGGATCGTCATATTTTCAATGCCATCGTGACGAAACGCGAGTTATACGACACATACCTTCCCGCTTTCAAAAAACTCGTGAGTGAAGCAAATATTGAAGCTGTGATGGGCGCGTATAACCGTACCCTTGATGAAGTCTGCTGTGCCAGCAAACTTCTTATTGAAGATATTCTGCGAGGCGAATGGAATTTTCAGGGGCACTTTGTCTCAGATTGTGGCGCGTTGTCAGATTTTCATCTTAATCACAAGGTCACAAAAGATGTAGCAGAATCCGCTGCATTGGCGTTACAACATGGATGTGACCTGGGATGTGATCACGTCTTCAGCGAAATTCCCGAAGCAATTCAGCGTGGTCTCATCACCGAAGCCGATGTGGATTGCGCCCTCAAACGCACACTCGGTACCCGCTTCAAGCTCGGCATGTTCGATCCGGTGGAAGATGTACCGTTCACATCCATCTCCATGGATGTTGTGGGTTGCGATGAACATCGTCAACTGGCATATCGTACTGCGACCGAATCAGTGGTGCTGTTGAAAAACAAAAATAATATTCTTCCGATCAAACCTTCCACCAAAAAGATTTTTGTCACCGGCCCCACTGCCACAAGTATGGAAGTTTTACTTGGCAATTATTATGGTTTTAACAACCGGATGATCACCCTGCTTGAAGGCATTACAGGTCGTATCCCTGAGGGAATGGGCATGGAATACACCTCTGGTGCAATGTTGAAACACCCGCGCGAGATCAAGAGCACCTGGGCGCCAGGGATGGCACAGTCCGCAGACTTTGCGATTCTTTGCGCGGGGCTCTCTTCGTTCCTGGAAGGTGAGGAGGGTGAATCGCTCCTCTCGCCGCCAAATGGTGACCGCGATAGTATTTCGCTGCCTGATAGTCAGGTGAATTACATAAAAGAACTTGCAATCCATGGTGTAAAGATCGTACTTGTGCTCACGGGCGGCAGTCCTATTGCGCTTGGCGAAGTTGAAGACATGGTGGATGCGATCCTCTTCGTCTGGTATCCCGGAATGGAGGGTGGTCGAGCGGTTGCTGATGTCCTCTTTGGCGATGTGTCTCCCGCGGGCAAACTTCCGGTCACTTTCCCCAGGTCGCTTGATCAACTCCCCGCATTCGACGATTACAGTATGAATGGGCGTACCTATCGCTATATGACCGAAGAGCCGCTCTATCCCTTTGGCTTTGGTCTTAGCTATAGCCGTTTTGATTATTCGGATTTACAACTCGATAAAACGACTCTTGCCCTCGGAGATTCCCTCCACGTCCGCCTGACCCTGACCAACTGCGGCAATTCAGACTCAGCCGAGGTTGCACAGTTTTACCTGAGCGACCTCCACGCCTCAACCGTTGTCCCGCTTCATCATCTTGTAGGCTTTGAAAGAGTCACGCTGAAAGCAGGCGAAAGCCGCATGTTGAAATTCACACTCACACCAGAAATGATGTCGTTCTATAATGATGATGGCAAGCTAACGCTTGAACC
>Ga0075431_100009006_pt1 | contig 10005 bp, 6 predicted proteins | sample RhiMetdeltSRZDD5_FD_75297 | JGI IMG/M metagenome (GOLD analysis project Ga0075431, IMG submission 75297) | Populus rhizosphere microbial communities from Tennessee, USA - Rhizosphere MetaG P. deltoides SRZDD5 | ecosystem: Host-associated > Plants > Roots > Rhizosphere > Soil | place: USA...
AAATGCTCGAGCAGACGCACAACGCGCTCCGCCGTGCCCTTGGCCGCGACGCCCAGGGCCTCGGCGAGCCGCGCTTCGTACACAATTCCGATCGCCACCGCTTCGCCGTGCAGGGCTTCGTACTTCGCCACGGCCTCGATCGCGTGGCCGACCGTATGCCCGAAGTTCAGGATCGTCCGGCGACCCGACTCGCGCTCATCCTCGGCCACGACCGCCGCCTTGATCTCCACCGAGCGTCGCACCACCCGCTCCAGCGCGGGCCCGTGCCTGCCGAGAATCGCATTGTAGTCGCGCTCGAGAAACGTGAAGTACTCGGCGTCGGCGATCACGCCGTGCTTCACCGCCTCGGCGAGCCCCGCCGAGAGCTGAACGGGAGGCAGGGATGTGAGGAGATGGAGGTCGGCGAGGACGAGGCGAGGTTGGTGAAAGGCGCCGAGTAGGTTCTTGCCGGCGGGGACGTCCACACCGGTCTTCCCGCCGATCGACGAGTCGATCATCGCGAGCAAAGACGTGGGTACTTGGACGTAGGGGACCCCCCGCAGATAGGTCGCCGCGAGGAATCCAGCGACGTCCCCCACTACACCGCCCCCCAACGCGATCACCGCGCAGTCCCGCCCGAAATGCGCCGCCAGCATCCGGTCCGACAACGACGCCCACGTCTCTCGCGTCTTGTTCCACTCACCCGCCGGGAAGGTGAGCAGTTCCGCCCGATACCCAGTAGCCGAAACCCGCTTGAGCACCTCATCCCCGTACAGCTTGGCCACGTGAGTATCGGTGATCACAGCGTACCCCGCCGCCGGACAGTGCCGCTTGAGCAGTGCCGGTAGCTCCGCCAATAGCCCAGAGCCAATAGCGATGTCATATGAAGCATCGCGCTGCTCGCGCAGCGGGACGCGGATCGTCACCACGTGACGTCGGGGCGCCGGGCCTGGGCGTTCGCGGCCCGGGCCAGGACGAACAGCAGATCCGAAAGGCGATTCAGGTATTGCACGATGGCGGGACTGATCGTCTGCTGGTGCGCCAGCGTCACGACCGCCCGCTCGGCGCGACGACAGACCGTGCGCGCCAAGTGGAACGCTGCGGCTTTGGGAGTGCCGCCGGGGAGGATGAAGTTCTCGAGCGGTGTGAGCTTGGCCTCGTGGCCGTCGATCATGTGCTCGAGCATGCCGATCTGCGGCTCGCCGATCCGAGGGCCATTTAGCGCCTTGTCGACCCTCTTGGGATCGGGCGATGCCAGCTCCGCCCCGATCGTGAAGAGGTCGCGCTGGATCGTCTGCAGAAACGCGGCGTCCAGATCCTGCGGCTCGAGCGAGGCCGCGAACCCGACGGCGGCGTTCAGCTCGTCCACGTCGCCGTAGGCGGCGACTCGTGGGTCGTCCTTGGGCACTCGGCCCCCGCCGAAAAGCCCGGTTTCTCCCTCATCGCCCGTCTTAGTGTAGATTCGCGCCATGAGCGAAGTAAAAGATATCACCATTATCGGCGCCGGCCCGACCGGTCTGTTCGCGGCATTCTATGCGGGGATGCGCGGCGCGTCGCACCGCCTGATCGACAACCTCGACCAGGTCGGCGGCCAGCTCACGGCCCTCTATCCCGAGAAGTACATCTTCGACGTCGCCGGCTTCCCCAAAGTCCTCGCCAAGGACCTCGTGAAAGGCATGGCGGAACAGGGGCTCCAGTGGAAAGCGCCGGTGCACCTGGGCCAAAAGGTGATCGGCCTCAAGCAGAAGCAGGAGCAGGAGGACGGCAAGCCGCTCTTTCGGGTGATCACCGACGGCGGAGAGTACGTCGGTCGCACCCTGCTCATCGCGGGCGGCATCGGTGCGTTCACGCCCCGCAAGCTTCCCCTGAAAGACGCCGACCAGTGGCTCGGCAAAGGGCTTTTCGACCGCATCCTGAACCCCAAGGAATTCACGGGCAAGCGGGTGCTGATCGTAGGCGGCGGCGACTCGGCCTTCGATTGGGCGGTGAACCTTCAGGGCATCGCGAAGTCGATCGTGATGATCCATCGCCGCGATGGCTTCCGCGCCCATCAAGCCACCGTGGATCAGGTCAACGCGCTGTGTGCGGCGGGCAAGATGGAGCTGCGGACCTTCTGGGAGGTCAAGGCGATCACAGGCGGGAAGCACATCGAGCAGGTGACGATTCACAACAACAAGACAAAGGAAGAAGCAACCCTGGGGATGGACTGCGTGATCCCGCAGCTCGGCTTTATCTCGTCACTGGGGGCGATCGCCGAGTGGGGGCTCGACATCGACAAGGGCGACATCAAGGTGTCGCAGACGATGGAGACGAACATCCCCGGCATTTTCGCCGCCGGGGACATCACGACCTATCCGGGGAAGCTCAAGCTGATCGCCACGGGGGTCGCGGAGGCGTGTATCGCGGTGAATCACGCCGTCCACTTCATCAATCCCACTGCCAAGGTGATGCCGGGCCACTCGAGCAACATGGCCCTCTTCGGACAGAAGGACGAGTGAGCAATCAGCCATCGGCCGTCAGCCATCAGTACTAACGGCTGAGCGCTGATGGCTGACGGCTTACCGCGCCAGTTGGACCACTACTGAGTCTATCTGTGCAAGGATCTGTCGGGTCGGGACCGCATGCCCATTAGCCTGAATCGAAAACGTGATGCGGCGCCCATCGGCCCGCTCGATGTACCCCGACAGCGTGTTCACTCGGGAAATGGACCCCGTCTTGGCGAGCACCCGACCTTCGAGCGGTGTGCCGGCAAAGCGGCGCAGCAGTGAGCCGGGTTGCTGCGCATGGGGTAGCGCGGCGATGAACGCGGCGCGCTTGGGGTGACGGTACATGTAATCGAGCAGCTGCACGAAGGCGCGGGGCGTCACGAGGTTGCCCGCCGAGAGACCCGAGCCGTCGTCGAGCGCGAAGGACGTCGAGTCGATCTTCACGGAATCGATCAAGAACCGTTTCTCAGCCTCCAGTCCCTGCTCCCAGCTCCCCGCCCCCCCGATCTCCCTGCCGAGGATCTTCAGGAGCATTTCGGCAAACCAGTTTTGGCTGGTGTTGAGAATCGGGAAGATGATGTCGGGCAGGGGCCGGCCCTGGTACTCGACTAGCGGCGAACCGCAGCAGCGCAGGGTGCGGAACTGCACCGAGTCGGTGGTACTCGAGGCGCCCCCTTCGATCGAGACCCCCTTTTTCTGTAGCGCCGTTGCCAGCGCCCGCGCCGCATACAGGTTGGGATCGGGGAGCGCGAAGCTCTCGACCCACGGCGACCGGTTGAGCGCTGCCGTGCCTTCCGCCCAGATGTCGAGCGTGCCGGGGTGGCGAAAGAAGTTGTCGCCGATCGTGGAGCCCGAGTCGGCGGGCCCCGTGCGGGCGCGGTTCTCGAACCCGATCATGCCGAGGTCCGGATTCCAAGTGATCTTGGGCGGCTCGTTGATGGCCGCCCCGGGCGTGATCTGGAAGTCCACGCTGTTGTCGTGGAAACCGAGCGCGGAGACGGGGGCCGCGTACCACCAGTTGAGATCGAACGATCCCCAGTTCCAATGGACCGTCTGCGGTTCGAAGTACGACCCGTCGCCCACGATCCGGCCGGTGACGCGGCGGATCCCGCGGGCCCGGACGGAGTCGGCGATCGCGTCGACGGCGGTCCAGGTCGAATCGCACGCCCCGGGCGCGAGTGTGTCGATTCCGAAGCAGCGCTCCGACCAGGTGGGGTCGCCTCGCCCATACAGCACCAGGTCTCCTTGCAACACACCGTCACTCACCGTCCCATTGGCGTATATGCTGGTGCGCACGCGATAGTCCACCGGAAGCAAGACGGCGGCCGCGGCCGCCACGACCAGCTTGGTATTGCTCGCCGGCACGGAGAAGCGGTCCCCGTTTCTATTGAAGAGGACGCGGCCGCGGTCGTCCTGGACGTAGACATTCCAGGTCGCGCGGTTGAAGGGAGGCGCATCGAGCAGCCGCGTGAGGCGACGCTCGAGCCCCCCCGATTGCCCTTGCAACGTGGAGCTAATCGTAAGCGACGCGAGGATCAGCTTTAGCATAGAGCAGGTCGGTGACGAGGTTCACGAGCACGAAGACGACCGAGAGAAACAGGATGCTCCCTTGGACGGCGGGGAGATCGCGCTTCTCGATCGCCTGCAGGACGTAGCGGCCCACGCCGGGCCAAGAAAAGATCGTCTCGGTGAGAATGCTCCCCGTCAGGTAGTTCCCCACGTCGAGCCCCAACACGGTGATCACCGGCATCAACGCATTCCGAAAGGCGTGACGACCGATCACCCGCACCTCGGAGAGGCCCTTGGCGCGCGCGGTGCGCACGAAGTCGGACGACAGCACGTCGAGCATCGCCCCGCGCGTCATGCGCGCCAGAAACGCGATCGATCGCGTGCCCAGGGTCAGCGCCGGCAGCACCAGAAAGGCGATCCCGCCATAGCCTGAGGGCGGCAGCCATTGCAACGTCACCGAAAACAGAAGAATCAGGAGCAGGCCCACCCAATACACCGGAAACGACACGCCGACGTAGGCGAGCAGCATGCTGAAACGGTCGACGGCGCCGTGCGGCCGCACCGCGGCGATTACGCCCAGGGTGATCCCGAGGCTCGCGGCGAGGAGCATCGCGGCGCCAGCCAGCTGCAAGGTCTTGGGAAAGCGCTCCACCAGGTCGCCGAGGACGGGCCGCTGCGTGATGTAGGAATGGCCCAAATCGCCGCGCACGACACCCCAGAGGTAGTGGCCGAATTGGACGGGAAGGGGGTCGTCGAGGCGCAGCTCAGCGCGGAGCCGAGCGATCGTGGCGGAGTCGGCCCGTTCGCCCACCATCTCCGCGACGGGATCTCCAGGAACCACGTTCAACAACAAGAATGCGACAACGAGAACACCGAACAACGTGGGAATCGTCGAAAGCAGACGTCGAGCGATAAAGCGTATCACTGAGGCGTAACGCGCCGCACGGTGGTCCACCGCTGGCCGTTGAAAATCACGGGGATCTCCCACCCCGTGATCGACGGATGCTGCGCCCACAGGTCTACAGGAAACCACAGGTACAGCCACGGAGCCGCCTCGTAGACCCGTCCGTCGATGCGGCGGTACAGCGCCTCGCGTGCCGCGTCGTCGGTCGTGCGGCGGGCCACGAGGATCAGGGAGTCGGTCACCGGGTCCGAGTGGAACGAATAGTTGCCCCCCGGTCCGAAACTCGCGCTGTGGAACAGGGGATAGAGGAAGTTGTCGCCGTCAGGATAGTCGGCCCACCAGTCGAGCAGGGCCATATCGGTTTGGCCGCTCCTGGCCGCCTCACGCATGCTCGACGCGTCACGCGCCACGACCTCGATGCGGATCCCGACTGCGGCCAGCTGGGCCTGTACCGCCTGCGCGACGCGCCCCAATTCCACGTTCGTCCCTGACCGCCACAGCTGGATCGCAAAGCCCTCCGGATATCCGGCCTGCGTCAGGAGGCGCCGAGCCGTCGCCGTGTCGTAGGCGTAGGCAAGGCGGGTGGTGTCGCCGCCGCCGAGCGATGGGGGAATCGCGCCGCGGGCCGCTATGCCGCGACCGTTCCAGACGGTGCGCAGGATCGCCGGGACATTCACAGCGTGATTGATGGCGCGGCGCACGCGCGGGTCGCGCAGCGGTCCGCGCCGGTTGTTCAGCGCCACGTAGATCACGCGCAGCGCCGGCTTACGCTGCAGCCAGTCGGGATGCTCCGCCTCCCACTTCGCCGTCTCTCCGAACGGGATCTCGGCTACCGATAACCGTCCCGCGAGAAACTCCGCTCCGCGCGTGAACGGCTCGGGCACGATGCGCACCGTCAGCGATTCGGCGAGCGGGGCCCCGCCCCAATAGTCCGGATTGCGCGCGAATTGCAGCTCGTCATCATGGCGCCAGGCGGCAAAGCGCCACGGCCCCGTGCCCACCGGATGCTGCCCGAAGTCCCCCGGCGCCGGTACGGGGACGATCGAAGCCACGGGCATGGCGAGGAACTTGGGGAACACGGCGAGTGGCTCGGTGAGCGTGAAGGCCACGGCCGTATCGCCCAGCACTTCGATTCCCTCAGCCCCCGCGATCGGCTGCAGAGGCCAGACTCGCCCCCCCCGAGTAGCAGGGTCCAGAACGCGCAGGTAACTCGCCTTCACGTCCGCCGCGATCAGGGGCCGGCCATCGTGGAACTTCACGCCGGGCCTGAGGTGAAAGACGTACCGTTGGCCGCTGCGCTCCGCCCTCCAGCGGTCCGCGAGTCCCGGGATCAATCGGCCGTTGGGGTCGAACTGGGTCAGTCCATCAAACATCAGCGTTGCCATCTCGCCCGTCGGCACGTCGGTCGAGAGCGCCGGATCGAGCGAGCGGGGATCGTAGGTCTCGTAGTAGACGAGACCTGTGCTCGGCTCGCCGCCACAGGCGAGGAGCAGGCACACGAACAGCAAGCTCGTGGTGTCGAAAACCTTGACAGTGCGGTGCAAGTGACGCAACATACGGGACTTGGCAAACCTCGTCAATTGCGCTGCGCGTCGTTCCTACTGCTCGTCGCTCTGCTGGCGGCGTCTTCCGTCCTAGCCGCCCAAAACCCGGAGCGGCAGGAGCGGCAAGAGCGGATCGTGCGGGGTTTGAGTTTCGTGGGGAACCACGCCCTCGACGACTACACGCTGAGTAGCGCGATCTCCACCACCAAGTCGAGCTCGTTTGCGACGAACCCGTTCGTCAAGTGGCTTGGGCTGGGCGAAAAGCGGTACTTCGATCAGCAAGAGTTCCGGCGCGACGTCGTCCGGCTGCTGCTGCTGTACCGCCAGAGCGGCTACATGTCGGCGGTGGTTGACACGAGCGTCGTCCGCACGGCGAAGGACGCCTACATCACGTTCCGCATTTACGAAGGGGACCCGGTGCGGGTCGCGCGGCTCGACGTGCTCGGGGTCGTCGGGATACTCGACACGGCGCGGCTGCGACGGGCCCTTCCCCTCCAAATCGGCGATCCCTTCAATCGGTTTCTGCTGCAGGCGTCGGCGGACACGATCGCCGTGCGGCTGCGGAATGCCGGTCGTCCGTACGCCGAGGTGCTGCGGAACTTCGATTCGGAGGCGGGGGTGCTGCGCGCCGAGGTCACCCTCGAGGCCATCCCGGGGCCGGAGATGCGGGTCGGCGAGGTGATGATCCGTGGCCTGGTTCACGTTGATACCGCCACGGTGCGGCGGATGCTCACCGTGCGTCCGGGGGAGCGGTTCCGCCAGGACGCGCTGTACCAGAGCCAGCGGGACTTATACGGGATGGGTGTGTTTCGCTCCGCCAATGTACTGCTCGTGGACTCCGTCCTTCCCGCCAATGGCGATGGTGCTGCTGACTCGACGGTGCGAATCCTCGTTCAGGTGCAGGAGGGTCAGCAACACCGGCTCCGTCTTGGGGCTGGGTACGGGAGCGTCGAGTGCCTTCGCGTGCAGACCGCCTGGACGGCGAACGACTTTTTGGGGGGCGCGCGCACGCTCGACCTGTCGGCGCGCCTTTCGAAGATCGGCGGCGGGTCGGGGTTGAGTCAGCTGTGCAGCCCGTTCTTCGCCGAGTCCACTTGGACGCTCGACACCCTGAACTACACGCTTGGGGCGACACTGCGCCAGCCGGCGTTCCTCGCCCGCGCGCACACCGCCACGTTCGGGATATTCGCGGAGCGGCGCTCGGAGTTCCAGGTGTACACGCGCGAGGCGGTCGGCGGAAATGTCGAGGTCACGTTCAACGCGCGGCACCAGATCCCCGTCACGCTTGGCTACGGCTACTCCGTGGGGAAGACCACGGCGGAGTCGGCCGTCTATTGCGCTCTGTTTCTCGTGTGCACCGATTCGAGCCAGCAGTTTCTCTCAAAGCGCCGGCCGTTCGGCGCCATCACCGTGACCGCGGTGCGGGACCGGGTGAACAACCCGCTGGACCCGTCCGAGGGGAGTCTGGTGACGGCCACGCTGTTGCACGCGTCCCGGTTGGTGGGCTCCGATTCTCCGTACGTGTTCAACCGCGCGGAGCTCGAGATCTCGCGGTACTACCCGATCGGGCGTCGCGTCGTGTTCGCCTGGCGGGTGCGTGGTGGGACGATCCTACCCCAGAAGATCACGTTGTCCGGCCAACGGGTCGGCTACGTGCCCCCGGACCAGCGGTTCTACGGCGGCGGCCCCAACTCGGTGCGTGGCTATGGCCGCAACGGGCTGGGTCCGCGCGTGTACATCGTTTCCGACACGTCGGATGCGCAGGTGGACACCATCGTGGCGGGAGGGAAGGTCTTCAAGGGCGTGACCACTGCGCCGACCGGGGGAAACTCGGCCGTGGTCGTGAACGCCGAGCTGCGGTTCCCTTCGCCGATCTTCGCTCAACGCATGCGCCTCGGTCTGTTCGTGGACGTGGGCCAGGTGTGGGAGCGGGGTGAAGAGCTGCTGACGGTGCAAGGGGTGCGGGTGACCCCCGGGGCCGGGGTGCGGTTTACCACGCCGCTCGGTCCGGTGCGCGTGGATGTGGCGTACAACGGATACCCCGACGAGCGCGGCCCGCTGCTCCTGCAGACGCCCAGCTCGATCGTCCAAATCCGCACCGAGTACCCTCCGGTCGGCACCACAAAGAGTTTCTGGGACCGCCTCGTGCTTCAGTTCGCGGTGGGACAGGCGTTCTGATGGTCCGCCGCTCACTCGGGGTCGCGCTCTGGTCGCTCGTCGGGCTGCTCGCCTGCTTCTTGGGCGGGCTCAACGGTCTCGTGGGCACGCGCGCCGGGCGCTCCCTGCTCGCTCGCATCGCCAGCAATGCCGTCGAGCGCTCCATCTCCGGGACGATCGAAGTCGGCGAGGTGCGCGGCTCACTGATCTCCGGGGTCGTTCTCACGGACGTGCGCTTGTTCGACCCCGACACCTCACTGGTCGGGGTGCTGCCGCGCGTCGAGCTGAGCTACAACCCCCTCGACTTCGTCGCGGGCCGGGTCGTGCTGTTCGAGGTCGTCCTCGACCGGCCGGTGTTTAACATCGTCCAACACGCCAACGGCAAGATCAACCTCGAGGAGCTGCTACGGCTCGATGTAAAGAAGACCGGGCCTCCCGGCCCACGGAGCCTGGTGCTGCTGCGCAACGTCCGGATCACCGACGGCACCGTGAACTTGCGGCTGCAGGACCGACCCTCGCCCGGCGATACGCTGCTCGAGATCGATGGCCTCGCGGTCGACGGCCGGCGCCGTATCCGGCGGTTCGAGCACCTCGACGCGCGGCTCGCGGCGCTGCGTATCTCCGCCCCGCGCGAGCGCGGCATCCGCATCGACATCTCGCGGCTGGCGTTCCAGAGCAGCGACCCGCACCTGACGCTCGCCGACGCCGCCGGGCGCATCACGATCACCGGTGACACGCTCGACGCCGACCTGGTGCGGGTGAGATTCCCGGCCTCGCAGTTCAGTGCACGCGGGCGCGTCAGCTGGAAGAACGGGCCGATCCTGTGGGATCTCGCGTTGCGTGCCGACTCGGCGACGCTCACCGACGTCGCCTTCATCGATCCACGGTTCCCGTCCGGGGCGGTGCTGCACGGGGGCGTCGTGGTGCGCTCGCATGGCCCGCGTCTGCTCGAGATCCGGCTCGACCCGCTCGACCTGACGTACGGGGGTGGCACCCTCACCGGCCGGGTCACCGCCTTCAGCGCCACCGACAGTGGGATCGTCGCCGTGCGCCAGGGCGACCTCGTCGCGAACGATCTTTCCCTCGAACTGGTTCGTCCCTTCCTCGACACCCTGCCATTCGCGGGCCGGTTGACCGGGCGCACCATCGTCGATGGCCGCACCAGGGCGCTGCAGCTCGAGACCGACTGGGCGTTCCGCGACTCCCTCGTGGCGGGGTGGCCCGAGTCGCGGATCCGGGGCCGAGGCGAAGTCGACATCGCGGCAAGTGACCTCGGCTTCCATCCGTTCGAGCTGGAAGCCGCCACGATCGACTTGGGCACCGCGCGGCGCCTCGTGCCCGCGTTCGCTCTCGTGGGCGAGTTGGATGCGGTGGGCACGCTGAACGGCACCCTGCACGATTTCCGCTTCAGCGGCACGCTGCGGCA
>Ga0075431_100009011_pt1 | contig 10004 bp, 9 predicted proteins | sample RhiMetdeltSRZDD5_FD_75297 | JGI IMG/M metagenome (GOLD analysis project Ga0075431, IMG submission 75297) | Populus rhizosphere microbial communities from Tennessee, USA - Rhizosphere MetaG P. deltoides SRZDD5 | ecosystem: Host-associated > Plants > Roots > Rhizosphere > Soil | place: USA...
TCCACCAAGTCCGTCGGTATACTGCTTTCTAATCTGTGTAAACTGTTTTCCATATGTACGTATTATTTGGGAGATAGATGATTCTTGCTTTGATTGTTGATTAAGTGTATTCATATGGCGCTCATCGGTATGTTGCTCGATATTCCGTGTTAACTGCTTCTTATGGTTGCTTAGAACTTCAGATACAGACGATTCCTGTTTTAAAAGTTGTTGCTGAGCCATGGATTGATAATATACACATAAACAAATTATTTAGGATTTCGGCTAGATATGTTCTATGAAAATCATTTTGTTGTTTTTCCAATTATTGTTAGAATTATTAAGCGGTGCTGAATTGAACTTTCAATATTGCCATGACATATCTTTACGTTTTAAACCATATTCCTTAATGCTAGCTTACCATGGATAAATTGGATTTTTGTATCTATTTACTAAATTCTGGTTTTAAACTCAAGTACAATAGCTGAACTTATAGAGCGAGATATACCAGGATTTCATACACTTATTCTTCCTGAACCCACTATTCGTATACCTTTACTATCTGGATTTAAGAGGATTGCAATATCTCCGGCCTTAAATGAAAATATCTTATCAGAAAAAATCTTAAGTTTATTGTTCCCTAATTTCTCTATCTTTGCAGGCCTGATCTGAGTCCCTATTGACAAAAGATAGGAGTGATTTTCAGAAAGGTCATTTTTATAAAATGGCACCATATTGAAATTAATAATCAAATCCTGGTCGGCAGAAGTAAAATGGTTGTAATTGGAAAGAATATCTCCTCTAATTATCTCATCAAAAGAAACGCCTGTTAGAGCAAGACCTATCCGAGCTGGACTATGTGAATCTTCAACATTTCTATCATGCATCTGTATACTTTTGACTGTAACCTTTTTCTTTTGAGGAAATAGTGTTAGCTCATCGTGTACTTTGATGACTCCCTGTTTAAGCACACCCAGTACAACCACACCTACTCCTTTTACATTAAATACGTTATCTATATGGATAATTGTTGGTCCATCTCTTTTCGCCGAAGATAAAGAATTGATACTCTCTTTAAGACTTTCAATACTCTGTTCAACCTCGAATGATGACGCAACGGTATTTTTCAAAAGGCTCTTAAGAGCTTCCCTATCAACTCCGTAAGAATGAAGTAGGAATCCTTTATCTAGTCCCAGTAGATCTAAAGCTACTATTTGTTCTCCTAGAAAACTATCTAGTTTGTCGACGTTAACTATAGAATACTCTCCCAAATTTACTGCAGTAAGTAATGGCTGAATCTTGTCAGGAAAGCCTGATGGTATTACGTAGGTTATGATTCTGTCATCTTTTTTACTGTCATATGTCGTAATGTCACTTGACTGTCCTTTCTTCCCTAACTCCTTTACAAATTCGGTTTGACCGAGGCATACAATATTAATACTTTCCACGATGTTTTTTTAGAAGAGCATCTTTAAAATTTATTCCCCAATTTCGAATTTCTTGATAGGTTTGGAAGAATATTATGTACAACATTAATAATTGACAATAAAACTTAGGCAGGACCTAGAACTAGGGTTTGGCTCATTGATGCAGCAACATGAATGTCTAACCTCTTATCATATGATCCCAGTGTTCCCTCTTTTTGGAACATCATCGTATTCTGTTCTCTCACACCATTATATTGAATGTCTAGGGCAACTATGGAGGTATATCAAATACCGAAGATATTTCAGGTTTAAACATCGACTGTTACAATTCTGAGTAGTTACCTCAAATTTTTATTTGAGTACATCTCTGGGCTGAAAAGATACGGTAAAGGTATCTATGCAAAGGGAGAGCCTGCTCGTTCTAAGGCTGCAAGGCGTCCCTTCCAGCCACCTGTGCGGTGGGCGACAGAGATTTCATAGACTCCACGACGCACAGCAAGGATGGGATCATCCGATGCTTCGATGCCGTCTGTAAGACGTGTGGGATCGTGAAGCATCACTGCATCTCCAATCTCTTCTACTGTAGTTGTCCGTACAATTTCAAGCCGCCCAATGCGTACGCGAGGGCGATCGTCTGGCCACGGCGCGGTCGGATCGTCAGTCGGATCGCCATCTCCAGCAAGTTGCAAGACAAGATTATGCACCACCGGTGCTTTTCTTAGCCGTGCCTCTAGTTCTTCAAAAAGATATGATGGCGGCTGCTTCTGGAGTTCTTCAAGTGTCTGACCGGCAACGCCGGCCTCTGGTTCCCAGTGATATCGTCCATACTGTGCCTCATCCGCAGAATTCACAAACTTGAAGGCGTGAAGCGCGTGAAAAGCAGTTTGAGCAAGACTGACCGGATAGGGGACGGCCTTAGCTAGCTTAAATGCATTAGCAATCCATGGGTGGGTCGCCAAGAGTTGCATGACTTTCTTCTCGTCGGGCTTACCGGTGGCGGGGTCCGGCTTTAGTACCTTCAGACCTTCAAGGACTTCATCGGGTGTACGACCAAAAAAGAGAGGGATCGTCAATGCGATTAGGTCGGTTACTGTGCCATCTGGGAGATAGAACTTTACAGCCATCGAGGGAGTCACTGCTGGTCCCCAAGGATTACCAGATGCGCTGTGTCCATGGCGTATAGTCACCGGGACAGGCTGACCTTGCAGATGTACTGCGCGGCTCAACTTCTTTGCCTCAGGCGTGGCCTTGAATAGGGCTGCGTAATAACGTCCCTGGGCATGTACTCCACGGTAGCCTGGATGAAACCCCTGAAAATCCTCGTGAATCATTTCAACTAACTCTGCTGCTAGACGATATTGACTTGGAGCCATTTTCGATTCGTATTTTTGATCGCGATACCTAACTAGTAGCTTCGTCGAGTATGACGTCTAATCCGCTTTTAATTTTCAATGCTTTCCACACATCTCGTACAGATGCGTTTGGGTACGCGCTGTAAAAATAAAGAGAAGGAAGTTGACGCTTTACGATATAGTCTTTGATATTGGGACTACGTATCCCAGGAAAGTCCTCAACCTCTTTGAATACCGCTTCAATTTCGTCAGGAATCAGCGCCACAAAGTCGTTGATGTATGCGTCCCAATCACCATCATAAGTACTCGCAAATAAGAGCCGGGTATCATTATCGAAAATCACATACCTCAAGTCGTGAACTGTACCTACGCGATCTAGGGCCCAACCTCCAGGGAATTTATCAGGCCCCAACTTCTCTCGCAACCGTTCTGCACCACCTGGTTTCAGTGGCATAATAAGTGTCATCTCATTTGATCGTCCTGCCTTTAATCCAGGCCGGGCACCACTTTGGTTTGACATGTAAATATGGAGTTCTCGATTCATATAAGGATTAGCTTAAACAGCACATGCTTTAGATTAACACCAATTTTGGCAATGTGAATCATTAACTAATTAACATCATACCACATACTTGCCGTATCAGAATATTTGATCAAATCAGGTACGCTTCGTTTAATTTCTTAATTTTGATATACGCTTTTCTCAGCCGTGCCTCCAGTTCTTTAAATAGATATGATGCGGCTAGTTTTGGGGTTCAAGTGTCTAATCGACGACCTTGGGCGTGTATGCCTCGGTATTCTGGCTGAAATCCCTGAAATCCTTCGTGGATCATCTTTACAAGCTCTGCAGCTAATTGTGTATTGACTAGGAGACATTATGTCATGTGATTTTAGATTCCCATTATCTAACTACTAGCAGCATCGAGAATGACGTCTAGCCCACCCTCAATTTTTAATGCCTTCCATATGTCTCTTACTGATGCGTTAGGATATGCACTGTAAAAATACGTCGCAGACACTTGATGCTTAACAATCCAGTCCTTGACATGGGGACTGTGAATTCCAGGAAAGCCCTCAGCTTCTCCAAATATCATATCAATTGGTTCCGGAATTGTGGACGCAAAGTCATTGATATACACATCCCAATCACCATCAAAAGTGGATGCGAATAAGAGCCGGGTGTCTTCATCGATTATTGAGTATCTTAGATCGTGAGCTGTGCCTAAACGATCAACAAGAGGTTGGTTTTTTTCCCGGAAAGTATCAGGGCCTATCTTGCTACGTAAGCGTTCAGCTCCCCCTGGTTTGAGTCGCGCCAAGAGTGTGAACTCATTCGATCGTCCTGATTTCAAGCCAGGCCGAGCAACATTTTGATTTGACATGAATATATCTATTTTCTCATCGATATAAGTATTAACTTAAACAGCACACGCATATTAAGACCAATTTTCGTTATGTAAATCATTAACTAATTAACATCACGGCCATCACTTACCATTATCAGACATATCTGATCAGATAGGTAACCTTCGCTCAATTTTTCATTTTTGTTTTGATATCAAGGGCTACGAGCCCTGGCCTTTGTCATCCATCGCAGCCAACCACTTCAAAGCTCTTAACCCAGGCATGAAGCAATATTCCCCACCTAGTACCGTAACGAATTGTGGGAGCCCGTGAAGACGTCTACGAACAGGTCGTTTAGGAATCGTGAAGATTCCATCTCCCTGGCTGTTACCTAAGATGGGATCCTGCTCTCTTCCATGATCGATGAAGTCGCCATCAGTAACCCATTGAGATTGTATGAACTCGAATTGCCGATGTATGTATGCGCCTATCAATAGGAATACACCTCCGCGTTGAATGCCATCGTCCTCCAAAGCGCTTTCAGGTAAAGGCGGGCCGTAATTGGTGCCGCGCCGCAGAAAATGGTGGAGATTGACAGCGACCAAATCTTTCTTCAATGCATCTCGCGGGTTTACGCGCCGTATATGTGCACTAAAAGGACACTTCAAGCCATCCATGTCATCTGCATAGCTGAAGTTGTTGTTGCGGTTAGGATCCCCACCTAACGCGGGATCATCATGCTCAGGAGCGAGTACTAGGGGGGCACCGCTGCGCCACCTGCCAACCATCTTCGCGGCAACCAACTCTTCTTCTTCAGATGATGCGGCTTGCTCGCGCAGATATTTTCGAAACGCTGCGACCCTAGTGTAGAATTTGCGTATAACTACAAAAGTGCCGTTTTTCCGTAATAGCTCGGGTTCCGGACTTGTTGCAATATTTCCAAGTTCATCTGGATAGCCCAAGATAAATTCGCCGGCTTTGATAGTCTCGGACCCTGGCTGAAGAGGAATGCCACTCCCTTCAACATGGGGATTGTGCAGCCCATCCTTGAAGCCAAAGGGATTACGTCCTTCTGGCAGTTCGCTAAATTTCATGCGATAGATAACAGAGATTTGGGGCAAGTCCCTCTGAGACTGTCCAGCTTGCTCCAGAACCGCTTCTAGGCTACTATCATCTCTCGAGTAAATCGCTAACGCCACATGCGCATCCGAGGTGCCAAATGGATATTCCCAATTAGCAGGAGCGTTGTCACCTATATCTCTTAGAATTTCTGCTCGCGCTGCCATTCCTTGGCGGAATTCCTCAGGAAAGCTATCCAACGATGCTTTTGGAAGTCCGAGTGCCTTGAGTCCTTGATAAGTGAAAGCTATGCCTAACCAAGCTGGAATACTTGGTACCCACCACTCTTCCGCTGGTGCCACATATGGAATAATACGTCGAAGCATTTCTCGACCTTGGGGAGCGTCGTCTATTTTGAGCACAATGTATTCTCCCCTATAAGGAGATGGCCGTGGACGAAGTATCGTGGCCTGTATATCACTAACTTCTAGTGTCTGACCATCAGCAGACTCAACTCGCTTAGCTGACATAGAGGCGTTCCTTCTATACCTGTTCTAGAGCAACGAGCATTCCGATCCATACACATTGAAAGTTTTGCATAATTGATATTATCGATAATTTTTCGCTGTACTTAAAGTTGACTTGAATTTCCACTATCTATGCTGCTAGATGATATTGACTGGGGGCATCTTCTCGTTCTATTGTGTTTACTCATCCACAGTACCTAACTAGTAGCCTCGTCGAGTACGACGTCTAATCCGCCCTTAATTTTCAATGCCTTCCACACATCTCGTACGGATGCTTTTGGGTACGCGCTGTAAAAATAAAGTGAAGACACTTGATATTTTACGATTTCGTCCTTGAATTTAGGACTATGTACCCCAGGAAAGTCCTCAACCTCTCCGAATACCGCTTCAATTTCGTTAGGAATCAGCGCCACAAAGTCGTTGATGTATGCGTCCCAATCACCATCAAAAGTGCTTGCAAATAGGAGTCTGGTGTCATTATCGAAAATTGCAAACCTCAAATCGTGAACCGTACGCAGGCGATCTAGGGCCCAACCTCCGGCGAATTTATCAGGCCCCATCTTCTTTCGCAACCGTTCTGCACCACCTGGTTTCAGTGGCATAATAAGTGTGAATTCATTTGATCGTCCTGCTTTTAAGCCAGGCCGGGTACCACTACCTTCTGCCACATCTGGTTTTGACATATTCATGGATAACTTTTGAATATTATAAACATTTATTTATTGTATCAGTGCTGCAGCAGAAGATCCTGTAATTAATCTATAGTTAGAGATCACGGATGGCATTTTCATAACCCGATAAGGTAACGGTTTACTTTTAGCTCTTAATGATCTATGTATACCTCAGTTCTTTACGCCAATAAAGCTAGATGGACTAGATTAAGACTGTATTTACTTATGTTCATTGTGGAGTTCGATTACATCTGCAATCGAAAATTGTCTTCTAAAAATGTTTAATGAAATTCGATTTCTCCATGTTTTATTCTAAATGAATTAAATGCATCTTGAGTTACCACTCCACTTCCTCTGAGCTGCCTCATCTTTTATCTGCTAGTCTCGGCTGGATTACCACCGAAGAAATTGTTGAGTAATTTTACTACGACATTTGGCTGCTCTTCTGCAATCCAATGTCCTGAATTTGGAACTGTGATCGATGTCACATTTTCAGCTAATTGCCTCATTCCATATTCGATACTAGACATAGTAATATTGCCCCCAAATAGTGGAATGTATCCCCCTTGTAATGTCAATACTGGCATTGTAAGATTATTTTTAGAATAATTCTGATTTTGCATTGCATCCAAAGGAATAGCTCTATAATACTCAAATCCGCCACGCATTCCACCTAGAGCAGAATAATGGCTAACATATTCGTTGATAGCCTCCTGAGTTAACGCAGCTGGATCATAAGCAAGATGTTGATAAAACCATGACAGATACTCCTTCTCTTTTCCTTCTACAAGGGCTTCTGGCACGTCCGGCGTTTGATGGAATGGTATCCACCATAGCGGTGGTCTTCCAGGAGGTAAGAAACCTGGAACCGGAGCTTCCCAGACTGCTAACCCCTTTACTTCCGTGGGATGAGCGGCTGCGTAAGGATAGGCTATCAGTACTCCGATATCATGGCCTACTAGGAAAATTGATTTAAATCCGAGCTGAGTAACTAGCTGATGTATATCCTCAGCTACGGTCTTACCATCATAACCAGTTGGTGGTTTTGACGAGTCTCCAAGGCCTCTAAGATCAGGGGCAATAACAGTATAGTTCTTGGCTAAGGCTGGCATTACTTTATGCCATGCATACCATGTTTCCGGCCATCCGTGTAACAAAACTATCGGTTCACCTTGGCCTCCAATAACATAATGCAACTGAATACCATTAACTGTAGTCGTATGATGTGAAAATGTTACATTATCAATTTCAAAGGAGGTGCCATTCATTAGCTGCTGAACTTCAACAGAGGTAAGATTACCTTGAGGTTGAAGTTGCGCAGATGCGGTGCCGGTTAAACCCTGACCATTACCATTCATAGAAACGATAGTGATAATAAGCAATAGTGCTATTATTATACTGAAAGTTAAACGCGATAGAGAACTTGTTTTATAATACAATGACAGGTGTTCCGATACATAGTATTTAAGTCTATAATTTATTTAGATCCATTCAAGAGCGGTAGAATTCTTTGGTAATTATTTTGTAATGCTGGAGAAATTTAGAGAATTGAGCTATTTGATTTTTGAGATATTTTCATACCCATTTGTTTGAGCTAACTAATGTCTCTTGGTTTCGTTCAGATGTGACTAACTTACTTTCCATTTTTTTATTTGGTCCTGGTTTGCGAGATATGAAATAGTGCGTCTGACCTGCACCAGAATTCAATCTTGTCAATTACTTCTCTGCATAAGGGCATCAAAGAAAAGAATGTAGTCTCTAATATCTTTTTCTTGTTGAGACATATAACCCATGGAAAATTCTAGTCACACTCTGCTTGTTGTTATCTTCATCTGAATCAGGATGTGACCTGTCCTTTTTTAGAGGCACATTACGGGCTTCAACCCATTCGTCATCCGAATAAATTCTATTCATAACTGCTGTATCGATGAATAATAAAAAGCATTGCTCCCCTTGGGGAGGTTCATTTATAGAATAGTTAACCTAAGTGCCAGCCGATAGTGCCATACATATGACCAACAGCTCAAAAGGATTGCAAAATATTGTCGAAAACTTGAAGTCTCAGGGAAGCGAGCTACTGCCTTGGTGGCAAAGAAGTAATCGCAATCGAATCAAATTAGTTCGATGGGACTAAAAGTTGCACACACAGACATAACATTATAGTGATCATAAAGTTCATTCTCGCTGTTACTAAATATGAGTTACACCACTTAACATTCACAATGGATTCGAGAAATAGAGGATAGATGTATGTGATAAGTCTCCAGCGACAAAACATACTGGTGCGTGTTGACTTAGTATGTGTCATTATTCGGTCATATTATAGATAAACTATATTTCACCGAGTGCAGATTTCTGCATATTTATATAATAGACTTAATCTTCCTGATGATATTATGAGAATAAATAGTAACGATCCTAAATTTCTTGGTTTACTTTGTATGAGCATAATTCTTCTTATCGGCATTCCTTCCACATATTCTGGCTCTGCCAGTGCCCAGAACAATACATCAATGCAATCTGACGAAATACAGGGCAAGTCCACGAACGCAACAAACATCGTACTGGTTCATGGGACTGCGGTTGACGGATCCTTCTGGAACAAGGTAATTCCCATTCTACAGAACGCTGGACATAAAGTCATAGCTGCGCAACTCCCTCTACATTCTCTGGAAGATGATGTTGATACAGTAAAGCGTGCAATTGGCTTCGCTGGTGGACCAGTAACCCTTGTAGGTCATTCATACGGTGGATTTGTGATAAGTAATGCTGCTTATAATAATCCCAACGTCACTGGACTTGTTTACCTCAGCGCTTTTGCTCCTAATGAGGGCCAATCACTATCTGATTTCGTAGATCCCACAAAACTTCCGAAGGGATTTTCAATGTTAGATAGCGGAGGATTTATCTATGTCAATCCTGAGCTGTTCGCCCAAGTACTTGCTCAAGACATTGATCCTGCTGAAGTCAAAGTTCTTGCTGCCGCGCAAAAGCCATATAATCAGTCTATATCTACAGAAAAATCTGGCCCACCAGCTTGGAAGCAACTCCCCACATGGTACGGAGTGACTGAGAACGACCGCATTGTTCCACCTGATGCTCAACATATGTTCGCAGAACAAATCAATGCTACCGTTCTATCAATCAATTCTAGCCATGCATCACCTCTATCACATCCAAATGAGGTAGCGCAATTAATCCTAAATGCAACACAAGGAAGCAACAAGTAATACGTCGTCGGAAGCAGTAAACTCGAAAACGAAGTTTATTGAAGTCAACGAACAGAGGTTTGCTTATCGTTCCATTGGAACCGGGTTGCCTATTATTTTGCTCAATCGATTTCGAGGTACCTTGGATACATGGGATCCAGCATTCCTCGGAGGCCTAGCTGCGACATCTAATGTCATAACCATCGATTATAGTGGAATTGGATTATCAACGGGAAAATGTACATCTGACGTTTTATCAATGGCGAAAAATGTCAAGGCTGTTGCTGAGGCTCTAAATTTGTCTAAATTCATCGTTGCTGGATGGTCGCTAGGTGGTATGGTCGCACAAACTGTAATCACAAAGTATCCAGCACTAGTGAGTCAGGCTATTTTGATTGGAGCTACACCGCCGGGCAAGAATACAGGAGTGCCAGAA
>Ga0075431_100009014_pt1 | contig 10003 bp, 5 predicted proteins | sample RhiMetdeltSRZDD5_FD_75297 | JGI IMG/M metagenome (GOLD analysis project Ga0075431, IMG submission 75297) | Populus rhizosphere microbial communities from Tennessee, USA - Rhizosphere MetaG P. deltoides SRZDD5 | ecosystem: Host-associated > Plants > Roots > Rhizosphere > Soil | place: USA...
GCGAGCCGGCCCGGCACGTTGAGGTGACCGACAATCTTGACGCCGTTCATCGCCACGACCTCGCCGCCCTTGGCACCTTCGACGTTGCCGCCGCGCTCGACCGCGAGATCGACAATCACCGAGCCCGGCCGCATGGAGGAGACCATATCCTTGGAGAGGAGCCGCGGCGCCGGCCGGCCGGGAATCAGCGCGGTGGTGATGACGATGTCCTGCTTCATGATGTGGTCGGCGACCAGCGCGGCCTGCTTGGCCTGGTACTCCTTCGACATTTCCTTGGCGTAGCCGGCCGCGGTCTCGGCCTGCTTGAATTCCTCGTCCTCGACGGCGACGAACTTGGCGCCGAGGCTCTCGACCTGCTCCTTGGCGGCGGGGCGCACGTCGGTCGCGGTCACGATCGCGCCGAGCCGGCGTGCGGTCGCGATCGCCTGCAGACCGGCGACGCCCGCGCCCATGACGAACACGCGCGCCGCCGGCACGGTGCCGGCCGCGGTCATCATCATCGGCAGCGCGCGGCCATACTCGGCCGCGCCATCGATCACCGCCCGATAGCCGGCGAGATTGGCCTGGCTCGAAAGGACATCCATGGTCTGCGCGCGGGTGATGCGCGGCATCAGCTCCATCGCGAAGGCGACGACGCCGGCATCCGCCATCGCCTTGAGCGCCGCATCCTGGCCGTACGGGTCCATGATGGCGATGACCAGCGCGCCCTTTTTGTAGCCGGCCAGCTCCGCGGCGGCGGGACGGCGCACCTTGAGCACCACGTCGGCGTTCCTGACCGCGTCGGGCGCGACGGCGGCGCCGGCGGCGGCAAACTCGGAATCGGGGATGCCCGACTTCGTCCCGGCGCCCGGCTCGACCGCGACCTCGGCGCCGAGCCCTTGCATCTTCTTGACTGTTTCGGGCGTCGCGGCGACCCGGTCCTCGCCCGGGTCGATCTCACGCGCTACGGCGATGCGCATTCACCGGTCTCCTGATGCTGGCGGCCGGCCGCGACGTTCAGCCGCCGGACGTGAGCCCGAGCGCGATGAGCGAGAGCACCACCATGATTCCGCTGGGCAGCCGTGCCCCCCTGCGCAGGCCATGAAACGCCAGAGCGGTCGCAACGACGAAGATGACGACCGCCACGAACCAGTGGCCGGTGAGGGCGCCGATCGCCAGGCCGATCACGATATTGGCGACGTGACAGCAGGCGATGAAAACCAGATGCACGAAACGGTCGTACATCGCCTCGTGCGAGGGAAGGTCGTTGCCTGTGGCGGTCGCGTATTCGGCCTGCCCATGGTCGGCCATCGTATCCCTCCAATCGTTCGCGCCGGATGCGGATATTGCAATGCAAGACTTGGGCCGGGCTTAGCGCAAATGCCCCGAGAGGGCAACGGCGGCGCATCGCTTGACCGGGTGCCTCACGGCACACCGCCCGGCTGTGGCCTAGCTTCTTTACGTTCGTCGCATTTTCGGACGGAAAACCGGCTTCCACTTTTCCTGAAAATGCTCTACCGCGGCGCCGGCAGGCGGTCGAGGCCGACGGCGGCAAGCGCCGCGTTCTGGCGTTTGGTGACGCGGGCAACCGAAAAGTCGCCCATCGCCGCCTCGAACAACCGATGGAAATTGAGCTCGGCGCCGAGATGCAGGAACACGGCACCCAGCCCGATCGCCGCCCGGTCCATGAACACGAACTCGCGCGGCACCGTGATCGGGCCTTTCTGCTTGAGCGCCTGGTGCACCCGGAACGCCTCGCGACGGCCGTAGTCCGACGGCTTGACGCCGTCGGCGAGGCTGCGCACCCGATCTTCCAGCAGCGGCCCGTAGATGAATCGTGCCCAGATATTGAGCACGTCGATCAGCTCGCGCGAGAGCTTCTTGAAGCCCCAGGTCTCGTAGGCGTGCACGACCAGGTCGTCATCGCCCTTGCGCAGGCCGTTGTAGAGGTCGACGACGCCGCCGGCGAATTTCGGCGGAAAGATGCGGATGCAGCCATAGTCGAGGAGATTGATGCCGGCGGGCCTGCGAGCATTGCCGCGGCCTTCCCCGAACACGCTGTAATTGCCGAGGTGGGGATCGCCGTGGATCACCCCGAAACGGCTGAACGGGAACCACCAGGCGGTGAACATGGCGGTGGCGATCCGGTTGCGGGTTTCGAGATCGTCGTTCGTATGCTCAAGCAGGCGGCGGCCGTCGAGCCAGTCGAGGGTGAGCAGGCGCCCGGTCGAGAGCTCCGACCACACCCGCGGCACGCGGATCTGGTCGATGCCGTCGAGCATGCTGCGGTAGAGCATCACGTGCTTGGCCTCGCGTCGGTAGTCGAGCTCCTCGCGCAGGCGCGCGCCGATCTCCTCGGCGATCTCGCTGGTGTCGATCACCGGGTCCATGCGCCGGTGGATGGCGAAGATCAGCTGCAGCTGCTTGAGGTCGGCTTCGACCGCCGACTGCATGTCGGGGTATTGCAGCTTGCAGGCGAGCTCGGTGCTGCCAGATTGCGAGGAAGCGTGGGCGCGGGCGCGGTGCACTTGCCCGAGCGAGGCGGCTGCCGCCGGATGGTGCTCGAAGCCTGCGAATTTTTTCTGCCAGTCGGCCCCGAGCTCGGCTGCCATGCGCCGCTTGACGAAGGCCCAGCCCATGGGCGGCGCCTCGCTCTGCAGCTTCATCAGCTCGGCGGCGTATTCCGCCGGCAGCGCGTCCGGGATGGTGGCCATGAGCTGGGCCACCTTCATGATCGGCCCCTTGAGGCCGCCGAGCGCGGCGGCGAGTTCCATCGCGTTCCTGCCGCGGTCGAGCGTCAGGCCGAACAGCCGCGCGCCGGCGATGCGCGCCGCCACGCCGCTCATATTGGCGCCCACCCGCGCATAGCGGGCGGCACGGGCGGAGAAGCGGTTGGCTTCGCGGTCGGTCATGGGGGCCTCGCCCCATATAGGCGAGGCCGATCCGCGCGGGAAGCCGGTCCGGCAGCCGTATGGCGCCGGCGCGGCGAGAAGCCTCAAAACCAGTCGACGAAATGCTGCTTCTGGTCCGGCGGCCCGCTACCGCTCTGTCCCGACGTGCCGCCCTCGGTGTGCGCCCTCGTGCCGCCGGTCTGTGGCGGCTTGCCGCTGGTCATCCGCGGGAACAGCTCGTCGAGTAAAGCGGCGTGCCTGCGCGCCAGGGGGTATTCTTTGTTGTCGAGCTTTGCGAAGTCATCGCGACGGTCGAACAGACCATAGGCGGCGTGATATCCGAGCGCCCGGTAGGCCTCGAACTGCTCTTCGCTAAACAATTGATCGAGCGTGGTCTCGTGCGGAAACGCCGAATGGCGTTTGCGGTAGTGAAAGACATAGTCGTTCTCGTCGCCCGTGAGCGAGGACTTGATGTAGACGAGAACCCCCTTGCGTTCCTTGCCGCGCTTTGGATCACCCGTCGCGGGATATGTGATCTCGCCGATCGCGCAATGCGGCCCCTTTTTCTTCTTGGAGTTGCCCTCCTTATCCATCTCCTTGCTGATCTCTTGGGTAGTATCGGTGATTTCCTGCCACGGCAGATCGATCTCGACCCCGAGATCGATGCGGGCATAGCGGACGAGCGTGTTGAACGAGCCGAAAGCCATCTCCGGATCGGCTTCCGCGTCGATCACGATGATCACCTGGCAGCAACGTTTGAGCAGCTCGTAGAGGCCGAGATTTTCGATGTGCCCGCCGTCGGTCAGATAGATCGACTTTCTTTTCTCGTTGAGCAGTCCGAAGAGTTCCGCAATAAAATAGAAATTTGCAAAAATGTTGCGGCGGCTGCCTTTCGCCATCTGCATCGGATTGCGGAGCCAACCGAGAAAGCCATGCTCTTTGGCTTCCATGACGTCTTGCACCCGCATGGGGTTGCGCAGCCAATAACCGAGCCGAACGTTTAGGATTGCCAAAGTCGGCGTCAGCGGCTTGATGGTTTCGGCGCCCATATTCGAGGATGCGGCCGCCCCGGATACCGCCATGACGGTCGCCAGATCGAGCGTGGACGCCACCTGCTCCATGTCCTTGGTCGGGACGTAACCCGTCGTCTCACTGCCCACGAAATTCTGGCTGAACAAGAAGAAGTCGGCGTTGCGCCCGCGCTTGTTGGCGACCTTCGAGTTCTGAATGTTGAGCGCCGCGTTGATGAGATGATACGGCCCCCATTTTCCGGTCACGTCGCTCAGCTTTATGCGCAGTGAGTCGAGGGTCTTGTTGTTAGGCAAGGTATCTTGCGGCTTAAACAGGAAAGCGGTTCCTAGCCGATCGCGGTAGAGCGGATGGAGGGAATTGGCGTTTGGTCGCAGGAACAGCATCAAGAGAAGGAAAATCGCGGCGAGCAGAAGATAAAGTTTTGCAGCGGGCTGCCGCTCGCCGAACAAATGATGTGCAAATTTGTAGAGCCAGGTTGGATAATCACAGCCGGATCCGGCGTAGGATATGCAAATGCCCCAGTAGGTAATGTTGAGGTAGATCGCCCACAGCACGATAGGAAGAACAAGCGCTGCCAAGTAGACTGCGGCCTTTGCGGCATAGCCCGCAAACTGAGTTTTCAGACTCGACGATTCCTTGGCGCTCTTGATGTATTCGCCGAGCTTGTTTCCAAGAAAGGCGATCACCGCCGCCACCGGCGCGAGCGCCACGGCAATCCTGTCGATTCCCGCAGCCAACGACCCGAAGAATGTTCCGGGCTGCTGGTCGACAATTAACGCGTCAAGCACGAACGGCTGCAGCTCGCAAAATGCCGAGAAAAAAATGATCAGAACCAACCAGCCGACACCAGTCGTAAAGCGGTCCGGGACCTCGGATCGGCTTTGAAATCTTTTCGTCGATCGCAACAGACCCCAGACGATGGTCACCGCCAGGAGGATCAGGCTCAGATAGACGGTGACGACGAAGTTGTCGAAGCTGAAGATGTTTGGCACCGGTATGGCGAAAAAGGTCGTCCAACCCGAACTGACCGGGCTGAGAACCGGGCTGAGATACGACACGATCGTCAACGCCGCTCCGATAAGCAGAATCGGCGTCACAAGCAGGAAATTCGCCACCAGCCCCCGCACGTAGATCGAGGCGTTGCGCAACAAGTCGATGGCGCCGTTGGGAAAAAGATAATTCGAATGGTTGCGGATATGCTGCATCGAGGGTGTTTCGTCCTCGACGGCGTCCGGCTTGAAAGGAAATTTTCCTTGCGTCGTCTGCAAGGCGGACGATAGCGAGCACCCGATATAGCCGCCGCCCGAAACAGTCGACAGGTAGTCAACGCGGTCGAGGACTTTCGCCTCGTCCAAGGCCTGCAGTGCCCCGAGACAAAAGGCGGAAGAGCGGACTCCGCCCCCGGAAAGCGCCAAGCCGACCAGCTTGGCGTCCTCCTTCGGTCGCAAGACTATTTCGCCGGTGGAATCGGTGCCGTCTTCCTCAAGCATGATCTTGCGCGCAGGTTTGTCGCTCGCGCGCCGCTCATTAATGAGCTCAATTTCCTTCTTGAAGACATCGTTGAACTTGAGTGTCCCGTCGTCGGGCATGGCACGCCCCTCCGGTTGTCCACCGAGCCACCTTACCTCAAGCTAGAGGGCAACTCAACCGAGGATTGCATCGCCAAAGTTCTCCCGCTTATTGGGCAACCGTAACGGAGGCCACGGGGCCTAATTCAGCCCTTCCAGCTCGGTGATCATCCGCTCGATCACCCCCAGCCCCTCCTGCCAGAAGGCCGGGTCGCGGGCGTCGAGGCCGAACGGCGCCAGCAGGTCGGCATGGTGCTTGGTGCCGCCGGCCGAGAGCATTTCGAGGTAGCGCTCGGCAAAGCCTTCGGCGGCGCGCTCGTACACCGCGTAGAGCGAGTTCACCAGGCAATCGCCGAACGCATAAGCGTAGACGTAGAACGGCGAATGCACGAAGTGCGGGATATAGGCCCAGAAGGTCTCGTAGCCCGGCTTGAGCTCGATCGCCGGCCCCAGGCTCTCGTGCTGCACCTCGAGCCAGAGCGCGCACAGCGCCTCCGCGGTGAGTTCGCCGTTGCGGCGCTCGGTGTGGACCGATCGCTCGAAGGTGTAGAAAGCGACCTGCCGCACCACCGTATTGATCATGTCCTCGACCTTGGCGGCGAGCATGGCCTTGCGCTGCTTCTTGTCGGCATCGGCGAGCAGCTTCTTGAAGGTCAGCATCTCGCCGAACACGCTCGCGGTCTCGGCCAGCGTCAGCGGCGTCGGCGCCATCAGCGCGCCGTTGGGGGCGGCCAGCACCTGGTGCACGCCGTGGCCGAGCTCGTGGGCGAGCGTCATCACGTCGCGCGGCTTGCCCTGGTAGTTGAGCAGCACGTAAGGGTGCGCCGAGGGCACGGTGGCGTGCGCGAAGGCGCCGGGCGCCTTGCCGGGGCGCACCGGCGCGTCGATCCAGTTGTCCTTGAAGAACCGTTCCGCGATCGCCGCCATCGCGGGCGAGAACGCGCCGTAGGCGGTGAGCACCGTCGACTGCGCCTCGGACCAGCCGATGGTGCGGCTTGCGACCTTGGGCAGCGGCGCGTTGCGGTCCCAGTGCGGCAGCCGCTTCTTGCCGAACCAGCGCGCCTTGAGCGCGTAGTAGCGGTGCGAGAGCCGCGGATAGGCGGCGCGCACCGCCGCCACCAGCGCCTCCACCACCTCGCGCTCGACCCGGTTCGACAGGTGCCGCGCGTCGGCGACGTCGACAAAGCCGCGCCAGCGGTCGGAGATTTCCTTGTCCTTGGCGAGGATGTTGGTGATCAGCGCAAAGACGCGCAGGTTCTCCCTGAAGGTCTTGGCCAGCGCCTGCGCCGCCGCCTTGCGCTTCTTCTCGCTCGGATCCTGCATCAGATTGAGCGTCGGCTCGATGGCGAGCGACTCCTTGCCGACCTTGAAGCGTAGGTGGGCGATGGTCTCGTCGAACAGCCGGTTCCAGGCCGAGTGGGCGGTCACCGACTTCTCGTGAAAGAGCTGCTCGACGCGATCCTCGAGCTGATAGGGCTTGTCCTTGCGGATGTCCTCGAGCCACGGCCGGTAATGGCCGAGCGCTGGATCGCCCATCGCCGCCTCGATCTTGGCATCGTCGAGCCGGTTGAGCTCGAGCACGAAGAACAGGAGGTGCGTGGAGGCGGCCGTCATGCGCTCCTGCACGTCGGCGTAGAATTTGGCGCGCGCGGGATCAACCGTGTCGCCGGCACGGACGAGGTCCGCGTAGGATTCGATGCGCCCGCCCAGATCGCCGAGCGCTTCGTAGCGCTTCACCGCCTCGGCGAGCGCGCGGCCGGCATCCGGCCGGTCGACAATTTCGGCCAGCCTGCCCTTGTAGGCCTCCTCGAAGGCGATCGCCTCCGCGTCGACGCGATCGAGATCGCGCTTCACGCGCGGATCATCGATCCCCGCATAGAGGTCGTGCAGGTTCCATTCCGGCAGCGCGCCGAGGCGTGCGGGCGGACGAGACTTGGCGGTATGGGCGGGAGCGCGTCTTGCTGGTGCGGGCATCGGTGCTGACGGCGGGAGGGAGGATTGGGTTGTTTGGCTGCGCCGGATGACGAAGCCATGACGAACGGCGGCAACTTAGCTTGCGGCGCGATGCATATCGCGCGGCCGGGCCTGCGATCAACCCGACCCATATGCCTAAGGTTGTAGCCAAAATCGACTCGCTGTTGCAGCGATGCTCAGGCATTCTTGCCGAACGACCGCCAGTTGGCGCGACGCGGTGCGGATCGAAGGCGAGCGCGGCCAGCTCATCGCCACCGTCGCGCAGGCGAAGGGAAAAATCTCCGAGATCGAGCTGCAGATCATCCAGATCGACCAGAACGCACGCAGCGAAGTGGCGAAGGAATTGGCCGACGTCCGCGCCAAGATCTCCGAGCTGGTCGAGCGCAAGGTCACCGCGATGGACCAGCTGCAGCGCATCGACATCCGGGCGCCGCAGAACGGCATCGTCCATCAGCTCGCGTTCCACACCAAGGGCGGCGTGGTGGCGGCGGGCGAGCAGATCATGCTGATCGTTCCGGAGGCCGACGAGCTGATCGTCGAGGCGCGCGTCGCGCCGCAGAACATCGACCAGATCAAGGCCGACCAGCCGGCGACGCTGCGCTTCCCGGGCTTCAACCAGCGCACCACGCCCGAGCTCAACGGGCGGGTGACCCGGATCGCCGCCGACATCATCCAGGACCAGCGCAACAATCAGCCGCCCTATTATCTGGTCCGCATCTCGATCGCAGAGGCGAAGTCGCGCGGCTGCTCAACAGCACCAAGCTGGTGCCCGGAATGCCGGTCGAGGCCTTCATCCGCACCGACGAGCGCACGATGGGGTCGTACCTGCTCAAGCCGCTGACCGATCAGGCGCGGCGGGCGTTCCGGGAGCATTGACGGGACGCTTGGGCGGCCATCGCCAGAACGGCTTTATTCTGGCCACCACAATGACTTAGGCGTGGACAGCGGGACAGCCCTCTTGTCCGGCCGGAGGCGCCCGCCGTCCGCCTCTCCTTGAGGCACGCGAGGATCCGGGCCGCCGCATTAACGCCCCGTTAACCACGATTTTTCACAGCCCCTTAAGCCTGATCCGCCACAGTGCCCCAATTCGGCACACGGGCCCGGTCGTCCCCAGTCTGCGTCGCGAGGTTGCGTCATGAGTGAGCGTGTTCTGATCGTCGACGACGACCCGGTGCAGCGCCGCCTGCTCGACAACATGGTACGCAAGTTCGGCTACGAGCCGCTGATCGCCGAGGGCGGCGATGCCGCCGCCGCGCTGCTCACCGGCCCGGAGGCGGCCCGCATCGACGCAGTGGTGCTCGACCTGGTGATGCCCGATCTCGACGGGCTCGGCGTGCTCGCCCGGATGCGCGAGGCCTCCCTGACCGTGCCGGTGATCGTGCAGACCGCCCACGGCGGCATCGACAACGTCGTCTCCGCCATGCGCGCGGGCGCCACCGACTTCGTGGTCAAGCCGGTCGGCGCCGAGCGCCTGCAAGTGTCGCTGCGCAACGCGCTCGCCGCCAGCGCGCTCGAAGGCGAGCTGGCCCGCATCAAGCGCAGCCGCACCGGCACGCTCGGCTTCAAGGACATCATCACCAAGAGCGCGCGCATGCAGGCGGTGCTGCGCACCGCCGAGAAGGCCGCGGCGTCGGCGATCCCGGTGCTGATCGAGGGGCAATCCGGCGTCGGCAAGGAGCTGATCGCGCGCGCCATCCACGGCTCCGGCGAGCGGCGCTCCAAGCCCTTCGTCGCGGTCAATTGCGGTGCGATCCCGGACAATCTCGTGGAATCGATCCTGTTCGGGCACGAGAAGGGCGCCTTCACCGGTGCGACCGAGCGCCACACCGGCAAGTTCGTCGAGGCCTCGGGCGGCACGCTGTTCCTCGACGAGGTCGGCGAGCTGCCGCTGGCGGCGCAGGTCAAGCTGCTGCGCGCCCTGCAGGAGGGCGAGGTCGAGCCGGTCGGCGCCAGGAAGCCGGTCAAGGTCGACGTGCGGGTGATTTCCGCCACCAACCGCGACCTGATCGCCGACGTGAAGGCTGGGCGCTTCCGCGAAGACCTGTTCTACCGGCTGCACGTCTATCCGATCGCGGTGCCGGCGCTCGGCGAGCGGCCGGAGGACATTGCGGAGCTGGCGCGGCACTTCCTCGTCCGATTCGCCGCCGAGGAAGGCAAGCGAATCGCGCGCATCAGCGGCGAAGCGCTGGCGCTGCTCGCCGCCTATCGCTGGCCGGGCAACGTGCGCCAGCTCGAGAACGCGGTGTTCCGCGCGGTCGTGCTGGCCGAGGGCGACGAGGTCGGGGCCGCCGAATTCCCGCAGATCGCGGTGCAGATCGGCGCCCACACCCAAATTCCCATGGCGCCCGCGCTGCCGCTTAACGCCGAGGCCGAGCCGATCGTGCCGCTGATGGTCGAGAGCGCGCCGGTTGCGCCCGCCCAGGTGGCGCCTGCCCCCGCCGCGCCGGGGGCAGCGCTCGCGCTGCTCGATGGCCACGGCCAGGTCCGGCCGCTCGATGACGTCGAGACCGAGGTGATTCGCTTCGCCATCGCGCATTATCGCGGGCAGATGTCGGAAGT
>Ga0075431_100009015_pt1 | contig 10003 bp, 8 predicted proteins | sample RhiMetdeltSRZDD5_FD_75297 | JGI IMG/M metagenome (GOLD analysis project Ga0075431, IMG submission 75297) | Populus rhizosphere microbial communities from Tennessee, USA - Rhizosphere MetaG P. deltoides SRZDD5 | ecosystem: Host-associated > Plants > Roots > Rhizosphere > Soil | place: USA...
CTGGTGTGTCCACTCCTCGCGCGGTAGCGAGGCGTCCTCGAAGGCGCGCACGAGCGCGGTAATCTCGGTGAAGGTGCGGTAGCGCCCGACAGCGCGCCGCTCGGCCGTGGCGTTCATCTCGGACTCCTTTCAGTTGCTGGACGCGCGCGCGGGGGCCGCCCCCGCTGACCTGGTCTTCGACCCCACACTCGCCCGCGGCCCGCTTTGGTCATGGCGGGTCTCGGCGGATCGCGTGGACCGCCGGCGGGACTTACGCCTAAGAAGCGGCCGTGCTCGTCGGCGCTTGTGGTCTGAGCGCCAGCCGGAAGTGTCTGGCTCCCACCCGCGCCGACTTACGTGGGCTCTTTCGGCCCGCTCTACCCTGAGCTAGGGCTGACTATCAGCCCGCAACCACAGACCGGGGGCGGCCCCCGCGCGCGCGATAACTCGGCGTAGCCGGCCACGCCGAGGGTTGAAGACGGCGGTCGGACTCTCACCGACTACCTGCGGGAACGACAGTCCCACGCCTCGAAGACTTCGGCTTCGCCGCCTCGTGATCAGTGACCCGTGACCGGCGCGGTCATCCGTCACTGTGACTCAAAAAGCGAGAACCCCGACCGGTGATCTCTGGGATACCGGTCGGGGTTCTCTTAAATCCCTTGACTGTCGGGATTACCTACGGATCAAGTGGTAATCCCCCCCGGTACCCGTGCCGCACGGAAGTGACGAGCTCGATATTGCGCTGCGGGTCAAAGGTGAGCGGCCCTTCTCCGCACCACGCCATCGCCCCCGCATAGGCCACCCCTCGCACGCCCGCGACTCGCTTGCGCGCCGTCATGGCTTTCGAGTTGTAGCTATGCAGGCTAAACATCAGATTCACTCCGACCGAGGTCACCCCTACCGGGTTTGAATCGCGACCGCCGTGCGTCGGCGCGGCAGGCCGCAGAACAAGCGTGGAATCTAGCACGGCGTCTCGCGGCAAGTCAACAAAAAATTCGGTCATTTGCATTAGGAGCCGCGGGGCGGAATAATCAGATCCGGGCGGGATCGGGAGAGGGGGAACAGAACACGGATCGGACGGACGGGGACGGATGCTCACGGATCAGACCCGTGGTTATCCGTTAAATCCGTGTCATCTGTGTTCTCGTCCAGTCTCAAGGACATCAAGGCCGCATGGGGAGCACGTTCAGGCCGCCCTGCGACGAAGGCGTCATCCGGTCCGGGCCGGCGGCCGAAACGTGCCTGCCGGCGGACGGGCCGTGGGTGCTTGCCGCGACGATCCTCGGGTCGAGCATGGCCTTCATCGACGGGACGGTCGTCAACGTCGCGCTCCCGGCGCTGCAGGCGAGCCTCGGGGCCACGGTCGTCGACGCCCAGTGGGTCGTCGAGTCCTACGCGCTCCTGCTCGCCACGCTCCTGCTGGTCGGCGGCTCGCTCGGCGATCGCTTCGGTCGGCGGCGCGTCTTCGCGGTCGGGGTCGCGCTCTTTGCCCTCGCCTCGGTCTGGTGCGGGCTGGCGCCGGACGTCGGGCAACTGATCCTCGCGCGCGGGGCGCAGGGCGTCGGCGGCGCGCTCCTCGTCCCGGGCAGCCTCGCCCTGATCAGCTCGGCCTTCGGCCCCGCCGAGCGCGGGCAGGCGATCGGCACCTGGTCGGGCTTCACGGCGATCACCGCGGCGGTCGGGCCGGTGCTCGGCGGCTGGCTGATCGAACATGTCTCCTGGCGCGCGATCTTCTTTCTCAACGTGCCGCTCGCGGCCGCGGTCCTCCTGATCACCTTCAAGCACGTGCCCGAGAGCCGTGACCGGGCGGCGAGCCCGCGGCTCGACTGGTGGGGGGCGCTGCTCGCGGCCGTCGGGCTGGGCGGCGTCGTCTACGGCTTGATCGAGTCGTCGCGCCTCGGCTTCAGCGATCCGCGGGTGCGGGGCGCTCTCGCCGGAGGCTTGCTGGCGCTCGCCGCGTTCGTAGCCGTCGAGTGGCGCAGCCGCCATCCGATGCTGCCGCTTTCGCTCTTCCGCTCGCGTGACTTCAGCGGGGCCAATTTGCTTACGCTGCTGCTCTACAGCGCGCTCGGCGGAGCGCTCTTCTTCCTCCCGCTCAATTTGATCCAGGTGCAGGGCTATTCGGCCACCGCGGCGGGCGCCGCCACGCTCCCGTTCGTGCTCATCATTTTCCTCCTCTCGCGCTGGTCGGGCGGGCTGGTTGGGCAGTACGGGGCGAAGCTGCCGCTCGTCGTCGGCCCGCTCATAGCCGCGCTCGGCTTCGCGCTCCTCGCCCGACCCGGCGTGGGCGGGAGCTACTGGACGACTTTTTTTCCGGCCGTCGTCGTGCTCGGGCTGGGGATGGCGGTGAGCGTCGCGCCGCTGACGACGACGGTCATGAACGCGGTCGGCGAGGACCGCGCCGGGATCGCTTCGGGGGTCAACAACGCTGTCTCGCGCACCGCGGCGCTGCTCGCCGTCGCCGCCTTCGGGCTGGTGATGCTGGGGGCCTTCGACCGCGAGCTCGGACGCCGCTTGGACGCACTCGGGACGGCGGCGGAGCGGCGGCAGGCGCTCGCCAGCGGGCGGGCCAGGCTGGCGGCGGCGGAGGTCCCGGCGGCCGCTGACGAGGCCGAGCGAGCCGCCCTGCGGGGGGCGATCGCCGGGTCCTTTGTCGCGGGCTTCCGGCTGGTCATGACGCTCGCCGCCGGGCTCGCGCTGATCAGTACGCTGAGCGCGTGGCTCCTGATTCAGCGGAGAGAAGGCGAAACACTCCGGGGAGAGCGAGGCTGAAGAGTTGGACTCGGAGCCCCGCAGGGGCGTCATTTAATAGCCAGGGGCCGCAGCGCAAGCGTCGCCCCTGGTCCCAGCCCCAACATTGCCGTAGCCCTGAAAGGGCGACATACCCAGGGTCTATTGCGCCCCTACAGGGCTTGACGTCTCGCGGTGGCCGATTCCCGGGGCGGTGCCCCGGGCTATTTCATGACTCCCCTGCGGGGCTCCGGGGTTTACTCCGAAGGCACACCCTTAGATCGACTCGACGAAGAGCTGATCGACGTAGCAGTAGCCCCAGCCTTCTCCCGGCTCGAATGATTTGATGACCGGGTGGCGGGTCCCCTGGTAGTGCTTCGTCGCGTGCTTATTCTTGGAGTTGTCGCAGCAGCCAACGTGGCCGCACGAGAGGCAGAGCCGCAGGTGGACCCAGGTGTCTCCCGTCTTGAGGCAGTCCTCGCAGCCACTCGCGCTCGGCTTGACCTGGTGGATTTCGGCGAAGTGCTCGCAGCGTTTCATGACTTCTCCCCCGGCTGTGTCATCGGCAGGCGCACCTGAAAGCAGGTGGCGCCCGGCTTGGAGGTGACGCGGACGTCCCCGTGGTGCTTGCGGACGATGCGGTAGACGGTGTCCAGGCCGAGGCCGGTCCCTTCGCCGACCGGCTTGGTCGTAAAGAACGGCTCGAAGATCCGTCCCTGAATCTCCGGCGGGATGCCCGGGCCGTCGTCGGCGATCTCGACCAGAATGTGGTCGGGCTTGCGCCGCGTGCGGACCCAGAGTTGCCCCTCCCCGCCCATGGCCTCGACCGCGTTGACGATGAGGTTAGTCCAGACCTGGTTGAGCTCGCTCCCGTAAGCGCTGATGCGCGGCAGGCTCTCGTCGTACTCGCGCGTCACCGTGACGCCCTGCTTGAGCTTGTGGCCGAGGATGACGAGCGTGCTCTCGAGCCCCTGATGGACGTCCACCTCCTGGACCGGGGCCTGGTCCATGTAGGAGTACTCCTTGATCGCCCGGACCAGCTCCGAGATGCGCCCCGTGCTCTGCTCGATGACGCCGACCAGTTCGTCGGCCGCGAGCGTCGCCTCGAGCCACCGCAGCGCCCCGCCGAGACCGGCGGCCGGGAAATCGGCCGCCAATGCGCCCAGCTTTTCGGGGTCGATCCCGGCGCGGACGAAGGTCGGGGCCAGCTCCCAGCCGTCCTCCACTTGGTGCTCGCCGAGCCAGGCCGCGACCTCGTCCTCGCGCTCGCTCGCGGCGAGGGCGTCGAGCGGGGAGGCGGTGACCGCCCCCGCCGCCGCCTCGCGCTGGAACTCGGCCAGCCGCTCGTACTGCTCCTCGGTCGCCTCCGCCTCGTTGAGGTCGACGCAGAGGCGGCTGAGCAGGCGCAGGCTCTGGCGCAATTGCTGCGCCGCGCGGCGGCTGGCCGCGGCCGGGTTGTTGAGCTCGTGCGCCAGCCCGGCCGAGAGCTTGCCGAGCGCCGTCAGCTTGTCGCGCTGCGAATCCTCCCGCGTCGTCTCACGCACCCGGTCGCTGAGCGCGGCGACGAAGCGCGGGGTGAGCGCCGGCATGCGCTCGAGCATCTCGGGGAAGAACTCCGTGCCCAGCCGCAGGCCCCAGACCGGCGCCACAGCGCGGCTGGTCACGCCGTAGCGGGTCATGCGCGAGAAGGGTATCACCCCCCCGATGTCGCCCGCCCGCATGGTATAGACCTGGCCGTCGAACCCGCCCCCCTCGCGGCGGGCCTGCATCTCGCCCTCGAAGAAGACGAACATGGCGTCGGCCGGGTCGCCCTCGCGTTTCAACGCCTCGCCCGCCGCGAGCCGCAGCTCCTGGCCGTGGGTGGCCAGCCAAGCGAGGTGCTCCGGCGGCAGGTCGGCGAAGATCTTCACGCGCCGCAGCGCGGTCATCAACTCCGAGAGGTGGGCGAGGCTCTGTTCCGGCTGGCTCATAATTTACTCAGGTACTGGTGGATGAATTGAACGGCGATCGAGCCTTGCCCGACGCTCGAGGCGACGCGCTTGATCGAGCCGTAGCGCACATCGCCGGCGACGAAGACCCCCGGCATCCCCGTCTCCAACAGGAAAGGGTCGCGGTCCGGCGCCCACCCCGGCGGGCGCTTCCCCTCGCGCAGCAGGTCCGGACCCGAGAGGATGAACCCGTGCTCGTCGCGCGCGACCTCCGCCGGCAGCCAGTCGGTGTGCGGCTCGGCCCCGATGAGGATGAAGAGCGACTTCGCCGGAACCGTCTCGCGCGCTCCCGTCCGCGTGTCGAGGAGCGTCAGGCTCTCCAGGCCGGTCTCGCCGTGTGCCTCGGCGACGCTCGTGCAGTTGCGCACCGCGATCTTCGGCGATTTCTCGATCTCCTTGATCAGGTAGTAGGACGCGGCGAGCGATTGGCCGCGGACGAGCATGGTCACCCGGCGTGCGTACCTAGCGAAATAGAGTGCCGCCTGCCCCGCCGAGTTGGCCCCGCCGACGAGGTAGACCTCCTCGTCGCGGCAGGCGAGCGCCTCGGTCATGGCAGCCCCGTAAAAGACGCCCGCCCCAGTCAGCCGCGCCACGCCCGGCACGTCGAGCTGGCGCCACGAGACCCCGGTCGCGACGAGCACGGCGTGACAGCTCAGCTCCGACCCGTCGCCCAGCTTGACGAAGCGGTACGGCCCGTCAGCGCGTAGCCCCGCCGCCTCGGCGAGGATGACCTCGACGCCGAAGCGCCGCGCCTGCGCCACTGCGCGCCGCGCCAGGTCCCCGCCGCTCAGCCCTGAAGGGAAGCCGAGGTAGTTCTCGATGCGCGAGCTGGTCCCCGCCTGCCCGCCCGGCGCCTGCCGCTCGACCATGACTGTGCTCAGACCTTCGGATGCGCCGTAGACGGCCGCAGCCAGCCCCGCCGGCCCGCCGCCGACGATGATCAAATCGTAGAACGGGTTGTTGGCGCGCGTCCGCAGCCCGACCTTCTCGGCCACCCGCAGCGGCGGCGGGGCCTCGAGCCGCGACCCGTCGGGGAAGACGACCAGCGGCAGTTGCGGCCCGGCCGCGCCCTCCTCCGGCGCCGGCCCGAGCAGGGCGCGCGCCGCGGCGTCGGCCTCGACCTCGAGCCACTGGTAGGGGACTTGGTTCCCGGCGAGAAACTTGCGCAGCTCGTGCGAGGCGGGCGACCAGCGCGAGCCGACGATGCGAATCCCCTCGAACGGCGGCCGGTAGTCGGCGAGCCAGTCGTCGAGCAGGTCGCCGAGGACTGGGTAGAAGTTCTCCTCCGGCGGGTCCCACGGCTTCATGAGGTAGTAGTCGATGCGCACGGTGTTGATCGCGCGGATCGCGGCGTCGGTGTCGGCGTAGGCGGTGAGCAGGGCGCGCTTGGCGCGCGGGAAGAGCGCCATCGCCTCGGCGAGGAACTCAACGCCGTTCATGCGCGGCATGCGCTGGTCGGCGAGCAGCAGCGCGACCTCGTCGTCGCGCTCCTTGAGCTGGCGCAGGGCGTCGAGCGCGCTCGCGCCCGAGTCGGCGCGGAGCACGCGGAAGCGCTGCCCGTACTCGCGCCGCAGGTCGCGCTCGACCGCCCGCAGCACTTCGGGGTCGTCGTCCACAGTCAGCAGGATCGGCTTGGCCATAATTCCATTTTGAGAGAGAATAGGCCGCGAACTGTCGCGGCCCGGTCCGCGCCTATGATAACCGAGCGGGCGGGCCAAACGAAACGGCCCGGCTCTGTCGCTCTCCTCAGCAGTCTCACGTGAGGGCTTGCCATGAACATCCTCCTCCTCTCGATGCCGGACTCGTCCGAGCACATGCCATCGGTCGTGGTGCGCATGCCGAACGGGGCCCTCTCGTCCCTCGCCGGGAATGTCGACCCGCACCACCGCGTCGCGGTCGCCGATCTGGTGCTTGTCCAGGGCAGTGTGCGCGCGACCGTCGAGCGCCTCCTGCGCGAGTGGGAACCGGACGTCGTCGGCCTCTCGGTCATGACCTTTCAGCGCCGCACGGCGCAGCGGGTCATCCGCATGGTGCGCGCGCTGCGGCCCGGCGCGCGCGTCGTCGCCGGCGGCTACGACCCGAGCCTCGCGCCCGAAGCTTACACCGAAGCCTCGGGGGAGCCGGTCGACTTCCTTGTCCGCGGGGAGGGGGAGATCACTTTCCGCGAGCTGGTGCGCGCGCTCGAGGCGGAGGCCGGCTTCGACCACATCCCCGGCCTCACCTACCGCAGCGGCGACCGCTTCTACCATAACCCGGACCGCGGGGTGAGCGGCCTCGACGGCGGCGAGATTCGGCCGCCGAACCGCGCCTCGCGCGTCCTCGACGGCTACACCATGCTCGGGCGTCAGATCGACGTCATCGAGACCTCGCGCGGCTGCACCTTCGACTGCAGCTTCTGCTCGATCATTGAGATGCGCGGGCGCAACTTTTTCACTTACGCCTTCGACCGCGTCCTCGCCGACATCCGGGACGCCCGCGACCGCGGCGCGCGCTCGATCTTCATCGTCGACGACAACATTTCGCTCAACGTGCGGCGCTTCACCGCGCTCTGCCGCGCGATCATCGAGGCGGGGCTCAACGACCTCGACTACAGCGTCCAGGCCATGACCGCCCCGATCGCCAACCACGGCGAGGAGCTAGCGCCGCTCATGCGCGAGGCCGGGTTCCGCTACGTCTTCCTCGGGATCGAGAACATCCTCGAAGTCGACCTCGAGTTTCTGCGCGCTGGCTCGAAGAACACCCGGCGCGGCGCCGACCGCCGCGCCGGCAACGCGACGCTCGAGGCCATCGACCACCTCCACCGGAACAAGATGTACGTCATCGGCGGGCTGATCGTCGGCAACCCCGGCGACACGCGCGAGGCGGTTGAGGCCAACCTCGAATTCGCGCGGCGCCACATCGACTGGCCCTACATTCAACACCCGACCCCATACCCGCGCACGCCCATGACGGAGGACTTCCGCGACCGCGGGCTGATTATCAATGAGCGTTTCGAGGAATGGGACGGGACGACGGCCGTGGTCCGGACCGAGCACCTCGAGCCCGAGGAGGTCGAGTTCATGCGCTGGCGGGCCGAGCGCTGGATGAAGCTCCGCCACATGCCGGCGGCCCTCGCGCATGACCCGCGCTTCGTGCTCACCCACGCGCCCGAGATGTTCGCCCACACCTTCCGCGGGAGCACGCTCAAAACTTTCCTCGGGCTGGAGGACGAGCGCGAGGCTTTCCACCGCTTCCGCGCCCGGCGCGAGGCCGAGCGCGCCTACTTGTGAGTGCGATTTTAGCCGACGATGGCCACCATGCCGAGGACGTGACGCCCGATCTCCGTGTCTCCACGGAAACTCATCCGCGCCTCCGCGGTCTGTCGATCGATGCCTTTGGTGAAAAGGCGCCAGGCGATCTCCTGCGGGATCGTGACCTCTGAAATCTTTTCCCCGACCGGGGACGCGATCAACTCCCACTTCTCCTCACCACGGTATAGATACCAGGAGCCCCCGCATTCGCCCGAAACGTCAAACTGCGCCATGACGCCGGGCCGACTCTCGACGTCTCTGTAATGAAACGGCAGCGCGCGCATGAAGGCGTCCAGGACCGGGTGATAGAGTTCCCGCGTCATAATCCCCGGCCGATCGACGGCCAACCTGATCTGCTGTTGATGATGCCACCTCTCGGTGAATTCGCGAGCCGTATCGAACCAGTTTGCCGACTCGGCCTCCCCCGCCCAGCTGACCCCGAACTGCGCCCGGGCAAACGGGTCGAGTGATTGGTGGTACTCACCGCTTTCCCGCGACGCGACGGCCATCAATGAGATCAGGACTTTCGGGCTGAGCCGCCGGTAAAGCGTCACGCCCTCGCGGTTGAGGCGGTTGATGAAGGCGACCAGATCGGCGTCGGACGAGATCTCCGGGCGCTCGAGCGCGTACCCGTCCCGGGCGCCTGAAAGCTTGCGGAGTTGCGTGTCGAGAAGGTGCGCGGCGACGTCCCTGACTCTCCATGTCGGGGCGACCGTTTCCCTCTCCCAGTCGCCGGGGCTCAGGGAGCGCAGGAGGTCGATCAGTAAGTGCTCGAGTGTTGGGTAGAGGTGAGCGGTAAGAATTGGATCCAGGGATGCGACCATGCTGACCAGGCGAAAGCGGATTTCAATCGACCGTCCGGCGCGTCGCCGCGCCTTCACGCGGCTACTGCTTGGGGTTGTCGCTCGTCGAGACGTTGGTCGGCGAGAGCCGGGGGCCGCCCGCCGAATTTTCGATCTTATAGGTCACGCTCGTGGTCCGCGACGGGCAGCAGAGCGGGTCCGACTCCGAGTAGCGCCGGAACTGGACCGTCAACGAGTCCGCGCTGAAGAGTTCCGGCTGTCCCGCCGCCCCGTCCGTCCGCGAGTCCATAGGCGCGGGCGAGATGGTCCCGGCGAACTTTCCGTTCTGGAAAACAAAGGTCTGGTAGCCGAACGGGCGGCACATGCCGTCGTAACCCGAGAGGGCCGAGACGACCGCCGTCTGGTTGTAGATCTGTGTCGGCCCGTAGAGCCGCCACCCGGCGGCGGCCACCTGACGGTCGGCAGGCGTCGAGGGCGTACGCGTGTACTCTCGCCGGCAACGATCCGCGTTCTCGTGGTTCGGCTTGGCACGCGGCACCGGCGCTCCGGCCTTGTTCCAGTCGCCGGGCTTCCCGTCCAGCCACTTCCCCGTTTGCCCTGGCGCTCCCGCGCCGGGCACCAACGTGACCACCGACAGCAGCAGGGATGCCAACCCAACGTTCATCGCACCCTCCCCACATTAAACAACAAACAACGCCACGTCCGGACACCAGTAGGGGCAGGGCTTGTCCCTGCCCGCCTCGGCGAGGCTGCGAAGCCGGGCAGGGACAAGCCCTGCTCCTACCCTCTTCCCGTCCGAATCGATCTTCACCTCATGCAGCCCCGACAAAACCGCCAGCATTCTAAACCCGAATCGCTTGTCATGGAATAAACCTAGTGGCAAGGGACGAAAGTCTCGGCGCGCAGGTCGCGCCCGTCGGTCGAGATAGTGATCGCGCCGCAGCGGCTCGTCTCGAGAACCCGCGCCCCCGCCGCACCGAGCCGCGCCACCACCTCGGGATGCGGGTGGCCGAACGGGCTCGGGTCGGCCGCTGAGATGACCGCGTACGCGGGGTTGACGCGCGCCAGAAACTCGGCGGTCGAGGAGGTGCGCGAGCCGTGGTGCGCGACCTTGAGCACGTCGGCGCGCAGCCCGCCTCCGGCCGCGATGAGCCGCGCCTCGGCCGCGCGCTCGATGTCGCCCGTGAGCAGCACGGAGCGGGCGCCGAACTCG
>Ga0075431_100009020_pt1 | contig 10001 bp, 3 predicted proteins | sample RhiMetdeltSRZDD5_FD_75297 | JGI IMG/M metagenome (GOLD analysis project Ga0075431, IMG submission 75297) | Populus rhizosphere microbial communities from Tennessee, USA - Rhizosphere MetaG P. deltoides SRZDD5 | ecosystem: Host-associated > Plants > Roots > Rhizosphere > Soil | place: USA...
GAGCAGCAGCGAGACGAGCCCGAAGAAGGCTGCCAGCCGGGCCACCAGCCTCTGCTGGACGAGCGACCGCCCCACGTGATCCGACAGAGTCGCGACCTCGGCGACCGGCAGGTCGCGACTCGCTTCCCTGATCGCCCGCCGGATCGCGGGCACGGCCGCGCCCGGCTCGCCGGAGACCCTGACCTCGAAGTTGTTGAGATATTGGGTGCGCTGGGAGTGGACGTAATAGGCGATGGGCCGGGCGCCTTCGTCGAGGCTGCGGTATTTAGCGTCCTTGACCACGCCGATGATTTCGACCTCCTCGCTGCGTTCGGGCGCGCCCAGACCGAAGCGCCTGCCGAGGGGCGACTGGCCGGGGAAAAAGCGCTCCGCCATGGCTTCGCTGATGACCGCGACCCGCTGCGACCGCGCCGTGTCTTGCGGGCCGAAAGCCCGGCCTTGGAGCAGCGGCACCCCGACCGTCGCGAAAAAGTCCGGGCCGACCACGTTGTTGGCGATCTGGCGGTCGCCCCCTTCCGGCGGATTGTGGCCGCGGGTGTACGCCTTCGCCGTCCAGGCCCCCTGGTTGAAGATGAACATCGAGAAGGACGCCGCGCGGACGCCGGGGAGCGCCCGCACCCGCTCCTCGACTTCGCGCAAGAGACTTGCCAACCGCGCATCCTCCTTGTAGCCGGTCGCGCTGGTGTCGAGCTGAAGAACGAGGACGTTCGGCTCATCAAAACCGGTCGGAACCTTTTGCAGGTTGATCAGGGTGCGCACGAAGAGACCGGCGCCGATGAGCAGCACGAGCGAGAGCGCGACTTGCGAGATGACGATCACTCTGCCGAGCAGGCTGCGGGAGGTGGCAAAGGCCGCTCCCGCGCCCGCCTTGAGCGACTGATTCAACTCGATCCTGGTCGCCCGTAATGCCGGGACCGTCCCGAAGACGACGGCCGAGAGCAACGAGACGAGCAGCGTAAAGCCGAGCACGCGCGCGTCGGGCGAGACGTCGATCGGCAGCGGCTCGGCGCCGGTCGAGGCCATGAGGACGAGCAGGCGACTGCCCCACCACGCGAGCAGCAGGCCCGCCGCGCCGCCCAGGCAGGCCAGCAGCAGGCTCTCGGTGAGCAACTGGCGGATCAGGCGCCCACGTCGTGCGCCGAGCGCCAGCCGCACGGCGAACTCTTTGCGGCGCGCCGCCGCGCGCGCCAGCAGCAGGCCGGCCGCGTTGGCGCAGGCAATCAGCAGCAAGACCCCGACCATCGCCAGGAGGATTTGCAGCGGCCGCGAGAAAGACAAGCGGAGCTGTGAAAGACCGCTGCCGGCGGGCGTCAGCTCAATCGCCGCCGTCTGGATGTCCCGCAACTTTTCGGCCGGCGGCGCCGCCCCGGCGTGCTCGTAGAGAATCTGCTTGAAGAGCAGGTTGACGGCGACGCCCGCCCGCTCTCGCGTGACTCCGTCTTTGAGCCGGGCGATCAGGTAGAGCGATTGAAAGAACGGCTCATGCCGCCCTTTGCGGCCGGGGGGCAGCTGCTCTTCCATGGCCAGCGTAACCCACAGATCCGGCGCCTCGCCGACCGTCGTGCCGAAAAACTCACTGGGCGTGATACCGATGATCGTGTAAGCCGTCCGGCCGATGTTGATGGTTTTGCCGACGACTTCAGGATCACGGCCAAACCTCCGCTCCCACCACGAGTCGCTGATGACGACTACCGGATGGCCACCCGGGACCTGGTCGTCCGCCTCGGTGAAGGTCCGGCCCCGGCTCGCCGTCACCCCAAGCACGGAGAAATAAGTGCCGGAGACGAGCTGGGCGACCATCAACTCCGCCTCGCCAGCCGGCCCGTTGACATTGACGAAGCCGTGGACGCCGTTCGGGAAACTCTGGAGCGCTGCTACCTCGGAGAAGACCTGGTTGCGCCGGCGGACCTCGCGGTAAAAGGGGTAAGAATAGAGATCCCAACTCCGGTTCGGGAATGTGTTCGTGATGCCGAGCCCCTCCCCGCGGCCGAAAAGCACCAGACGCCCGGGCTCCTCGACCGGCAGCGCCCGGAGCAGCAGCGCGTCAATCAGGCTGAAGATGGCCGTGTTGGCCCCGATGCCGAGCGCCAGCGAGAGCACCGCCACCAGGGTGAAGGCTTTGCCTTGGAGCAACATTCGCACGCCGAACCGCAAGTCCTGGAACATCTCGTCCTCCAGTCGCCGGGGTTGGAGCAGCAGCGCATCCCAGAAGGCACTCAGGCTGCGCCGCAGCAGGTCAAGTTTGTGGCGCCCGTCGAGTCTCTCCCATTCGGCGAGCAACAGCTCGCGGTGGCATAGCTCGGCCTCCCACTCCTGCCGCCAGTCGGCGCGCAACCGGCGCGGCACGATCACGCCGACGGCGCGGATCAGCCAGAGCCAGAAACGAAAGTTAGTTGTTTGCAGCGAATCAACCATCCGTGGTTATTCGTGTCGGAGTGTGACCATCGGATCAACCCGCGTCGCGCGCTGTGCCGGAAAGTAGACCGCCATGGTCGCCGTCACGAGCAACGTGCCAGCCATTGCCGCAAAGGCTAGCGGGTCAAACGGGCTGACGCCGGCCGCCAGAAAGCCGCGCAGCACACGCGTGAGCGCCAGCGAGCCGACGGTGCCGAGCACCGCGCCGGCGGCCACGAGCGTCAAGCTCTCCCGCAACATCAATCGCAACACGTTCCCCGCGGTGGCGCCAAGCGCCATGCGAATGCCGATTTCCGGCGTGCGCCGCGTGACGCTGTAAATTGAAATCGCGCACAAGCCGATCAGCGCGAGCAGCAACCCCAGCGCCGCAAGGACGCCGAGCAGCACGGCCCCCAGACGAGTCGCGCGGATGCCCCAATCCAGCCGCTCGAGGCCGGTAAAGTAGCCGACGGCCGCGCCCGGCACGCTCCGCTCGATGAGCTTCGCCAACCCTGGCGCGGCGGACGTGGGCGAGCCGGTGACGCGCACGAGAAAGCTGTGCCGGAGATTGGAGAGCGGTTGCAGCAGCGGCGCAGGTTCTTCGCCCAGGCTGCGGGCGAAACTCGTGTCGGCGGCAACGCCGACGATCTCGATTTGCCTGTTGCCGCCGCCAAGGCCGCCGGTCAGCCGTTCTCCCACTGGATTACGGTCACGGTAATGTCGGCGCGCGAAGGCCTGGTTGATAAGCGCCGGTTCGGCTGCCGTTTTACCGGAAAGCCGCACGTCGTTCCAGTCGAGTTCGCGCCCCGCGAGCAGCGGAATCCCCATCGTCCTCAGATAACCAGGGCCGACGCCTTGCGCCGTCACTTTGAAGACATCCGGCGTCTCCGCGCGACGCAACTGATATTCGCCGTAAGCGAAATTGAACGGCATGTACCAGGCCCACGAAACCGCCGCGACGCCGGGCTGCGCTTCGATCTCGCGGTACACCTGCTCGCGCAAGGCGGCGGGGTAGATTTTCGGGTCAGTGGTCGTGAGGTCGAATTGCAACGTATGCGCGGCGTCGAAACCCGGATCGAAGCGCAACACATACGTCAGGTTGCGCACGAGCACGAACGCGCCAAAGAGCAGAATCACAGAACCGGCGATCTGCACGATGACGAGCAGCGAGCGCAGCCGCGGCCCCGGCGTCGTGCTTTGGCTGACGCGCACGGCGTTGGCGAGATTCATTCGCGAAGAAGCCAGCGCCGGAACGATCCCGCTGACGAAAGTCGCGATCACGCCGAGCGCCGCCGCCGCGCCCGCGAAGCGCCAGTCGGGCGTGAATTCATAGTGGATGGATTCGCCCCGGAGCGAAACTTTTTGCAGAATGCCGGAAGCCAGAAAGGCGAATCCGATTCCCGCGGCCGTCCCCGCCACGGCGATCAACGCCGTTTCGGCCAACAGTTGCCGGATGAGCCGCTGCCGCGTCGCGCCGACCGCCAGCCGGATGGCGATCTCCCGCCGCCGCGCCACCCCCCGGGCGAGCTGCAACCCCGCGACATTGGCGCAGGCAATCAGCAAGACCATGACAGCCACCGCGCCCAGCATGGTGGGGAATCTCAGCCCCTCCCAATCAAGCCTCGCCAGCCCCAGCACCGGGGTCAGTCTCGGTGGCGCCTCCGGCCTGAATCTCATCGTCTCGGGAAACTGTTGTTCCAGGCTGCGCAGCGCCGCCTGCAGCGCTTGCTGCGTTTGGGCGATCGTGCGGTCGGGAGCCAGGCGGCCGGTCAAGCCCATGGTGGTGCTGTCCCGCTCGAACAAACGCGGATACAAATCCGTGCTCAACGGCACGATGACTTCGGGGGGGCGCCCATAACTTCGGCGGTAATTGGCCGGGAGCACGCCGATGACCATGTAGGCCGTGTGGTTGAGCGTGAGGACGCGCCCGATGACATTCGGGTCGCCGCCGAGGCGCCGCTGCCAGAATGGATGGCTGACGACGACGACACGCGGGTTCCTCTCGGCGGCGGCTTCGTCCTCCGTAAACACGCGCCCGCGCGCCGCGTGCACGCCCGTCACGACAAAGTAATTTCCCGAGACACATTCCGCAGAGATCGGATGGGTTTGATCGCCCTCGCGCCAGCGCGGCTCCGGATAACAGTGCGTGTTCGCCGCCAGCCCCGCGAACACGCCGCTCGCGCGGATGTCCCGAAAGTTGGGGTACGAGCTCCACGGGCCGTGGTCAAAGTCGACCAGCCGCTCCGGCTCGTGCGCCGTGACATTGTGCAACAGCAATTGATCCACCAGCGCGTAAATCGTGCTCGTCACGCCAATGCCCAGGCCGAGCGAGAGCACCGCCACCAGCGTGAGCATTTTGTGCTGGAGCAGCATCCGCGTGCCGTAGCGCAGGTCCTGAAACATCTCGTCCTCCAGTCTTCGTGGTTGTAACCGGAGCGCGTCCCAGAAAGCGCTCGTGCTGCGCCATAGCAGATCAACTTTGTTGCGCCAATCGAGCCGCTCCCACTCGGCCAGCAACGCTTCGCGATGACGCAACTCCGCCTCCCACTCCTGGCGCCAGTCGGCGCGGAGGCGTCTCGGGACAATGACGCCGACCACGCGGATGAGCCAGAGCCAGAAACGAAAACGTGCCACCTGTGTCCAATCGGTCATCCGCCTCACTCGTGCCTGAGCGCAATCATCGGGTCGACATGCGTCGCACGCCGCGCGGGAATGAAACACGCCGCCAGCGCCACTACTGCCAGCAACAGGGCGGCCGAGCCGTAGGTCAGCGGGTCGGTGAGTCGCACGCCATACAACATCTGCGACAGTCCCATCCGACTCTCCAGATGTCCTGTCAGGACATACGCCGCCGCGAGCCCCAGCGCGACGCCGAGCAGCGTCAATGTCATGCCTTGTCGCAGGACCATCCTCAGCACGTCACGCCGGTCTGCGCCGAGCGCCATCCGAACGCCGATTTCGCGCGTCCGTTGCGCGACGGCGTAGGCCATGACGCCGAAGAGGCCGACCGCGGCGAGTTGCTGCGCTAAGAGCCCGAAGAGCGTCATCAACTTGGCCAAGAGCCGTTCCATGGCCAGCGTCTGGTCGGCCTGTTCGATCTGGGTGCGAACGTTGCTCAGCGGCAGGTTGCCGTCCACTTCGCGCACTGCCTGGCGCACGGCGTCGACGAAGGCGGTCGGGTCGCCGGCCGTGCGAACCTCCACCGTGGCGCCACTCATCGCGCGCGGGTTTTGCCGCCAGGGCAGGTAGGCAGTTGGCGGAATCTCGGCGCGCTGGCTGGTGTACTTGGCGTCCTTGGCGAGGCCGACGATCTCGATCTCGTCGGGTTTCTTGGGGTCGAAGGTGAAGCGTTTACCGACTGGGTTTTCGTTTGGGAAATACTGCCTGGCGAAAGTTTGATTGACGACGGCGACTTTGAGCGCGCGCGCATCATCCCGCGGATTCAGTGTCCGCCCGGCGATCAGCGGCATCTCCATCGCCTCCAGAAAGTTTTCGCGCACGTGATTGATGTAGCCCGGGCCGTTCGCTTTGATTCGCCCTTCCGCGTCGGGCGCAGCGGTCAACGCGCCGCGCAGGTAAACGCCTTCCACGCTCGAACTGTGGGCGAGCAAGGCGCTGTTCGAGAAGGTGACTTTCTGCACGCCAGGCACGGCTTCCAGCCGCTCCGCCATCTGCTGGTAGAGGTGCGCCAGCCTTTCATCGCTGTACCCGAGCAGTCTCGGCTGGATGCGGAACAACAGCAGGTTGCGCGTGTTGAACCCTGGATCCACACGTTGCAGGTTGAGGAACGTCCGGACGAATAAACCTGCGCCGACCAGGAGTAACAAGGACAGCGCCACTTGCGCCACCACCAAGCCGCGGCTCAGTAACGAACGGGACGAGGCGCTGGAGCCGCGCCCGCTGTCTTTGAGTGCCGGCGTCAAATCTACATTCGTGGCGCGCCACGCCGGGACCAGCCCGAAAACAATTCCTGTGAGCAATGATAACGCCAGGGTGAAACCAAGCACGCGGTAATCAAGGCGCGTTTCCAGGGCGCGCAAACCATTGCCGCCCCAGTCGCCCACGGCCAGCAACCCATTTTTGATCCAGAGTGCAAACACAACCCCCAACGCCCCCCCGATCGCGGCCAGGAGAACGCTTTCCGTCAACAACTGGCGCATCAAACGCCAGCGGCTGGCGCCCAATGCCAGCCGCACGCCGATCTCCTTCTGCCGTGAGGCCGCCCGCGCGAGCAGCAGGCCCGCGATGTTGGCGCAGGCGATCAGCAGCACCAGGGCAACCACGCCCAGCAGCAAGTAAAGCGATGGCGCGTAACTCTGCCGCGTACCCATCTCGCCCCGCCCGCCGGGGTCAAGAAACAAACGCGGGTAATATTTCGAGTCCAAATTGCCGATCGCATTCCCGCCCGCTGCTTGCGCCCGCGCTTGCCGCGCGGCACGGTGCTCGATGACGGACTGGTGGAAGGTATTTTCCAATTGGGCCCGCGCCTGCTCCGCCGTCGCGCCCGGCCGCAACCGCCCCATCAGCCGCAACCACCACACGCCCGCGCCATACATTTGGGAGCGTTCGCGCTCGACCGACAATTGCGGCTCCCAGGCGATCGGGATGGTCACGTCCTGGGTGGAACCGACATCCATCGTGCCTTCGAACCCTGGCGGGGTGACGCCGATGACCGTGAACGCGACGTTGTTGAGATTGACTTGTTTGCCCATGACTGCCGCGTCGCCGCCGAAGCGCTGCCGCCAGTAGCGATGGCTGAGCACAGCGACCGGGCTGGCCGAAGCCTTGTCGTCATCGTCCGTGATCGTGCGGCCGAGCACCGCCCCGACGCCCAATCCGGCATAGTAATTACCCGACACCGCCTGCCCGGTGACCACCTCGGTTTGACCGTCAGCATTGAGGCTCAGTCCGACGCTGCCGAAAGCGATCAGGTCAGAGAGAGCGCTCTGCTGCTCGCGCATACGCACAAAGCTCTGATGTGGGAACGAAATCCTTTGCCGTTGCCCGGTCACCGGATCAGTGCTGGAACGGCCGTTGTAACCGCCCGGGCTGAATTCGGGCGGGGCCACTGATCTGAAGAGCACGAGCCGCTCCGGCTCTCGGACCGGTAACATCTTCAAGAGCAGCGCATCCACGACGCTGAAGAGCGCCGTATTCGCGCCGACGCCGAGCGCTAATGAAAGCGCAGCGACGGCAGTGAAGCCTTTATGCTTGAGCAGCATTCGGAATCCGTAACGCAGGTCTTGGTACACCTCGTCCTCCAGTCTTCGTGGTTGGAGCCAGAGCGCGTCCCGGAAGGCGCTCGCGCTGCGCCGCAGCAGCTCAAGCTTGTGGCGGGCGTCGAGTCTGTCCCACGCCGCGAGCAGCGCCTCGCGGTGGCCGATCTCGGCCTCCCACTCGCGGCGCCAGTCGGCGCGCAGGCGGCGCGGCACGATGAGGCCGATGAGGGCGATCAGCCGGAGGTGCGGCCTGGCGCGGGATCGCCTGCGGCGGGGGAAGGGCGGCATGGCTCTCAACCTCAGGCGCGCGACGGCTTCGGGTCGTGCCCTTTGTGCGGCGGCGCCTGCTCGAGCAGCCGGTAGCGCTTGACGGCCTCGGCGAGGGCCTCGCGGCCCGCGCGCGTGAGTTCGTAATACTTGCGCGGCGGGCGCTGCTCGGCCTGCGCGATGCCCTGCTCCTCCCAGGTCGAGGCGAGGGCCCCCGCGTCTTCGAGCCGCCGCAGCGCCGGGTAGACCGTCCCGCCCGGCAAACCCGTCATGTCGATGACATCGAACCCGTAGCGGTAGCCGTTGGCCACCGCCTGGAGGACCGCCGCCGCCGCGTAGGAGAGGTACCCTTTGCCCATCGCCTCACTCCCTCGAACACCTCTTTAGATAGCATGCTGTTTAGCAAGCATTCTACATAGGGTATGGGGGCCTGGCAAGAGGGGGAGGGGTGAAAGGTGGTGCGGGGCGTGTCGCGTCACCAGCCGAGGGCGCAGCCGTCCTTGCGCGGGTCGGAGCCGCCGGCGAGCGCGCCGGTCCGCGGGTCGATCATAATCGCCTGGTAGCCGCCGAAACTGCCCGGGGCCGAGACCAGCCGGTGGCCTTTCCGCTCCAGCTCGCGGCGCACCCCGTCGCCGATGGCCGACTCGAGCGCGAGCCCGCTCTCGAAGTGGCGCGCGCGCGGCTGCTCGCCCGCCTGCTGCACGTCCATGCCGAAGTCGATCATGTTGAGCAGCACCTGGACGTGGCCCTGCGCCTGCATGTCGCCCCCCATGACCCCGAAGCTGAGCCACGGCTTCCCGTCGCGCAGGACCATGGCCGGCACCAGCGTGTGGAACGGGCGCTTGCCCCCCTCGACCCGGTTCGGGTGCTGCGCGTCGAACGAGAAGCCGGCGCCGCGGTTGTGGAGCACGACGCCGGTGTCGCCCGCGACCAGCCCGGAACCGAACTGGCTGAAGATGCTCTGGATGAGCGAGACCGCGTTGCGGTCCTTGTCGACGACCGTGAGGTAGACCGTGTCCTCGCCGCCGCGCGGGCCGCCGGCCGACTCCGCGGCCGTCCGCGCCGGGTCGATGCGGCGGCGCAGTTCGGCGGCGTAGTCCTTCGAGAGCAGGCGGTCGAGCGGGGCCTGGTAAAAGGCCGGGTCGGCGATGTGGCGCGCGCGGTCAGCGAAGGCGAGCTTCTTCGCCTCGACCAGCAGGTGGAGATACTCGGCCGTGTTGTGGCCGAGCGCGCGCACGTCGAAGCCTTCGAGGATGTTGAGCATCTCGAGCGCCGCCAGGCCCTGCGTGTTCGGTGGCAGCTCGTAGACCTCGTAGCCGCGGTAGCTCGTCTTGAGCGGCGCGATCCAGTCCGACTTCTGCGCGGCGAAGTCAGCGAGCGTGTGCAGCCCGCCCTCGCCCTGTGCGAACTTGACGAGCTTCTCGGCGAACGGGCCGCGATAGAAGGCGTCACGCCCGCCCGCGGCGATCAGCCGGAGCGTGGCGGCGAGGTTCTTGTTGGTGAAGATCTCGCCGATCGCGGGCGCGCGCCCGCCGGGCAGGAAGGTCGCGGCGAAGTCGGCGTGGCCGGCATGCGCCGGGGCCTCCTGCTGCCAGTCGTGGCCAATGACCTCGGTCACGGGGAAGCCGTGCTCGGCGTACTCGATCGCCGGCGCGAGCAGGCGCGCCAGCGGCAGCCGGCCGTAGCGGTCCCGGAGCGCCGCCCAGCCGTCGACCGCGCCCGGCACCGTCACCGCGTGGATGCCCGCCCCGGGCATGTGCGCGAAGCCGCGCGCGCGGAGCGCGTCGATGCTCAGGGCGCGCGGGGCCCGCCCGCTCGCGTTGAGCGCCTGGATCTCCCGGCGCCCGGCGTCCCAGACGAGCGCGAAAAGGTCGCCGCCGGGGCTGACCATCATCGGCTCGACGACGCAGAGCACGGCGGCAGCGGCGATCGCCGCGTCGACCGCGTGGCCGCCCTCCTGGAGGACGCGCAGGCCAGCGGCCGAGGCCAGCGGGTGGCTGGTCGCGACCATCCCGCCGGTCGCCCTGACCGCCGACCGCGTCCCGCCGCCGCGCGGGTTGGGCCGGTCGCCGACGCCGTTCTGCGCGCCAATGATCAACATGAGGATAACCGCCTCCGCGA
>Ga0075431_100009021_pt1 | contig 10001 bp, 6 predicted proteins | sample RhiMetdeltSRZDD5_FD_75297 | JGI IMG/M metagenome (GOLD analysis project Ga0075431, IMG submission 75297) | Populus rhizosphere microbial communities from Tennessee, USA - Rhizosphere MetaG P. deltoides SRZDD5 | ecosystem: Host-associated > Plants > Roots > Rhizosphere > Soil | place: USA...
TAGCTTTTAACACCTACAGCTTTCAACGCAGCGCTCATAAAAAAGCTTAATCCTTTACAATCGCCATATTTATTCTCATCAGTGAAGCTTGCAGGAAACGGCTTGTAACCCCCGATACCCAGCCTGATGAGAACATATCTGAAATTTTTCTGCAGGTAATTATAAATGATCTGGGTTTTTTCCCTGTCTGTCTTTGCGTCCTTCACCATTGACATAAAAAACGCTTTGCGTTCTTCAGGCAATTCATCCAAACCTTTCAACAGGCCATATGCCCATTGTCCAAAAGACTTCCAGCTCGTCATTTCACCATATGTGTTGTAGTACTTGAATTTGTTAGGCGCAAGAATTATCCCCGGATCCGCTGATCCACCGTCAACTCCTCCTTCTTCATCTTTGAACGCTTTCAGATTTTTTACATCCCACTTATATATTTTGTTGCTGCCTTCTGTGGTGATGTTCGGCTTCAGGATAATATTCTGCTCCTTGTAGCGCAGGTCAATTTCTGCGGGAACTATTGCCGTGAAAGATGAACTTTCGACAGCCTCTTCTGAATGTTGGATAGAATACCTTGGATAAAATAAAGTACTTGACTCATCGACTTCATAGCTCAGTTCAACAGTTGTTGGATAGGATGCTGCAGGGATTTCCAGCCAATGATACATTCCCTCATCAACAAGTCCGCCCTGAGAAGCCTGTTTGTGAAGATCCTTCTTCTTCAACCTGCTGACCTGCTTCCCTAAGGCATCATATACTTTAATATCTACTTCATCAACTCGTCTTGTTTTGTCGGTGTTCAGGTAAAAAACCAGTCTGTTTTTTCCTTCTTCATCGAGCACGGTATAAATTGAATGAAATATCAGCGACGCCTTGTCAAGACCTTTCACAACATATTTTATTTCCTCAGACCTTGTAACAACATGCGCGCCTGCCTTTAATTCGGCTGGTATCGACGCTGCGTCATATTGAGCCTGTGAGGATATACATATGCAGAATGATGATAAAACAGACAGATATAATTTCCAGTTCATTATTTGATTACTTTTTTTTGAGTACAACCTGTTCATTCATCAGGGTTACCATCTGCTTAAAGAAATCTCTTATTTCTCCATACTCACCAACATTAAATAATGTCTTATCAATATCCACTTTGATCTTTGCCACAAGCTGTGATTTCTCCAGGAAAAACTGCCTTGTTAATGTTACAGTGTTGCCCGGATTAACCAACTTAATATTCTTAGGCAGCGCGTCTACTGTGTAATTAGGAGGAAGGTTAACAAGATAGGTGAGGTTAATAGTTCTTTTGTAACCAAAATTGATATTTGAAAACCGGTCATTAACAATGAAAGGATTATTTTGGAATCCTGTAAACATGTTGAACGTAAGGAATGAGTAATCGCCGGTAGACTGTATGCTAGTTTTAAAATCGAATGATTGGGCCAAAGGCATGTTTTCCTCTTCCGTGTTCTTGATATTGAAGTTATTTACATCAACATTAACCAGCCCCTTTTTGATATACTCGTCAACATATTCTGTCTTTTTACTTACATAATTTCTGAGCTTTTCTGTTCTCGCATAATCTTTACTTTCCACACTTACAGATCCGCTAAGTTCTCCATTCTCGTTCAGCGTTCCTGATACGCCGATGTTATCACGATATCTGACCTCGTTTTCCTGGATGTCAACAAGTTCGCCGACTTTGTTATCGGCAATATACCCGGTGCTATTAAGTATGCTGTATGGCACCAGCAAGCTGGAAGTAAATTTATCGGTCGCATCCAGGTAGTATTTTTTACTGTTGATAATCACAACAGCGAACACGTTATTAAACTGGTTGATGAAAGGCTGATCTTTATTCACCCTCCCATGTCCACGTTCACTAACCAGAATAGGATAAGCCTCCAACCCTGCCTGGCGAAGCAGGTTAATGAGCAGTAGATTAATTTCAGCTGAGTTCCCTGTTTTTTTCTTCCAGAGGTTCTTTATTCCGTTTTCGGCTGTTAATCCATATACGCCGTCCCATATAAGATTGCGCGCAACATAATGATGAATGGCCTGCATCTTTTCTATGTTACTTTTGCCATTCAGAGAAGTTGTTATGAAATCCTTACATTCTTCGATGTCTATTTTCAACTGTCTGCCGAAATCTGAACGGCTGTTCAGTTCTCTGCTGACTTCTTTCCAGGTGGACATATATTTTACCACACCAACAAATCCCTCAAATTTTGTGGTCTGGAATATTACCTTCTGAATATAGTCTTGCCGTGCATCCATGTAGGGTTCGTCGGTTAGGGCAGGGATATTATTCATTTCGAAGATTATCGACTGGTCGTTTTTCATGTCGTTAACCTTTACCTTATAATTTGGATTATACTGAACCAGGTAAGAAACCTCATGACCAGGAACCACCTTTAAACGGTATGAACTTCTGATAACAGGAATGTCTGATTGAAAATACCAGTCCCTCAATCCGCCATAATGCCTGGCAACCACCCGGTATTTATATTCCAGGATAGTTCCCGCTTTAACATTTGGCAATGCAAATGTTACCTCTGTCCTGTACTTGTTTAGCTTTTTCGTATAAATTGATTTGCTTTCTACCGGGATGTCCCTGCGGCGTCCACTCTCATCTGTAATTATTGAAATTGCTTCAATATTATCGATTGTTTCAAAATCATTGTCATGATAATACGACAACTTAATGTCGCCGTATTTTATACCATCTTCTTTTAGAATTTTAATTCTTTTATGATAGTAGGTCATCAATCCGCGGTCATCTGTGTAGTCTGAATAACCTTGATCCAGCAGTACTACCGCCGAAGCTTCCGGATCGAACGGACATGATTTCAAGTTTGCTTCTTCGATGGAAATTGATCCGAACTTTTCCAACCACTGCCCAAATGAGGCGGCAGATAAACATGTAAATGAAAGTAGGAGGAGGTATTTCATGGTTAGGGTTTATGATTTTTTCTTGAAAACGATCTGCTCATCTAGCAGCGAATACATTTTTTTATAGAACTCTCTCAGATCGGCGTATTCTTCGGGTGAATATAATGGCCGCTTGAACTCAAGCGTTATGCGCGAACTAAGCATATTACCCTGCACCGCTACCATTCTGGATACGGCAAGGCTTTGGTCTTCAAGTGTCATCTTGATGTTTTTGGGAAGCTCTTCGAACACATAGCCGTCGGGAATTCGTATGCTTGTGATGATCTGGTGCATTTGGTTGGTACCGAAGAACACATCTGCAACTCTTTGTTCAGAAATAAACGGATTCGTACCAAAGCCGCCAAACATATTAATGGAGAAATAACTGTAGTCGCCCGAACTGTTCACAGCGCCGTTAAAGTCGAAGTCCTGGATCAGCGGAAGCGAATCAGTTTCTTCGTTTTTCCATTTCAGGTCCTCGATTGAGAAATCCTGTTTGCCTCTTGAAATAAACCGGCTGATATACTCTTCCTTATTTTTCAGCCTGGGTGTTCTTTTCGTGCGGCCATAATCGCGGCTGGTGATAGTGGTATGTCCCTTCATCTTACCAGACTCATCGATCGATGCCTGTAGTATAACGATGTTTTTGTCTACATGAGACTCATCCCACAATACCTGCATCCTGAAACTCATGGGACTTGCAGCGTCAAGGATCATTCCTTCAGTGGCCATTACATCCTGGGGAATTATGCCCGACGGTGTGTATTTATCGGTTCCGTCGAGAACATAATGAGTGTCGCCAATCTCAACATAAGCGAGCACTTTATTAAACTGGTAAAGGTCGGGGAACGACATACTAATACGTCCGTTATCCTGCGTGCTTACCATAATTGGATCAACTTTCAATCCTGCGTCGCGCAGAAGGTTGATCAATATGAGATTTATCTCGCCCGATGTGCCGCTTTTATCTTTCCACGCACTCTTTACACCCGAAAGCGCCCAGAAATTATTGACGCCATCCCATTTCATGTTTGTGCGTACATAGTTGTGTATCGTCACCATTTTGAGGTATGGGTCGGATATTTTTTTCAGCTGTCCATCGAGGTCGGCTGTTCGCGGTATCTCTTTCTTCAACTGCATGCCGAAATCTTCATCTTCTAAAAGCATTTTGGCAACGCCCGTCCATGTTCTGATCAGCGGATACCTTCGTCCTTCGATAGTATATGCCACCGGCCAGCATTCTATCCTTTGCACGTAGTCGCCCCGGCAAGAAACATATTCCTCATTTCTGACACCGGGAATATTTTCCATCCGGTATTTCTTAATGGTGCGGATACCGGTAGATTCATCCTTTGCATCCAGCGGATATGTGCAGAATGCCCTGGTGTGCAGTTCAATCGCACCTGGAAAATTCACTTCGTAACTACTGAGCTTAACAGGTATGCTTTCCTGCATAATCCAGTGGCGGCCATCATATCCGCGAAACGTATACTTGTATTCTATGATGCTCCCCACTTTAACGTCGGGCATTGTGAAGCTTTGCTGCGTGTATTTTGCATTCAGCTTCTTCTGATAAATGAGTTTTTTCTCGAGTTTTGACACTACAATATTTCCCGCCGCATCGAGATTATAAGTATTGGCTACGATATTATTGATGTCCTGCGAATTAAGGTAATGTTCGTATTCAAGCTTGATGTCGGCTTTCTTGAGACCGTCTTCCTTGAGGATCTTGATCCTGCGGTGAACCTGCAGTTCGCGGTAAAGCTGCGGACCGCCGATGTCGAGATACATCTTACCGTAGTCGATCAATACTACTGCCTCGGCATCCTTATCGAATTCGCAGGTAGTAGCGGCCAGCTCTTCTTTGGTAACTTTGCCGAAAGCAATATTGTCTTTTTTAGATTGGCTAAAAACTGCGGCAGGCAGCAGCAGGACCGCCATTAGGATGGGGCGCATAAGGTTTAGGGGTTTAACGGCAACAATGATAATAATATTTTTTTCTATATTGAAGGGTTGTAATGCACCTAAAGACTATATAATTGCGTCTTTTAAGTAAAAGCACTTAGCATGCATATCGGGAAACATTTGATCTTACTATTATCTATAACCGCACATCTGGCGTCTGACGCCCAAAACAAGAAGCCCGTTACCAAACAGAAAGCTGTTTCGGAACATAAGGTTACACATGCAAATCCTAATAATAGTCTCCTTTGGGAAGTAAGCGGGAAGGGACTTGCTGCTCCGTCATATTTATACGGAACGATGCATATGGTGTGCGCTGAAGACACAAAAATGAGTGAAGGATTAAAAGCGGCAATTAAAAAGTCGAAGCAGGTTTACTTCGAGCTCGACATGGATAACATGGAAGAGATGATGAGTGTTCTTAAGTACGCGCGAATGAATAATGGTTTGAAAATTTCTGATCTTGTTTCTGCAGAGGATTACCAGAAACTTGAAAATTATTTTAAGAACAACAAATCGGTGTTGCCTTTTGGAATGATGAGCAGGTTTAAGCCATACTTCATCACGGCAATTATCAGTGAAGGAATAATGGGTTGCAAGAAGAAAGTAAGTGTTGAGCAGATGATCATGGCAGAAGCCAGGCAATACGATAAAGAAGTGAACGGGTTGGAGACACTCGAGTTTCAGGCGTCAATATTTGATAGTATTCCTTATGAAAAGCAGGCACAGGACCTTGTGACATATGTCGACAGCATAGATAAATTCAGGGAAATCACATTGAAGATGGTAGAAATGTATCGTGAGCAGGACATCAACAATATGGATTCGTTAATGGAACAATCGGATCCTGGGATGATGCAGTACATGGATGTTTTGCTATACGACCGAAATAAAAGATGGGCCTCTCAGATCCCCGAGCAGATGTTCAATATGCCTACCATGTTCGCTGTGGGTGCCGGCCACCTGGGAGGGGAGAAGGGTGTGATAAATTTATTGAAGCAACAGGGCTTTACCGTGAAGCCGCTGGATAATACAAAGTTTGTTGATGTTGATTCAAAATCAGCGGAGCTATAAACCCACATTTATTGCGATTACTTTCCCTCCTTCCATGTTTGCACTGAATGATTATACATTGCTTCATTGGCTAAGTGAACGGTTATCGCTGCCCTTGCTCCCTGGCTCACGTCAAGCATCGGATGTTTTTTGGTAACTATACAATTATGGAAATCTGCCAATGCGTACCAGGTTGCATCTTTCATCTCATGCTTCATTATTGAAATACCACCATCTTTCTTCCATTCAATTTTTGTTGCGCCTGCAACGCCATCAACAGTTTCAAGTTGTTTTTTTGTTTCCGCTTCCGGATAAAAGACGCCGTCATCTGTCAACAATTCTACTGCGCCCTTCGTGCCCTTTATTTTGAAGATGAACCCTTCTCTTTCATTTGCCAGCGTGCTGCCAAAATTTCCAATTATTCCTTTTGAATTATACCTGAGCATCACCTGCACATTATCGTAAGTTTCGCGTCCGTCTTTATAATAGTCAATGCCACCGGTGGAAAATATTTCATCAGGATGAGTGTCGAGCGCCCAGTTAATGTACTGCATCTGGTGTGATAAAATTTCAGCAGTGAGTCCGCCGGAATATTCCTTGTACATTCTCCAGTTGATGGCCCTTTCGAGGCTGGGATCGGGAACCGGCCTGCGCCAGTCGTTGTGCCGGTCGTACCGGCATTCGATCTGGGTTATTTTTCCCAGGTAGTCTTTGGCGATCATTTCTTTCACCTTCATATAAAGGGGAGTGTAAGGCAACTGATGGCCAACCTGGAAAACCTGGTTGGGGTAAGACTTTGCCAGCTTCTCGAGGTCGAGGGCCTGCTGAATTGTGTATGTCATCGTTTTTTCGAGATACACATGCTTACCTGCTTTCAGCGCATCCGCGGCCATCTGGTAGTGCAGATACAGCGGGCTTGCTATAATTACAACCGGTATCGTTTTATCGTCGAGGAGTTTCCTGTAATCTTTAAATTCCTTTACCTGGTTTGTTACAACTTCCTTTGCTTCCTTAAATCTGAAATCAAGTACATCGCACAATGCTGTGGTCTGAAATTTATCTCCGAGTTCTTTCAAAATAGATATCACACCTACACCTCTGCTGCCGCAACCGATGACACCGATATTCAGTTTTTCATCGGCGGTGCTATTGGTAAATGCAAATATCTGGTCACTTAAAAGTAAAGCACCGAGCGAGGCTGTTGATTGTTTGATGAAGTTTCTTCTTTCCATTATTTATTGCGTTTGCTGAATTAATTTTCTAAATCGTGAACTCGCAGTATCTGATATCGTTCCATCTTTTTTCTTATAAATCAGGAAGGCTGCCATGTGCGGCCTTCTCTCAATATACCGCAAAGCGCGTTCCATGCCCATCAACATTAATGCGTTGTCGTAAGCGTCGGCTGTAGTCGCATTCTTTGCATACACAGTCGCACTTATCATTTCATTATCAACGCTTCTACCTGTATGCGGATCAATGATATGCGAATATTTCTTTCCCTTGCTTTCGTGAAATTTTCTGTAGTTCCCCGACGTGGTGATCGCACCGGAGTCGATAACAAGTATTTTCTGCATAGGCGGCGCGCTGAAATCGTCGCCGGAAGGAGATTCGATGCCAATTTTAAATGGTTTACTCCCTGGTTGCTTTTTTCCTTTTACGCGCAGTTCTCCGCCAACTTCAACAATAAAGTTCGTTATTCCTTTAGCCCACAGGTAATCCGCTATAACATCAACCGTATAGCCCTGCGCAACTCCATTGACGTCGATCTTTACGCAGGGTTTTAATTTGATTAACGAATCATTAGTAAGACGAATTTTGTCATATCCCACACAGTTCAATATTTTTTTTATCTCTTGCTGTTCGGGAATGTCTTTTGATTCTTTCACTCCGAATCCCCACGCTTCTACAAGCGGGGCCACGGTAATATCCGATAAACCTTTTGTTTGCCGCGAAATTTGAAGAGAGGTGTTTACAACATTCTTCAGATGTTTATTTATCGCGATGCCACGCTGGCTAAGGTTGAATCTTGATATGAGTGAATAAGGTTTATAGATAGACAATGAACTATCTATGCTATCGAAAATGCTGTCAATTTCTTTACTTGAAACTAATGAGTCGATATGGTAGTAAGTTATATTCCACGTCGTACCCTGTGCGTGACCTGATAGGTGTATTGTCTTAATTTCTTTTTTCTTAACATGAAGAAAGAAAAAAAGACCGAGGTATAACCAAACAAGATAACCGGCAAGTTTCAATTAATAATAATTCTAATTTCCTAATTGCTTCAAGGCGATGTATGCCATTAATCCCATTCCTGTTTCGAGCGCAGTTTCATCTAAATCGAAAGTTGGCGTGTGCAGCGATGATGTAAATCCTTTGCTCTCGTTCCTCACACCCATTAGATAAAAGCAGCAATCGGCCGCCTGGGAAAACATTGAAAAATCTTCCGCGGCCATCCATATGTCCTGCGGAACCACATTTTCTTTTCCGATATATTCTTCAGCGTACGACTGAACTTTTTCAGTGAGCTTAGCCTCATTAATGAGAAAAGGATAACCACGCACAATTTTAAATTCGCAGGAACCGCCAAAGCTTTCCGCGATACCATGGGCAATCTTTTTCATTTTCTCATGCGCTTCGCTTCGCCACTGCTCATTCATTGCACGGAAAGTGCCTTCCATATAAACGGAATTTGGTATCACATTAATAGCTCCGTCGGCTATTACCTTTCCAAACGACAGCACCGTGGGCTCTGAGGGATTTGCCATACGGCTCACCACCTGCTGCAAAGCAACAAGTATCTGAGCGCTGATCATCACCGGGTCTATGTTCATGTGTGGCTGCGCGCCATGACCGCCTTTGCCTGTTACGGTAACAAATATTTCGTCCATCGATGCCATGAACTTGCCCTTCCTGATGCCGATTTTACCAGCGGGAATATTTGGTGAAACATGCTGCCCGATAACTGCCGATGGTTTGTTGTTAACAAGTACTCCTTCTTTTATCATTAAACTTGCGCCGCCAGGCAGTATCTCTTCGCCGGGCTGAAATATCAGTTTGACTTTTCCCGCGAAATCATCTTTCATCGATTGAAGGATTGATGCGGCCCCCAGCAACGACGAAGTATGCGCGTCGTGACCACAGGCATGCATCACCCCAGGATTGGTTGAAGCGTAATCGACTTCATTTTTTTCACGGATTGGCAGCGCGTCCATATCGGCACGCAACGCTATCAATTTGTCTGAAGGCTTAGACCCTTCGATCATCGCAACTATTCCCGTACCGGCCATGGGCGACCATGGAATTTCAAGCTGGTCAAGGCGCTCCTTAACAAAAGCCGACGTTTTAAACTCTTTGAACGACAGTTCGGGATTTGCATGCAAATGGCGCCTGGCGCTTACCACCGACGGATGCAGATCTTTCGCAAGCTTTTGAACTTTCTCTTTCAGCATGTGGCGCTTAATGTTGATGTTTCAATTCTTTTTCGAGAAACCGCTTTACAAAGTCATCGTCGGTGAGCTCAGGGTAATCGTTATATATTCTGTCTATTTCTTCTGATTGACCATCGGACATGTTTTCGTTTGGATTAAGGCACCAGGTGCCTTCAAGCAAGCCTTGCCTGCGTAACACCTCATGAATGCCGGGTATGCAGCCATGAAATGAATTCTTCGCGTCAAAGATCACGGCGTTCATATCAGTGATCGAGATATTTTTCTTCAGCAACGACTCGTAATTGTAATTGCCCTTCTTAATTTCTTTAAGCAGCTCAACTGCTTTTGAGGTCCACACTGCCCAATGTCCAAGCAGGCCGCCGGTAAATCTTTTTTCTACCTTCTTACCATTTACGTTGAATTGATAGGGAGTGATGAGGTCGCCGATAATATTGTCGTCGTTACCTGTGTACAATGCGATTTCGTCTCTTCGTGGTGAATTGCACACTGCGCGAACGACGTCGATAGTCTGGTATCTGTTGAACGCAGCAATTTTTATTGCATAAACATTGGGAATGTTCACAAAGTCGTTCCAGAATTCATAGCTCAGCAACCGGCCGCCGGCTGCCG
>Ga0075431_100009024_pt1 | contig 9998 bp, 13 predicted proteins | sample RhiMetdeltSRZDD5_FD_75297 | JGI IMG/M metagenome (GOLD analysis project Ga0075431, IMG submission 75297) | Populus rhizosphere microbial communities from Tennessee, USA - Rhizosphere MetaG P. deltoides SRZDD5 | ecosystem: Host-associated > Plants > Roots > Rhizosphere > Soil | place: USA...
AATGACTTCAGGGGATACCCGCGAGTCGCAGCAGCCGATCACCATGATCTGCGGCGACTGCCCGCTTTCGGCAAGGCTTCGATACCGGTCTTGTTCGTGACGAAGCCGGCCAATGAGAAAAGCGCGGTATCCGTCGATCAATTGTTGAGGAAATGGCATGGCACGCCGCTGCAAGGGAAACACAAGGGTTCACACAATCATGCCCAGATTGCCATTGGCAATCCGTGGCGGTCGAGCGGCGGTGGATCGGGAAAACGCTGCGCCTGTCCGGCATGAATGCGCCGCGCTATGGCAGCGCAGGCGAGGGCGTCGATTAGATCGTCAGCGGCCGCGCCCTTCGGCGGTGCTGCATGGGTCAAATCGGACGGTAGGCCGGCAAAAGCCAAGAGTTTCCGCCGCAAAATGAGGCCAGGCTCGTAAGGCCGACTTTTTATTTTTTTTGCCTCTGCAAGCGGTCGCTCGCCGTTCAGCCGCCAGAACGCCAATTCCGGATGGACCTCGAAAACACGCGTCGCGAGTTCTGGATCGGCGCGCAGGATTGCATCGACCTCCCGGATCTTCGGTGCAATGTTGAACAACTGCCTGGACACTTTGCGCGGCGGTTCCGAGGTGACTAGCGCGGCGTCACACGCGGCCCCGTAATCTGGCGCGTAGATCGCGTTTCGCGAAGGAACCGAGAATACTGACGATTGGCGCTGCCCAAGCAACGGCCTTACGGCGTTCTCGGCAGCGCGTCCGCCGTGGCTCGCGCGTTCAGGCAAGCCGATCGGGATGTCGATCGCGACGATCGCCGGTGCCTGTAGCGCGACAAGCACGTCGGCAAAGCTTGGATAAACGGCGACGACGAAATCGTTGCCTGTCGGTCGGATGAAAGCCGCAATCCAGCCGCCCGGGCAACCATCGACGCCAGCCATCCATAAGTCTGTTGCGGGTTCACCCATCGGCCAACAGTGGCACGTGCATTGCTCCAACGGTAGGCTGGGCACGAGCAGGGGAGGCCAGACCCGATGACGATCCGCCCACGCCGCAGTGTCCTTTACATGCCGGGATCCAATGCCCGCGTGCTCGAAAAGGCAAAGACACTGCCCACCGATGGGCTGATCCTCGATCTTGAGGATTCGGTGGCGCCCGAAGCCAAGGAAGCTGCCCGACAACAGGTGATCAATGCGGTGAAAGTCGGCGGCTTTGGTGCGCGCGACGTCTTTATCCGCGTCAATGGGGTCGATACGCCGTGGCATGCCGACGATCTTGCCGCCGCCGCTCACGCCGCGCCCGACGCAATTCTGATTCCGAAAGTCTCGAACGCCGACACGCTGGAACTGATCGGCCGCCGGCTGCTCGATATGGCGGCCAACCACAAGACCCGGGTCTGGGCGATGATCGAGACGCCGCTCGCCATTTTCAACATCCTCTCGATCGCCCGGGCAGCTAGCGATTCCGAAACTCGGCTTTCCGGCTTCGTGATGGGCACCAACGATCTCGCCAAGGACACGCGCGCGAGTCTTGTACCCGGGAGGACCCCGATGTTGGCATGGCTCTCGATGTGCGTGGCGGCCGCGCGCATTTATGGCATCGAGATTCTCGATGGCGTTTACAACGACATCGGAAATACCGATGGCTTTGCGGCGGAATGCGCCCAGGGCGTCGAACTCGGATTCGACGGCAAGACGCTCATTCACCCGAGCCAGATCGAGCCGTGCAATAAAGCGTTTTCGCCAACGCCGGCCGAGGTCGAACAGGCGCGCAAGATTATCGCGGCGTTCGATCTGCCGGAGAACAAGGGCAGGGGCGTAGTCTCGATCGATGGCCGCATGGTCGAGCGGTTGCATGCCGAGATGGCGCGGCGAACGGTCGCGATTGCAGAGGCCATCGCGCGGTCAGCCTGAGGTTTTTCGAAAAACTCAGCGGTACCGGGATCTTCCAGACTACAAAAAACACTTTTTGGCCAACACTTTAGAACGTTTTTAAAAAGCAGTTTTATTTTGACTCCGTTGCACGCACCCGGTAGCGAATACCCAAATAAGGTGCCTGATGATTGTTTGTTCCTGCAACGTATTGAGCGACCAAGAAGTGCGAAGCGCGGCGAACGCCTCGGCGCGACGGTCGACAAGCCATGTTTATGGTTGTCTTGGCTGCAGCGCGCAATGTGGGCGGTGCGCTCGCACCATTCGCAAGATCATCGACGAAACGCTTAATGGCGCGAAGGTCGGCTGCCCGGTCGGTTGCGCGTGCGCGATGCACGCTGCGGATGCGCTTTAACAACCATCGCCTGTAGATGTGCGCGAGCGCGCCGGCTCTGGCAGCGGTCCGCAATTTTTTGCTAGCGTTGCGGTAGGGCGTGGACGTTAGTTTAGTGCCCCCGACAGGAGCCGGTTATGAAAGGTGACACGAAGGTCATCGAATTCCTCAACAAGGCACTTCGCCATGAGTTGACCGCCGTCAACCAATACTGGCTGCATTACAGGCTGCTCGACAATTGGGGATACAAGGACCTGGCAAAGCAATGGCGCAAGGAATCGATCGAGGAGATGGAGCATGCCGACAAGCTGGTCGAGCGCATCATTTTTCTCGATGGTTTTCCCAATATGCAGGTGCTCGATCCGCTGCACATCGGACAGAACGTGAAGGAGGTCCTTGACTGCGATCTCGCGGCGGAGATGTCGGCCCGCGCGCTCTACCAGGAAGCCGCAACGCATTGTCACGCCGTCAAGGATTACGTAACACGCGATCTGTTCGAGAAGCTGATGTCGGATGAAGAACACCACATCGATTTCCTCGAAACCCAGCTCGATCTCGTCGGCAAGCTTGGCCTCGAGCTTTACGCGCAACATCACATCGGCGAAATGGGCGAGGAAGGCGAAGATTGAGGTTTCGCCCTCAAAGCTCGGGTGGCTTAGCACATTCACCGATCGGCACGCGGGCTCATGCCGCCCGCTTGCATGACGAACCCTTCAGCAGGTCGCGCGTTGTCGCTGCGTATCTCGCGGAGGGATTTTGCCATGGCCGAAATTCAGGAAGGCAATCGCGTTGTCACCCAAATCACGACAGTGAAGTTTACGCCCGACAAGCAGGATGAGGTGCTCAATCTCATGACCGAGCGCGCGCGCTTCATGGCGACGCAGCCCGGGTTCGTTTCCATTGCTCTGCATCGCAGCAAGGATGGCAGCCACGTTGTCAACTACGTGCAGTGGCGCGATGCGGATTCACTCGCAGCCGCACACCACTCGCCGGAGTTCCGCAAGAAGTGGCCGCAATTTGGAAAGATTGCCGACGACATCGAGCCGTGCCTTTACGACATCGTTCACGTCGAGGCGGCCTGACGTCGGCTACAGCCACGGGCGCGCGGCGGCGGCCTTCTGCTCGAAGCTTTCGATCTTGCCCTGCTTCTGCTGCGTCAGCCCGATGTCATCGAGGCCATTGAGCAGGCAATGCTTGCGGTGCGGGTCGATCTCGAAATGGACGACGCCGCCGTCCGGTCCACGGATTTCCTGCTTTTCAAGATCGATTGTTAGCGTTGCGTTGGCACCGCGGGCGGCATCGTCGAACAGTTTCTCAAGATCCTCCGGCGACACGCGAATCGGCAACAGCCCGTTCTTGAAGCAGTTATTGTAGAAGATGTCGCCGAACGAGGTTGAGATGACGCAGCGGATGCCGAAATCCATCAGCGCCCACGGCGCGTGCTCGCGCGAGGAGCCGCAGCCGAAGTTGTCTCCCGCAACCAGGATCTTGGCCTTGCGATAGGCCGGCTTGTTGAGCACGAACCCCGGATTTTCGCTGCCATCGTCCTTGTAGCGCTGCTCGGAGAAAAGGCCCTTGCCGAGCCCGGTACGCTTGACCGTCTTCAGATATTGCTTCGGAATCACCATGTCGGTGTCGACATTGATGATATTCAGCGGCGCGGCGACGCCTTCGAGGGTGGTGAATTTTTCCATGGTTTTCTCCGGCGTCACCTGCAAGCCAGTTTGGAATGGTTCTGTTTCATAGAAGGTCCGGTGTTCTGGTCAATAGCAGGTCCAAGGTTGGAGATCAGATATGCATATTTTGATGGCCACGCTACTTCTGGTTCTTTGGTTCGTGACCCCAGCAAGTGCATACAATGATGGGACCTGGTGCTACCGCGACTTTGGCGCGACGAGCGCCAATTGCCGATTTTATTCGGCCAGGCAGTGCCTGATCGTTGCCGGAACCTTCAGCGGGATATGCGAGCGAAATAACCCGCCACCGCCGCCGAGCAGGAAAGACAAGCGCCGGGCGTCTTGAAGATTCAGGCGGAGGCGCGTTCATCACGCTTGAACCTGGATTCCCGCACCAGGTCGCAGATTTGCACGCTGTACTCGGAATAGTAAATTTCACGCGCTTTTTTCTGCGCGGCGCGGTGTTCCGGATTCATACGCCAGGCCCGCATGCCTTCCTCATGCTCAAACTCGACGATCGTCACCCGCTCGCCATCATCGGCAAAAAAACCTTTGTGCGAGATGTATCCGGGCATAGTTTTGGCCAGTTCGATCATGCGGTCGACCAGGGCGACATATTCATCGCGCACGTTTGGCATCAGGCGCGAGCGAAAGACGGTCACGATCATGGCGAGCCTCCCTTGCGTCGTATGCTGATCTGGCTGTCGCGTGCCGGCCAATTCGAATTTTGAATGGGCATCATCGATTTTGGCGATTCGAGTCTATTCCACGCTAGCTTCGATGGCCTCCATGTCTTCATCCGACAGCCCGAAATGATGGCCAATCTCGTGCACCAGGACGTGGGTAACGATTTCACCCAGCGTGTCTTGGTGTTCGGCCCAATAGTCGAGGATTGGACGGCGATAGAGCCAGATCATATTGGGCATCAGTTCCGGCGCGCTCTCCGACTGGAACGGCATGCCCACCCCCTGGAACAGCCCCAACAGGTCGAATTCGCTCTCAGCCTGCATCGAATCGAGGACCTCGGAGGTGGGGAAGTCCTCAACCCGGATGACAAGGCTTTGGCACAGTTTTCGAAAATGTTCAGGCAGGCGGGCGTAAGCCTCCTGGGCCAAACCTTCGATGTCGCCCAGGGAAGGTGCCGCGGAGGTTCGCCAATTGGCTTGGGCCTGCATGACGGTGTTGTAGGGGAGGTTTTCACGCCAACCAAGCCGTTGACTGCACGCCCCCGAATGCGCGACGTTTGATCATTGGGGACGGAATCGACGATGCTCAGGTCTGCGGCCGGTTTGGTGCCACTCGGGTTGATTTGCGGCTTTGTCCTTGCCGCAGTTACGCCGGCATCGGCCGATTCGGCCAGCTGCGGTAAACGTTGGTCAGAGCCCAATGTGTCGTGCGCCGGCTACGCCCCAACCCCGATCCAGGATTTGTCGGCACAGACGCGGCGTCCGCGCGTCACCATATACCGCCGCCGGGTCTCCTTGCCGCCCAATGCCGTCCGGCAATGCCGCGCATGGCTGGCGAGAGAATACCGCGTCAGCGGTCCGGTGATCGTCCCGCAAATGTACTGCTGGTGGGAATACTAGGTCCGAGGTGGAAAAGGCCCGCCGATGCGGGCCTTCGACATTCGCTTCTCCGCGGCGCTATTTCCAGTTCCGAACGTCGACGAAATGTCCGGAGATCGCAGCCGCGGCGGCCATCGCGGGCGACACAAGGTGAGTCCGGCCCTTATAGCCCTGGCGACCTTCAAAATTGCGGTTCGAAGTCGAGGCGCAGCGCTCCCCCGGCGCAAGCTTGTCCGGATTCATCGCAAGGCACATCGAACAACCTGGCTCGCGCCATTCAAACCCGGAAGCTTTGAAAATCTTGTCGAGACCTTCCGCTTCCGCCTGCAGCTTCACCAGGCCTGATCCGGGCACGATCATGGCATTGACGTTCGCATTGACCCGTTTGCCGTCGACGATGCGCGCGACTTCGCGCAGGTCCTCGATGCGCGAATTGGTGCATGAGCCGATGAATACGCGGTCGAGCCGGATGTCAGTGATTTTTTCGCCGCCCTTGAGGCCCATGTAGTCGAGCGAGCGTTCGGCAGCAGCGCGCTTCTTTTCGTCCTGAATTTCGGACGGCACAGGCACCTTGCCGGTGATCGAGGTCACCTGCTCCGGGCTGGTGCCCCAGGTGACCAGCGGCGGAAGCTTCGCCGCGTCGAGACGGATTTCGCGATCGAAATGCGCGCCGTCGTCGGAACGCAATGTTTCCCAATAGCGCATGGCCTCGTCCCAGGCCTTGCCCTTGGGCACCTTCGGCTTGTCCTTAAGATAGGTGAAAGCTTTTTCGTCGGGTGCGATGAAACCGGCCTTGGCGCCGCCCTCCACTGACATGTTGCAGATGGTCATGCGCCCTTCGATCGAGATCGAACGGATCGCCTCACCTGCATATTCCAGCGCGTAGCCTGTCCCGCCGGCAGTACCGATCTCGCCGATGATCGCCAGGATGATATCCTTGGCTGTCACGCCCGTGGGCAATTTGCCATCGACGACGGCGCGCATGTTCTTTGACTTCTTCTGGATCAGTGTCTGCGTTGCCAGCACGTGCTCGACTTCCGATGTGCCGATTCCGTAGGCGAGCGCGCCGAACGCGCCATGCGTCGCGGTGTGGCTGTCGCCGCACACAATCGTCGTGCCGGGCAATGTGAAGCCCTGTTCGGGCCCGATGATGTGAACAATGCCCTGACGCTTATCGAACTCGTTGAAATATTCGATCCCGAAGTCTTTGGCATTTTTCGCCAGGGTAGCGATCTGCTCGGCGCTTTCCGGATCGGGATTGGGCCTGGTACGGTCGGTCGTCGGCACGTTGTGATCGACAACGGCCAGAGTCTTGTCCGGCGCATGCACCTTGCGGCCCGCTGCGCGCAGACCTTCAAAGGCCTGCGGCGAGGTAACTTCATGCACCAGATGGCGATCGATGTAGATCAGGCAGGTGCCATCCGGTTGTTCGTCCACCAGGTGATCGTCCCAGATTTTGTCGTAGAGCGTACGCGGTTTCATGGCTTGATAACTTTGCTCAGAGTGAAGGAAATCGGCTCGCAACCTTCGTGGCCGATTAAAGTCCCGTCTGCACGGCTGTCAGCCGGCCGAAAAATCGCCACGGCAACCGCCTGTGATCGACCAGGATGATCCGCTGAGCTCTGGAAACCATGGGCGTTATATAGCCAATCGATCCGCCTTCGACAACGAATCGACGGATCGCAGAAAAAGGGGCCGCATGCGGCCCCTTCGCATGTCGTAGATGGTCTGAACTATTTTGGCGCCACTTCAGCGCCTTCGGGACCGCCGGCACCCTGCGCCTCGGAGATGCGCGCTTTTTTGCCGCGCAGCCCGCGCAGGTAGTAGAGCTTGGCGCGCCGCACCTTGCCGCGGCGCACGACTCGGATCGAATCGATCATCGGCGAGTAAAGCGGGAACACGCGCTCGACCCCTTCGCCGTAGGAGATCTTGCGTACGGTGAAGTTTTCGTTGATGCCGCGGCCTGACCGGCCGATGCAAACGCCTTCGTAGGCCTGCACGCGGGCTTTGTCGCCTTCGATCACCTTGACGTTGACGAGAAGGGTGTCGCCCGGCTGAAAGTCGGGAATTTCCTTCCCGGCCGAAAGCTTCTCGATCTGCTCTTTCTCGAGCTCCTGAATGATGTCCATTATGGATTCTCCGTCGGCAGCGCCAGCAACCGGCGCGCGGTTCTGATCTGGTCTGAATGGGTTGGCGCAGCTTGTATTACAAAGCTTTCCGCTTGTCACCCTTTGGATTCAGGGCGGTTTTTTGGGCGTTTTGCGGGCCTGGTACGCCGCCCAGAGGTCCGGACGCCGCTCGGAGGTCAGTCGCTCGGCTTCGGCGCGGCGCCAGGCTCTCACTTTGTTGTGGTCACCCGAGGTAAGCACCTCCGGGATCGGTTCTCCTTCGAAGACGGGCGGCCGGGTGTATTGCGGATATTCAAGCAGTCCGTCGGCAAAGCTTTCTTCTGCGGCAGACGCTTCCTTGCCCATGACGCCCGGCAAGAGCCTCACGCAAGCGTCGAGCAGCGCCAGTGCGGCGATCTCGCCGCCCGAGAGCACGAAATCGCCGAGCGAGACTTCCTCCATTCTGCGCGCCTTGATGAGCCGTTCGTCGATACCCTCAAAACGGGCGCAGACGACGACGGCTCCCAGCCCGCGCGCGAGCTCTGCGATACGATATTGGGTAAGGCGCGTGCCACGTGGACTCATCAGCAGGCGCGGCCTCGTGTCGTGCGGAACGGAATCAAGCGCGCGCGCCAGCACGTCCGCCTTCATGACCATGCCGGGTCCGCCGCCCGCCGGCGTATCATCGACAGTGCGGTGCTTGTCGGGGGCATGCGCGCGTATGTCGACGGTGTCGAGCGACCAGACTCCCGAAGCAAGTGCCTTGCCGGCGAGGCTTTGCGCCAGCGGCCCCGGAAACATCTCGGGAAAAATGGTCAAAACGCTCGCACGCCACATCGTCAGTCCCCGTTCGCCCCCGCGAAAGCGGGGACCCAGAAGCCAAAATGCCATTTATCAAAAGTGTGGATTCCCGCTTGCGCGGGAATGAACGGAATTGGGTTCGCGCGCCACATACTCAGTTGTCCTGCGCTTCAATTTCGGTAGGCGGTACAATTACGACTTGTCTCGCTTCGAGATCGATCTTCGGCACAGTCGTTTCGTTGAATGGCAGCATCAATGGCTCGCCACCTCCGAGCGGCATGATCTCGATGATGTCGCCGGCGCCAAAATTATGGAGCGCATGCACCGTGCCGACCTGGGTGCCCTCTGGCGTCACGGCGTCCAGCCCAACCAGGTCGGCATGATAGAACGTATCAACTTCCTCGATGTCCGGAAGCCGCGTGCGCGGGATGTACAGATCAAGATTCCGCAGCTGCTCCGCGGCGTCCCGACTGGCAACACCGGCGATGCGAGCTACAAAATGATCCTTCGCCGGACGAAGCGCCTCGATCTCGAAGCGTCGCGCGCCGTCTTGAGTTTCCAGCGGACCGTAGCTTGCGACCGCGGCCGGGTCTTGCGTGAAGGACCAAAGCTTCACTTCGCCGCGCACGCCATGCGCAGCGCCGATGCGGGCGACGCAGACACGGCCGGCCACGGCGCGACGTTACGAGTGTCAGCTCGCGGCCGGCGCGGCGGCGTCGGCGGGCTTCTCTGCCTTGGCGGCCGGCTTGGCGCCGCCTTCAGCAGCCTTCGCGGCTTCTTCTTCCTTGGCCTTGCGTTCCTTGCGCGGGATCGCCTTTTCCGGATTGTTGCGCTTTGGCCGTTTCATAATCCCAGCGGCATCGAGGAAACGCATGACGCGATCCGATGGCTGCGCACCCTTCTTCATCCAGGCCTGCACTTTTTCGAGATCGAGCCTGAGACGCTCGGTCTTTTCCTTCGGCAGCAGCGGATTGAAATAGCCGAGCCGTTCGATGAAGCGGCCATCGCGCGGAGCGCGATTGTCAGCGACTACCACGTGATAGATCGGGCGCTTTTTGGTGCCGGCGCGGGCAAGACGAATAACAAGAGACATCTTCAGTCCTTTCTCACTCTATTGATCGTTGATCATTTCTTTTTTCCGAAGCCCGGCGGCAGACCGCCAGGCAATCCAGGAAATTTTCCACCAAGGCCCGGCAGACCCGGCGTGTTCGGGAGTTTCGGCATGGTCGGCGGCAGTCCGGGCATGCCAGGAGGCAATTGTCCGCCAGGCACGTTCTTTGCCATCTCCGCCAGCTGTTCCGGTGACGGCATGGCGCTGCCTATCCCCATGGCCTGGGCAAGACCTGCAAGCGGTCCACGCTTGGCACCGCCCATCATCTTCATCATGTCCGCCATGCCGCGATGCATCTTCAGGAGCTTATTGATCGCCTCCGGGGTCGTGCCTGACCCGGCTGCGATCCGCCGCTTGCGGCTGGCTTTGAGAATGTCCGGGTTGCGCCGCTCCTTGGGAGTCATCGAGTCGATGATCGCGATCTGACGCTTGATGACATTTTCATCGATATTGGCATTGGCAAGCTGGTTCTTCAGCTTGCCAATGCCTGGCAGCATGC